>WBZO01001581.1_pt1 | contig 34560 bp, 33 predicted proteins | sample 5204261 | NCBI WGS metagenome assembly WBZO01 (sample SAMN12412400, study PRJNA552823) | activated sludge metagenome | isolation source: activated sludge from anammox sidestream of wastewater treatment plant... | place: USA: North Carolina | collected 2017-09
GCCCTCGTGGGAGCGCCGCCTGATGACGGTGTCCTCGAACGTTCGCCGGGCCGAGCGGCCGGGGTGGAGGCGGAACCTCCTGTTCGTGTGGATCGGCGTCTTCGTCGGGCTGATGGGCGCCAACTTTGTGTTCCCGTTCATCCCGTTCTACATCCAGGAACTGGGCGTGAGCGACAAGTCGGAGGTCGCGTTCTACACGGGCCTGACGGCGAGCGCGACGGGGCTTTCGCTGACGCTGACGGCGCCGATCTGGGGTTCGCTGGCCGACCGGTTCGGCCGGAAGCCGATGTTCCTGCGGGCGCTGATTGGCGCCGGGATCCTGATCGGCGTGATGGGGATCGCGCAGGCGGTGTGGCAGCTGGTGCTGCTGCGGTTCCTGATGGGGGCGTTCGCGGGGACGATGGGGGCGGCGGCGGCACTGGTGGCGGCGGGCACGCCGCGGGCGCGTGTCGGTTATGCGCTTGGGATGCTGCAGACCGGGCAGTTCACCGCGAACATGCTCGGCCCAGTTATTGGTGGGTTGGTGGCGGCCAGCCTGGGGATCCGCGAATCGTTCATCTTCTGCGCCGGGCTGTACGGGATTGCCGCACTCCTGGTGTACATCTTCGTGCGGGAAGGTTCGCCGAACGAGGAAGAAGGAGACTCTGACGGGGCATCGGCGCCGCGTCACAGCGGTGGGGGCCTGGTCGAGAACCTGAGGATTGTGGTGAAGGAGCGCCAGGTAATCCTGATGCTCCTCCTCCTCTTCGTGCTGTGGCTGAGCACCACCTTCGTGCGACCGGTGATGCCGCTCAGCATCGATGACTTCGCCGAATCGAGCGCGAACGGGGCGGACCGTGTGCACTTCGAACTCTTCGGGTGGGAATCGGACCTGAAGGAAGAGGCGGCCACCGGGTTCGTGTTCAGCGTGATCGGGCTGACCAGCACGATCGCCGCGTTCTCTCTGGCGCCGCTGGGGGAGCGGTTGGGGTACCGGAACGTGGTTGCGGGGGCAGCACTGGTTACGGGGTTGCTCTATCCGACGGTGGCACTGGCGGACAGCCTGCCGGCGTTCATGGTGTTGCTGGGCGCGGTGGGGATCTTCCAGGGGGCGATGGTGCCGGGGACGAACGCGCTCATCGCCGCGAGCGCGCCGGAGGGCAAGCAGGGGAGCGCGTTCGGGCTGGCGGCGAGCATGCAATCGATGGCGTTGTTGCTAGGCCCGCTGGGGGGAGGGCTCACGAGCGGTTTCGCGGGCATCGGGGCGGTCTATGTGACCATCGGCGTGATCCTGGTTGGGGCGGCCATCGCGGCGGCGCTGCTCATCCGCGAACCAAAGGGGTTCGGGGCGGCGAAGCGGGCCGAGGGCGTGCGGTAGGGCAGGGCCCCGCTGGCGCCGGTCCCGGGGGAGTGGGCTACAATCGCGCGCAGTTTGCAGAGCAAGGACGACCGATGTCTGAAACCGTGCTGTTCACCACCGAGGGCGCCGTGGGCGTCATCACGCTCAACCGGCCCGAATCGCTGAACGCGATGAACCCGGAGATGCTGGATACGATGTTCCGCGTGGCGGAGAAGGCGGCTTCGGACCCGGCGATTCGCTGCCTCGTGATCACCGGCGCGGGCCGGGGCTTTTCGGCGGGCGGCGATGTGAAGGCGATGGCCTCGGGCAATCGCGGAGATGGCGGCGGTTCGGTGTTGACCGGCGCCGAGGCGCTGCGGCAGCAGGAGGAGATCTCGCGCCTGCTGTTTGAGATGCCCAAGCCGACGGTGGCGGCGGTCAACGGCGTAGCGGCGGGAGCAGGGCTGAGCGTGGCCCTGGCGGCGGACCTCCGGGTCGCGAGCGACCAGGCGCGGTTTACCACGGCCTTCGCGAAGGTGGGCTTCAGCGGGGACTTCGGGGGCACGTGGCTGCTGCAGCGGCTCGTGGGGCCGATGAAGGCAAAAGAGCTGTACTTCATGTCGGACGTGTTCGACGCGCAGCGGGCGCTGGAACTCGGGCTGGTGACGAAGGTGGTCGCGCACGATTCGCTGATGGACGAGACGATGGCGCTTGCGCGGCGGCTGGCTTCGGGGCCGACACTGGCGTACGGGCGGATCAAGGACAACTTCGTGTTCGGGGCGACGAACAGCTTCGCCGACACGCTGACGCGCGAGGCGGAGAACATGATCGCGAGCGGCCGCACGCAGGACCACCTGAACGCGGCTCGGGCGTTCGTGGAAAAACGGGAGCCGGCATTCGAGGGACGGTAAGCATCGAACCGCCAGGACACGGAGAGCACGGAGCGCGCCAAGCGTTTCACAGGAGGCGCGGAGGTGCGGAGGTTCCTGGGAGGATGCTCGGGCAGAGCGCGGGACTGGTTGGGGTGAATGCCGTCTCCTTTGAACCTCAGCGCCCCAGCGCCTCAGTGTTCATCCCGTTAGACTGACGTGAATGACCGCCCCAGCTCCTCGAAGGCACACTCCACCGGCTGCGCGAGTGCTCCCGGAGCGCTGGTTCTACGGCTGGTACGTCGCCATCGCCTGCGCGGGCCTGATGTTCGTGGGCGTGGGCGTGGGGTACTACGGGCTCCCGATCTTCCTAAAACCGTTGCGGGACGCGCACGGGTGGTCGACGACGCAGGTGAGCTGGGCGCCGACGATCTACTTCTGCGTTTCGGGGCTGACCTCGGCCCTGGTGGGGCCGTATGTGGACCGGAAAGGGCCCACCACCTTGATGGTGGTAGGCACGCTGATCAACGGCGTGAGCGCGGCGTTCATCGGGCTGGTGAACGAGCTGTGGCAGCTGTACGCGGTGTACTTCGTGTTCGCGGTGGCCTTCGGGATGTCGAGCTCGATCGCGGTGAACGCGATCATGACGCGGTGGTTCGTGCGGAAGCGGGCGCTGGCGATGAGCATTTCGTCCACGGGCGTCTCCCTGGGTGGGGTGGTGCTGGCGCCGGTGGCGAGCAAGCTGATCGACATCGGCGGGCTGGAGCTGGCGACGCCGGTGCTAGGGGCGCTGGTCATCGTGGTCGCGTTGCCGGTGATCTTCGGGGTGATCGTGTTCGAGCCGCGCGAGATGGGGCTGGAGCCCGATGGCGGCCCTGGAGACGCACCAGCGTCCGACGCATCGCGCCAGGCGATGGCAGTCCAGTACCGGACGTGGACGCGGTCCGAAGCGATGCGGACAGTGGGGTTCTGGGGCATTTTCGTCGCGTTCCTGCTGGTGCTGGTGGCCCAGACCGGGTACGTGGTGCACCAGGTGTCATTCCTGGAGGACCGGCTCGGTTCGCGGAGCGCGGCGGCATTTACCCTGAGCGTGACGGCGCTGGGGAGCATCATCGCGCGGCTGGCGGTGGGGATGTTCGCGGACGGGGTGGACCGGCGCCTGCTGACAGTGATCCTGTTCGTGGTGCAGGGGTCTTGCATCCTGCTGATCATCAACACCGAGAGCGTGCCCGCGACGTGGGCGCTGACGCTGATCTTCGGGCTGACCATCGGCAACGTCTACATGATGCAATCGCTGCTGGTGGGCGAGATCTTCGGGATGGTTTCGTTCGGGACGGTGTTCGGGCTGATCAGCCTTGCCGGGCAGGTGGGGAGCGGCCTGGGGCCTATCGGCGTGGGGGTCATTCACGATGCGACGGACGGCTACACGGTCCCGTTCACGATCACGGCGATACTGACCTATTCGGCAGCGCTAGCAGTGCTGTTCGCGCGCCCGGCGAGGGAGCCAGCGGTGGCAGCCGACGAGACAGCGGAGGACCTCGTCGCGGCGGGCGGGAAGTAGCGCTCAGCCTTCGAGCATCGCGCGTTCGGCCTGGCGCGATTCACTGATCACCGCCTCGAACAAGCGCTGGATGGCTTCGCCATCGAGAGGGCCCTCGTTATCGGCGACCATGCGGGCGATGATCGCCGCCTCGCGCTCGGGAACTTCGATCGGGAGGCCGGCGCGGCGCTTGAGCAGGCCGATTTCGATGGCGTAGCGGGCGCGGCGATTGAAGAGCTGCAAGAGGTCTTCATCAACCTTGTCGATTTCGCCGCGCCAGTGTTCGATGCTCACACGATCAGGTTAGGACAATCAGGCTTTCGAGTCCCCGGAAGACGGGGACCTTCTTCCAGCGCAGCTTCTGTTCGGCGAGGCGGAGGTTGGGGAACCGCGTGATCAGCGTCCGCACGCCGATCTGGGCTTCGAGGCGGGCGAGGGGAGCGCCGAGGCAGTAGCGGCGGCCGCCGCCGAAGGCCAGGTGATCGATGTCCTCGCGGGTGACATCGAACTTGTGGGGGTCCTTGTGGAGGCGGGGGTCGTAGTTGGCGGCGCCGAGTGCGACGGTGATCGACTGGCCCGCGTGCATGGGGCACCCGGCGATCTCGCGGTCGTCGACGGTGATGCGGCCCGAGAACGTGACAGGCCCCTCGGTCCGGAGCATCTCCTCGACGGCGTTGGGGATGAGCGAGGGGTCATCGCGGAGGAGCTGGACCTGGTCCTGGTGCTGGAGGAGGTTCTTCATGCCGTTGCCGAGGAGGTCGGTGGTGGTCACGTTCCCGGCGGCAAGCAGGAGGCTGACCATGGAGCGGACTTCGTCGTCGTTGAAGAAGTCGCCCTCGTCCTCGGCGTGGATGAGCGCGGTGATGAGGTCGTCGCGGGGTTCGGCGCGGCGTTCGGCGATGGCACGGCGAAGGTAGTTCTCCATCTGCTCGCCGGCGACCAGGGCCTTCTGCTTCGTCTCCTCCGAGGCGAAAGGGTCGAACCCGGCGGCGACGCTGTCATCGGTCCAGCGCTTGAAGTCTGCCTGGTCGGCGGGGTCCACGCCGAGCATTTCGGCGATGACGATCGTGGGGTAAGGCTGGCAGAACGCGGTCATGAGGTCGAACGATGGCGGGTTGCCGATCTGGTCGATGAGTTCGTTGGCGATCTCCTCGATGCGGGGGCGCATGCGCTCGATGGCGCGAGGCGTGAACGCCCTGGTGACGAGCGAGCGCAGGCGGGTATGGTCGGGGGGATCGAGGAAGAGCATCGACGGTTCGCGACCGGTCTCATCGAGCCGGCGCAGGCGCGCGTTGAACGAGTTTTCGGTGGCCTTGCGCGGGTCCACGGCGAGGTCGCGGTCGTTGAGGATGGCCTGGACATCTTCGAAGCGGCCAACGATGTGGCGGCCCATCTGTGGGTCATGGACGATGCGGCCGGCCTCGCGGATCTGGTCGAGGAGGGTAAACGGATCGTCCTGATAGACAGGGTTGAGCGGGGTGAGTTCGAAGCCGAGGGGCAGGGGCACGCTGTCGCTATCAGTCATGGGGGCACTCCAATGACCAGGATGGCAGCAACCATAGCGAATCCGAACCAGATTCGAAAGGGGGTCAGCGCGCGCGTTTCGCGAGGCAAAGTGTGATAACCAGCGGCCGTACCACGTAGCCCGCGAAGTGCTCGTCGATGAAGGCCGCGAGTTCTCCCAGGAAGGAGTCCCGCGGACCCGGCCCGAGCCGGGCCGTGTTGGAGTAGGAGCGGACGAGATCCAGGTATTCGGCGGTGGTGTAGCGCTGGTCCCAGTCGTAGCGGAAGAGGGATGGAGAGTCGAACAGGTCCGTCCCCGCGAGTTCCCGGACGATCGGCGGCACGAGATCGCGGGCTGGGAGCGCGGTTGGTGGCGCATCGGAGGGGAAGTAGCGGTCGTAAATGGGCTGGGAGGCGGCGAAGTAGCCACGGTCGACCGGGTCGGCGACCTGGTTGGTGTCGATCACGGCGAGGACGCCGCCGGTCTTGAGGAGCTCATGCGCCCGGGAAAGACGGTGGCGAGGGTCGACCCAGTGGAACGACGTAGCGGCAACGACGGCGTCGAAGGCAGCACGGGGGAGTGGCGCGGCCTCGAACGAGGACTCGAGGACAGCAAGGCTCAGCGTGGGGAACTTGTCGCGGAGATAGGCCGCCAGGTTGGGGCCGGGCTCACAGGCGGTGACAGTGGCGTCGCGGGCGAGGAGGGCGGCGGTGGCCTTCCCGGTGCCGGGACCGACTTCCGCGATGAAGGGCGCCGGCGGAAGCACCGCGAAGACCTCGTCCCAGAGGGGATCGGGGTAGGAGGGGCGGGCCCGGTCGTAGACCTCGGGGGACTCATCGAACCAGCTGGTCACCCGGAGATCATGGCGGATGAGGCAAGTGAGGCAAGTCCTTCGCCGGAAGGCGCGATAAACTCGATGCCATGACCCGGCTCGTCCTCTTCGATATCGACCTGACGCTCATCCAGACGGCGGGCGCCGGGCGGGCGGCGATGGAGACGGCTTTCGAGCGCCTCTACGGCGTGACGAGTGCCACGGCGGGCGTGAGCTTTGACGGCCGGACCGACTGGGCGATCTTCACCGAGGTGATCGAGCGGCATGGGGTGGCGGACGGATCGCTGGAAGCGGCGGTGAGCGAATTCGCGGAGGCCTACCTGGCGGAGTTCCCGCGGTTCCTCGCCCAAAAGGGCGGGCGGGTGCTGCCAGGGGTGCCGGAATTGCTCGATGCGCTCGATCGCGAGGTCTCCGGGTTCGGGCTGGCGACAGGCAACCTCCGGCGCGGAGCCGCCGCCAAGCTCGGGCACTTCGGCCTGTGGGGACGGTTCGCTGGTGGCGGTTTCGGCGACCGCCAGACAGTCCGGGCCGAGCTCGTGAAGGCGGGCATCGCCGAGCTGGCCGAAGAACTCCGGGTTGAGGCTGACCCCGCCAACACGATCGTCCTTGGCGATACCCCGCTGGATGTGGAGGCTGCCCACCGGGCAGGAGCGAAGGCGCTTGGCGTCGGCACGGGACGCTTCACCGCGGTTGAGCTGCTGGCGAATGGAGCAGAGTTCGCGGTGGATGACCTGAGCGACACGGCCAGGGTGCTGGATATCCTGCTCGGGTAGGCGAGGCGCGAGCATTCTGCGTTCGCGGGCCCGCTGTGGTTGCGCCACAGGGGGTTGACGCGCCTGTAGCTACCTAATAGCATTCGATAATTCGTATGGTAATTGAAAACACCAACGGCACACCCTCAACGCGGGGACGGCGGCACCATGGCTATCCCATGGTGCGGCAGGCCATCCTCGATGCCGCCCGCGAGATGATGCGGACCGACGGCGTCGGCGCGCTCAGCATCAACGAGGTCGCGCGGCGAGTGGGGATGAAGCCGCCCTCGCTGTACACGTACTTCGAGAGCAAGCACGCGCTGTACGACGAACTGTTCCGGGCGGGGATGCGGATGTACCGCGAACGCCTGCGGGAGTTGATCGAGTCCCACGGGCTGGACAGGAGCCTGGTTGCGGCGGTGATGGCGGACTACATGGCGTTCGCGGATGAGCACCCGGACCTGTATGCGTTGCTGTTCGAGCGGCCGGTGCCCGGGTTCGTGCCGTCGGAAGAGTCGATGGTGGAGGCGCGGGGACTTCTGGAGGACGGCGAGCGGTGGTGGCAGCAAGCGCTGGACGCCGGGCTCATCCGGAGCGGCATGGACGCCGCTGCCACGCGCGACCTGGCCCTGGCGCTGATGCACGGGTTGACCTCGCTGAAGCGCGCGAACGAACCAGAGTCGCCGGGCGGGAGTGGGCGGTTCTCGCCCCTCATTCCCGCCGCGGCATGGCTGATCGAGGCTGCGTGGATGCAGCCGGGACCTGAGTGAGATCCACAAGGAGCATGTCCGTGTCGACAACCAGTACCAGTACCAGCACAGGCAACGCCACCATCGCGCGGGACATGCCGGAGCCGGACCGGGCCACCTACTCCAGGCTCGCCGGACAGGAGTTGACCGCCTTCGTCGAGCTCCTGAACCGGCTGGAGCCCGACGACTGGGCCAGGCCCACGCCGTGCGCGCTCTGGGATGTGCGCGATGTCGTGGCTCACCAGGCGGGGCACGTGCAGATGGGGTCGGGGCTGCGGGGCTTCGTGGCGCAGCTGGACCCGCGCGGGACGCGGCCCTACCGGAAGCGGGGGATGTCGACGCTGGACGCGCTCAACCAGCGGCAGGTAGACATGCGGAAGGGACGGACCCCGGCGGAGTTGATCGCGGAGGTCCGCGAGGGCACGCCGGGCGCCATCGCATCGCGCGGACGGCTGAACGCGATCGCGCGCGCCATCCGGGTGCCCGCGCCGCCGGTGGGGTTTGTGGGGCTGGGGACGTTGCTCCACCGGATCTTCCCGCGCGACATGTGGATCCATCGCCTCGACATCGCGGACGCGACCGGGAAGCCGTTCGAGCAGACGCCGGCGCATGACGGCGTGATGGTCGCGCTGACGGTGGCGGACGCCGCCCGCTACATCGAGAAGAAGGCGCCGGAGATCTCCTTCACGCTCACGCTGGACGGGCCGGCGGGCGGCACGTGGGCTATCGGGCGGGGCCAGACCGCCGCCTGGGAGCTGCGGATGGACGTGACGGACTTCATGCGACGCAGCAGTGGCCGGATCGACGCGGCCACGGCCCTGGCGCGCACGGAATCGACCGCGCCGGAGGCCGCCACGCGAGCCTGCCTGGAAGCGTTGCAGGCGTTGTACTGACGGATTTTCCGGGGAAAGTAGCACCTCGCGAAGCGGGGTGTAGACTCGCCGAATCGTTAGCGTTCGGGTGACCATTCATGGCTCGTGAATCAGCGGCGGCGGCCGCCGCGGTGACATCGGAGACGGCCGCGGGCACGCGCCGCATCTACTTCGGCTACTGGCTCATCGGGGCGGCCTTCGTCGCGCAGTTTGTCTCGGTCGGTTCGCAGAACTACGTGGTCGGCGCGTTCCTGAAGCCGATGACCGACGACCTCGGCTGGACACGGTCGGAGTTCACGTATGCCCGCACCCTGGCGCAGGTGATCATGGCGTTCACAGGGTTCTTCATCGGCGCCCACGTGGACCGGCACGGCGGGCGGCGGCTGATGCTTATCGGCATCACGATCCTCTCGTGTTCGCTGTTCGCCCTGAGCTTCGTGCAGCAGCTGTGGCACTGGATCGCGCTGAACGGCCTGATCATGACGATGGGCGCGGCGATGATCGGGAACCTGGTCGTCAACGTGACCCTTTCGAAGTGGTTCGTGGAGAAACGGGGCCTGGCGGTAGCGCTGGCCTCGATGGGCGTCTCCACGGCGGGAGTGGTGCTGACGCCAGCCATGACCCGGGTCATCGACGAATGGGGCTGGCGGGCCGGATGGCGGTTCATGGGCGTGGGCGCGCTCATCCTCATCGTCCCGATTGCGTTGATGATGCGGCGGGCCCCGGAGGACTTCGGCCTGCACCCGGATGGGAAGAGCTCGGCGCAGGTGGCGGCGGGCGGGGGGTTGAAGGCGAGCGCCGATTTCGCAGCATCGCTGACGCGGGGCGAAGCGTTGCGGACGGTGTCGTTCTACATGCTGGTGCTGGCGTTCGGGATGTTCGGGCTCACGATCGGGGTGATGTTGCTCCATACGATCCCGTTCATGACCGACGCCGGGTACTCACGTTCCACGGCCGCCTTCATGATCACGCTGGCGTCGATCCCGGCGCTGATCTCGAAACCGTTCTGGGGCCTGCTGATGGACAAGACGGACCCCAAGCGGCTGGCGTCGATCAGCGCCTTCATCACGGGGATTTCCATCCTGGCCATCACCATTTCGGTGCGAGCGGAGGCGGACCCGTTCATCTGGGGCGGCTTCCTGCTTCTCGGGTTCGGCTGGGGCGGGATGATCCCGCTGCAGGAGCTCATCTGGGCGACCTTCTTCGGGCGGCGCTACCTGGGGTCGGTACGGAGTGCGGGATTGCCGTTCTCGCTGTTTCTCGGAGCGGGGGCGCCGCTGCTGGTCTCGGAGTACGTCGACCGGGTGGGAGACTACAACGGGGCGTTCTTCACGATTGCGGCGTTCAACGTGACGGCGGCCGTGCTGCTGTTGTTCATCCGGAAGCCGACGAAACGGCAGACGGCGTAAGGGGTTGCGCCTCTCCCGGACACGGGCACATCGTGTGTGTATGGATGACCCGACGCCGGAGAGCACCACCGCCCGCGAAACCACCCAGGAGCGTTGCCGGCTGGAGCGCATGGCGGAATTGGGCGAGCGAGAGAGCTGGTCCGGCGATACGTGGAGGGCACACCCTCGATGGCTGACGAGCTACTGGCCGAGCGGCGCGCCGAAGCGGAGAAGTGACACATCGGCGTGACACCGGCCCGGTGAGCGGCCACAATCGCGGGCCATGACGGTTCGTATCGGGCTGGTTGGGACACAATTCATCGGGAACCTGTACGCGCACTCGCTCCGGCAGGTGCCCGGCGCGGAGATCGCGGCCGTCGCCTCGCCGAACACGGCGGCCGCATTCGCGGGGCGCTGGGGCATCTCGCGGCACTACGCCGACTACAGGGAGATGATCGCCGCGGGCGGGATCGACGCGGTGGCGGTCGCCGCACCGAACGACCTCCACCACGACGTCGCGGTGCGGGCGGCGGCCGCCGGGATGCACGTGCTGTGCGAGAAGCCGCTGGCCATGAGCCTTGCCGAGGCCGACGGGATCATCGGGGCGTGCAGGCGGGCCGGGGTCGCATTGATGTACGCGGAGAACCTGCTGTTCGTGCCGATGTACCAGCGCGTGCGGGAGCTTGCGCGGCGGGGGCAAGTAGGCGAGCCGTTCCTGGTGAAGCAGGCGCAATGCCATGGTGGCCCGTATTCCCCCTGGTTCTGGGACGTGGAGCGGGCCGGCGGGGGCGTGGTGCTCGATATGGGGTGTCACAGCATCCACGCGATCTGCTGGGCGATGGGCTCGTGGCCGGAGGCGGTGACCGCGACGATGGGGCGCTACGCCCACGCGGAGAAGGGCCTCGGCGAAGACCACTCCACGGTGATCTTGCACTTCGCGGGCGGGGCGATCGGGATCGCGGAGAACTCGTGGGCGATGCCCGGCGGGAATGACTACCTCGAAGTCTATGGGCCGAAGGGGCGGCTGGTCGCGAACCTGGAACGGGGGCCGGCGATCGCGATGTACACGGCCCCGGAGAGCGAGACGGCCCTGGACGCCTCGACGCGGAGCGGCTGGCAGTACCCGATGTACGAGGAGGCGTGGCAGTTCGGGTTCCCACAGGAACTTGAGCACTTCGTGGAGGTCATCGCGGGGCGGGCGGAGTTGCGCTCGACCGGGGAAGACGGGCGCCGGGTGCTGGAGATCATCTGCGCGGCGTACGAATCGGCGCGGCTGGGACAGCGAGTGAAGTTACCGTTCGCGAGCACCGCGAAGAAGCCCATCGAGCACTGGTGGGGCCCGGATCCCCGGGCGATTCCGCTGGACCGGCCGGGTTAACGGCCCTTTGGCCAGGCGCCGGGACTGGACGAAGGGATTGCCCTAGGCTTATGCGTGCATGAGCTGGCTCCAATCGTTCTTCAACACACCGGCCCGCCAGGCCGTTGGCTGGACCGGCCTGGGTATCCTCGGCATCCTGTTCGCTGCCGCCGGGGTGTGGCTCCTGACTGACGATGGCGGGAGCGGCGAGACCGTGGCCGCGGGACGAGACACCGGGACGGCAACGGCGACGCCCACTGCGACTGCGACACAGACCCGAACAGCGACGCCAACACGGACGGCGACGCCAACGGCCAGCCCCTCGCCGACCGCGACCGCGACCGCGACGCCGCGGCAGACAGGCGGTGGCGGCGGCGCAGCGAACCCGCCCCAGCAGCAGGCGCCCGAACCAACGGCCACGCCGACGCCGACGGCTCCCGCCGTGGTGGCGGGCGGGGAGTACTGTCCGAACATGTCCTCCTCCATGCCGCCGAACAGCGTGTTCGGGCTTTTCACGATCGGCGGCGTGAATGCGCCGGCGGGGACGGAAGTAGGGCTGGCATTCGACGGCGTGCTGGGGCCTGTGCGGGCAACAACCGCGGCTGGCGGGTACCGCGTGGACTACGGCGCATCGATTGAGACGTGCGCAAACCGGGTGGGCTCGGCGATCTCGGTGTACTACAACGGCGTGCTGTACCCGACGGGCCAGTTGGTCGGCGGAGGGCCGGCGTTCCGGTTCGACCTGGCGGTCCCATGAGATAGCTGGGCCGTTGGCCGTTGGCCGTTGGCCGTTGGCCGTTGGCCGTTGGGAAGATGTATTACGATGGGGCGTCCCGCAGGGGGCGCCTCATTCTTGTGTTCTGGGAGGGCGAGATGCCCACGATGCGGGAGCTTTCCGAATTGGCGTGGAACGGGGGGCGGGCCGAGGCGGACCGGCTGATGGCGCGTCCGGGTCAGTTGTTCGAGGTTGTGCCGGGGGTAGCGCTCACGAGCGGGTTCGGCCAGTCCATCACGATACAGACGGGCGACGGCCTGGTGGTGGTCGATGTGAGCGGCGTAGCGCACGGCGAAGCGGTGGCCGGCGCGTTGCGCGGTTGGAGCGCGGAGCCGGTGCGGCGCGTGGTGTATACCCACGGCCACTTCGACCACGTGGGCGGCATGGCAGCCTTCGATGCAGACGCGCAGACTCGCGGATACGAGCGGCCACACGTCATCGCGCACGAAAATGTGCCGAAGCGATTCGACCGGTACACGCGCACCTCGGGCTACAACGCGGTCATCAACGCCCGGCAGTTCGGCGCGCGGCCGCTATCGCTCGACGGGAGATCGCAGTGGGAACGCTGGCGCCAGCCCGACGAGACGTACACGGAGTCGATGACGTTCGAACAGGGCGGCGTGACCTTCGAGCTGCGCCACGGCAGGGGCGAGACGGACGACCACACGTGGGTATGGGTGCCGTCGCTGAAGCTCATCTGCGCCGGGGACTTCTTCATCTGGCGGACGCCGAACGCGGGCAACCCGCAGAAGGTGCAGCGCTACCCGGAGGAGTGGGCGGTGGCGTTGCGCGCCATGGCGGCGATGGGCGCGGAGGTGTTCGTGCCGAGCCACGGGTTCCCCATCTACGGGAACGCGCGGATCCAGCAGGCACTCGGCGAGGCGGCGGAGCTTCTCGAGACACTCGTGGCGCAGACGATGGAGTTGCTGAACCGGGGAGTACGGCTCGATGAGGTCATTCACACGGTGAAGGCGCCCGGGGAGCTGCTGCGGCGGCCGTACCTGGAGCCGTTGTACGACGAGCCTGAGTTCATCGTCCGGAACGTGTGGCGGATGTACGGCGGCTGGTGGGACGGGAACCCGGCGAACGTGAAGCCGGCGCGGGAGGCGGAAGTTGCCGGGGAATTGGCCCGGCTCTCGGGCGGCGCCGCGGTGCTTGCGGCGAGGGCGCGCGAGTTGGCCTCGCAAGGCGACCTGCGCCTGGCGTGCCACCTGGCGGAACTCGCCGGGCTGGCTGCGCCGGACGATGCGGACGTGCGGGCCGCGCGGGCGGAGGTGTACAACGCGCGGGCGGAGTCGGAGCAGTCGTTGATGTCTCGGGGGATTTACCGGGCGGCAGCGCGGGAGCATAGCGACCGGGCATGACGGGAACCGGGGCTTGCCGGGCGGTGTAGAACATCCAGGTGAGCCCGGAACGGGACGACGTTGAGCTGGTTACCGAGGCGCAGGCGGGTGATACCGCGGCTTTCGGCGAGCTGGTGCGGCGCTACCAGGAGGTGGCGTTTCGCACAGCCTACCTGGTGGTGCGCGACGCGGCGACCGCCGAGGACGTGACGCAGGAGGCCTTCGTGCGGGCGTACCGGGCCATCGGTAGCTTCCGGGCGGGCGACCCGTTCCGGCCGTGGGTGCTCCGCATCGTTACGAACCTGGCCTTGAACGAAGTGCGGGGCCGTGGCCGGCGCGCCGGGCTGCTCCAACGGGTGGGGCTGCTGCAGCGCCCCGAATTCGAGTCCGTCCCGGCGGCAGAAGCGGTCGCGCTGGCGACCGAGCGGCAGCGGCAACTGTGGCGTGCCCTCTCCGAATTGCCGGAGGACGACCGGCTCGTGCTCTACCTGCGCTACTTCGTCGAGTTGCAGGAGAAGGAGATCGCGGTGGTCATCGGGAAGGCGCCGGGGACGGTGAAATCACGGTTGCACCGTTCCGGCGAACGGCTGCGGCGGGTGATCGAGACGCGCTACCCGGGCCTGCGCCCGGCGGAATCGGGAGGTGGCAGTGGTGGCTGACGTCCAGACGGGCTGGGAGAGTGAGATGCTGGAAGACCTGGCGCGCGCCGTTACCTATCCGGCGACACCGGACCTGGAGCGGGCGGTAGTGGCCCGGCTTGGTGGGGCGGGCCGGCCGAGGGCCGTGCGGCCGTGGCGGATGGCGCTGGGCGGGCTGGCCGCGGCGGTGGTCGCGTTCGCGCTGGTGCTGGCCGCATCGAAGGATGCGCGCGATGCGGTGGCGGACTTCCTCGGGCTGGCCGTCGAGGGGGAGCGGATCGAGGTCCTGCCGACGGCGCCGGCCGGGATGACGCCAACGCCGTTCCCGAGCGTGGTCACGCTGGACCGGCTGGCGGAGCGAGTGACGCTGGCCGAGGCAGCGGCGGCGGCGGGCTTCGAGCCAGTGCTGCCTTCCACCATGGGGGAGCCGGCCGCGGTGTACCTGGTCGGCGGCCCGGAGACGATCGTTGCGGACTACGGGGCGATCCAGGTGTGGGAGTTCGAACTGGCAGACGAGATCTTCGTTGGGAAGGGCGTGACCGGAGGCGGCGAAGTGGTGACGCAGGTGACGGTGAACGGAAAGCCCGGCTACTGGATTACCGGCGGCGAACGCATCGTGACCATCATCCAGGCCGACGGGACGCCGGTGGCGGGAACAACGCGGACGGTGGTGGAGAACGCCCTTGTCTGGGCGGATGGGGGGCTGTACCGACGGATCGAAGGGCCGGGGACGCTGGAGGGGGCGATGGCAATCGCGGAGTCGATGCGGTAGGGAACCGGGAAACCGCGGGCGGTGTAACCCTCTCAGCACGAGGTCTGGAGGCAGGGAATGGAGACCAGGGTTTGGAGAGCACTCATCGTTGCGAGCGCGGGGGTGCTGGCGGGAATGGCAGGCAACGGACTCGACACGGCCGGCGCAGGGGGCGGCGCCTGCCACGTTGCACCGGCGATGCGCGAAGCGGCAGGTACCGAAGTCCAGCTGAGCGCCAACTGCTTCGCACCGACCGTACTGCGGGTCGAGCCAGGGGCGACCGTGACGTTCAGGAACATCGACCCTGCCGCGCACCACATCGCGGGCGTCGCCTATGCGTGGGGCACACCGTGGGAGCGGCCCTTCCAGGAAGGGGATACGGCTGAGTTCACCTTCAGCGAGGCCGGCACCTACCCGTACTCGTGCTACCTCCACATCGGGATGGCCGGGACCATCGTAGTGGGGGACGGGAGGGCCGCGAGTGCGGACGCCCCGGCGGCGAGCCAGCCCGTGGTTGCCCGGGCGAACGACGCGCTCGCGGAAGCACCTGCAACGGAAGCCGCGGGGGCGGGCACGACCGGGGATGGAACCGGCCGGTGGGCCTTCGCGCTCCTGGGCGCGCTCGTGGGACTCGCCGCGGGAGGCCTGGTGGCGGGGATGTGGGCCAGGCGCAGGTAGCGGGCGCCGATGGGCTGGCCGGCCTCCAGTGAGCGTGGCGCCGGCCACTCCGGGTTCCCGAGTGCTGCCGGCGCCGGGGTTACTGCTGGTGCAGCTCCGGGTAGAGGGGGCTCGAAGCCTTCATCCAGCGGAGGAGCATGCGCATCTCGGCGACGCGCTTCCCAGAGTCGTCGTCGAGGCCGGTTTCGAACCACATGTACTCGGTCTTCGGGCTCTGGCCGACGGCGATGACTTCGCCGGTGCAGGTGTATTCCTGGCCGACCATGACGGGGCCGTTGACGTTGCGCAGTTCGATGGCGCCGAAGAGGCCGACTGCCTGGCCGATGCCGCCGCGGAGGGTCTGGACGCTTTTCGCGTAGAGCATCTGGACCATGGGGGCGGGCATGACGATGGGACCGCCCCAGGGAGAATCGCCGGTGTACCACTCCATGGGCTCGGTGGTGACTTGGAGGCGCTGGAGCTGCTGGTCGAGGGAGGTGCTGACGCGCACCGGCTCGAACTTGCGGCCAGCTTCGACGCCCGCGAGGAGGCGCAGTTCACCGGGCTCGAAGCGGTCGAGCGGGCGGGCCTGGAGGGCGGTCGGGACGCCCGGATTGCCCGCGGAGACGGTGCCCTGGGCGACCTGCATGCCGTCTTCCCGCAGGACCCAGGCATCGACCTGGGCGTCGGAAGCGCCAGCCGGGGGCTCTTTCAGGTAGGCACGGACGGCCTCGCGGTCGGTGGTGGCGTTGAGGAAGTACATGGAGATGGCGCCGTGTTCGAACCAGCGCTGGCCGAACGCGTGGACGGCAAGGGGCGGAAAGAGTTCGAGGTGGATGGAGCCGGCGACCGTGCCGCCGCGGAAGCCGAGCTTCGACGCGGTCGCATCGTCGTGGATGCTGCCCTTTGCGGTGGCGGAGTTGTTGACGGAGCGGCGCAGTGGCCCGGTGATGACACCCTCGCTGACGGTGATGCCGCCGGCGGCTTCCTGTGTGGTCATGAAGTTACCTCTCGTGCGTTGTATGGCGGCGAGGGTACTCCTGGGTCGGGCGCCTGAGAAGCCTATCAGCCGCCGATGTGGGACATCTCGACCTTGCGCAGGCCGGCCGTGTGCTCGGACCGGACCTCGGAGTAGCGGTCGTCGCGGACGCGCCAGACGGAGCCGAGGAAGGCCGAGAGCTCCTCGTCCGAGGCGCCGCTGCGGAGGAGGGAGCGGAAGTCGTGCCCGCGGTTACCGAAGAGGCAGGTGTAGAGCTCGCCTTCGGGGGAGAGGCGGGCCCGGGTGCAATCGCCGCAGAAGGGCTCGGTGATCGAGGTGATGAGGCCGATCTCACCGGAGCCATCGCGGTAGCGCCATCGCTTGGCGACCTCGCCGCGGTAGTTGGGTTCGGCGGGCTCGATAGGGAGCTCGGCGTTGATGCGGGCGACGATCTCCCGTGCAGGGACAACGTGCCGCATCTGCCAGCCGTTGGTGGCGCCGACATCCATGAACTCGATGAAGCGGACGATGATGCCGGTGCCCTTGAAGTGCCTGGCGAGGTCCACGATGGTGTGGTCGTTGACGCCGCGCTTGACGACGGCGTTGACCTTGATGGGGGCAAGGCCGGCGTCGCGGGCGGCGCCAATGCCATCGAGGATGACCGATGGCGGGACGCCGACATCGTTCATCGACTGGAAGACGGCCTCATCGAGGGAATCGAGGGAGACGGTGATGCGCTGGAGACCGGCATCGGCCAGGCGCTTCGCCTGGGCGCGCAGCAACGAGCCGTTGGTGGTGAGGGTAAGGTCCTTCAGGCCCGGGGTTTCGCGGAGGAGGGCAATGAGCTGGTGGAGGTCGCGGCGGACGAGGGGCTCGCCGCCCGTGAGACGGATCTTTTCGACGCCGTGCTCGACGAAAATGCGCGCGAGGCGACCGATCTCTTCGTAGGTGAGCAGCTCCACGCGCTGGAGGAACTGGTAGTCGGGCCCGAAGACCTCGCGGGGCATGCAATAGGTGCAGCGAAAGTTGCAGCGATCGGTGACCGAGATGCGAAGGTCGCGAAGGGGGCGTCCGAGGGCGTCGGTGAATGCCATTGGGGTTAGCTTAGCGGATTGGCGGCGGGCTGAAACCTGCGCTAGCGCAGGTCCACCGGGGTCAGGACCGGGCAGCCGGTGCGGGTTCGCCCGAGGCCTCGGCCCAGCGGGCGAGCATCTCATCGTGCTTCTTGACGCGGTCGGCGAGCACCTTTCGCATGGCGGCCATGCGCTCCATCTTCTGGTCGATCATTTCCATCTGGTGCAGGGTGACCTCGCGTGCCCGGCGGATCTGGGCGGCCTTTTCTGCGGCGTCCGCATCGGTGCGCCAGCCGGCCTTGATCTGGAGGCGGACATCCTCGGCCTCGAGCATTTCCTTGATTTCGGCGAGAGAGAAGCCGAGGAGGTCTTTCAGTTCGCGGATGCGCTCGACGCGCTCCATGTCCTCGGCGGAATAGAGGCGGAAGCCGCCATCCATGCGGGTGGGGGACTTGAGCAGGCCCTTCTCCTCGTAGTAGCGGAGCGTGCGCTGGGTAAGCTGCGCTCGCTCGGCGGCTTCGCCGATCTGGAGGTAGCGGTCGGGCGGCGGTACTTCTCCCATATCTAGACCGTAGTCTAACAACGTTAACGCGCACGTCAAGGTACGGTTTTGGCTCAGACGACGAGGGCTTCGATGGTCCCGGTATGGTAGCGGGCGGCCCTGAGCATGTTGGCGGCGAGGTTCGCGTAGGCCGGGGTGAGATGGCGGTGGCACCAATCTTCGGTGGCCCGGAGGGCGGTCCAGGCATCGGCGAGGGCCACGCGCGCACGGGCATGATTGCCGGCAAGGGCGGCATCCCAGGCGATCACCCGGCTGGCCAGGTGGGTTGCGTAGGAAATGACGATGGCGAGCTCGTCCCGCGTGGCCAGGCCCATGCCGGCCGGCGCCAGCGGGATAGACCTGGCCGCATCGTGGAAGCGGTCGAGCGCCGCTTCCATCTGGACGGCCTTTGCGGCCAGGGCTTCGCGCGGGGTGCTGGAGAAGTCGAGGATGTCGTGCCGGGGGATCTGCTGGAGTTCGCCGAGGTCGAGGAGGAGCCGGTAGCCATCCTCCATGGCCAGGTAGACATGCTCGAACGCCGCCGCATCGGTGCCGAAGGCGGACTCGCAGAACGAGCGGAGGGCGAGGGCGGGGTCGGCCTCCGGGTCCCATGCGGCGCGGGCGAACCACCACGCGTGCCAGACAGGACCGGGCCACGGCCGGGGAGTGACGGCAAGGTCCTCGATGGTCGTCACTCCGGCCCGCGCATACGAGCGGAGGTCGGCCGGGAGGACATGGAGGTTCAGGGGGGCGAGCCAGCGGTAGAGGATCGCGTCGCTGTAGTACTCGAAGACGTGGACTCGGGAGGCGTTGCCGAACGTCTTCCCAAGGCCAAGAAAAGGCTGCCAATGGCCGATGGCGTTCCGGGGACAGGCGGGGTCGTCGATCGGGAAGGCGTAGGAGCGGGGACGGGGGGCATAGAGGGCGACGACGTTCGGGGCCGGCTGAACGGCGGCCGGCGGTTCGATGGTGTCGTGGTAGGCGAGGTGGGCCACGCTCGCGCCCGGCGCGACACCCGCGAGGACCTCCGCAAGGATGTTGGTGGCGCGGAGGGCCTGCTCCGACGGCGACAGGCCTGCGCAACCGGCGCACTCGCACCAGCCGCCGCCCCGGATGTCGTCGGCCCAGAGGTGGTAGACATCGGCGCCAGCGAAACGGAGAAAGAACGTGCGCGCGGCGTCGCGGAGGGCGGAGATAGCTCCCTCGCTAGAAGTGCAGAGATTGAAGCGGGCGTTCCGTTCGCCGTCCCGAAGGGGGAACCAATCCGGGTGGCCGGCGAAGAGTTCGCGGGGCAGGAGCGAAGGGAGGTGGTGGCCGCCGAACTGGATGGTCATGCCGTTTTCGGCGGCGGCGGACCGGATGGCGGCGCCGTCGGCGTCCCAGCGCTCGAACATCCAGCCGCGGCCATCCGCGGCAATTTCGTCGTAGGTGGGGGGACGGACCGCGCCGGCGCGGCCAAGGCGGGAGGGTGGCGTGTCGTGGAAGAAGATATCGTTGAGGCGGTTGCGGTTGGCGAACTGGAGCCAGGCGCGCCAACCGTCGTGGAGCGCGTCGCTGCCGAGGATGAGGGTGCGGCGGGCGAATGCCGGGGTCTGCTGGTGGATGCCAAAGGGGAGCTGGCGGCCCGGTGTGAAGCAGGCGCCATCGCTGCCGGGGGCGAGCCAGGCAAAGCCCACCTGTTCGAGGAGCCAGTAGGCGCCGTTGAGGGCGCCCCGGGGGTTGGCGCCGGCGATGTGGACCTCGCCGGGAGAAGCGGTGACGGTGAAGGCATCTGCCGGCCCCGTGGCCGCCGAGAGGCGGATGACCCCGGCGGCGCCGGACGCCGGGATGCGCGCGAGGTGGCCGCGAAGTTCCCGTTCCGCGTGGCCGGCGATGGGGCCCGACAGGGAGGATTCGATCGAGAACCCGGCAAGTGCGGCGGCGGAGAGGGTCACGCCGGGGATGCTACCCGGGCCGTCCGGGGGAAGCCAGAACGCGCGCCGGGAGCACTCAGGAGGCTTCGCCTTCCGCGGACATGAGGGAAGCGACGAACTGGCGCACGAATGCCTGCTGGGGTGGTGTGAGTTCGCGGAAACGAAGGTGGAGGACTGTCTGGCCAGAGCCGGTGGTGGTTGCCCTCACGAGTTCGCAGGGGATCATTGCCGAGTAGCCCCCGTTCCAGAGGTTGACGTCGAGCTGGCTGCCGCCGGGGCGGGAGTCGACGGAGACGGCGAGGCCACCAAGGGAGATATCGACCAGGCGGCCGGGCTGGCGCGATGTGCCGAGCACGGAGCGGACTTCGGCCTGGAGGTCGGTAGGGAAGCGGCGATCCTTGCGCAGGTCGAGGGGGCGCCAGTGGGTATTGATGCGGAAGGCGGCGACATCGCCGCGGGCGGCGACGAACGAACAGATGGCAAACATGCGCGAGCCCGCCGCTCCGTGGATCAGCATGTAGGGGTACTCGGAGTCCCACGCGGGCGGGGGTGAGTTGACGCGCGCGGCAACCGAGTCCTCGCGGGAGACGACGACCGTGGCAGTCCACTGCTGCGGGGGAGAAGAACGCCGGACGATGGTGAGTGTCATCCCCGCGGCGACGATGCTAGCCATGTATTGATGGGTATCGGCACGACTCCCCACATCCTGATGGGAGAGCAGGGGCGTTGCCGTGGGAGTGGGGGCGGCTAGGATGATTCCATGGGTGACGGTGGACAGCCCGGCAAGCATCTCGTGCTCCGGGAGATGCGGGGAGAGGACATTGCGACGGTGATGGCCGTGGAGCGGGCGGCCTATACCGACGGCTGGCCGGCCACCGCCTTCGAACGCGAGCTGACGACGAACGGGATGGCCCGCTATATCGTGCTGGAAGAGGGGGCGGCCGGCATCGTCGGTTTCGGCGGGTTGTGGCTGATGGTCGACGAGGCGCATGTGGTGACCGTGGCTGTGCTGCCGGAGGAGCGCCGGCGGGGGCTGGGACGGGTGCTGGTGCACGGACTGGTGGAACTGGCGATCGAACACGGGATGGTTTCGGCCACGCTCGAGGTGCGCGCATCGAATGTGGCCGCTCGCGGGCTGTACCGGGAATACGGGTTCTATGAGGTTGGGGAACGCAGACGGTATTACTCCGACAACGGCGAGGACGCGATCATCATGACGACCGAGGAGTTGACCGGCGCAGCCTACCGCCGGCGGTTGCTCCGCCTCGAGGCAGAGCTGCGGCGGCGTTTCCCGGGGATCGTGATCGGGAGGGCCTCAGGCGAGTGAGGCGGCGAGGTCCTTGAGGACGGCTTCGGCACGGTCGAGGCGGGCGCGGATGCCCCATGGCCCGTGGATGTTGAGGGTCATGTTTTCGGCCTGGCCGCGGACCCCCGGGAGGCGGCCGCGCTTGCCTGCGGCCTCGAAGTAGCGCTGCAGCTCGGGGGCGCCATCGCCAAAGATGGCGGTGAGCACTTCGATGGTGCGGTCATCCCAGAGGTCGTAGTCGAAGGGGTTGGGGCCGCTGCCACGGAGGCGAGCGATGCGGTCGACCTGGGCCTGGATGCGCTCTCGGGCGCGGGCGGGGTTTGCGACATTCGCCATGGTGCGGAGTGTAGCAATTGGCGGGGATGCGGGGAAACGCGGTCAGGCGGCTGCCGGGCGGCCGTTCAGCGCGAAAGCGATATCGCCAAGGCTGAGGAGGGCGCCGACCATTTCGACGGGGCGGCCGCCGGTGGCGCGGGCGACATCGCCCAGGAATGCGTTGACTTCGGCCACCGGGCCTTCGCCGTAAAAGCTGATGGGGCGGAGGACGCCGAGGCTCGTGCTGCAGACGACGCGCCCGGAACCGTCGCGGCAGGCAAGGGCGAGGGCGACGTGGTCGATGCCGTAGGGGCGTCGCATTTCGCCCATGGAGTGGCGCACCCAGCCGACGATGCTTTCGGTGAGGCGGCGGGTGAGGTCGGGGTCGGAGGCGCAATCGACGGTCCAGGTGGACTCACGGACGCCGACGCCTTCGCGGATGAGGCGTTCGACACGGCGGTTGACAGAAAGCCTGCTGAACAGGGGCATATCGCCCTGTTTGTCGGCAGGAGGAAGGGGCCTCTTGGTTGCAATTGGGGTGCCAGAGCGGTGGTTGCTGGCCGCGGGCGGGTGGAGCCCGTACACTCGGAGATCGCGTGGATAACGATTTCAATGTGGACCTGGAAGAGATTGCGTCGACGATCCGGACGCACGAGGTAGTGATCGTCCGGTTCATCACGGTCGGGCAGCGCCTGCTGCTCGACTTCCGCGCGAGCGAGATCGACGGGCCGGTGGTACGCCTGGTGGAGCCCGTGCGGAACGTGCAGGAGCGCTACAAGAGCCTGCGCCAGCTGAGGCCGCGTTTTGGCGACCCGGAGAAGATCGTGGCAGTGTTCTGGCCGCGGTTCGCCAGGTCGCTGGAAGAAACGGGCGTGTGGCGGCAGATTGCCGAGCGGATCATCGAGACGGGACATGCTGAATCGGTGCGAGAAGCGGCGGACGTAATGGCGGAGCTGATGGATCTGGAGCGGGGACAGCAGCGCGCGGCAATCCGCGGCGACGAGCTGTTCAAGACGCTCTGGAGCGCATCGCCGACGCGGCGCTAGGGGCGGCGCACTGGAACGGCGGGAATTCCGGAAGCTCGTGCGCGAGGCCGTGGCATCGCTGCCGCCAGACCTGCTGAAGAATGTCCACAACGTGGATATCGTGATCGAGCGGCGGCCGACGGCGCGGGACCGGAAGGCGGCCGGGCTGGGGCCGGGAGGTCTGTTGCTGGGCCTCTACCACGGCATCCCGCTGACGAAGCGGGGCGAGTATTACAACCTGGTGGCGCCGGACAAGATCAGCATCTACCAGGAGCACATCGAGGCGATCTGTTCGGACGACGACGAGGTGCGCGAACAGGTGCGGAAGACCGTGCTGCACGAACTCGGACACTACTTCGGTATCGACGACGAACGGTTGCACGAGCTGGGCATGGGGTAACGGCGCGGCGAAAGCAGGCCCGGTGTGGCACGGGTCGCGCACTGGCTGGTAATGAATCGGAAATGAAGCAATTGACCGGAGCGAAGGGTGCTGCGTAGGTTGGGAACGTGACGAGCCGCGTGGAGGAAGCCAGGTTGAGGTCGATCCCCGAGCGGCGGCGGACTCGCCCGCGGGCGAGGGCGGCGGCGCGGGTAACGGGCGCCCAGCGATTCCTGTTCGTCCTGGCGCTGTTCACCTTCGGGCTTGCATCGATGTACACGAGCATCGCGTTGCTGGCGCGGGTCACGCCCGCGTTGTTTCCCGGCAAGTCGCTGACGAACCTCGGGATCATCAAACCCTTGGCGAACCTGGATACACCGCTGGTGGCGATCAAGGACCCGGGCGCGAACAGCGTGTTGAACCAGCGGATCAACCTCCTCGTCCTCGGTGTCGACAAGCGGCCAGGATGGGCATTCGAGGACAACGAGAACAGCGGCTACCTGACGGACACGATCATGGTGGCGACGATCGACCCGGTGGCGGACACGGTGAGCGTGCTGAGCTTCCCGCGGGACATGTGGATCGACATCCACGAGGGCGAGGACGTTTACCAGAGGCGGATCAACGACTCCTACGGGATCGGCGTAAGGGCCACGGGCTCGATCAAGGGCGGCGTGGAGCAACTCAAGCTCGACATGAAGGAGAACTTCGGGATCGAGATCAAGCACTACGTGATCCTGGACTTCGAAGGCGTGGAAGGCCTGGTCGACGCGATCGGGGGCGTGGAGGTCGACATCCCGTACGACCTCTCGGTGCCGGACTGGTACTACAGCAACGACGACGTGAACGCGATGTGGGTGAGCTTCCCGCCCGGTGTGAACCGGCTGGACGGGTACCACGCGGTGGCTTTCGGCCGGCACCGTGAGTACGACAGCGACCTGAAGCGGGTAAAGCGGCAGCAGCTGGTGCTCGAGGCGGCGATGCGGAAGGCGTTCACGCTGGGGCTGTTGAACAAGAATCCCAAAGACCTGTGGGACGCCTACGCCGGGGCGGTGAAAACGGACGTCCCGTATTCGAAGTTCCCGGGGTATGCGTTTGCCTTGCGGGACACGAACGGGAAGCTGAAGACCTACTCCCTCGGCGACCCGGTGAACGACGTGCCGACAATGACCCCGTTCACGACCAATGGCGGTGCATCGGTACTGCTGTGGAACGCGGAGAACGTGCAGTACTGGCTGAACCAGGTGTTCACGAAGGCGGCGTACGCCGAGGCATCGGTGGAAATCCAGAACGGCTACGGAGAGGACGGGTCGGTGCGGGCGGCCGCGCTGGGACGCTACCTCGCCTATGTGAAAGGCCTGCCCACGGTGTACTACGGGCCGGACGTGGCGGTGCAGCCGCGGACGTCGGTCACCCTGTATGGCGAAGGGAAGCGCGACCTGGCCGAGGACATCGCGAAGTGGATGGGCATCGACCCATCGGCGGTGGTGGTGTTGGCCAAGACCGATACGAGCCTGCCCGACGTGATCATCACGATCGGGAAGGACTTCAAAGTCCCCGGCGGTTAGCGGTCCGGGAGGACCCGGCTCATTCGGCCGCTTTCGGGGGTTCGTACGGCTCATCCAGGGCGCTGCGGGCGAGCTGTTCGAGCGCGCGGTCTTCGAGGGGCGGGTTGTGGAGGGCGGCGCGGACATCGCGGTAGTACCGCTCGATGGGGCGTGCCTTCTGGAGACTGACACCACCGACGACGCGCATGGCGAGGTTCACAGCCTCGATGCAATTGTTCAGTGTGTCGACCTTGGCCATGGCGACGCGGTCGATGGGCTGCGGTGCCGAGCCGGGCGGCGCCTCCCAGGCGCGGCAGGCGTCGTCCATCAAGGCGCGGCTGCGATGGATCAGGAGGTCGATGCGCGCGATGCGTGTGCGGACGCCGGGGTATTCCTTGATGGTCCGGTTCGAGTTTGGCGTGCGCTCGCAGGCGAAGGCGACGGCGTAGTCGCGGGCGGCCGAGGCCACGCCGATGGTGGTGGCGCACAGGCCAAGCGCGAACCAGGCCATCCCGGCGCCGCCGCGGGCGTCAGCCTGGCCGAGCCCTCGCCGGTTGAGGAGGCGGTCGGGAGGCAGGGAGATGTCCTCGAAGACCACATCGTGGCTGCCGGTTGAGCGCATCGAGAGGCTGTCCCAGGTCTCGTCGATGCGGAGGCCGGGGTCGGTGCGGAGGACCATGAAGTTCCCGACTTCGGAGGGCTGACCGTCCGGCGTGGGGACGCGGGCGAGGACGACGAAGTGATGGAGGAGTGGCGCGAGCGTGGTGAACGTCTTGCGGCCGGAGAGCCGCCAGCCGGCGCCAGCGGGCCTCGCGATCGTCTCGGGGAGGCCGCCGCCGGCGGGGCTGCCAAGACCCTCTTCGGTCGCGACCGTGTTCACGAGCTGGCCGTGCTGGACCGCGCCCGCGCACACGCGCTCGAACCACCCGGGCGGGTAGGACGGAGATTCGCGCTCCTGGCCGAACGTCTTCAGGTGCATCATGAATGCGAGGGCGGTGGAACCGTCGGCGCGGGCGATCTGTTCGAGGACGGCCAGGTACGTGCCGAGCGAGGCCTCGGCGCCACCGAAACGGCGCGGGACCGTGAGCCCGTAGAAGCCGGCCCCGCGAAGGTCGGCGAAGTTCTCGAAGGGGAAGGAGCCTTCGCGGTCGTGGCGCTCGGCGCGGGCGGCGAAGGCAGCGGCGAGGTCTCGGGCGCGGGCGGGCCAGTCAGTGGTCGGCACGGGGTGAGTGTAGCGGGTGGAGGAGGGGGGTAGCCTGCAATGCATGCTCAGGACGCCATCCGCCGCGGTACCTAAGCCGGCCAAGCCCACGCCGATCCAGTTGGCCCGGCCTGAGCGCGCCCGTGAGATCCTTCGGCAGTTCGTTCCCGAAGGAGCCTCGCTCCAGGACGATCAACTGCCTTCGGGCGAATGACATCCCAGCGCGCCATCCCTGGCGCGCCTCGGACCCGGGCGCGACCCTAGACTACTTGCCGCCGCCCGCGGGGAGCGTCACCGGGCCGTGCTCCGAGGGCCCTTCGATGTGGAGGTTGGGGAGGATGCGGTCGAGCCAGCGGGGCATCCACCAGTTGGCCTCGCGCAGGAGTTCCATGGTCGAAGGCACGAGGAAGAGCCGGACGATGGTGGCGTCGACAAAGATGGCCGTCGCAAGTCCGATGCCGAACTCCTTGATGATGCGGTCGGGGCCGAGGACGAAGGAGAGGAAGACCGTGACCATGATCGCGGCTGCGGCGGTGATGACGCGGGCGGTGGCGGTGAGGCCGTTGGCGACGGCGATCTCGGTGTTGCCGGTGCGCAGGTACTCCTCGCGGATGCGGCTGATGAGGAAGACTTCGTAGTCCATCGAGAGGCCGAAGAGGATGGCGAACATCATCATCGGCAAGAAGACTTCGACCGGCCCTTCGCCGACGCCGACGAGGCCACCGAACCAGCCCCACTGGAAGATGGCCACGATCACGCCATAGGCCGCGCCGATGGAGAGGAGGTTCATGATGGCGGCCTTGATGGCGACCACGACAGAGCGGAACACGGCGGTCAGGAGGATGAAGCTGACGCCGATGACACCGGCGAACAGGAGCGGCATGCGCTGGCCAATCCGGGTTGCGGCATCGATATTCCCGGCCGTCGCGCCGGTGACGTAGTACTGCGCGCCACCGTCATCGATCCCATCGAGGACGGCTCCGCGCAGATTCCGCACCAGGGTCGAAGTTGCATCTTCCTGTGGCTTGGTCGTGGGCATGACGGTGATGACCGCGGTATCGCCGGCGGGGTTCATGACCGGGGGGAAGACGCGGGCGACGCCGGGTGCGGCGGCCATGGCCTCCTGGGCAGCGGCGAGGGTCTCCTGGCCGCCTTCGGCAAAGTCGGCGACGACAATGAGGGGGCCGTTGAAGCCGGGGCCGAAGCCCCTCGCCAGGAGGTCGTAGGCACGGCGGCTCTGGAGGTCCTCGCCACCGTTGCCGGCATCGGTGAAGCCCAGGTCCATCGACAGGATGGGGATGGAAAGCGCGAGCAGGACGACGACAGAGCTGACGGCATAGATCAGCGGGCGAGCCTGGATGGCGCGGCTCAACCGGAACCACATGCTGGTTTCGTCGATGCCTTCGGTCTGGTGGAGGAACGGCACCTTCAGGCTATCGATGCGGTGCCCGACGAGGGAGAGGGCGGCGGGCGTGATGGTGACCGCAACGACGACGGCGAGCACGACGACGATCGCGCCCGAGGTGCCGAGCATGGCCACGAACGGCAACCCCATCACGAAGAGTCCCATGAAGGCCAGGGCGACAACCAGGCCGGCGAAGATGACCGCCCGCCCGGCCGTGGTCACGGCGATCACGACGGACTCTTCGACATCGCGTCCCGCGTGCAGGCCCTCCCTGAAGCGAGTCACGACGAGGAGGCTGTAGTCGATACCGACACCGATGCCGATCATGGCCGCGAACTGGGTGCTGAAGTCCGGGAACCCGAACCAGCGCGAGAGGATACCGAGCAATGCAAACCCCGCGCCCAGGCCGAAGAGGGCGGCGGCGATCGGGAGGCCCATGGCGACGACGGAGCCGAAGGCGATAAGCAGGATGAAGACGGCCGCGACGAGTCCGTAGATTTCGGACCCGATCTCTGGCTGCTCGTTGAATTCGATGACGTTTCCGCCCGCAACCACGGTGAGGCCTGGCGTGGATTTCGCCTCGACAATGTCGATGAGTTGCTCGACGGTCGAACGGGGGATGTCCCGCAGGGTCAGGTCGAAGTGGACGACGGCGCGGGCGATGCGGCCATCGGCCGAGAAAAACCCTTCATTTTCGAAGGGCGACTCGACTTCGGCCACGCCGGGCACGGTGCTGATCTCATCGAGGGTGGCCTGGATGGCGGGACTGGCCGTCTCGATGCCGGCGGGAGCTTCGAAGACGATTGTGGCATCGCCGCCGGCGCGGGAGGGGAAGCGCTCTTCGAGCAGGTCGCGAGCGCGCTGAGATTCGGAACCCGGGAGGCTGAACTCGGTCGCGAATTCTCCGCCGAAGCGGGTGAGGGCAAAGACCAGCGCAACCAGGAAGACGACCCAGGAAACGATGACGACGCCGCGGCGGCGGTGGGTGAAGCGAGCCCAGCGCTCGAGTGCTGAGCGCCTGTTAGCGGGCTGGACGAGAACCGGCATCATTCCTCCCGCTCCACTTTGTGAAAGAGCGAACAATTCCACCTTACGAGACCGGACCACTTTGGTGCACCACCCGTTCGGCCGATGCGGTGAACGCGACGGAAAGGGTGTGTGAGTGGCGGGGCCGCCGGGACGGCCCGGCGCAGGCAGCTTAACCGGGCCGGAATTTGTGATTGCTATAATCCGCGAATCTGACACGGGCTCGCCGTGGCCTGCGTGGCGGCGGCCCGGATGACCCAGGGAGACGGCTTCGTGGAAGACCCGAAGGTAGTTGCCGAGCGGATTATTTCCAATGTCGAGCATGTGATTGTCGGGAAGTCGCGGGAGCTGCGGCTGGCAGTGACGGCGCTGCTCTGCGGCGGGCACATGCTCATCGAGGACGTGCCGGGCGTCGGCAAGACGATGCTTGCCCGCGCCATCGCGGTATCGACCGGGTGCTCGTTCCGGCGGATCCAGTTCACGCCCGACCTGTTGCCGAGCGATGTGACCGGTGTCTCGATCTACAATCAGAAGACCGGGGACTTCGAGTTCCGGCCTGGGCCGATCATCGCGCAGGTGGTGCTGGCGGACGAAGTGAACCGGGCAACACCGAAGACGCAGTCGGCGCTCTTGGAGGCGATGGAGGAGCGGCAGGTCACGGTTGACGGGATCACGCACAAGATGCCGGCGCCGTTCATGGTGCTGGCGACGCAGAACCCGATCGAGTACGAAGGGACGTTCCCCCTGCCCGAGGCGCAGCTCGACCGGTTCATGATCCGCATCTACCTGGGGTATCCGAGCCCGACCGACGAGGTTCTGGTGCTGGACCAGCAGCAGACGCAGCATCCGATCGAGGCGCTGCAGCAGGTGACCGACGCGAATGAGATTCTGCAGCTCCAGAAGGCTGTGAAGGAGATCTACGTCGACCCGCTGATCAAGCAGTACATCGTGCAACTGTCGAACGCGACGCGGGAGCACGAGGCGGTGTACCTGGGGGCGAGCCCGCGCGGTTCGCTCGCGCTCTTCCGGACGGCACAGGCTAAGGCGCTCCTCGAGGGACGGGATTTCGTGACGCCGGACGACGTGAAGGAGCTGGCGCTGTTCACGCTCGCGCACCGCGTGATCGTGAGCCCGGGCGCGAAGGTGAAGGGGATGACCCAGGCCGACGTGATCGCGCAGTGCCTGCAGCGGGTGGCCGTGCCTGGCGCGCGGGCGCGTGTCTAGGCAGGGCGCGGAATGAAGCAGGCAGTACGGTCGATGTTCAGCGCCGAGCGGCGGACGCTCACGCTTGTGTTGCTCATCTTGCTGACCTGCGTGTTCGTGGCTTTCGGGACGGGCTTCTGGCTGCTGTTCCGGCTGGTATACATCATCGCGATGGCGGTGCCGGCAGCCTGGCTGCTGGTGTGGTGGAACACCCGGGACATCGATGCGGAAGTGGACCGGAAGACGGCCCGCGCCCAGGTCGGCCAGGAAGCCCAGGAGATCATCGAGGTGCGGAACAAATCGTTCCTCCCGAAGGTCTGGCTGGAGGTGGAAGACCCGAGCGACCTGCCAGGCCACCGTTCGAAGCGGGTGGTGATCATCCCGCCGCGCCGGAGCCGCAACTGGGTGGTGAATACGCCGTTGCGCCGGCGGGGACTCTTCGACTGGGGGCCGCTCCGCCTGACGGCGGTTGACCCCTTCGGGTTGTTCCGGCGGGTGCGCGAGGTGGGTGGCCAGCAGCAGATCCTGGTGTACCCGCAGGTCGTCGACCTGCCGCACTTCCAGGCCCCCCCGGCGAACCTGCCGGGCGAAGGACGGTTCCGCAAGCGGACGCATTACATCACCCCGAACGCTTCGGGCATCCGTGAATACGCGCCGGGCGACGCCTTCAACCGGATCCACTGGCGGAGCACGGCCCGCACCGGTGAGCTGATGGTGAAGACCTTCGAACTCGACCCGGCGAGCGACATCTGGGTGATCCTGGACCTGGAGCGGCGGGTGAATGCCGGGCGCGAAGAGGAGAGCACCGAGGAGTACGGCGTGCGGGTCGCGGCAAGCGTTGCGCGGCATTACATCGTCAACAATCGGCCCGTTGGCCTGATGACGTTCGGGCGCGACCTGCGCGTGCTGGAACCAGAACGCGGCCAACAACAGCTCACGCGGATCCTGGAAACGCTGGCCACGGCCTACGCCGTGGGCGATGCCCCGCTGGGAAACCTCCTGATGGAGGAGCAGCGGCGGTTCGGGCGGCACACGACGCTGGTTGTGGTCACTTCGGCGACGGACGACCACTGGCTGACGGCGATACAGTCGCTAACCCAGCGCGGCGTGCGGGCGGCCGTGGTGCTGTTGGACCCATCGACATTCGGAAGCGACCGGTCGCCGCTGCTGCTCTACGGCCAACTGACGGCGAGCGACATCATGACTTATGTTGTACGCAAAGGTGACGACCTGGGACTGGCACTGAGCCCCACCGCGACGGGAGCAGGCGCATGGCAAGCATAAACCCCCCGCTGGAGCGATCGGCCGGGCGGCGCGTGGGCATGGCGGCGCTGCAGGCCCCGCGGCTGGTGATGAGCTGGGAAGACTGGCTGACGTTCGCGGCGGCGGCGATAACCTTCGTCAGCGTGGCGGTTTCGCTGGAGCAGGCGAACTGGGTCGACAACATGCCGCCCTTCGTGCCGACGGCGGTTGCGGGGCTGCTGATCGGGATGGTGGCGGCGCGGATAAAGTTCTACGCGGCGGCCATCCATCCGGTCGGGCTGGCGCTGGGGCTTGTGGTGGTGGTGCTGGCGGCCCAGAGCTACGCCGACGGTGCGGGCCTGGGTGAGCGACTGGCCGACTTCCGCATCCGCATGGAGGAGTGGTGGGCGGTGGTGCGCGCGGGCGACATCAGCAACGACAACCTGCCGTTCGTGACGCTGGTACACGCGCTCATCTTCCTGGCGACGTACTTCGCCGCCTGGTGCCTCTACCGGTGGCAGAACGCCTGGCTGGCGGTGATCCCGAGCGGGGTGATTTTGCTCACGAACATCAGCTTCCTCTCCGGCCAGCCGAGCGGCGCCTTCGTGACGTTCCTGTTCGGTGCGATCGTCCTGATTGCGCGGCTGCACTTGCAGAAGAGCCAGACCCTCTGGAAGCGCGAGGGAATCGACTACCCGGATTTCATCAGCGTGAGCGCGATCCAGCTGACCGTGGCGGTCACGGCGGGGCTAATCATCGCCGCGTGGTGGATGCCGCTGGGAAACCAGGCGAAGGCCGCGGAGCGCGTGTTCGACACGATGGCCCGGCCGATCACGAACCAGTCCGAGTCGCTGGTGCGGCTATTCCACAACATCGATTCGCGGAAGGGCGCCCAGTTGCATTCGTTCGGCAACGCGCTGCCGATCCAGGGGCCGGTGAAACTGGGGACGAAGGAGCTGTACGAGATCCAGAGCCCCGATGCCGGCCTCATCCGGGCGACGAGCTACGACGTGTACACGGGGAATGGCTGGAAGCAGGGCAAGCGCGACACGCAACGGGTGGACGCCGCCGGCACCGGGGTGGACCAGCAGGAGGCGACCTATGAGTCGCGCGACGTCTCCATCCTGCGCGTGAACGTGCTCGACCCGGAGAGCACGCTGGTGACGCCGGGTTCGCCCATCGCGGCGAACATCGACACCACCATCGAGACGCCGAAGGGCTTCAAGGGCGACATCGAAGAGATGCGGAGCCGTCGGGGGCTGAACAAGGGCGACACCTACAACACGATCGGCACGCAGAGCCGGGCCACCCTCATCCAGCTGCTGGAGGCCGGGACGGACTACCCGGACTGGGTGACCGGACGCTACTTGCAGCTGCCCGGCGACCTCCCGGCCCGGGTCGCCGATGAGGCAGCGCGAGTGATCGCCGAGGCGAACGCGGTCACGCCCTACGAGCAGGCGAAGGCGATCGAGGCATACCTCCGGACGTTCCCGTACGACCTGGCGGTCGAGTCGCCGCCACCGGGCCGGGACGCGGTGGACTTCTTCCTGTTCGAACTGAAGCGCGGGTACTTCGATTACCAGTCGACGGCGCTGGCCGTGATGCTGCGCACGCAGGGCATCCCGTCGCGGGTGGCCGTCGGCTATGTGCTGGACCCCGGCACGGGCACGGAAACGACGTACACGGTGCGGAAGGACAACGCCTATAGCTGGGTGGAAGTGTTCTTCCCGGGCCTCGGGTGGATCGACTTCAACCCGACGGCCGACCGGCCTGAAGGCGGCGTGGGCGGGCTGGGGTCGCTGGACCTGATCCCCCAGGACGAGCCGTTCATCTCGCCCGACCTCGGCGACCTGTTCGGCGACGGCCTGACCCCGGACGACATCCCGAGCCCTGTGACCGACGCACTTGCTGAGACCCCAACGGTGAACGAACCCTTTAACTGGATGATCGTGTGGGTGCTGGCGGCCATCCTGGCGGTGGTTGCTGCAGCCGGGATGACCGGGCGCGTGGCGTGGAACTGGGGCCTGGGCGGGCTGGAGGGCCGGGCGCAGCTCTGGGCGAAGACCCAGCGTCTGGCCGGGTGGGCCGGCCTGGGGAGCCGACGGGCCGAGACGCCGCGGGAGTGGTCCCGGCGGCTGGGACGGGCGGTGGAGCGCGAGGAGGCGGCGCTGACGCTCTCGGACGCCTACGAGGAGGCACGGTACGGGCGGCCCGACCTGCAGCGGATCGACGATGACCAGGCGGCAGAGTCGTACCAGAGCCTGCGCGGTGCGTTGCTCGGGAAGCTGCTGCGGCGCAAGCAGCGGCCGCCACGTTCGAGGAAGGCGTGACCTGCACAGCGCCCGTGCGTTGAGCCATGTGATGACCGCTGCGCTGAGCCTGCATGTCGCGGACACGAGCCTGGGCTGGGCGGGGGTTGCGCTGAGCCCGGCGGGGATCCGTTACGCCACGCTGTTCCACCGGACACGCGAATCCGCGGAGGGCGAGCTGCGAGCGTTCGGCGCTACCCGCGACGACAACCCCGACGGGGAGCGGGCGCTGTCGCTCCTCCGCGCCTATGCCGCGGGCGAGCGCGCACCGATCGAGCAGTTCCCCGTGGACCTGCCCCGGTGTTCACCGCTGCAGCGCAAGGTCTGGCTTGCGCTCCGGGAGATCCCGCGGGGCGAGACCCGGAGCTACGGCTGGCTGGCCCGCCACGTTGGGGAAGGGCAGGCCCCGAGGGCGGTGGGAGCAGCGGTTGGCGCGAACCCGATACCGCTGTGGCTGCCGTGCCACCGGGTCGTCGCCGCCGATGGGTCGTTGCACGGGTTCGGGGGCGGCCTGGCGATGAAGCGGGAGTTGCTGGAGCTGGAAGGCGCGTTACCGCAGCGCCTGCTCGGATAGCCGGCTCAGCGGCCGGTGAACCGGGGTTCGCGGCGTTCGATGAAGGACAGGCGTCCTTCCTTCGCGTCCTCGGTGCCCTGCGTGGCCTGCTGGAGGAACTGTTCCTGTTCGGTCTGGGTGACCAGGTCGCGTGTGGCACCTTCGTAGACCAGGCGCTTGGCGATCTCGATAGCGATCGAGGGTCCGTGTGCGATCGAGCTGGCAAGCTCCGTGGTCCGCTGAATCAGCGCGTCATCCGCGACGACCTCGGTAACAAGGCCGGTCTCCTTCGCCTCGGCGGCGTGGACCATCTTCCCGGTCCAGAGCATGGCGAGGGCCTGGTCGCTGCCGACGAGACGGGGGAGGAACCAGGTGGCGCCGGTATCGGGGCCGATGCCGCGCTTGACGAAGATGGCGCTGAAGCGGGCCGATTCCGCGGCGATGCGAATATCCGCGGCGAGGGTGAGCGAGAGGCCGGCACCGACGGCCACGCCGTTGACGGCGGCGATGACCGGCTTGCGGCAACGGTGCACGCGCTCGGGGCCGAGGTAGCGGGTGCGCTGGAGGGCGGCGCGGCCCTCGATAGGCCGGGGGAACTGCGGCTGGTTGGGGTCGGCGGTGAGGTCGGTCCCGGCGCAAAAGCCGCGGCCCGCGCCGGTGATGACGACGCAGCGGACCGCATCGTCAGCGTCGGCGCGGTCGATCGCTGTTTCGATTTCGGCCCACGAGGACCAGGTGAGGGCGTTCAACTTGTCGGGGCGGTTGAGCGTGAGCCACGCGGTGCCGTCCTTCAATTCGTACAGTATGTCGGCAAAGCCGGTCATTGCTGGTCCTCCCGTTCGAACGAAGCCGCCCGGCACGGGAAGTGCGCGGGCGGACTCATCCGCATTGGCTGGCCCGGGTGGGAAGCCGGGGCTAGATCCGTTCGATGATGGTGGCAGTCCCCATGCCGCCGCCGGTGCACATGGTGATGAGCGCGGTGGACTTGTTGCTGCGTTCGAGTTCGTCGATGGCGGTCTGGATGAGCATGCCGCCGGTGGCGCCAATGGGATGGCCGAGGGCGATGGCGCCGCCGTTCACGTTCATGCGCTCGCCATCGAGACCCATTTCGCGCTGGTACTTCAGGACGACGGAGGCAAAGGCCTCGTTGACCTCGAAGAGGTCGATATCTTCCTTGCGCATGCCGGCCTTCTTGAGG
>WBZO01001548.1_pt1 | contig 34525 bp, 27 predicted proteins | sample 5204261 | NCBI WGS metagenome assembly WBZO01 (sample SAMN12412400, study PRJNA552823) | activated sludge metagenome | isolation source: activated sludge from anammox sidestream of wastewater treatment plant... | place: USA: North Carolina | collected 2017-09
GATCGCGATCATCGCCGGGAGGACGTCGGCCCAACCCGAGGAGCCGCCGCATGCGAGATACGATGCTCCGACGAGCGCGGCGCGCACGCGCTTGCCTCCCCGCAGCGAGAGACGCTCCACGCACTCCGCGGCGGCGCCGACCTCCGCGCTCACCTCGCGGGCAGCGGCCGTCTTCGGTCCGAGCCATGCGGCGAGCGCCTCGTCGAGCCGCGCTCGCACCGTCGTGGACGTCGACACGAAGGCACTCGGCGCGTTCATCGTCGTTGGATCCATGGACTCGACCGGGGTGCTATGCCAGTGTCGGCGCGCCGAGCGGTCGAGCCTTGCCGACGACTGGTCGCGCGCAGGATTCATAGGTGCCGAGCCTTCGGGCGTCAATCCCATTCTCGAAACGTTTCCTTCATGAATCCGCATGCTTTCAGTTTTCTTTGAAGAATCTTTACCCTACGCGGAGCCGCCGAGGCAGGTCCCATGAGCACCATCGGACAGAGGAAGGCCGACCACCTCGCGCTCTGCGCGACGGATGAGGTCGCCTTCCGCAGCAAGAGCACGCTCTTCGAGCACGTCCGTCTCGTCCACGATGCGCTCCCCGATCTCGACGCCGCCGACATCGACACGAGGTGCACGCTCCTCGGCAAGACGCTCCGGGCGCCGATCGTGATCGCCGCGATGACGGGCGGCACGGACGAGGCCGCGCGCGTGAACCGCGAGCTGTCGTCGATCGCCGAGGAGCGCGGCTACGGCTTCGGGCTCGGAAGCCAGCGCGCGATGCACGTCCGCACGGGCACCGCGCCGACCTATGCCGTGCGCGACGTCGCGCCGAGCACGCTCGTGCTCGGGAACCTCGGCGTGGTGCAGGCGCGCGCGATGACGACCGCCGAGATCGAGGCCCTCGTACGAGGCGTCGGGGCCGATGCACTCTGCATCCATCTCAACCCGGCCATGGAGCTCGTGCAGCCGGGAGGCGATCGCGACTTCCGCGGCGGCCTCGAGACGATCGCCCGGCTGGTGGAGGAGCTGCCCTGCCCGGTCGTCGTGAAGGAGACCGGCTGCGGCCTCTCTCGCCGCGTCGGCGAGCGCCTGCGGAGCGTCGGGGTCGCGCACGTCGATGTGTCGGGCGCGGGCGGCACCTCGTGGGTCGCGGTCGAGACCAAGCGCGCCGAGGCCTCGAACGACGAGCGGGCGCGCGCCCTCGGCGAGGCGCTCTGGGACTGGGGCATCCCCACGGCGGCGAGCGTCGGGCTCGTCGCGCCGCTCGGGTTCGAGACCGTCATCGCGACCGGGGGCGTGATGACCGGAATGGACGTCGCCCGCGCGATCGCGCTCGGCGCGAGCGCGGCCGGCATCGCGCGCCCGGCCCTCAAGGCGCTGACCGCCGGCGGCCGCGCGGGAGCGCTCGCGTTCCTCGACGCGGTCGAGGCCGAGCTCCGCGCCGTGATGCTCCTCACCGGGAGCAAGGATCTCCACGGCCTCCGCCGCGCGCCGCGGATCGTGGGGGGCGAGCTCCGAATGTGGCTCGAGCAGGCCTGACGGTGTAAGGTCGGATCCCTAGTCGTGGCCTCGAATCCTCCGACAAGCCCGCCGCCTGCCGAGCTCCATGCGCTGGTCGTCGAGGACTCCCCGATGATGCGCCAGCTGCTCGTCTTCGCGCTCTCACGCGTGAAGCAGCTGCGGATCACGGAGGCGGACGACGGCGTGGACGGCCTGCGCAAGCTCGCCACGGCGCGCTTCGACATCATCCTGACCGACATCAACATGCCGATCATGGATGGGCTCAAGCTCGTGAAGCGCGTGCGGACCGATCCGGTGCACAAGGACGTGCCGATCGTCATCATCACGACGGAGAGCGCCGAGGAAGACCGCCAGCGCGCCCTCTCGCTCGGCGCGAACGCGTACATCACCAAGCCGATCCAGGCGCCGCAGGTCATCGCCAAGGTGAAAGAGCTGCTGCGCCTCGAGGGGTGAGCCGTGGGCGCGGCCACCCACGTCAAGATCTGCGGCGTCACCACGATCGAGGACGCGCTCCTCGCAGCCGACCTCGGCGCGAGCGCGATCGGCCTGAACTTCGTGACGGGCAGCCCGCGCCGCATCGACGCCGCCCGCGCGCGCGCGATCGCGCAGGCCGTGCACGACGCCAAGGGCAAGGGGATCCTCGTCGTCGGCGTCGTCGCGGACATGCCGCTCGACGCGATGCGCGCGCTCGTGCGCGAAGCCGGCCTCGACTGCCTCCAGCTCCACGGCGACGAGCCGCCGGAGGTGCTCGAGCCGCTGCTCCCCCACGCGTACAAGGCCGTCCGCATCGCCTCGGCGGAGGACGTGGCGCGCGCGAGCGCCTATCCGGGCGACTACCTCCTCGTCGACGCGAAGGTCGAGGGCGCGCTCGGCGGCACCGGCGCGACGTTCGACTGGTCGCTCGTCCGCGAGCTCGCGCGGACGCGCAAGCTGACGCTCGCCGGCGGGCTCACGCCCGACAACGTCGCGCGCGCCGTCCGCGAGCTCGAGCCCTACTGCGTCGACGTCGCGAGCGGCGTCGAGCGCTCGCCCGGCGTGAAGGACGAAGGGAAGATGCGCGCCTTCGTCGAGGCGGCGCGCACCGGCTAGAGACGTCGTGATCGAGAGGTCGCTCGGCGCCACCGCGCCGTTCCCGCGGACTACGTCGTGACCAGCTGCCCTCCGAGAAGAGGCCGCATCTCACGCGACACGCGCTGTCGCTGCGGCGTGTTCCGGAGCCATCGACCCGTTGACAGCTGGCGCACATGTGCCAATTTCGGCACCTACGAATGCCAGAAGGTCCGCTCGTTCGCGCGTGCATCGCTTCCTTCGGGCTCGATCTGACGGGCCTCACGATCTTCACCGAGGCGGCCACGGGAGCCTTCGCTTGCACGCCCGCGATCGCGCTCGCCGCGGGCGCCGACCGCGTGCTCGCGCTCGCTAAGGACTCGCGCCACGGCTCGCGGGCGGAAGCGGCGCGAGCCGTGCGGTCGCTCGCACGACGGGTCGGGGTGGAGGACCGCCTCGCCATCGTGGAAGACCACGCCCGCCTCGAGGAGGCGCACATCGTCACGAACAGCGGCTTAGTACGGCCACTCTCGGCCGATCGCGTCGCGCGCATGAGGTCCGACGCCGTCATCCCGCTCATGTACGAAAGCTGGGAGTTCCGGCCGCGCGACCTCGACCTCGGCGCATGCCTCGAGCGCGGGCTGCTGGTCCTCGGGACGCGCGAGTCCGATCCACGTCTGCGTTCGATGGACGAGATCGGATTCATCGCCGCGAAGCTCCTCCGCGACGCAGGCGTCGCCATCGAGCGCGCTCGCATCGCGGTGCTCGGCGGCGGCGCGTTCGGCTCCTCTGTCGTGAGATGCCTGACTAGACTCGGCGCCACCGCCATCGCCATCGTCGTGGCCGACCAGCCGCTCCCCCGCGACATCGAGGGCGTTCGAGCCTTCCTCGCCGAGGCCGATGCCCTCGTCGCCGCGGACTACTCGGGCGACCGCGTGCTGATCGGTCCCGGCGGGCTCCTCGAGGTCGACGAACTCGTTCGCCTCAACAGCCGGCTCGTGATCGCGCACGTCGTGGGACGTGTGGATGCGTCCGAGCTACGCAAGGCATACTACTGCGTGGTCCCTGACCACGTCCCCGAAACACCCCAGACCATGAGCGTCACGCTCGCGCATCTTGGACCGGAGCCCGTCTTCAAGTTGCAGACCGCCGGCCTCAAGGTTGGTGAGATCATGGCGCGCGCGAGGCGCGAGGCCACCACGTCCGCCGACGCGCGCGCGTTTGCGCTCGGTGACCCTCTCTGTCAGGACTTCTCCCCGCTGCAATACGACATCGCTAGTCGTCGAGGTGCGACGTGAACCTCGATCCGTCGATCGGCGTCGCGCTCGCCGCGAGACACGGGGCGTCCCTCTCCCCATTCGCGGCGTCCTTTCTCCGCCGCGTCTACTCCACGAGCCTCGACGTCTACGCCGATCGACTCCGACAGTACGGCTTCGCCGGGTACGGTCGAGTCCTCGATGCCGGGTGCGGCTTCGGGCAGTGGGCGCTGTCGCTCGCGCGCCTCAACGAGCACGTCGATGCGTGTGACATCGACGTCGATCGTACCGTCTTCGTGGGCGAGCTCGCGCGCGCCTACGGCCTGTCCAACCTCGATGTCGCCCGCGAGGACCTCACGCAGCTGAGCTATCCGGACGGCTCGTTCGATGCCGTCTTCTGCTACGGGGCCCTTTTTCTCACCCCCTGGCGGCGCTCGGTAGCGGAGCTCGTCCGGGTCCTCCGTCCGGGCGGTCGCCTGTACGTGAACGCCAACGGCCTCGGCTGGTACAGGCACCTCTGGCTCACCCGACACAACTCCGGCACAGGCTACGACCCGCGGCAGCGCGCGATCGACACGGTCCTCAACACCCTCCGCTACGACGCGGGAGAGGCTCCGGAGCATGGTCTCGATGTCGTCGTCGAGCCGGTGGAGCTCCACGCCACGCTCGAGCGGCTCGGCGTCTGCGGTATCCTCCAGGGCGACGAGGGCTGCCTCGGCGCGCTCGATCGCGAGCGCGCCCGAGCCTCCGCGTTCTTTCAGGGGCGCTACGGCGAGGACTTGGGCGTCTACGAGATCCTCGCGCACAAGCGGAGCGAAGGCTGATGTCGCACGTCCGGACAAAAGGGTGGCTCGAGAAGCTGCGTCACACGAGGTCGATCAAGGGCTTCGCCCAGAACTTCCTCCTGAAGACGATGGCCGGGCAGAAACTCTTCCTCCATTCCGACGACTTTCCGCGCGTCATCAATCTCTCCTTCAACGAGAGAACGTGCTTTTACGCGTGCACGATGTGTCCGTACGCCGAGCAGGCCGTGCGCGACATGTACAAGCGGCCGAGCGAGATGTCCTTCGAGACGTTGAAGAACATCGTCGCGAGCGTACCCAACGATCCCTATTACAGCTTCGACATCTCGGCGATCGGCGAGACACTGCAGTTCCGCCGCCTCCCCGAGTTCATCGCGTACATGAAGCGCGAGCGGCCGCTCACGAACACCATCGTGTCGACGAACGGCCTCCTCCTCACCGAGCAGCTCTTTCTCGAACTCGCCGACAGCGGGCTCGACAGCCTCCAGATCAGCCTCTTCGCCGAGAACGCCGCCGATCACGAGGCCATCACCAAGACGAAGACCTTCGAGCGAGTGGCCGAGAACGTCCGACGCGTGGGGCGCTTGAAGAAGCAGCGACGAATGACGCGACCTTACCTCCAGACTTTCATGATGGAGTCCAAGGAGACCCAACATCGCCTCGAGCCGTTCATCGACGAGTGGTCGCGTCACGTCGACACGGCGTTCGGGAGGCCACTCTACAACCTGTCACGCTCGATCGAAGGGCTGACCCCCTCGTTCGAGCTGCCGCTCCCCGCGCGCCGCTACCCGTGCGTCATGCCGTGGTACGCGACGGCCATCCGGTCCAACGGCGATGTCCTGCACTGCTACATGTTCCACTGGCACCCGGAGACGAAGGACAAGAAGATCGGCAACATCAACGAGAAGTCGTTGCGTGAGATCTGGAGCGATCCCGAGTTCCGCAAGTTCCGAAGAGCGCACCGCACGCTCGATCTCGACGACTACCCGATCTGCAAGTCCTGCGACGCTTGGGCGGCCTACACGAACGTCTGGGAGCGGACCGGAGAGACGTTCTCGTACGCCCCCGTGCGGCCGCGCGATTTCCTGAGACCTGCGCCCTCCCATCGTGGTGGCTGATGGCGAGGGCGCTCGTCGTAGGTGGCGGCTTCGCCGGCTGCGCGGCCGCGCTCGTCCTTGTCCGCAAGGGTCACTCCGTGACATTGGTCGAGCGCGCGCCGTTCCTCGGCGGCGGCTGCAGGACCCAGCTCTATGGTGGTCACCCCTACACATTCGGCCCTCGGTACTTCGTCACGAAGGACGAAGCTGTCTTCGCGTTCGTCGATCGCCTCGTCCCGCTGCGGCGGATCCCGGATCAAGAGCTGCTCAGCTTCGTGGAGAGCGATCCGGGGTTCTACAGCTATCCGATCCACGACGCGGACATCGACGCGATGCCGGATCGCGAGAAGATCCGTCGGGAGCTGTCGGCGCGTGATCGGGGCGCACCCAGCGAGGACCTCGAGGCCTACTGGATCAACGCGATCGGGCCAACGCTCTACGAGAAGTTCATCGAGGCCTACACGAAGAAGATGTGGGGGCTCGAATCGAACCGGGAGCTCGAAGCCGGGAGCACATGGCCCGTCGACGCCGAGCCGATCCGATCGGGCCCGCGGGCTGCGTGGACCGACTCCATGACTGCGTTCCCCGAGGGGCTCGCGGGTTACGATCCTTTCTTCACGCGCGCCGTCGAAGGCGTCGAAGTCCTGCTTGGCGCGGCGATCGATGCCTTCGATGTCGAACAGCGCCGCGTCAAGCTGGGTGGAGATTGGCGGAAGTTCGACCTCATGGTGAGCACGATCTCGCCGGAGATCCTGCTCGGCAACGCCTTCGGCCCCCTCCGCTGGATGGGTCGGGAGTTGCTGAAGCTCGTGCTACCCGTCCGCTTCGCGTTCCCGCCCAACGTCTACTGTGTCTACTACCCGAACGCCGAGCCCTTCACCCGCGTGGTCGAGTACAAGAAGTTCTTCCGCAACGAGAGTGAGAGCACGCTGATCGCGGCGGAGATCCCCTCCACCAAGAACCGCATCTTCCCGTTCCCGCGCACCCGCGAGCGGAGCCAGGCGCAGAGATACCTGGACGCCCTGCCCGACCGCGTCTGGTCCATCGGGCGCGCCGGCAGCTACGACTACGCGATCGACATCGCCGCCTCGATCAAGCAGGCGATCGAGATCGGCGCGTCGATCTAGGCGGGCCCGCGCGGAAGCCCGGGCCGGCGATGACGCCGCGGCGCGCGGCCTCTTGGAGGAGGGACCTCGTCTCCGGGTGGAACTGCTCGGCGACGCGGAGGCTGAGATGTCGAGTCGAGCGCGAGAGCCTCGTCGGCGGGATGAACCTCTCGAGGTAGAACGTCGGGACGTACTCTGGAGCCACGTCCGCGCCGAGCTGCCGGAGGATGTGGCGCGCGATCCGCGGAGGGTGGAACTCCTCGAGCGCCCATGCCCTCCCGCGGGCGGCGAGATCGACGCGGTACGGAACGTCATTGATGAGCCGCCGCACCTGGGCCACCAGGGTCCCCGGGGAGATCGGGCAGAGCGGCGCGTCGAAGAACGGCATCGGAGGCTCGAGGATCCGTGTCGCGACCGCGCACCCGGCCGCCATCCCCTCGGCGCAGAGGATCCCCGGACCGCGAAGGAAGAGCTCGTCGATCACGATATCGGTGTCCTGCAGGACGCCGATCACCTGCTCGCGCGGGACGTCCGTGAGGAGCCTGAACTCGAACCGCAGCCCCTCGGCGCGAAGCCTCTCGAGCGCCTCGAGCACGAACGCGGTCCCCTTGATCTTCGGTCGGGACGGAGCGTGCAGGATCTTCGGCACCGCGCGATCGGGCACGTGGTGATCGGGCGGCAAGAGCACGGGGAGGTGCGCGTGGTAGTAGGGCCGGATGAGGAGCCCGGACTGCTCGGGAACCGAGTAGATCGCGTCCGCGTAGAGCTCGTCCCACCGAATGCCGCGCAGCTTGGGCTCGAGCGGGTCCAGGCGGAACCCGGGGCCCCACGAAGTGCTGTCCACCCCGTACTCCTGCAGTAGCGCGCTCGGATGCCTCACGTCCGAGCCGAGGTAGTAGGCGATGATCTTCTTGCCGAGCCGCTTCAGGAGCGGATAGAGGAGCCGCTTGGGAGCCCAGGGGCCCGCGACGAAAAGGAAGACGTCGTGGTCGAGATAGCTCGACGTCGCCGCGCCGTTCAGCGCGACGCTCAGGGCGAGGTCGAGGCGCCGGAGGACACCACGGATCGGCCACCCGTACTGCTCGTACGCCACGCGCCTCAGGATCTCGCGCCCGCGCACGACGTCGTAGCGGAGCTCGGGCTCGGTGACCTCGGGGTGCTTGACCATCGTGGTCGTCGGACATCCGAGCGCGCGAAAGCCGGAAGCGAGGGCAGTGAGGATCCCGCCTCGGTCCTCGGTCCCCAGAAAGACGCGGGGGCGCTCGGGGAGCATCGCCGAGGGTGATAGTCGAACCCGTGCGGGACGGCGAGGAGAAGGCTCGTCGGTGGCGCGCTTACGCCCCCGGAAGCGCAGTGACGTCGACGCGCGCCTTGAAGCTCACGCTCTGCCCGGCCGCGCTCGCACACGTGATCCGCATGGCTCGCCCGACGTCCGAGAACGCCGCAGACCACCCCGCTGCCGTGAGGCCACCGCTCGCGTTGATCGGGCTCGCGTCGCCGTCATCGATCGTGAGCGTCGTCGAGCCCGTGTGCGCGGAGATCTCGTAGACGTCGCGCGCGATGCCCTGCGCGTCCGTCCGGCTCCCGAGCACGGTCACGCGGAGCGCGAACGACGAATCCTCGGGCAACGTCAGCTCGTGACCGTACTCGTCGAGCAAGGCGATCGGCGCCTCGTCGTCGGACGTCCCGGTCAGCGTCGTGCCGAGGACCGTGCTGCCCACGACCGGTGTGTCGCCCACGTAGAGCCAAGTCGCCGTCCCGTCCGTGATCGTGTCGACCCCGGGATCGGTCACCCCCGAGACGTCCGGCTCGCCCGCGCCCGTCGTGCCGCCGGCGGTGCAGCGAAAGACCTTCTGCGTCTGCCCGGCGTTCGCGCCCTCCGACGGACGGAACATCTCGGCGTTGAGCACGTCCACCGTGTCGAGGCCGACCACGGTCATTCCTGCCCCCTTCCAAGGCTTCGCGTCGAAGCCGTCCGTCAGCACCACGCGCTCCGCCGGCGCGCCGTACGTCGGCGTGGCGGGCGCGAGCCCCGCCGAGAGGGCCGAGGCCGTGCGCATGCGATCGCCCGTCGGCCGCACGCCGCCGCGGATCAAGGTGGGCTCGAGCTCCGACGTCTCGTTGACGAACTCGTACCACTCCGGGTAGCCGCCGCCGTTGCCTCGAAACGCCCCGCGGGGGGTCCACAGCAGCGACGTGCCGGTCGGGTTGTTCGCGCCGTCGACGGCGCCGTCGACGGTCCACGAGAGAAAGGGCGGCTCGACGTGCCAGTTCATCCCCCAGTAGCCCGCGAGCGCGCCGTTGCCGTACCGGATGTGCCAGCGTGTTCCGCCTTGATCGATGTCCGAGCTCCCGGCGCCGAGCACGCCGTTTTCTGGAGACGTCGGATCGCCGTAGCCAGGCAACACGAGGTTCGACGTCACGTCCGGAACACCCGTCGACGCGCCGCGCATCCCGAAGTTCTTCATGAACCCCTGGATGAGCACGGTCGCGTACGAGTTGCTCGTGAAGTCGTCGCCCACGTACCCGCCGACCACGAAGCCCGAGCCCATGTGGCTCTCGTAGTCCGCCGACTCCTCGTGCAAACCCACGACCACGCTCCCGTGCGCGGCGGCATAGTCATCCACGTAGAACGCGCGTCCCGCGGTCACCGTGTCGACCGTGCACGCGACGAAGCGCGCTCCCACCTTCGCTTGCGACCAGATGCCGACGCCCCCGGGGAGCGGATCGTCGTCGGGGAGCCCCTGGCCGTAGAGGTCGTAGCCGGCGTTCGTGACCGAGAGCTCCTGGAAGAAGCTGTCGTTGGTGTCTCCTCCGGCGACGGCCACCCCGCACCCGCACGTCGACAGCGCGCACCGCGTCGCGCCTCCGGCGTTGCCGTAGCCCGGCCCTGCCGGATACGTGTAGTTCCGATCCGCCTGGTACGTGATGCACGCGTTCGTCACGCCGTTGATGCGAACACGCTCGATGTAGCACTGCTCCTTCGCGTAGATCCCCGAGTGCACGCGGCAGCGCCACGTCACCTCCCCGTCCTCGACGTCGTGGCCGATCCCGACCTCGGGGTACGCGTCGTCCGCCGTGTCGAGCGGGCCGGGGTTCGCCGGCGGCGACGCGCCCGTCGTGCCGCCGACGATCGCCTCCACGTAGTACCGGGGCTCGGCGTTCGGCGTGTCCAGCGCCGGCAGCCCAGCGTCCACCGACGCCGTGAAGGCTCGATCGCCCACCTCGACCTCCGCCTCCGCTGTCCACGGCGGGATGGTCGCGGTCCCGCCGCCCTCGATCGCGAAGTCGCGGAGCACGGCGAGCGTCCCCCGCCCCCCGTCGTCCGACGTGAGCAGCGACTCGACCACGAACGCCGTCACGAGCGGCGCCGCGTAGATCACCGTGCCGTTGTTCGACTGCGTGCCCGCGGCGCCCTGGACGATGTGGCCGCGCCGCACGCGCACGGTCCTCTGGAAATACGGCGCTTGCACCCCGGGCGGCGTCGGCGGCAAGACGACCGTCGCGCTGCCGTAGACGTCGATGCAGTCGAGCGCCACCTGCGTCCCGAACGCATCGTCCGATTCGCCATCGAGAGGCGTGCCGAACCACCCCGCATGGATCACGCTCGAGCGCGCGCGGCCAGCGAGCACCACCGCCGTCGTCGAGCCCCAACCGTACGTGTCCTGAACGTCGGCCGGCGACGAGGTGTACGTCCCCGCAGGGAAGGAGAGCACGATGCCCAGGCCGGGGAGCACGTAGCTCGACGCCGTCGGGACGGGTCCGTTCCACGTGAGCCCGCCGTCCGAGCTCCACTCGAATTCCGCGTTCCCGACGGTGCCCGATGTCGTGATGCGCACCGCGACCGAGAAGCTCCCGAGCCGAGCGCTGCCGCTCACCCCGATGAGCGGCCCGGAGCCGCGCACGCGCACGGCCTCGTTGGTGCCGTGGCCGACGCCGTCGAAGATGTGCTGCGTCGGGTGCGCCACGATCGCGCCCGCGATCGTGAGCGTCGCTGCGGCCGGCATGAGCATCGCGCCCTCGTCGAAGTGGACCTGCACGTAGGCGGGGCTCTCGATATCTTCGGTGACGACGTACGCCCCCTCGCTCGCGGGGAAGAAGAGGACGCCGCCCGAGCTCGGGATGGCGTCAATCGCGGAGCTGATCGCGTCCGTGTCGTCGGTCGCCCAGAGGACGGCGGGCGCCCCAGAGACGGTCGCGCTCGCGGAGAGCGCCAGCGTGAGCGTCCCGGTCGCCTGCGCCGTCACCGTCGTCACCAGATCGGCTCCGGCGCCCCCTGCGCCGACGACAAGAATGTGCTTGCCGACGTCCGAGGCCGAGGCGCTGTCCGTGGACAGCGTGCTGCTCGCGGAGCTCATCGCGCCGTCCGTCACGAGGCGACCATTCCCACGCGCTCCGTAGCTCTTCACGCTGAAGACGTGCCTCGACGAGGTCTCGCGCGACGCGCGCGGCTGAACCGCAAGGTTGCCGCTCTCGTCGCTCGTCCCCACCACGTGCTCGCTTCCGTCGGGCCGCTCGACGCGGACGAGGCGGCACTGATCGGCCGCGGCGGCCTGGTTGATGTCCGTGGCGATGATGCGGGAGGTACCCGCGCCGAGGGAGGTGATCATGTCCCTCGCTGCGTCACCTGCGACGAGAACCTGAATCGGGTCGGTGTCTGCCGCGTCATCCTCCGCGATGCCGTAGACGGTCTTCGAGGTCAGCAGCGCCGCCCTCGTCGCTCGCGCGACCTTCGGCTTGTTCGTGCCGCCATCCCAGCCGACGAGGCACAACGCGTCGCCCTTCAGCACGCCCGCTGCGTCGTCCACAATGCAACCGACCGCCATGCTCCACCTCTTTCCTGCTCACCGCCGAAAGCGTGCAATTCCGATCGCTGAAAGCCCGAGTGCTTCGTCGTTCCAGCCGCCCGCGACGACGACCCCACACGGAGCGAGTGCCGCCCCGGCAATCGCCGTCCCGCTGTAGCCCGCAGGAAGCGGAGTCAGCGTACGTCCCGTCGTTCCGAACATCGGGTCGAGGGCGCCAGCGGACAGATGGCGTGACAGCGCCATGCGCGGTTCCGGGGTCGGCGACGCCGGGAGGCTGCTTCCGGCGAGGACGTATCTGTCACCGTGTTCGACCAGGACCGCACTTCCGTTGTCGTCGCGGCCCTGGAAGTCGGCTGTGACAACGCCGCCGTCTCCAAACGTCGCGTCGAACGCCCCAGCTCCGGTCAGGCGAATCGCGATGAAGTCGCGCGGCGCCGTCGTGCCGTAGAACCCACCGAGCAACGGGCGACCGGCACTGTCGATCGCGACCGATTGGGCAGTCTGCGAACCAGGGCCTCCAAAGTTGGTCAGCAATAAGCCCGCGTTGCCGAAGGTCGTGTCGAGCGCACCGTCGGCGTTGAGACGCACAGCCACCATGTCCGTGCGACTCACTGCGGGATCGCGGCTGGTTCCAGCCGCAAGGATCTTCCCCCCCGGCAGCACCACGATTCCTCGCGCCTGGTCGGGCGTTCCTCGAACGTCGACCATGGCCCGTCCGCCGCTCCCGAACGTCGTGTCGAGTGAGCCGTCAGCGTTGTACCGAGCAAACGCCATATCCCCGACCGTGAGATCATCGGAGAGCGTCTGCCCGGCGACAACGATGCGGCCATCGGCCATCAGCGCCATCGCCATCGCTTGGTCGGTCCGCGTTGCGAAGTCCGTCAACACGACGCCCGTAGTACCGAACGTCGGGTCAAGCGTTCCGTCCGATAAGTAACGAAGGACGGCGAAGTCGAAGTTCTGTCCGACGAAGCGCGTGTATCCAGCCGCGAGGATCTTGCCGTCGGGCTGCAATGCAAGCGCGCGCAAGACGTGACTTGTGTTGCCCACCTTCGTCTCCACCAACCCCCCTGTTCCGAAGGTCGTATCGAGGGTGCCATTCGCCAAGAGACGGACGAGCGCGAAGGCTTCCGCTGTGCTCGTCTTCTCCCCGCCTACGACGATCCTTCCATCGGGCTGGATGACCACGGCCTTCGCGTTCGCCGTCTCGTTGGGATAGGCAAGCACGACGATCCCACCATCCCCGAAGGTCGGGTCCAGTGTCCCCGCGGGGCCCGTGCACTTCGTGCCGGTGTCAGCGACGTCGCCTGCGTCGTTGCCGCCGTCGGTTCCTCCGTCCGTCGTGCTCGTCTCCGAGCCGCCTTCTGTCAGTGTGCTCCCCTCCGAACCCCCGCCGTCCCCGCACGCCCCTCCCTCGCACTTCGGCTGCTCGCCGTTGTCGGAGCTGCACGCGGAGGCGAGGCTGCCCAGCGCCAAGCCCAGGCCCGCGATCGCGACGAGCAGCGCTCCCCTCGATCGCCGTCGCCATCGCCCCCTCATGCGACCTTCCTCTGACTGAGGAGGATGCGCGTCGGTCGTTCGGGTCGCGTTCGAAGCGGTCGATTCCTTCGAGGCGGGCTTTCTAGACGACGATCCCATGACGGGATCGTATCCCTCGGCCTCGACCCGATCTCCTCGCGAAAGGCGTGGGCTCTCGAGCCTACGATAGCCCGAGTCTTGCCCCCCCCATACCCCGATTCCGCGTTGAAGACGTGTTCATCTTCTCTCTTCGCCTCGTCGTCGACGTTCGTCGCGTCGACGCCTTGACCACGCCGCCGTCCCTACTCGACAAATGCGACCGCCGCAACGATCAAGCCGCGCGCACGCGACGCAACCGCGTTGGCACACGCGCGCCTCAGAGCCGCGGCCGAAGCAGCCTCGGCGCACGCGCAGGCCGAGCGAGGCGTGAGCGGCGAGAACGTGTTCAGCCCTCGGCGGACAGATCGGAGCGGGCGATGATCTCCGCGCGCATGTCGCGCACGTGCTCGATCCCGTCGAGCAGGCGATCGGCGGGCGTCCAGCCCTTGCCCACGAGCTCCTTCAGGCGCGCGAGGTGCACGCGCTCGTCCTTGCCGGACGCCGACTTGCAGCCGCGACGCTCGAGCCCGCCCTCGGCGATCTCGAGGACCTTCTCCGCGATCGGCTGGAGCGTGCCCGCGCGGAACCTCGCGCCGAGGCCCTTCTGCCAGACCTCCTTGCGCGTGGACGTCACCTCGTCGAGCGTCCAGTCCGCGGTGAGCGCCTCGGCCTCGGCGAGCGCCTTCGCGTCGTAGAAGAGACCGGTGAAGAGCGCCGGGAGGGCGCACGCCAGCTTCGCGCCCTGCGCATCCGCCCCGCGCACCTCGATCGTCTTCTTGAGGCGCACCTCGGGGAAGAGCGTGTTGAGGTGCGTCTGCCAGTCGGACATCGTCGGCTTGTGGCCCGAGAAGCCGCTCTTGAAGAAGCTGCGGAACGACTGGCCGGTGTTGACGACCTTCTGACCGTCGCGCTTGAACATGAACATCGGCACGTCGAGCGCCCACTCGACGTAGTCGACGAAGCCCGCGTTCTTCTTCCAGAGCGCCGGGACGAGGCCCGAGCGATCGGGGTCGGTATCGAGCCACACCTTCGCGCGGTAGCTCTTCCCGCCGAAGGGCGCGCCCTCGTAGAAGGGCGAGTTCGCGAAGAGCGCGGTCGTGAGCGGCGCGAGCTTGAGGCCCACGCGCATCTTCGTCATCGCGTCTTCTTCCGACGTGAAGTCGTAGTTCGCCTGCACCGTCGAGGTGCGGAGCATCATGTCGAGGGCGAGGCTGCCGCGCGTCGGCAGGTACTCCCTCATGATCGCGTAGCGCTGCTTCGGGACCATCGTGTAGTCCTCGCGCTTCGCGAACGGATGGAAGCCGAGCCCGAGCCAGCGGATGCCCGCGCGCTCGGAGAAGGGCGCGATCTCGGCGATGTGACCGCGGAGCTCGGCGCAGATCTCGTGGCAGGTGACGAGCGGCGCCCCGGACAGCTCGAACTGGCTCCCGGGCTCCAGCGTGATGCTCGCGCCGTCGCGGTAGAGCGCGATGATCGGCCCGCCCTCGCTCTCCGCCTCCGGCTTCCAGCCCTTGGTCGCCGCGAGCTCCTTCATGATCGCGAGGACGCCGTGCTCCCCGTCGTAAGGAACGGGGGACCCGTCGGCGAAGACGCCGAACTTCTCCATCTCCGCGCCGACGCGGAGCTCGGAGGCCGGCTTGACCGCCGCGTGCAGCAGCGACAGGAGGTCGTCGTACGACGCGATCGGCTTGTCGTCGGAGGTGGGAGCGCTCACGGCTTTCGCGCGGTCCTGCATCGATGAGAGTTCGATGCGCGGAGGTCTCGAGGGGTTGCCGTATATAGCCCAGGATCGGGAGACGACACGGAAAAAGCGGCACTCGCGGTCAGTCCTCGCGTGCCGTGCGCGAGGACTTGCGCTCGCGCTCGTCGCCGGCGTCCATGCGGCACCGTCCCGCAAAGACGCCGCGAGCCGACGAGCATGCCAGGCGGCGCCGCGCACGTCACTCGTAGGGGTGACGCCGCCGTCACCGTTCTCGCGTACCCTCCGCGCATGCGCGTCGCCCTCCGAACCGCCTTCCTGACGGTGCTCCTCCTCGTTGCCGGCGCCGCGGGCTGCAAACGTCCGTCGGAGGCCCTGCACGAGGCGGCGGCGGAGGGCGATGCGGAGAAGGTGCAGGCGATCCTCGCGAAGCAGCCGGATCTGGTCGACCATCGGGCCGATCCTCTCGGACGCCAGCCGATCCACGACGCGAAGACCCGGCGCGTCGCCGAGGTCCTCCTCGCCGCGGGAGCGCGCCTCGACGCGACCGATCGCGCGGGGCGGCAGCCGATCCACACCGCGCGCACAGCGGAGGTCATCGACTTCTTCGTCGAGCGCGGCGTCAGCATTCACACGACCTGGGGGCCGGAGAGCAGGACCGTCCTCCATTCGGCGGAGACCGCAGAAGCAGTGAACGCGTTCGTGCGCCACGGCATCCCCGTCGACACGAAGAGCTTCGCAGGCCAGACGGCGCTCTTCGTGAACGACTCGCCGGATGCGATCGCCGCGCTGGTCCAGAACGGCGCCGACCCCAACGCGCGCGACCACGAGGGGCACCGGCCGATCTTCTTCGCCAAGCCCGCGCGCATCAAGGCGCTCGTCGCCGCCGGAGCGGACGTCAACGCGCGTGACGCGATCGGCGCGACCGCCCTCCATCATGCAGCGTTCCACGGAAGCGACGATCAAGTCCGAGCGCTCGTCGAAGCCGGCGCCGACGTCAACCTACGTCTGCCGCCCCACGTCGCCGTGACGGATGCGCACTCCCAGGTCGCCTTCGCGCGTCTCGGCGGCAAGACCGCGATGGGCATCGCAAAGACCACCGACATCAAGAAGCTCCTCGAGAAGGCGGGCGGCACGGAGTAGCGATCCGCGCGCCGCGCGCGGATCGTGCAACCGCGGCCGTCCGCGCAGTGCCGGCACGCGACTGCGCGCACTTGGCCACGGCAGTTGCCAGCACCAGAGGCCGGCCGCCCTGATGGCATCATCCATCGGGCGGCGCGAGGAGGAGAGGTCCATGTCGAAGACGACGATGTTCGCCGTCGCGATCGCGCTCGCCGCCTGCGGCGCGTACGCGGATCGCGAGGATGATTCTGCACCCCCGGGACCGGTCACGCGCATCGAGCCCACCGAGACGACGCCGGTCCCAGCGCCGGGCGATCCGCCGCCTCCACCGTCACTGAAGACGGTCCCCGTCCCCGAGCCACCCAACCTCGCCGAGTTCGTGAAGGACCGCACGGCGGCGATCGCGCTCGGCAAGGCGCTGTTCTGGGACATGCGCGTCGGCAGCGACGGCGTGACCGCATGCGCGACGTGTCACTTCCACGCCGGCGCCGACAGCCGCTCGAGGAACGCCGTCAGCCCCGGCCTCCTGCGCGTGGACGGGAGCGGCCATGCGCTCCCGGACACCTCGTTCGACCTCGGGCCGTCCGCGAACTACGCGCTCACGGCCGCGGACTTCCCCCTCTGGCGCCTCGCCGATCCGAACGACCGCACCTCGGAGATCGTCCGGACGTCGAACGACGTCGTCTCCTCGCAAGGCGTCGCCTACGTGACGTTCCTCGACGTGGCGCCCGGCTCGGTCGCCGACGTGGTGAGCTCCGCGATCGATCCCGACGGCTTCCGCGTCGCGGACCTCAACGTGCGGCGCGTCGAGCCGCGGAACACGCCGTCGGTCATCAACGCCGTCTTCAACTACCGCAACTTCTGGGACGGCCGCGCCTCGCACGTGTTCAACGGCGTCGACTCGCTCGGCGAGCGCAACCCGGGCGCCGTCCTCTATCGCGCGACCAACCCGGCGAAGATCGCGCCCGTCACCGTCCGCATCCCGAACGCGAGCCTCGCCTCGCAGGCCGTCGCGCCTCCGCTCTCGTCGTTCGAGATGTCGGCCGACGGACGAGCCTTCGTCGAGATCGGCGACAAGCTCGAGACCGACGCGCGCGGCGCCCACGGCATCGGTCGCGGTCAGAAGCTGCCGCGCAAGACGGGCAAGAAGCTCCTCTCGCTCGCTCCGCTCGGAACGCAGCTCGTGCAGAGCGACGACAGCGTGCTCGGCCCGCTGAGCCGCGCTCCCCTGCCCGGCCTCGCGACGACGTACGACGCGATGATCCGGAGTGCGTTCCGCGACGAGTGGTGGAAGTCGAACCGCGTGATCGTCGTCGCCCCCGACGGATCGCGCACGGTCACCAACAAGCCCGACCGCGATCCGACGACCAACGAGTACTCGCTCATGGAGTGGAACTTCTCCTTGTTCTTCGGGCTCGCGATCCAGCTCTACGAGGCGACGCTCGTGTCCGACGACACGCCGTTCGATCGCTTCGCCGCGGGCGATGCCGCCGCGCTCTCGCCGCTCGAGAAGCGCGGGCTCGATCTGTTCCTCAGCCAGTCGCGCGGCCGCTGCGTGAACTGCCACTTCGGCCCCGAGCTCACGGACGCCTCCGTCGCGCGCGTGAGCGCGAGCCCGCTCCGGCGCCGCGAGGGCAACCTCCTCGACCGCGGGTTCAACAACCTCGGCGTGAGGCCGACGCTCGACGATCTCGGCGTCGGCGGCGTGGACGCGACGCCGTCGGCGACGCCGCTCTCGCTCGCGCGGCTCGCCGTGGCGGGGCTCCTCGAAGATCCGAGCCAGAGCCCGCCGGTGTCGCCCACCGAGGTCCTCGGCGTCGACGGCGCCTTCAAGACGCCGTCGCTCCGCAACGTCGCCCTCACCGCTCCCTACTTCCACGACGGAGGCAAGCTCACGCTCCGCCAGGTGATCGACTTCTACTCGCGCGGCGGCGACGTGTGGCCGGTGGTCGACCGCATGGGCCAGCCGCTCGAGGGGCTCCACGTGCTGTCGCTGACCGACGAGGAGAAGGACGCGCTCGTCGCGTTCCTGGGCGCGCTCACCGACGATCGCGTGCGCTACCGGCGCGCCCCGTTCGATCACCCGCAGCTCTTCGTCCCCGACGGACAGCAGCTCGTCGACGACGGAACGGGCCGCGCGACCGACGTCATGCGAGCGATCCCCGCCGTCGGTGCGGCAGGAGGGCCGCCGCTGCCGGGCTTCCTCGAATAGCGGGCTCAGCTCCGGGCGGACGCGGCCTTGATCGACGGGCGCGCCGTCTTCTTGCGGTCGAAGATGCGCACGCGGCGCATGAGCAGATCGAGCAGGTAGACCGCGATCGCCGCGCCGATGAAGCGCGACCAGAGATCCTGGTGGTACTTGATCTTCTCGTCGCCGGGATCGAACACGTCCTTCGTCGCCGGGTCCATGCGGCCTCCGGTGACGAGGGCCGTGCGCGAGAGCGTCACGAGGTCCGGCGCGAGCGCGAGGTACTCGCGCGGGTACGGGTTCGTCACGTGGCCGAAGCTCTCGGCGACCTGCACGCTCTTCGATCCCCCCTTGCCGTCGTCGACCTGCTTCTCGAGGCTCGCGTGGAGCAGGAACGAGCCGAAGCGCTCGAGCGGGAAGTCCGACTCGTAGCGGCCGGGCGCCGTCTGGCGCATCGGCACGCTCCGCTTCTCCCCGTTCGGCTGGGGCCCCGTCACCGTGAGCTTGGCGTCGAGGCCGTTCTGGAAGCGGTCGTCGCCGCCGACGGCGTCGATCGACGCCTTCACGTGGCCGCTCGCGGGATCGATCTCCGCACGCATGTCGTACTGCTGGCGCTTCTTCTGGCGCATGTGCTCGCGCACGAGCTGTCCCCAGAACTGCCCGTACCCAGGCCAGCGCAGCCACTCGACCGCCCAGAGGTTCTTCACGTCGCTCGTCCACGCGAGCGACCACCCGAGGCCGACGTGCCAGCGCGCGAGGATCGGCTCGGCGACCTCGCTCTGGAGGATCTCCTGCGCGGGCGGCGGCTTCATCTTCGTCGCGACGTAGCCGTGGAGGAACGGCGCGCTGTTCATGTCGACGCCGCGGAGGAAGTCGGCCGGCGAGACGACCTTCGGCTGGAAGTACTCCTCGACCGCCGCGTTGCGCGAGACCATCTCCGTCTCGCGCGTGAACACGCGCGGCAGCTGCTGCGGGTCCATGACCTTGTAGAGGCGGCCGCCGCCGAGGTCCGAGATCATGCGGAGGAGCGTCTCGTCGATGCCGCTGCCGAGGCCGACCGACGTGGCGGTGATGCCCTCCGCCGCCATCGCCTGCACGAGGTCGCGGATGCCGTTGTGCGGCGCCTGACCGTCCGTGAGGAGGATGACGTGCTTGCGCCGCGCGCGCGTCGTGGTGAGCGACTGGTACGCGGCGTCGAGCGCGCTGAAGATCTCCGTGCCGCCGCCCGCCTGGATGCGCGCGATGTCGTTCTGGATGCGGGCGCGGTGCTTCGCCGCCGTCATGCGTACGACGCGCGTGGGCGAGCTGTCGAACGCGATGACCTCGAGGAGATCGTCGCTCGAGAGCGTATCGGCGGTGGCCTTCGCCGCGGCCTTCGCCATCTCCATCGGGAGGCCGCTCATCGAGCCGGAGCGGTCGATGACGAGCACCATCGCGACCTGCGGCTCGTCGCGCCGCTTCTCCGCGTCCATGCGGACCGGCAGGATGCGCTCCACCGTGGTGTGGTACCAGCCGCCGAGACCGTAGCCCGCCTCGCCGCCAGCGAAGAGGAAGCCGCCGCCGAGATCGCGGACGTAGCTCTCGATCGCGTCCTGCTGGGTGAGCGACACCGCCTCGGCCGGCGCGTCGGAGAGGATGACGAAGTCGTACCGCTCGAGCTCGCGGATCGACGAAGGCATCTCGCGCGGCGCGCGCACGTCGACGTCGAACTCCTGCGCGCTCAGCGCCGACGCCAGGTACGACGCGCGCGCGGTGTTGCCCTCGGCATAGAGGACGCTCGGCTTGCCCGGCACTGCGACGCTCACGGCGAACCGGTTGTTCTCCTTGAAGCGGTCCTCGGGGATCTCGGCGAGATCGAGCGCGTAGGTCACCTCGCCCGCCACGCGCACGACGCTCTTGAAGGTGACGTCGTTGTCGCCGGCCTTGAGGTCGATGACGCGGACGCCGTCGAGGCCGTTGATGGCCTCTCCCTGCTTCAGCGTCGCCTTCACCTTCTGCGGGCGGCTCGAGAAGATGTTCGCGTGGAGGTTGAACGGCTCGCCGACGCGCACCTTGTCCGGGATGCGCAGGTCACGGAGCGCGACCTCGCCCGGCACCGGCCGGTGGTACGGGATGGTGAAGACCTTCACCCCGAACTCCTTGGCGCGGTTCGCCTCGGCGAGGATGTCGCCGTCGGTCTGCACGCCGTCGCTCAGGATGACCGCGCGGCGGAGATAGCCCGCCGGGTAGAGGCCGTAGGCGAGCTGCATCGCGGTCGCGAGATCGCTGGCGGCGCCGAGGCCGGTGCGAGCGCCGGGCTTCTCGTGCCGCTCGAGGACCGGCGCCTCCTTCGCGTCGTCGGCGATCGGCACGACGTGCGGACGCTTGGCGAACGTGATGACCCTGACGATCGCGTCCGCCGGCTTCTCCTTCAGCGCCTTCGTGATCTCCGCCCGTGCGTCCTCGACGGCGGCGTCGGGCACCGACTCGGAGACGTCGACGAGGTACACCGTGGCGATCTTCTGGGTGGTCGCGGTGCGCGCGAGGCGCGACAGCCCGAGCGCCAGCAGCGCGACGAACGCGATGCGCAGGACGACCGAGAGGATGCGCTGCGGCAGCGGCAGATCCGCCAGGCTCCGTCCGATCATCCAGAAGAAGAACGGCGTGAGCAGCGCGAGCCCGAGCATCTTCGGGCTGAGCAGCTCGTAGTCGGTCCCTTCGCGCTTCCACGCGATCGTCGCCTGGTCCGAGGCGAGGATGCCCTTCCAGTACAGGTAGACGCCGGCGAGCCCGAGGACGCCGCCGATCACGCCGAACGCGACCCGCGCGCGATCGATCTCCTTCTTCGCGCGGCGATCGGACAGCGCCGACGCGATCGAGCGCACGACGACGAACACGCAGCCGATCCCGACGAGACCGGTGACGTACAGCTCCATCGAGGGCACGCCGAGCACGCGGAGATGGGGCGCGAGCCCCTTCCACGCGAACCAGCCGGCGACGACGAGCGCGCCGAGGAGGCCGATCGTGACGAGGCGGCGGCGCGACGTCATACCGTGATCCTCCGGTGATAGGTGATCCACTCGATCGCCGTGAGGATGACGGCCGCGAGGAGCAGATAGATCCAGATCTCGCGCCGTACGCCGATCTGGAAGCCGGACAGCGTGCCCGCCTTCTTCCCGTCGACGACGAGCTCCTTCGCCGGCTCGATCGTGCTCTCGTCGGCATCGAGGAGGTTCGCCGCGAAGGCCGTGCTCGTCGCCGGCGCTGCCGTGTTCTCCGCGGACTCGCTTCCGCCCGCGAGCTCGTAGAACCCGGCACGCTCGCCGAGGTACACCGCGCGGCCCTCGTGCACCGGGACGAAGACCTCCGCCCCGCCGGGGGCCTTCATCTTCGCCTGCCCGGTCTGCGAGACGACCGGCACGCGCCACACGTCACCGGTGCGGAAGCTCGAGATGTACTGCGCGTCCTCGTCGGTGAAGAAGTTGATGCTGTTGAGGAGGAGCAGCGGCCACGCGACGCGAAGCGGGAGATCGCTGTCGCGGACGTCGAATCCGATCGCGACGAACTTGAAGCCGCCGCGCTGGCCGGTGACGAGGATCGGGCTCGCGCCGTTGTCGCTCGCGCCCACGACCTTGTCGCCGGGCTGCGGCACCAGCTTGTGGCCGCGCGAGATGTTCACGTCGTCGAGCGCCGTCCAGCGGACGATGGGGTGCTTGCGCTCGATCTTGTCGAAGCCCGGCGTCTTCAGCTCGCTGTCGACCTTCACCGGCGAGCCCGGACCGCGGGGATCGAGGTAGATGGCGTTCGCGCGCGGCAGCTCCGCGGGCGTCGCGCCGTCGAAGACGATCGCCTCGAACTTTGCCCCGCTCGGCGCGATCTTCGTCGCGTAGTCGACCGGCGACGCGAGCTGCACGTCGAGGTACTCGTCGAGCAGCAGCGCCGCCTCGAGGTACGTGTTGCCCGGCGTCACGACGAGCACCTTCGCGCGCCGCCGCTCGGGGAGCAGCGCGTACGCATGGTCGTCGGCCGGCAGCTCGTCCTTGCTGCCCTGGAGGGGCGCGATCTTCGCCTCGAGGGTGCGCGAGGCGCCCGAGAGGTTCGGGTAGAAGCGCGGGAGGCGCTCGCCGGGCTTGAGCCGCAGCTTCGTGAGGTCGACGAGGGTGCTGTCGCCGAGCAGCGAGAGCTCGACGTCCTCCTGCTCGGGGCCGGTGTTCGTCACCTCGAGCATCACCTCGTACCGGCTCTTGTCGAGCGGATAGCGGCGCACCGAGAACTGCGTGATGCCCACGTTCCGCTGCCCCTTGCCGATCGGCAGGTACGTGAGCTTGACGTCGTCGCCGAGCTTCACCTTTCCGGCCGAGTCGATCGCCTCGCCGAGGCGGCCGTCGGAGACGATCACGACCTCCGCGTTCTCGAGGCCGCGCAGCGTGTCGGTCGCGAAGCGGAGGGCGCGCGGGAAGTCGGCCCGGGCGTCGGTCGGCTTGATCGCGTCGAGCGCGCGCTCGAGCTCCGAGGTGTCGCCGCTCATCGGCCCGAGCGGCGTGACCGCCGCGTCCATCTGCGCGATCAGCATGCGGTCCGATCCGCCGAGCCCGCGGATCACCTTCTTCACCTCGTCCTTCGCCGCCTCGAGCCGGTTCTTCGCCGGAGCGACGTCGGTCGCCTGCATCGAGGCGCTCGCGTCGACCACGACGACGAGGTTGCGCCCCTTGATCAGGGTCGCCGCCGCCCGCGGATCGCCGAGCGCGATCGCGAGCAGCGCGAGCAGCGCCAGCTGGACGAGCAGCGAGAGCAGCCGCTTCAGGCGCGAGAAGAGGCTCGTCGCCTCCTTGTCGCGGAGGATCTTCTCCCAGAGCTTCGAGAACGGCACCGGGACGGTGCGCCGCCGCAGCTTGAGGATGTAGAGCGCCGTCGCGAAGGCGGCCGCCGCCCCGAAGATCGCCGCGATCTGCGCGATGCCGAGCCCGGCGAAGATCACCTCAAAAACCCTCCGCGGCGGAAGACTCGGAGGATCAGCTCGTCGAAGGGAACGCTCACGTCGGCCTGGATGTACGGCACCTGCTTCGAGGTGCAGAAGCGATCGATGTCGGCGAGGTACTGTTCATACACCTCGGCGAAGCGTTCGAGGACCTTGGCGGTGACGGTGACCTCGCGTTCGTCGCCCGTCTCGCAGTCGTAGAGGAGCACGTCGCCGCTGAGCTTCGGCTTGGACTCTTCCTTGTCGACGACGTGGACGACGAACGGATCGAACTTGTTGTAGCGAAGGACGTTGATGCCCTTCTCGAACCCTTGCGGGTCGTAGAGATCGCTGATGAGGACGGCGAGGCCGCGGCGCTTGTTCTGCGCGACGAACGTCTTCATCGCGTCGCCGAGATCGGTGTGGCCCTCGGGCTCGAGCTCGCGGAGGAAGCGGAAGACCTTGAAGATGCGCGCCTTGCCGCGCGTCGCGGGCATGCGGTCCATGACCTTGTCGGTCGTGGAGACGATGCTCACGCGATCGAGGTTCGCGAGGCCGACGTACGCGAGCGCCGCCGCGACGCGCTTGGCGTAGCGGAGCTTCTTCGCGTCACCGAACCCCATCGAGGACGACGCGTCGACGATGAAATAGATGGCGAGGTCCTCTTCCTCCTCGTAGAGGCGGAGGAGGAGCCGGTCGAAGCGCTGGTAGACGTTCCAGTCGAGGTAGCGGAAGTCGTCGCCCGGCTGGTAGTCGCGGTGGTCGGCGAACTCGACACCGGAGCCGCTCTTCTTCGTGCGCCGCTCGGCGCGCATGCGCCCGGCGTAGACCCGTTTCGAGACGAGCGCGAGGTAGTCCAGCTTGCGCTGGAAGTCGTCGTCGAAGAGGTCGTCACCTCCCGCCGTCGTGGGCGCGGGCCCACGCCGTCCGAGGACGGCGTCAAGAAAGCCCAACCTGCGCCTCCGCCTTGCTGCCCGTCTTCGTCTCGGGCAGCGCCTTCAGGATGCCGTCGAGCACCTGATCGGTCTTGACGCCCTCCGCCTCGCCCTCGAAGTTGAGGAGCACGCGGTGGCGCAGGCACGGCAGGGCGATCGCGCGCACGTCGTCGATGCTCGCCGCGAAGCGACCCTCGAAGAGGGCGCGGATCTTCGCCGCGAGGAGGACCGCCTGCGCACCGCGCGGCGACGAGCCGTACCGGACGAACTGCTTGCAGACCGCCGGCGAGTCCGGGCCGTCGGGGTGCGTCGCCTGGATGACACGGATGGCGTAGTCCTGCACGTGGCGCGCGACGGGCACGCGGCGGACGAGCGCCTGCATCCGCAGGATGTCGTCGCGGTGGAGCACCGCCTCCGCCTTCGTCGTCGTCTCGCCGGTGGTGCGATCGAGGATGGCGTGGAGCTCGTCACGGTTCGGGAACGGGACGTGGAGCTTCATGAAGAAGCGATCGAGCTGCGCTTCCGGAAGCGGATACGTACCCTCGCTCTCGAGCGGGTTCTGCGTCGCGAGGACCACGAACGGCTCCTCGAGGACGTGGGTTCGACGGCCGACCGAGACGCGGTGCTCCTGCATGGCCTCGAGGAGCGCCGACTGCGTCTTCGGGGTCGCGCGGTTGATCTCGTCGGCGAGGACGATGTTCGCGAAGATCGGCCCCTTCCGGAACTCGAACGCCTTCGCGCCCGTCTGCGTCTCGTCGATGACCGTGGTGCCGAGGATGTCCGCCGGCATCAGGTCCGGCGTGAACTGTACGCGCGAGAACTGGAGCGAGAGCGACTCGGCGAGCGTCTTCACGAGCATCGTCTTGCCGAGGCCGGGCACGCCCTCGAGCAGCGCGTGACCGCCCGCGAGCAGGCACATGAGGACGCCGTCGATCACCGGCTCGTTGCCGACGATCGTCTTCGCGATCTCTTCCTTGAGCCGCGCGATCGATGCGCGGAACTGATCGACGCCGCTACGCACGGACTCGGGAGTCTGTTCGCTCATTGTTCCTCGGTTGTCTGTCTTACGGAGAAGGCGGCGCCCCGGGATCGGACCCAGGAGCGGGCGCAGCACCGGCCGCGCCTCCGCCCTCTTCGCGAGGGCGGATCAGCTGGAAGTAACGCCGCACGTAGAAGCGATAGCCGCCGGGGATCTCGTCCTTGTCGAGGGCCTCCTCGGCGACCGTGTGATACTCGCGATAGACCTTCTGGTAGCCGCGCGAGGCGAACCCGCGCTCGGCGGCGCCGAGGATCACCTCGCTGCGGCTGCCGCCTTGCCCGGTGTCGTTGCCGGCGACCTGCGTGTCCTGGACGCCGCTCTTGATCGAGCTCGCACCGCCCTGGACGTTCGGATCGTGGCCGGAGCCGTAGCCCGGCCCCTTGCCCTGGCCCTGGCCACCGCCGTTCTGGCCCCCGGCACCGCCCTGACCCTTGCTCGCGGTGATCATGAGGATCTTCTCGCCGTTCGGTCCGAGGATCCACGTCTCGCCGCCGCCGCCCTGGCCTTGTCCCTGCCCCTGGCCTTGGCCCTGGCCTTGGCCTTGTCCCTGGCCATTGCCGGCCTGCTGACCGCCTTGGCCCTGGCCCTGCTCGCCCTGCCCCTGCTGGCCGCCCTGGCCCTGACCCTGGCCTTGCTGGCCACCCTGGCCCTGGCCCTGACCCTGCTGGCCACCCTGGCCGTGCGCGCGCTGCTGGAAGACGCGAAGGCGCGCCATCTGGCCCGAGCCGCCCTGCGACTGCTGGCGGAGCATCTCGCGGAGCTCCTGGAGCTTCTGCCGCAGCTGCTCCTTCTCCTCCTGCGACATCTCCTGCTTGGCCATGCGGTTGATGTCCTGCGCCGCGTTGTCGAGGTCCTGCGCGGACATGTTGAGGTCCTTCATCAGGTCCTCGGCGGCCTTCTGCAGTTCGCGGTCGAGACGGTCTAGCTCGCGCCGCGCCTTGTCGTTCGCCTCGTTCTCGCGATCGAGGCGCTCGAGCTCGCGCTCCTTCTTCTGGAGCAGGCTCTTTTCCTGCTCGCTCGCGCCGGCGTCGCCCATCTTCTGCTTCTGCTTGAGCAGGTCCTGCTTCAGCTCCTCGCGCTTCTGCGCGAGCGCCTCGGCGCGCTTCGCGTTCTCTTCGCTCGCCTTCTTGAGCGCGTCGCGCAGCTTCTCGAGCTGCGCCTTGTCGACTCCGCCGCCCTGCTCGCGGAGCTTCTTCGCCAGATCCTTCAGCGCCTTCTCGGCCTCGGCGAGGTTCTTGTTCTCGAGCGCCTCGCCCGCGGGCTTGGACATGTCGCTCTTCTTCATCTCCTCGCCCATCTTCTTCAGGGCTTCCTCGAGCGCCTTCGCGTCCGCCTCCCGTCCCTGGAGCAGCTTGTCCTCGAGCTGCTGCATCCGCCGGAAGGCCTCGGTGCGATCGAGCCGCTTGTTGGCGAGGTCCTCGATGAGCTGGTTGAACTCCTGGGTCGCGGCCTTCGCGTCGTCGGTCTGGAGGCGCTGATCGACGTCGCGGAGGAACTCGCGCATCGCGTCGAGGTCGTCCTGCGTCACGTCGACGGCGTCGATCGTCTTGGCCGACGCCACCGGCTTGTGCTCGCGGATCTCGAAGAGCGCGATGCCCGCGACGGCGAAGCCGAGCATCACGAGCACCGGCCACTCGCGCGGCTTCTCCATCGGCACCGCGCGCTTCGGATCGACCTGATCGGCGTGCGTGATCGCGTCCTCGATGGCGGCGACCATGAACGGGGTGCGCTCCGCGTCAGGGAGCTCGCCGAACGACATCGCGCTCGACAGGCGATCGGCGAGGCCGTGGAATCGGTCGAGGGCGACCGCCCCGGCGCGACGAGGCAGCTTCCGTGCCCACGCGACGGCCGTGACGACGACGACCTGCGCGGCGGCGAGGATCAGGCCCGCACGAGCGAGGCGTTCGCCGATCACGCCCGTCTTGCGGAGGACGAGGACGACGGCGGCGAGCACGAGCCCCGCTGCGAGCGCCTTCGCCGCCCAGACGATGGCGCGCCGCGTCCGCAGCCGCTGCTCCGCGCGCCGCGCCTGCTGCTCGATGCGGGCGAGGCTCGGCGCCTTGGCGCCGGCCGCACCCTTCCCTTCGGCGGGGGTGGCGGGCGGGTCCGTCATCGGCGGAGGGTTCTCGGGTTCCACGCTCAACTTCGGTTCCGACGTACGACCCGTGACAAAGTTCCCGCGGAGCGCATTGGATGGACCTTTGTCGGGCCGGCCATGTCCTTACATCGTAGCAGGCTTCGAACCCTTACGGTGCCGGGGGCCTCCCAACGACAATACGCAGGAGCGGCTTCAGGTCATCCGCACACCGCCGCGATTTCTCGCCTAGGATGCGCCCGCGTGACAGTCCTCCCCGAGGTACCCAAGGTGGAGCTCGAGGTCGTCGCAGACCGGACGGTCCGGACCGACGATCGCGGCTTCCTGAAGGTGCGCAGCGTCGATCTCGTGGCCGTCCGCCCCGACGGGACGCGCAGCGCTCGCTTTCCGTACGACGTCCTCGATCGGAACGCGATCGATGCGGCCATCATGGTCGCCCACCACGTGCAGGACGGACGCGTCCACGTCTACCTGCGGAGCGCAGTACGCCCTCCCCTCGCCCTCCGGCCGCGCGACCCCATGCCGCCGACGATGTGGGAGGTGCCGGCCGGGCTCATCGAGCCCGAGGAGCGCCCTGCCGCGGCCGCCGCGCGCGAGCTCGAGGAAGAGCTCGGCTTCCGCGTGCGCGAGGAGGAGATGATCCCGCTCGGCCCGCAGGCCTACCCGGCCCCGGGCTTCATCGGCGAGCTGCACTACTACTTCCACGTCCGCGTCGATCCGAAGACGCGGCGCGAGCCGGCCGGCGACGGCTCGCCCCTCGAGCACGGCGCGCGCATCGAGTCGGTGCCGCTCGAAGAAGCGCTCGAAGCCTGTCGTCGCGGCGAGGTCCCCGACGCCAAGACCGAGCTCACCTTGCGGCGCCTCGTCGAGGTGCTCGGAAAGAGCGCATAGGTGGATCGCATGCGTGCTCGAGCACCACGCGTCGCCGTCGTCGTCAAGCGCACGACCTACCGCAAGTTCGTCGTGGAGGAGCACGATCCGCTCGTCACGAAGTTGATCCGCCGTCGCGACCCGACGGTGGTGCGACTGAAGCAGTCGCACGAGGCGCACGAAGAGACGGTGCGCGAGGTCGAGGCGGCGCTCGAGAAGCTCGGGGCGAAGGTCGTGTTCCGCGGTGGCCCGCGCTTCCGCATCCCGCGCGCAGACCTCGTCGTCACGATCGGCGGTGACGGCACGCTGCTCGCGGCCTCGCACCAGATCGGCGACGGCGTCCCGCTGCTGGGGATCAACAGCGCGCCCGACCACTCCGTCGGCTTCTTCTGCGGAGGCAAGAAGGGCGAGGTCGAACAGTCCCTCGCGCGCGCGCTCACGGGCAAGCTCCGGAGCACCGAGCTCACGCGCATGCGCGTCGATCTGAACGGCCGCTGCATCCACGCGCGCGTGCTGAACGAGGCGCTCGTGTGCCACGCCTCGCCGGCAGCCACGTCGCGATACATCCTGCGCATCGCCGATGGCGACGGCGTCGTCGGCGAGGAGGACCAGCGCTCGAGTGGGATCTGGATCGGCCCGGCCGCCGGATCGACGGCCGCGCAGCGCAGCGCCGGAGGACGGGTGCTGCCGCTCTCGTCGTCGCACCTGCAGTACGTCGTGCGCGAGCCATACACGCCCGCGGGCGGTCACTTCCGATATGCCAAGGGGCTCGTCGATCCCGATGGGTCGCTCGTCATCCGCAGCAAGATGCGCGAGGCGAAGGTGTTCCTCGACGGGCACCGCATCGTGCACGCGATCACGATCGGCGACGTGCTCACGATGAGCCGCAGCTCCGACTCGCTCACCGTGCTCGGGATCGCCGGCAAGCGACGAACGTGATCAGCCGAGGAGGTCCGCGAGCGCAACGTGCGACTCGTGGTCCTCGTCGCAGAGCGGGCGCGGCGCGACCCATACGCCCGCGTGACCGATCTCGCGGACGACCTCGGCGTACGTGCGCCCGCGGATCCGGATCACGTCGGGGAAGAAGAGGACGCCGCGCGGATCGTCGTGCAGCGCGGCGACGTCCTCACCGAGGGTGCGAAGCCAGGCGCGCGCGGACGCTCCGTCGAGGGTCATCCTCACGTAGCTGAGGAGCGTGCGATGGAGCACCGCGCCGTCGTCGAGCACGTCGGTGAGCGAGCCCTCGCCCGACGGGACGCCCGCCGTGGGCTCGACGTTCGACGAACGGCGCAGGAGCGCCACGGCCCACGGCCTCGCCTCGTCCGCTCCGCACTCGCGCCCAGAGCTCCTCGGGGATCCACGTCCTCCGAACATCGAGCTCTAGCCTACTCCCGTTTCGTGGCCGCCGCGACCGCGCCGACTGCACGCATCGAGCCCGGCGCCCGAGCCGCCCTCGTCAGTGGCCCTGCGTCTCGGCGAGCGGGTCCGGGACGCGGATCCAGACGACCGAGTCGCCGAGCAGGTAGAGCGCGTCGTCGTACGACTCGGCCGAGAGCACGATCTCGAGCTGCGAGATGCGGAAGCACGGGATGCCCCGCGGATCGTCGTGCTCGTCCAGCCAGGGCGCGAGCTCCTCTCCGAGCTTCCGGCAGAAGCGACCGCGCGCCGACACGAGCCAGCTCGTATGGACGACCACCGTCTCGTCTCCGAGCTCGTAGACGTCGTGGACGTCGCTGCCCGGCCCCACGGCCATCTCGAGCGGCGTCCGCCGCCGGAAGAAGATGCCGAGCGAGTCGAAGTCGGCGTCGATCGCCTCGACTTGACGCAGCATGCGTTCGAGCTCCCTCACGAGCTCCGTGCCGTCGACCGCCGACCCGGCCGCGATCGCATCCATCAGCGCGCGGACGTCGGAAGGGGTCTCGAGGTCACGAACGGTCTCGACCTGCACGAGGGAGGCTACGCGCCCCGGGGCGTGCTCCTTCCCTGCGAGGTCATCTCTTGGTCATCGTTCCGTCATTTCCCACGCTGACGCGTCGCAGCATGCACGGTTTTCGTTCGACTCGCGGCGCCGTCAGAACTATCTCCGGCAGGCTCATGGGTTTCGAAATCATCGGCACGGGCCACTACGTCCCGGGTGAGCCGGTCCCGAACGCCCGCCTGTCGAAGGTGATGGACACGTCGGACGACTGGATCCACCAGCGGTCCGGCATCCGCCAGCGCCACTTCGCGGGCGAGGGTCAGGGCGCGAGCGACCTCGCGCTCGAGGCGGCGAAGCGGGCGATCGAGTCGGCGCGGATCTCTCCGAAGGAGATCGATTACATCCTCTTCGCGACGATGACGCCGGACTACGTGTTTCCGGGTCCCGGAGGCGTCCTCGGCGCGAAGCTCGGCATCGACGGGGTCCCCTGCCTCGACATCCGTCAGCAATGCGCGGCGATGATCTTCGCCCTCCAGGTGATCGACGGTCTCGTGAAGAGCGGCGCGGCGAGGACCATCCTCTTCGTCGGAGCCGAGGCGCACGCCGGCTTCATGCCCTGGGAGGACTGGGACGTGGTCGAGGGCAAGAGCGATCGCGAGGTGACGCCCGAGGCGCGCGCGCGGGCGAACGAGCACCGCGCCCTCGCCGTCCTCTTCGGTGACGGCGCCGGCGCGCTCGTCTTCCGCGCGACCGATCGCGACGCCGGTCTGGTCGCCGCGAAGGTCCACTCCGACGGTCGCTTCGCCGAGACGCTCTACGTCCCCGGCGGCGGCTTCCGCACGCGTCCGTACTGGAAGGCGGATCACTTCGACGAGCAGGCGCACATCCCTCGGATGGACGGACGCGAGCTGTTCAAGTTCGCCGTCACGAAGCTCCCGCAGACCGCGCGCGCGCTCTGCGAGCAGACCAAGACGCCGATCGAGAAGATCGACTGGTTCCTCGCGCACCAGGCCAACGCCCGGATCAACAACTACATCCGCGAGCAGCTCGGCGTCCCGCCCGAGAAGATGCCGATGAACATCGACCGCTTCGGCAACACGAGCGCCGGCACGCTGCCGATCCTCATCGACGAGGTGACGCGGGCCGGGAAGCTGAAGAAGGGCGAGCTCAACATGATGCTGGCCCTCGGCGCCGGGATCCACTGGGGCTGCGCGCTCGTCCGCTGGTGACGGACGCCGCGGCTCCCGCGCGTCCTCGCACGCGCGTCACGTCATGCTAACTTTTCTGGAGCAATGAAGCTCCTTCGGACCTTCGCCCTTTCCTTGTGCCTCGCTGCGGTCCCGCTCGCCGCGACCGCCGTCGCCACCGACGCGCACGCCTCGGTGATGATCGCGGTGCCCTTCGAGTCCCTCGTGAAGGACGCCGACGCGGTCGCGGTCGTCGTGCCCGAGGAGGCGAAGAGCGTCTGGGAGGACGGACGCATCTACACCTATACGAAGGTGCGGATCGACCAGGGCGTCGCCGGAGACACGGGCGGCCAGGAGCTGTGGATCCGGACGATGGGCGGCGTGGTCGGCAAGATCGGCCAGCTCGTCGACGGCGAGCCGGTCTTCACCGTGAACAAGCCCGCACTCCTCTTCCTCCGCAAGTTCAAGGCGGGAGGCACCTGGGAGGTGTCCGCGCGCGCGCAGGGTCAGTTCCCCGTGGTCCTCGACGAGGCCACGAAGACGAAGCGCATCATCCGCTCGGCGAACGTCGGCATGCTCCTGCCCCCGAAGAACACCCCCACGCAGGTGGAGGGCCAGGTGCAAGGTCCCACTCCGCAGGCGCGAGGCGCGGCCTCGGACGTCTCGAAGATCCGTCTGGCCGGTGACGTCCTCCACGATCGACCGCTCGACGAGGCGGTGAAGGAGATCGCCTCCACCTGGAAGCGCCTCCACCCCGCGCCCGCCACGAAGTGATGCGTCGCGGGGCTCGTCTCGTCTCGCGTGCCGCCGTCGCGCTCGGGATCCTCGCCGCGCCCACGGCGGCGCACGCGTTCTGCCGGACGACGACCGTGCCGGTCATGGCGGACTTCCAGCCACGCCCCGACAAGTGCTGGGATCAGGGCGTCCCCCTGTTCTGGCGGAACTCGTGCGTGAGCTACAGCGTCCAGCGGTCGGCGAGCCGTCAGGTCGCCTTCGAGGACGCGGCGAACAACATCTCCAAGGCGTTCACGAAGTGGACGGGCTCGGCCTGCCCCACCGAGGGGACCGGGCGCTCGCGCGTGAGCATCGACGTCCGCGACCTCGGCCCGGTCGACTGCGGCGAGGTCAACTACAACCAGAGCGGCGGCAACCAGAACGTCATCGTCTTCCGTGACGACACCTGGCCCCACCACGACTCGTCGAACACGCTCGCCCTCACCACCGTCACCTTCAACCCCGAGACCGGCGAGATCTACGACGCGGACATGGAGGTCAACACGCACGACCAGCGCGTGACGTTGACCGACCCCGTCCCGCCGGACGGCTACGACTTCGCCAGCATCGTCACCCACGAGACCGGGCACTTCCTCGGGCTCGCTCACTCGGGCGACAACCGCGCGACGATGTACGCGAACTACACGCCGGGGGCGACCGCGATGCGCAACCTGACGTCCGACGACGTCGCTGGCATCTGCTCGATCTACCGCCCCGACGGCACCCGCGCCGTGCTCGACAGCAAGGTCACCCAGGGCCCGCAGTGTGATCCGACACCCCGGCGCGGGTTCACGGGTGAGTGCGAGGAGCCGCAGAAGAAGACCTGCATCGGGAGCTCGATCTCCTCGTCCACGCCGGTCACGCCGGGCTGGGTCGCGATCGCGCTCGGCGGCGCGCTCTCGCTCGTGCATCGGCGCGTGACGCGGAAACGCTGACAAGGTAGCTGTATTCGCGGTCGAACATGCCGCGCGCGCCGGACATCTTCTTGGTGAAGAACGCGGACGCCCTGGGCGCCGTGGCGAAGAGGCTCGCCGACGAGCCGAGGGTCGCGCTCGACATCGAGTCGAACGGGATGTTCGCGTACAAGGCCGGGCTCTGCGTGGTGCAGCTCGCCGCGCGTGGATCGGTGGTGGTCGTCGATCCGCTCGCGACCTCGCTCGAGGCCCTCGCGCCGCTCCTGGCCTCGAGGACCACGGTGAAGCTCCTCCACGACGTCTCGTTCGACGCCCGGATCCTCGCCGAGGCGGGCCTCTCCCTGGAGAACGTGCGGGACACGTCCGTGGCCGCGCGGATGCTCGGCCGCGCCGCGACGGGCCTCGGGTCGCTCCTCTCGAGCGAGCTCGGTATCGAGGTCGACAAGAAGATGCAGCACCACGACTGGGCACAGCGCCCGCTCGATCGCACCGCGCTCACGTATCTCGGCAACGACGTGGTCCACCTCGATGCGCTCGCCGACCGGCTCTTCGCCGAGGTCGACGAGCGCGGCATCGGCGACGCCGTCGACGAGGAGACGCGCTACCGTCTCGCGCAGGCGAGCGCGGCTGCGGGCGCGGAGGATCTTCGGCCGCCGTACGTACGGCTCAAGGGGATCGACAAGCTGCCCGAGGCCGACCTCGCCATCCTGCGCCACCTCGCGCAGGTGCGCGAGGACAAGGCGCGCGAGCTCGACGTCCCACCGTACAAGGTGCTCGCGCCCGACGTGCTCCTCGCGATCGCGCAACGGAAGCCGCTCACGGTCGACGATCTCGCACGCATCAAGGGCGCGGTGCAGGGGCGCCGGGCGGCGAGCCTCACGCCTTCGATCCTCCGCGCGGTCGAGGCGGGGCTCGCGGATCCCACGATCCCCGAGGGCGATCGCGTCTACCTCGAGCGTCCGCGCCTGCCGTCGAGCGTCGCGCGCCAGCGTCGCGCCCGCGAGCAGCGCCTGACGAAATGGAGACGCGACGAGGCGCAGAAGCGCTCGGTGGACGAGCAGGTCGTCCTCCCCGGGCACTGCCTCCAGGACCTCGCCGACCTCGCCGAGCCGGCGACGCTCGAAGCGCTCGCGGCAATCCCCGGCATCGGCGCGTTCCGCGTCGCGCGCGACGGCGAAGCTCTCCTCGCGGTGCTGAGGGCGCCGGAGGGCGCGTCGTGAGCGAGCTGCTCGTCGTCGCCGGCGAGGCCTCGGGCGACCGCGCAGGCGCCGCCGTGCTCGCGCAGCTGAAGGACCTGGACGTCCGCGCGTTCGGGATGGGCGGAGGCGCGCTCGAGCGCGAGGGGGTCGAGCTCGTCGCCGACCTGCGTGACCTGACCGCGCTCGGCATCGCGGAGGTGGCTCGGAGAGCGTGCAACGTGGGCCTGGCGTACGCGCGCGTCCGTGCGGCCGTCGCGCGACGCCGCCCTGCGGCCGCGTTGCTCGTCAACTACACCGAGTTCAACGCACGCCTGGCCGAGGCGCTCTGGGCGAACGGCACGCGCGTCCTCTGGTATGGCGCGCCCCAGGTCTGGGCGTGGCGCCGCGGAAGGCGCATCCCGCT
>WBZO01001582.1_pt1 | contig 34518 bp, 40 predicted proteins | sample 5204261 | NCBI WGS metagenome assembly WBZO01 (sample SAMN12412400, study PRJNA552823) | activated sludge metagenome | isolation source: activated sludge from anammox sidestream of wastewater treatment plant... | place: USA: North Carolina | collected 2017-09
CAGACATGTCCAAGGAAAAATTCGAGCGCAAGAAGCCGCACGTGAACGTGGGCACGATTGGTCATGTGGACCACGGCAAGACGACGCTGACGGCGGCGCTGACGAAGGTGGGTGCGGAGCGCTTTGGCGGTGAGTTCAAGGCGTACGACGCGATCGACAAGGCGCCGGAAGAGAAGGCGCGCGGGATCACGATCTCGACCTCGCACGTGGAATACGAAAGCCCGACGCGGCACTACGCGCACGTGGACTGCCCGGGGCACGCCGACTACGTGAAGAACATGATCACGGGTGCGGCGCAGATGGACGGTGCGATCCTGGTGGTGTCGAGCGCGGACGGTCCGATGCCGCAGACGCGCGAGCACATCCTGCTGGCGCGGCAGGTGGGCGTGCCGTACATCGTGGTGTACATGAACAAGGCGGACATGGTGGATGACGCCGAGTTGCTGGACCTGGTCGAGATGGAAGTGCGCGAGCTGCTGAGCAAGTACAACTTCCCGGGCGATGACACGCCGATCGTGAAGGGTTCGGCGCTGAAGGCGCTGGAGGGCGACCAGTCGGAGATCGGCGTGCCGTCGATCATCAAGCTGGTGGACGCGCTGGACACCTGGATTCCGGAGCCGCAGCGCGACGTGGACAAGACGTTCCTGATGCCGGTGGAGGATGTGTTCTCGATTTCGGGTCGTGGCACGGTGGTGACCGGGCGCATCGAGCGCGGGATCATCAAGGTGGGCGACGAAGTGGAGATCGTGGGCATCCGTCCGACGACGAAGACGACGGTGACGGGCGTTGAGATGTTCCGCAAGCTGCTGGACCAGGGCCAGGCGGGCGACAACGCGGGTCTGCTGCTGCGCGGCACCAAGCGTGACGAGGTGGAGCGTGGCCAGGTGCTGGCCAAGCCGGGTTCGATCACGCCGCACACCAAGTTCGAGTCGGAAGTGTACGTGCTGAGCAAGGACGAGGGCGGCCGCCACACGCCGTTCTTCAAGGGTTACCGGCCGCAGTTCTACTTCCGCACGACGGACGTGACGGGCGCGGTGGAGTTGCCGGAGGGCGTGGAGATGGTCATGCCGGGCGACAACATCAAGATGGTGGTGACGCTGATCGCGCCGATCGCGATGGACGAAGGCCTGCGTTTCGCCATCCGCGAAGGCGGCCGCACCGTCGGCGCCGGCGTGGTGGCCAAGGTCATCCAGTAAGGGCCGCGGCGCTGCCGCGCGCGCAAGTGCGCCGGCAGCGTGGTCTTGAGCAGGGCTTTTCTTTTGCCGCGAACTGCACTATAGTGCGCGGCTCCTTGCTGACACGGCGCCGAGTCGTGGCGGCAACAACAGCGAAATGAGGCGCAGGAAGCGCTTCGAGTTCGCGGACACGGACGGTCGACCGCGCTGCAGCGGTCACGGAACGGTGGTTGGGTTCCGTCTTGTTGCACATTCCAGGATTGGGCGGGCCGGCAGCGGCCCGCCCAATCTGCTTGGTTGTGGTGGTCGGCCCGCGGCATGGGCCGCATGCATGCGACCGCAAGGGCAGGCCGGCAGCGCCCCAGCAAGCGCCGGCGGACGGGATTCAACGAGCCCCGTCGCCACCGCACACTGTTCTTTCAGATTCAAGGGACACGGCAATGGCGGACCAGAAGATTCGTATCCGGCTCAAGGCGTTCGATCACCGCTTGATCGATCGTTCGGCGAGCGAAATCGTCGAGACGGCCAAGCGCACCGGCGCGACCGTACTCGGTCCGATTCCGCTGCCCACGAAGATCGAGCGCTACACGATCCTCGTGTCGCCGCACGCCGACAAGGATGCGCGTGACCAGTACGAGACGCGCATCCACAAGCGCGTGATGGACATCGTCGACCCGAACGACAAGACCGTGGACGCGCTCATGAAGCTCGATCTCGCGGCCGGCGTCGATGTACAGATCAAGCTGCACTGAGGCAATAGATCATGAGTATCGGGTTGGTGGGTCGTAAGTGCGGCATGAGCCGCGTCTTTACCGAGGACGGCCGTTCGGTGCCGGTGACGCTGATCGAGGCGACGCCGAACCGCGTGACGCAGGTCAAGACGGTCGAAAGCGACGGTTACAGCGCCGTGCAGGTCACGGCGGGCAGCAAGCGCGCCGGGCTGGTCAACAAGCCGCTGGCGGGTCATTACGCCAAGGCCAAGGTGACGGCCGGGCGCGGCCTGTGGGAATTTCGCGTCGATGCGGCCGAGCTGGGCAAGTACGCGGTCGGCGGTGAACTCAAGGCCGATGAGGTGTTCGCGGTCGGCCAGAAGGTCGACGTCGCGGGCGTGAGCAAGGGCAAGGGCTTCCAGGGCACGATCAAGCGCCATCACTTCACCATGGGTGATGCGACGCACGGCAACTCGTTGTCGCATCGCGCGCCTGGCTCGATCGGCCAGCGCCAGACGCCCGGTCGCGTGTTCCCGGGCAAGAAGATGGCCGGCCACATGGGCGCGGTGAATCGGTCCTCGCTCAATCTCGAAGTGGTCAAGATCGACAGCGAGCGGCACCTCATCGCGGTCAAGGGCGCCGTTCCGGGTGCACCGGGCGGCAATGTCGTGATCCGTCCTGCCGTCAAGTCGAAGTAAGGAGGAGACGCCATGGAACTCAACGTCATTGGCGCCAAGCCCGTCAGCGTGTCCGACGCGGTGTTCGGCAAGGACTTCCGCGAGGATCTCGTGCACCAGGTGGTGGTGGCCTACCGCAATGCGGGGCGCGCCGGCACCAAGCGGCAGAAGTCGCGTTCGGAAGTCAGCGGCACCACCAAGAAGTCCAAGCGCCAGAAGGGCGGCGGTGCGCGCCATGGCGCGCTCACGGCGCCGATCTTCACCGGTGGCGGCGTGACTTTCGCGGCACGTCCGCGCAGCTTTGCGCAGAAGGTCAACCGCAAGATGTTCCGCGGTGCGATCGCCTCGATCCTGTCCGAACTCGCGCGCCAGGATCGCCTCGTCATCGTCGAGTCGATCGGCGTCGAGCAGCCGCGCACGAGCCTCATGGTGGCACGGCTGGCCGAGCTCAATGCGGCCGGGCGCGTGGTGGTGGTCACCGAGAACGGTACCGAAGCGCTGTATCTGGCGGCGCGCAACATTCCCTATCTGCAGATCGTCGATGTCGCGGCGCTCGACCCGGTCAGCCTGGTCGGCGCCGACAAGGTCGTGATGACGGTCGAGTCCCTCAAGCGTGCCGAGGAGTGGCTGGCGTGAAAGAGCAACTGTTCAGCGTCCTGCGTGCGCCGCACATCTCCGAAAAGAGTGCGCGCCTGCAAGAGACCAACCAGTACGTATTCGAGGTTGTGCAAGCCGCCACCAAGGCCGACGTGAAGGCCGCCGTGGAAGGCCTGTTCAGCGTCCAAGTGCAGTCGGTCAACCTGGTCAACATCAAGGGCAAGACCAGGTCGTTCCGCAATCGGGCCGGCAAGCGCGGCAGCAAGCGCAAGGCTTATGTTCGACTCGCCGATGGCCACACCATCGACGTGACGGCGAAGCCCTAAGACCGTGTCCATGGGCGCCCGCGGCGACCATGGGAATCAGGAAAAGACATCATGGCACTGATCACAGTCAAACCCACTTCCGCCGGACGCCGCGCCGTGGTGCGCGTGTCGACGCCGGGGTTGCACAAGGGCGCGCCGTACGCGCCGTTGACCGAGGCACAGTCCAACACGGGCGGCCGCAACCATTACGGGCGCATCACCACGCGCCACAAGGGCGGTGGTTCCAAGCAGCATTACCGCATCATCGACTTCAAGCGCGACAAGGAAAACATCGCGTGCCGGATCGAGCGGATCGAATACGATCCCAACCGCACCGCCCACATCGCGCTGCTGTGCTTCGTCGATGGCGAGCGTCGCTACATCATCGCGCCCAAGGGCGCCAAGGTGGGCGACCAGCTGATGTCGGGCCGCGATGCGCCGATCAAGGTCGGCAACTCGCTGCCGCTGCGCAACATCCCGATCGGCTCGGTCGTGCATTGCATCGAAATGAAGCCTGGCAAGGGTGCGCAGATCGCGCGTTCGGCCGGTGCCTCGGCACAGCTCGTCGCACGTGAGCAGGGTTACGCCACCTTGCGCCTGCGTTCGGGCGAAATGCGCAAGGTGCCCGCCGATTGCCGCGCCACCATCGGGGAAGTAGGCAATTCGGAGCACAACCTCGAGAAGCTCGGCAAGGCCGGCGCGTCGCGCTGGCGCGGCGTGCGTCCGACCGTGCGTGGGGCGGTGATGAACCCGGTCGACCATCCGCATGGTGGTGGTGAAGCCAAGGCGGGCCAGGGCAATCCGCACCCGGTGTCGCCGTGGGGCATGCCCACCAAGGGCTACAAGACTCGCAAGAACAAGCGCACGACGCAGTTCATCGTCCGCGATCGCAGGGGTTAATCAATGGCACGCTCTCTGAAGAAAGGCCCGTTCGTCGACCACCACCTGATGAAGAAGGTGGAAACCGCGGGCAGCAGCAAGAAGCCGATCAAGACCTGGTCGCGGCGTTCGATGGTGGTGCCGGAGATGGTCGGCTTCACGCTGGCCATCCACAACGGCCGCCAGCACGTTCCGGTGTTGGTCAACGAAAACATGGTCGGGCACAAGCTCGGCGAATTCGCGGTGACGCGGACGTTCAAGGCGCACGGCGGCGACAAGAAAGCCGCGGATGCCAAGAAGTGACGGTGAATACGATGGAAGCCAAAGCGATCCTGCGCAGCGCGCGCATCTCCCCGCAGAAGGCCCGCCTGGTCGCCGACCAGGTGCGCGGGCTGCCGGTGGACCGGGCCACCAACCTGCTGCAGTTCAGCGACAAGAAGGCCGCGCACCTGATCCGCAAGGTGCTGCTGTCGGCGGTGGCCAACGCCGAGAACAACCTCGGTGCCGACGTGGACGAGCTCAAGGTGGCGCGCATCTTCGTGGACGAGGGCGCGATCATCAAGCGCATGCATGCGCGTGCCAAGGGCCGCGGTTCGCGCATCTCCAAGCGTACCAGCCACATCACCGTGGTTGTCGGCGAATAAACGGGACGATACTCATGGGTCATAAAGTCAATCCGATCGGCATCCGCCTGGGCATCGCCAAGGACTGGAACTCGAAGTGGTTTGCCGGCAAGCGCGAATATGCGCAGTACTTGGGCGCCGACCTCAAGGTGCGCGAGCTGCTCAAGAAGAAGCTGGCGCAGGCCGGCATCTCCAGGATCCAGATCGAGCGCCCGGCCAAGACCGCGCGCGTCACGATCTTCACCGCGCGTCCCGGTGTCGTGATCGGCAAGAAGGGCGAGGACATCGAGAAGCTGCGCAAGGAAGTCTCCGACGTGATGGGCGTGCCCGCGCACATCAACGTGAGCGAAGTGCGCAAGCCCGAACTCGACGCGCAGCTCGTCGCCGAATCGATTGCGCAGCAGCTTGAGCGCCGCATCATGTTCCGCCGCGCGATGAAGCGCTCGGTGCAGAATGCGATGCGCCTGGGCGCACTCGGCATCAAGGTCAATGTCGCCGGCCGCCTCAACGGTGCGGAAATCGCCCGCTCGGAGTGGTATCGCGAGGGTCGCGTGCCGCTGCACACGTTGCGCGCCGATATCGACTACGGCTTTGCCGAGGCGTCGACCACCTACGGAATCATTGGCGTCAAGGTGTGGGTCTACAAGGGTGAGATCTTCGACCTGCACGCCGCCCAGCAGGAAGCCAAGGCCGAGGCCGCGGAAGAACGTCCGCAGCGCCGTGCGCCGAAGGCAGGAGCGTAAGTCATGCTGCAACCCAAGCGCACCAAGTTTCGCAAGGTCCAGAAGGCCCGCAATCGCGGCCTGTCCTACGTCTCCAACAAGGTCAGCTTCGGCGAATTCGGCCTCAAGGCGACCACGCACGGTCTGCTGACCGCGCGCCAGATCGAGGCGGCCCGCCGCTGCATCACGCGCTACGTCAAGCGCGGCGGCAAGCTGTGGATCCGCGTGTTCCCGGACAAGCCGATCACCAAGAAGCCGATCGAAGTCCGCATGGGCAGCGGCAAGGGCAACGTCGAGCTGTGGGTGGCGCCGATCCAGCCCGGCCGCATGTTGTACGAAATCGAAGGCGTCGCCGAAAACGAGGCGCGCGAGGCGTTTCGCCTGGCCGCCGCCAAGCTCTCGGTCCAAACCCAATTCGTCGCGCGTACGGTGCTGTGATGGAACTCAAGGAACTCCGCCAACAGAACGAGCAGCAGCTCACCGAACATCTGCGCGAGCTGCGTCGTGAACAATTCAACCTGCGCATGCAGAAGGGCTCCGGCCAGCTGACGCAGACCCATCAGTTTGGCCGCGTTCGCCGCGAGATCGCGCAGGTCAAGCACCTGCTCGGCGCGAAGAACAAGGGGCAGTGAAATGAGCGAGAGCGAAAAGAAGGCGCGGACCCTCGAAGGGCGCGTCGTATCCAACAAGATGGCCAAGACGGTGACCGTCCTGCTTGAGCGCCAGGTGCAGCATCCGCTGTACGGCAAGATCGTGCGCCGCTCCACCAAGGTGCACGCGCATGATGAGGCCGGCGAGTGCCGTGAGGGCGATGTCGTGCGCATCACCGAGTGCCGGCCGCTTTCCAAGACCAAGAACTGGCGCGTGGTGAAGGTCGTCACGCGCGCCGAAGCCTGAGCGTGGGGCAAAGGGAGACAGCGACATGATCCAGATGCAGACCACGCTGGCCGCGGCGGACAACAGCGGCGCCAAGGAACTCATGTGCATCAAGGTGCTGGGTGGCTCCAAGCGCCGCTATGCGCAGATTGGTGACGTGATCAAGGTGTCGGTGCGCGATGCGATTCCGCGCGGCAAGGTCAAGAAGGGCGAGGTCTACGACGCCGTGGTGGTGCGCACGCGCAAGGGCGTGCGGCGTGCCGATGGTTCGTTGATCCGTTTCGACGGCAATGCGGCCGTCCTGCTCAACAACAAGCTCGAGCCGATCGGCACCCGCATCTTCGGGCCGGTGACGCGCGAGCTGCGCAGCGAGCGCTTCATGAAGATCGTCTCGCTTGCGCCGGAAGTCCTGTAAGGGGTGATGTCATGAACCGTATCCGCAAGGGCGACCAGGTCGTGGTGATCGCCGGCAAGAGCAAGGGTCAGAAGGGCACCGTGGCCCGCGTCACGGGCGAGTCCGTGTTCGTCGAGAACGTGAACATGGTCAAGCGCCACACCAAGCCCAATCCGCAGGCCAACCAGCCTGGCGGGATTGTCGAGCGCGAGGCTCCCATCCACATTTCCAACGTAATGCTGTTCAACACCGCCACCGGCAAGGGTGAGCGCGTGGGCTTCAAGACGCTCCAGACGGGGCGCAAGGTCCGCGTGTACCGTTCCACCGGTGAAGTGGTTGACGCCTGAGGTCCGCTGTCATGACGCGTCTTGCGAAATACTACAAAGAACAGGTCGTGCCGAAGCTGACCGACCGCTTCAAGTACACCAATCCGATGCAGGTGCCGCGCCTGACCAAGATCACGCTCAACATGGGCGTGGGCGAGGCGGTGGGCAACAAGAAGATTCTCGAGAATGCCGTGGCCGATATGGCCAAGATCTCGGGCCAGAAGCCGGTCGTGACGCTGTCGCGAAAGGCCCACGCCACGTTCAAGATCCGCGAGAACTGGCCGATCGGCTGCAAGGTCACGCTGCGCCGCGCGCACATGTACGAGTTCCTCGACCGCCTGATCAACATTGCGTTGCCGCGCGTGCGCGACTTCCGCGGCATTTCCGGCCGCTCGTTCGATGGTCGCGGCAATTTCAACATGGGCATCAAGGAACAGATCATCTTCCCCGAAATCGATTTCGACCAGATCGATGCACTGCGCGGCATGGACATCGCAATCACCACCACCGCGCGCACCAACGACGAAGCCAAGGCGCTGCTCGAGGCCTTCAACTTCCCGTTCCGCAACTAATCGCAGGCGATACCGATGGCCAAGCGTTCAATGATCAACCGCGACATCAAGCGTGCCAAGCTGGTGAAGCGCCATGCCGCCAAGCGGGCGGAACTCAAGAAGATCGTGTCGAGCACGACCGCTTCGTACGACGACAAGCTCGCGGCCGCAGTCAAGCTGCAGAAGCTGCCGCGTGACTCCAGTCCGTCGCGCCAGCGCAATCGCTGCGAGCTGACCGGCCGCTCGCGCGGCGTCTACAAGAAGTTCGGCCTGGCGCGCCACAAGCTGCGCGAAGCCACCATGCGTGGTGACGTGCCGGGCTTGCGCAAGGCCAGCTGGTAAGTCCCTTTCTCCCGCCTTCCAGCGGATATCGATGCTAGTCAGGAATTGAAACATGAGCATGACTGATCCCATCGCCGACATGTTCACGCGCATCCGCAATGCGCAAGCCACGGGCAAGCGTTCCGTGGCGATGCCGGCTTCCCGTGTCAAGCAGGCCATTGCCAAGCTGCTCAAGGATGAAGGCTACGTCGCCGACGTCCAATCGAGCATGGTCGAGGGCAAGGCCCGCCTCGAAATCGCCCTCAAGTACCACGAAGGCAAGCCGGTGATCGCGCGCATCGAGCGCGTGAGTCGCTCGGGCCTGCGCGTGTATCGCGGCAAGGACGAACTGCCCAAGGTCCTCAACGGATTGGGTATTTCGATCGTTTCCACCTCGTCGGGCCTCATGACCGACGCACAGGCGCGCAAGAAGGGCCTGGGCGGCGAAGTCATCGGCCTGGTCGCCTGATGGCTCTTGGAGGAATTCCCATGTCACGCGTTGCCAAGAAGCCGATCCAGCTGCCCAAGGGCGTGGAGTGCCAGGTCAAGTCCGATGCGATCACCGTCAAGGGCCCCAAGGGCAGCCTGTCGATGGCGCCTCTGCACGGCGTCACCGTGAGCGTAGAGAACGGTTCGATCGCCTGTGCCGCACAGGATGCCGACACCATCAAGATGGCCGGCACCACCCGCGCGCTGCTGGCGAGCATGGTCACCGGCGTCACCGAAGGCTACCAGCGCAAGCTCGAACTCGTCGGCGTGGGTTTTCGTGCCGCGCTGCAGGGCAAGGACCTCAATCTCACGCTTGGGTTCTCGCACCCGGTGGTGTTCAAGGCGCCTGAAGGCATCACCATCACGGTGCCGGCGCAGACCGAAATCCTCGTGGCCGGTGCCGACAAGCAGCAGGTCGGACAGGTTGCGGCGAAGATCCGCGGATTCCGTCCGCCCGAGCCCTACAAGGGCAAGGGCGTGCGCTACGCGGGCGAACAGATCACCCTCAAGGAAGCCAAGAAGGCGTAATGCGGGGTTTCCGCAAGGGCCGGGCCGCCATGTGCCGGACCTCTCGATGAGAGCAGCCGATCCGCTTCTGGAGCCAATACCATGGAAAAGAACATCGCAAGACTGCGTCGCGCCAAGTCCACGCGCGCCCACATCCGTACCCTGGGCGTACCGCGCCTGTCGGTCCATCGCAGCGCCCAGCACATCTATGCGCAGGTGCAAAGCGCCGATGGCAGCACCGTGATCGCTGCCGCCTCGACGCTGCAGAAGGCGGTCAAGGACGGACTCAAGGGCACCAAGAACAAGAGTGCGGCGGCCGCGGTCGGCAAGGCCGTCGCCGAAGCGGCACTCAAGGCCGGCGTGGATACCGTGGCCTTCGATCGCTCCGGCTTCCGCTACCACGGTCGCATCCAGGCGCTGGCCGATGCAGCGCGCGAGGCGGGCCTGAAGTTCTGAATTTGCGCGTACGGGCGCCGCTGGCGCCGGCCCGTGCAGTCACCGGCAATACCCACAACTCCAAGCGGCCCAGCCGCAAGTACAAGTCCGCACTGCGCTGCAGGCGGCACACAGGTGAATCATGGCAACCAACAGCAATGATCGTGAAAACAGCGATGGCTTCCTTGAGAAGCTCATCGCCGTCAACCGTGTGGCCAAGACCGTCAAGGGCGGCCGCCAGATGAGCTTCACCGCGCTGACCGTGGTCGGCGATGGCGAAGGTCGCGTCGGCTTCGGCTATGGCAAGGCCCGCGAGGTCCCGGTCGCAATCTCCAAGGCGATGGAACATGCGCGCAAGGGCATGATCAAGGTGCAGCTCAACAACGGCACGCTGTTCCACGCAGTCAAGGCCAATCATGGCGCGGCGCGCGTGTTCATGCAGCCGGCCTCGGAAGGTACCGGCGTGATCGCCGGTGGCGCGATGCGCGCGGTGCTCGAGGTGGTCGGTGTGAAGAACGTGCTGGCGAAGGCGGTCGGCTCGCGCAACCCGATCAACCTGGTGCGGGCCACGATCAATGGTCTGCAGTCGATGGTGTCGCCCGAGCGCATCGCGTCCAAGCGTGGCAAGACGGTCGAAGAGGTGCTTGGCAATGAGTAAGAATGCAGCCAACGCAGGCAAGACGATCCGCGTGCGCCTGTACAAGAGCATCAACAGCTGCCAGCAGCGCCATCGCGTGAGCGTGCGCGCGCTGGGCCTGCGCAAGCTCAATGACGTGCGCGAACTGGTCGATTCCCCCTCGGTACGCGGCCTGATCAACCAGGTCAGCTACCTCGTCCGTATCGAGCAAGGCGCGTAAGCGCGCGACAGCATCCGGAGTTTTCAGCTATGCGTCTCAATTCCATCAAGCCGGCCGCCGGCGCACGCAAGAGCGGCGTCCGCGTGGGTCGTGGCATCGGTTCCGGCCTGGGCAAGACCGCCGGCCGTGGCCACAAGGGCCAGTACGCACGCTCGGGCAAGGGCAAGGTCAAGGCCGGCTTCGAAGGCGGCCAGATGCCGCTGCAGCGCCGCCTGCCCAAGATCGGCTTCCGCTCGCGCATGTCGCATGAGGTGAGCGAGGTGTTGCTGTACAAGCTCGACGTGGTCAAGGCCGACGTCATCGACTTCGATGCCCTCAAGGCTGCCGGACTGGTCGAGAAGCGTGCCGAGCGCGCCAAGATCGTCAAGAAGGGCGAGCTCAAGCGCGCCATCAAGCTCAAGGGCGTGGCCGTGACGGCCGGCGCCAAGGCCGCGATCGAGGCTGCCGGCGGCAGCGTGGAGTAAGCCGTGGCGACGCAGTCCAACCCGCTCGCTTCGCTGGGCAAGCTCACCGAACTCAAGCAGCGCCTGCTGTTCGTGGTCGGTGCCTTGTTCGTGTTCCGCCTGGGCACGTTCATTCCGCTGCCCGGCGTCGATCCGGTGAGGATGGCCGACCTGATTGGCCGGTCGGGCGGGCTGCTGGACATGTTCAACATGTTCTCGGGCGGCGCACTCGAGCGCATGTCGGTGTTCGCGTTGGGCGTGATCCCGTACATCTCGGCCTCGATCATCGTGCAGATGTTCGCGGCGGTGATCCCGAGCTGGCAGGCGCTGCGCAAGGAAGGCGAATCGGGTCGGCGCAAGCTGACCACCTACACGCGGGCCGGTACGGTTGCACTGGGCCTGTTCCAGTCCTTTGGCGTCGCCACCATGCTGCAGCAACAGGGCGGCGTGGTCATCGCGCCGGGTCCGAGTTTCGTACTCAGCACCGTGGTCGGCCTGACCGCAGGCACGCTGTTCCTCATGTGGCTGGGTGAGCAGGTCACCGAGCGTGGCGTGGGCAACGGCATTTCGCTGCTCATCTTTGCCGGCATCGTGGCCGGCCTGCCGTCGGCCGTGGTGCAGACCCTGGGAATGGCGCAGACCGGTGAAATGCCCGTACTGCGCGTGTTGATCGTGTTCGCAATCGTGCTCGCGGTCACCGCCTTCGTGGTGTTCATCGAGAGCGGCCAGCGTCGCATCACGGTGAACTACGCACGGCGCCAGGGTGGCGCGGGCAAGGCCTACATGAACCAGAGCTCGCACCTGCCGCTCAAGATCAACATGTCGGGCGTGATCCCGCCGATCTTCGCCTCGTCGCTGCTGATGTTCCCCGCCACCGCGGGCAGCTGGTTCAACAACGCCAACGAAATCCACTGGCTGCAGGTGCTGACCTCGTCGCTCAATCCGGGCGAGCCGCTGCACATGCTGCTGTACGGCTTGCTGATCGTCATCTTCACGTACTTCTACACGATGCTGACGTTCAACTCCGAGGAAACCGCCGACAACCTCAAGCGTTCCGGCGCGCTGATCCCGGGCCTGCGCCCGGGGCGTGCCACGGCCGACTACATCGAGGGTGTGCTGACCCGGCTTACCGGCGTGGCGGCGGTGTACCTGGTTGCGGTGTGCCTGATTCCCGACGTGTTGCGCAACGCGTGGCACGTGCCGTTCTATTTCGGCGGCACCTCGCTGCTGATCGTGGTGGTCGTGGTGATGGACTTCACGGCCCAGATCCAGGCGCACCTGGTGTCGCACCAGTACGAAAGTCTGCTCAAGAAGGCGAATTTGCGCGGCCGTTGAGTGGCGATGATCTGATCACGTGGCCTGGACCCAGGGACTTTTCGCGAGTGCCTTATCCAGCTACAATGTCAAGTTCCCTGCGCATCCAGTAACAGAGTTTGGAGAGTATCCAGCATGGCACGCATTGCGGGTGTCAACCTTCCGGTCCAGAAGCACGTCGTGATCGGCCTGCAGAGCATTTTCGGCGTCGGGCGGTCACGGGCGAAGACGGTGTGCGTCGGCGCCGGCGTGAATCCGACCACGAAAATCAAGGACTTGAGTGAGGCCGAGGTCGACAGGTTGCGCCAGGAAATCGCCAAGTTCACGGTCGAAGGCGATCTGCGCCGCGAAGTGGGCATCTCGATCAAGCGCCTCATCGACCTGGGTACCTACCGCGGTCTGCGCCATCGCCGCGGCCTGCCGCTGCGCGGTCAGCGCACGCGCACCAACGCCCGTACCCGCAAGGGTCCGCGCCGCGCGATCAAGAAGTAAGCAACAAGCACACGACATTTCAGGACATTCGGGCCAATGAACAAACCCGCAGCAGCCAAACCCAAGAAGAAGATCAAGCGCGTGGTGACCGATGCGGTTGCCCACGTGCAGGCTTCGTTCAACAACACGATCGTCACGATCACCGACCGGCAGGGCAATGCGTTGTCATGGGCCACTGCGGGTGGTGCGGGTTTCCGTGGCTCGCGCAAGTCCACCCCGTTCGCCGCGCAGGTCGCGGCCGACAAGGCTGCGCGGGTCGCCGCCGACTACGGCGTGAAGACCGTGGAGGTGCGCATCAAGGGTCCGGGTCCGGGTCGCGAATCGGCCGTGCGTTCGCTCAACAACGCCGGTTTCAAGGTTACCAACATCATCGACGTCACGCCGATTCCGCACAACGGCTGCCGTCCGCCCAAGAAGCGCAGGGTTTGACACATGGCTCGTTATCTCGGTCCCACATGCAAGCTGGCGCGTCGTGAAGGCGCCGACCTCAGCCTCAAGAGCCCGGCGCGTGCGCTCGATTCCAAGTGCAAGCTCGAGCAGAAGCCCGGGCAGCATGGCGCTGCCGGCGCCAAGCGCGGGCGCCTGTCCGATTACGGCGTGCAGTTGCGCGAGAAGCAGAAGGTCAAGCGCATCTATGGCCTGCTCGAGCGCCAGTTCCGCTCGTACTACCAGAAGGCGTCGAGCCAGAAGGGCAATGCCGGCGAGAACCTGCTGCGTCTGCTCGAAGGCCGGCTCGACAACGTGGTCTACCGCATGGGCTTTGCGGTAACCCGCGCTGCGGCCCGCCAGCTGGTGGCGCATGCCGGCGTGCGCGTCAATGGCAAGAAGGTCAACCTGCCGTCCTACCAGGTGCGTCCGGGTGACGAGATCGCGCTGTCCGAGCGCGCCAAGAGCCAACTGCGCGTGCAGGAGGCCCTGACCGTGTCGCAGGAGATGGACCTGGCACCGGCGTGGGTCGAAGTCGACGCGAAGAAGGCGAGCGGCTTGTTCAAGGCCCTGCCGGAACGCTCGGACCTGCCGTCCGACATCAACGAAAGCCTCATCATCGAGCTTTACTCGAAGTAGGAACGGCCCTGCGACGGGGCTGCTCCGGCAATACCAATTCACTGTGCGGAGTCCGTGAGGATTCCTGGAGTCTGCAATGGCGGGAACGTCCACCAACGTGCTGCGTCCGCGCGGCATTCGAGTCGAACGCGCCGGCAACGGCGTCGCCAAGGTGTTTGCCGAGCCGCTTGAGCGCGGTTTCGGCCACACGCTCGGCAACGCGCTGCGTCGCGTGCTGCTGTCGTCCATCCCGGGTTGTGCGATCACCGAGGTCGAGATCGATGGCGTGCTGCACGAGTACACCACGCTCGAGGGCCTGCAGGAAGACGTCATCGAGGTGCTGCTCAACCTCAAGGACGTCGCGATCCGCATGCACGGGGTCGACGAAACCATGCTCACGCTCAGCAAGAAGGGCAAGGGCGTGGTCACCGCGGCCGACATCACGGTCGACCACTCGGTCGAGATCGTCAATCCCGACCACGTGATCTGCCACCTCACCAAGGACATCGCGCTCAACATGCGCCTCAAGGTCGTGCGTGGCGTCGGCTACCAGCCGGCCACGGCGCGGCGCCATCCGGACGAGGAGGCGAGCCCGATCGGTCGCCTGCAGTTGGATGCCTCGTTCTCGCCGGTGCGGCGCGTGGCCTACAACGTCGAGAACGCGCGTCTGGAGCAGCGCACCAACCTCGACAAGCTCGTGCTCGACATCGAGACCAATGGCGCGATCGAGCCCGAGGATGCGGTGCACAAGGCCGCCGAAATCCTCCAGGACCAGATCAGCGTGTTCGGCGAGTTCGCCCGCCGCGAGAGCGTGGACACCAAGGCCGACAAGGGCGGCGTCGACCCGGTGCTGCTGCGCCCGATCGATGATCTGGAACTCACCGTGCGTTCGGCCAACTGCCTCAAGGCCGAGAGCATCTACTACATCGGCGATCTCGTGCAGAAGACCGAGGTCGAACTGCTCAAGACGCCGAACCTGGGCAAGAAGTCGCTCACCGAGATCAAGGACGTGCTGTACCAGCGCGGCCTGCAGCTTGGCATGAAGCTCGACAACTGGCCGCCGCCGGGCATCAGCCACGGCATGCAGCTGGGCTGAGCAGGCGTCACAGCGCCGCTGGTGGCGGGCAAGGCCCGCACCGCCAGCGGCCAACAAGAAGCGGGTAACCGCGGGGTGTCGGACCTGGGTGCCGCCACCTCATAACAATCAAGATCGAGGATTCCACCATGCGTCACCAGAAATCGGGTCGCAAGTTCAGCCGCACCAGCAGCCATCGCGAGGCGATGTTCAAGAACATGGCGTCGTCGCTGTTCAAGCATGAGCTGATCCGCACCACGCTGCCCAAGGCCAAGGAACTGCGTCGCGTGGCCGAGCCGTTGATCACGCTGGCCAAGGTCGACGGCGTGGCCAATCGCCGCCTCGCCTTCGCACGCCTGCGCGACAAGCAGGCGGTGGGCAAGCTGTTCGTCGAACTCGGGCCGCGCTATCGCGAACGCAAGGGCGGTTACCTGCGCATCCTCAAGTGCGGTGTGCGCGCCGGTGACAACGCGCCGATGGCCTACGTCGAACTGGTCGACCGTCCGCGCAACGACGCGGCGCCGGCGGCGGATTGAACCTGCGCCTGCCAATCGCTGAAAAGCCCCGGCGTGTCCGGGGTTTTTCGTTTCTGGAGAACGTGCGGCGCACGCCGCGCGAGAACTGGCTGCTCGGCGTCGCCGCCGGACTGCTGTACCTCGCCGCGATCCTTGCGGTGCGGTGGCTCGCTCCGCTGACCGACGAGGTCACCCACTACTCGCAGATCTGGCTGTTCGTGCAAGGCCAGTGGCGCGTGCTGCCCGAACTCACCACGCTCCCGGGTTACCACCTGGTGGTGGCGGCGATCCTCGATGCCTGCGGCGCCGTGTCGCTGCAGGATGCGCGCTTGGCGAGCGCCGCCTTCGGCTTGTGCGCGGCGGCCGGCTTCCATGCCTTGCGTGCACGCCTGTGGCCGGGCACGCAGGCGCTGGCGACCGCCCAACTGCTGGCGCTGCCGATCCTCGCGCCACTGCTGTTCATTGCCTACACCGACGTGCTCGCGTTGGCGCTGCTGCTGTGGGCGACCTGGGCGAGCGTGGCGCGCCGGCATTGGCTGGCTGCCGCTTTGCTGCTGGGCATGGTCATGGTGCGCCAGCATTGGGTGCTGTGGAGCGGCCTGCTGGCGCTGCTCGCGCTGCGCGACCAGGACCTGCGCAGCGCCTTGCGCGACTGGCGTACGAGCCTGGCGGAGGTGGCGCCCTACCTGCTGCCGGTGCTCGCCTTCGTCGCGTTCTGGATCGGCAACGGCTCGATTTCGCTGTCGCCGAGCCAGTCGGCGCTGCATCCGGACCTGAGCCTGCACACCGGCAATGTGTTGCTGGCGCTCGTGGTGGTGGCGCTGCTGTTGCCGCTGCAAGTGGCGCAGCAGCTGGCGGCGGCGTGGCCGCTGGCGCGGGCGCGCCCGCTGCTGCTGGCCTGGCCGCTGTTCGTGTTCGTGGCGTTCTGGTTCGGCTTCGGCGCCGACAATCCCTACAACAGCGCGCTGCCCGGCTACTACCTGCACAATCGCCTGTCCCAGGCGATCAACGGCATGCCGTGGATGCGGGCCGCGGCCGCGCTGCTGGCCGCGCTGGCGGCCGTGGCCCTGGCCACGATCCGGCTGCGACCACGCCTCGGGCACTGGTTGCTGCCGTTCGCCGCGGCATTCCTCGCCGCTTCGTGGCTGGTCGAGCTGCGCTACGTGATGGTGCCGCTGGTGCTGTGGCTGGCCTTGCGCGAGCATGCGCCGCGACGGCTGGAATGGGCCACGCTGGCGCTGTGGCTGCTGCTGGCGACGTGGATCCTGCGCGGCGTACTGGCGCAGCGGCTTTTCCTGTAGCGACTTGCCACCTAGACTTGACCGTCTGCCGGTCCGTGGAGTCGACATGAAGCTCAACCCGTTGCGTTGGCCCTTCCGCGCGCAGTACCTGCTCGGCGCCGTGGTGAGTCTGGCGCTGGTCGCGTACGCCTATTTCTGGGTGGAGTTGCACCAAGGCATCACGCCGTGTCCCAAGTGCATGTTCCAGCGTGGCGCCTTCGTCGGCATGGGACTGTTCTTCCTGCTCGGCGCGCTGCACGGACCCGGCGCTTTCGGGCGCCGCGTCTACGCGCTGCTCGTGGTCGTGTTTGCGCTGATCGGCGCGGTTATCGCGGTCGATCATTTGCATATGCAGTTCTCTCCGCCCGATCCGTTCGCATCCTGCGGCATGGATTTCTACACTCTGTTCGACAACCGCTTCCCGTTGTCGCAGGCGATCCGCAAGGCGTTCATGGCCTCGGGCGATTGTTCGGACTCGCACTGGCGCCTGCTGGGCATCACCATGCCGGGCTGGACGCTGATCTGGTACCTGATTCTGGGCGGCGGCGCGCTGTGGGCTGGATTCCGCAGGCGCAGCACGAGGATCTTCGGCCAGTAGGCGCATGCGGGCGGCTGTGGCATCATGAACTTTTCCGCAGTGCAGCAATCATGAACCAGCTGGCGCAGACTCCGGTGCACACCCATCTCGATCCATCGGCCTCCGACTGGTCGCCCGCATCGTGGCAGGCGCGACCCAGCCTGCAGCAGCCGGTCTACGACGATGCGCTGGAACTCGCCCAGGCCCTGCACAAGCTCGGCCAACTGCCGCCGCTGGTGACCTCGTGGGAAATCCTCGCGCTCAAGCGCCTGCTCGGTGAGGCCGCCGAGGGGCGGCGCTTCCTGTTGCAGGGTGGCGACTGCGCCGAGAGCTTCGATGATTGCACCTCGCCCCTCATCTCCAACCGCCTCAAGGTCATGTTGCAGATGAGCCTCGTGCTCGTGCACGGGCTGCAACTGCCGGTGGTGCGCGTGGGACGCTTCGCGGGGCAATACGCCAAGCCGCGCTCGGCCGACACCGAGACGCGCGGGGATGAAACCCTGCCGTGCTACCGCGGCGACCTGGTCAACGATTGTGCCTTCACCGCCTCGGCGCGCCGCGCCGATCCGCAGCGGCTCGTGCGTGGCCATGCACATTCGGCGATGACGATGAACTTCGTGCGCGGCCTCATCGATGGTGGCTTCGCCGACCTGCACCATCCCGAGTACTGGGACCTGGCCTGGGTCGCCCACTCGCCGTTGCAGAGCGAGTATCGCGCGATGGTCGAGTCGATCGGCCAGTCGCTGCGCTTCATGGAGACCCTGGCCGGCAAGAGCATCGACAGCTACCAGCGCATCGATTTCTACACCTCGCACGAGGCCTTGCTGCTGCATTACGAGCAGGCGCTCACGCGCCAGGTGCCGCGCCAGCCGGGCTGGTTCAACCTGTCGACGCATTTTCCGTGGATCGGCATGCGCACCGCGGCGCTCGACGGCGCCCACGTGGAGTATTTCCGCGGCATCCGCAATCCGATCGCGATCAAGGTCGGGCCGTCGGTCACCGCGGACCAGTTGCTGCGCCTGTGCGATGTGCTCGATCCCGCGCGCGAGCCGGGCCGCCTCACGCTCATCCATCGCATGGGCATCGCCAAGGTCGATGTGGTGCTGCCGGGCTTGCTCGCTGCGGTGAAGGCCGAGGGGCGTGCGCCGCTGTGGGTGTGCGATCCGATGCACGGCAACACCGAGGCGGTCGCCAACGGCTACAAGACCCGACGCTTCAAGAACATCCGCGCCGAACTGGAGACCGCGTTCGACGTGCACGCCGCGGCGGGCACCCATCTTGGCGGTGTGCACCTGGAGCTCACCGGCGAGAACGTCACCGAATGTCTGGGCGGTGCGCGCGGCCTGACCGAGCAGGACTTGGGCGTGGCCTACAAGTCGCAGGTCGACCCACGCCTCAACTACGAGCAGTCGCTGGAACTGGCGATGCTGATCGTGCGCAAGCGCGGCCACGCCGCGGGGCACCCCGGTGCGGATGGGGCAGTCGTTTCCGGCCCATAGACGCCGCGCGAAAGTCCGCGCTGTCGATGACCCGCTTCAGCGCGGGCCCGTGACCAAGGCCTCGAACGCATCGGCGGGCACCGCCGCCGAGTACAGGAAGCCCTGGAACTCGTCGCAGTCGGTGTGGCGCAGCCAATCCAGTTGCTCCTGCGTCTCCACGCCTTCTGCCACCACGCGCAGCCCGAGCGTGTGGCCGAGCGCGATGATGACTTCCGCGAGCGGGCGGGAAGGCTGCGTCGCGCTGATGAACGAGCGGTCGATCTTTAGGCTGTTCAGCGGCAGGCGCTGCAGGCAGGCGAGGTTGGAATAACCGGTACCGAAGTCGTCGACGATGACGCCGCAACCCAGTTCGCGCAGGCCGTGCAACAGCGCCTGCGTGGTCTCGTCGTTGCCCAGCAACACCGATTCGGTGATTTCCAGCTCCAGCCCGCGCGCATCGCAGCCGCTGGCGTCGATGATCCGGCGCAGGCTGGCCAGCAGCGAGACGCTGCCGAACTGGCGCGGTGACAGGTTGACTGCGATCGAATGCAGCACGCCCGTGCGTTGCCAGCGCTCGAGCTGGATCGTGGCCTGCTCCAGCACCTGTTCACCGAGCGCGACGATGAGGCCGGTTTCCTCGCACAGCGGAATGAACTCCCCGGGCGGGACCAGGCCGCGCTGCGGATGGTCCCAGCGCACCAGAGCCTCGGCGCCGACGATGCGGCCGCTGCCGATGTGGCAGCGCGGTTGGTAATGCAACACGAACTCGCGCCGTGCCAGCGCGCGCCGCAGCTCGATTTCCAAGCCCAAGCGGCTCTGGGCCTTGGCCAGCATCGCTTCGGAAAAGAACTCGAGCCGGTTGCGCCCGGCATCCTTGGCCCCGTACATCGCCAGGTCGGCCTGGCGCATGAGCGTGCCCAGGTCGTTGCCGTCCTTGGGGAAACGGGCCACGCCCATCGATGCGGTGACCGACAGTTCGTGATGGCCGAGCCGGACCGGTTGCGACAACGTTGCCAGCAGTCGCTGGCCAAGTTCGCGCACGGCCGCGTCGGCGCCGTCGGCGGTGGTGAAGATCAGGAACTCGTCGCCACCCAGGCGCGCGACCAGGTCGTTGCCATGCATGGCCTGCTCCAGCCGCGCCGCCATCGTGCGCAGCAACTGGTCGCCCGTGGCGTGGCCGAGCGAATCATTGATCTGCTTGAAGTTGTCGAGATCGATGAACATGAGCACCGCCGGTTGTCCGACCGGCAGCAACTGGTCGAGGCGCTGCTGGAACGCGTCATTGACGAAGTGGCGGTTGGGCAGACCGGTGAGCGAGTCGTGCATCGCGAGGAACTGCGCGCGCGCCTCGACCTGCTTGAGGTCGCTGATGTCGACTTCGCTGCACAGCCACGCCTGCTGGCCGGTCACCGCGTCCTGGCAACGCCGCGCCGACACGCGGTGCCAACGCATGCCATCGGCGGTGTTCACGCGTGACACCTGCAACACCGAACCTTGCTGGCGCAGGTCGGCGAGCATCTGGTCGGTCTCGGCCGGATCGACGAAATGCTGCCACAGGCCGTTGAGGGGATTGGCCACGCTGCTGCGCGCGGCGGGATTGCGGTACAGCGCGCGCCCCGATTCGTCGAACAGCGTGATCATGACCGGCGTGTGCAACAGCGCCTCGGCACTGCGCAGCGTCTCCGGATCGGCGTGTTGCTCACCGATCGCCTCGCACAGCATCGCGATGCGCCCATCGGCCAGGCGCACGCCGCTGAACATCACGCGCACCGTGCGCGGCACGCCCTTCGGGTACAGGGTCCACAGTTCACTGAAACGCGCATCGTGGCGCTCGAAGTCGAGCTGGTACTGGCGCAGGCGGCGTGCCACCGATTCGGACATGTCACTGCCCATGTCCCGCGCCAGAAGCTCGTCGAGGTGCGGGGAACGCCAGACCTCCAGCGCCGCGTCATTGGCCCAGTGCACGCGCGAGTGGTCGATGTCAAAAACCCAGATCGGCGTCTGCAGGCGGGACAGCTGCTGGACCATGGCCGCATCCAGCCGTAGCAGCGCGACCGGCTGCTGCGGATCCGTCACGGGCATGGGCGCGGGGCAGGGCGCGGTGGGCCTTGCCGATCGCTCGTCCGCCTTTGGCCCGTCGTGACGCTTCATCAGGGACCGCCCGTCAGTGCCCGCCTGTCAGCGTGCGTGGCTGCGGGATCGCAGCCGCGCGACTTGCGTGTCCGTTTATCACATTTTCCAGCCACCCGCACGGACGCGGGGGGGCAGTTCTGCGCGGCATGCTTGCCGCCGCGGCTCACGCTGCCTGGCGCGAGGCGCGCTTGCGGTCGTTTTCGGTCAGGTGGCGCTTGCGCAGGCGGATCGCCTTGGGCGTGACCTCGACCAGTTCGTCGTCCTCGATGAACTCCAGCGCCTGCTCCAGCGACATGCGGATGGGCGGCGTGAGCTGCACGTTGTCATCCTTGCCGGCGGCGCGGATGTTGGTGAGCTGCTTGGCGCGCAGCGCATTGACCGTGAGGTCGTTGTCCTTGGCGTGGATGCCGACCAGCTGGCCCTCGTAGATGTCGTCGCCTTCGCCCACGAGCAGGCGGCCGCGCTCCTGCAGGCCGACCAGTGCGTAGGCCGGGGCCTGGCCTTGCCCGTTGGAGATCATCACCCCGTTCGGGCGCTTGGCGATCGCGCCTTCGGCCTTGGGCCCATAGTGGTCGAACACGTGGAACAGCAGACCGGTGCCCGCGGTGAGGGTGCGGAACTCGGTCTGGAAGCCGATCAGCCCGCGCGCGGGGATCATGTAGTCGAGCCGCACGCGGCCCTTGCCGTCGGGCTCCATGCCGGTGAGCTGGCCGCGGCGCATGCCCAGGCGCTCCATCACACCGCCCTGGTAGGATTCTTCCATGTCCACCACGAGTTGCTCGATCGGCTCGCTGGCGACACCGTCGATGGTCTTGATGATGACCTCGGGGCGCGACACGGCCAGTTCGTAGCCTTCCCGGCGCATGGTCTCGATGAGCACCGACAGGTGCAGCTCGCCGCGCCCGGAGACCTTGAACTTGTCGGGGTCGTCGGTGTCCTCGACGCGCAGCGCGACGTTGTGCAGGGTTTCACGCATGAGCCGGTCGCGCAGCTGGCGGCTGGTCAGGAACTTGCCGCCGCTGTGGTCCTTGGTGCCCGCGAACGGCGAATTGTTGACCTGGAAGGTCATGCTGATGGTCGGCTCGTCGACGGTCAGCACCGGCAGCTGTTCGGGGGCCTCGGGCGCGCATACGGTGTCGGAAATGCCCAGACCCTCGATGCCGTTGATCGCGATGATGTCGCCGGCCTCGGCCTCGGCCACTTCCTTGCGCTCCAGCCCCATGAAGCCGAGCACCTGCAGCACGCGCGCGTTGCGCCGGGCGCCGCTGCGGTCGATCACCGTGACCGGCATGTTGGTGCGCACCTTGCCGCGCTGGATGCGGCCAATGCCGATCAGGCCGACGTAGCTGGAGTAGTCGAGCTGGCTGATGCGCATCTGGAACGGCCCGTCGACGTCGACCGGCGGCTTGGGCACGTGTTGCATGATCGCCTCGTACAGCGGCGTCATGTCGCCCGAGCGCACGTTCTCGTCGAGGCCGGCGTAGCCGTTGAGCCCCGAGGCGTAGATCACCGGAAAGTCGAGCTGCTCGTTGGTGGCGCCGAGGCGGTCGAACAGGTCGAAGGTCTGGTCGAGCACCCAACTCGGGCGCGCGCCCGGGCGGTCGACCTTGTTGATCACCACGATCGGGCGGAAGCCCATCTGGAACGCCTTCTGGGTCACGAAGCGCGTCTGCGGCATCGGTCCGTCCATCGCATCGACCAGCAGCAGCACCGAATCGACCATCGACAGTACGCGCTCGACCTCGCCGCCGAAGTCGGCGTGGCCGGGTGTGTCGACGATGTTGATGCGGTTGCCGCGCCAGCTGATCGCGGTGTTCTTGGACAGGATCGTGATGCCACGCTCCTTTTCCTGGTCGTTGCTGTCCATCACGCGCTCGGCCAGCACGGTGCGTTCGTTGAGCGTGCCCGACTGCTTGAGCAACTGGTCGACGAGTGTGGTCTTGCCATGGTCGACGTGGGCGACGATGGCGATGTTGCGCAGGTTTTCGATGGACATGCGAATGGGCGGCGCCCGTGAAGGCCCGCCTGGATGGAAAGGGAAGCCGGCGATTATACGGCCTGCGCTGCCGCGCCGCAGCACGCCACGCCAACCCCCGCACACGTGCGGTTCAGTGGCGCGGGGCGCGGGTTGCGCTGGCGAGCCGTGGCCGGCACCCGGGTCGCACAGGTGGCTCGGGTATCATGCGTGTTCTTTACCTGCGGGAATCCCCACCATGAGCAACGACCTGATCGCCAACATCCAGACCTCGAAGGGCCTGATCCGCGTGCGCCTGCATGCGCAGCAGACGCCGGTCACGGTCGCCAGCTTCGTCAATCTCGCGCGCCGCGGCTACTACGACGGGCTCAATTTCCATCGCGTGATCCCCGACTTCATGATCCAGGGGGGCTGCCCGCACGGCAGCGGCACCGGCGGGCCCGGCTACAAGTTCGAAGACGAGACCCGGCCCGACCTCAAGCACGATCGTGGCGGTGTGCTGTCGATGGCCAACGCGGGGCCGCGCACCAACGGCAGCCAGTTCTTCATCACCCACGTGGCCACGCCGTGGCTCGACGGCAAGCACACCGTGTTTGGCGCGGTGGTCGACGCGAGCGACAAGGCCGTGGTGGACCAGATCCGTGGCGGCGACACCATCGAGTCGATCCGCATCGACGGCGATGCCGATGCGCTGCTGGCGGCGCAGCAGCCGCGTGTGGAGCAATGGAATGCCGCGCTCGACGCGGCCGGTTTCAAGGCCCGCTGAGGCGGCCGATGCGGCGCTGCGCAGACGCGCAGCGCCGCCATCGATCACGCGCGTCGCTGCACCATGCGGTACACCGCCAGCAGGATCAGCGCACCGATCACGCCGCCGATGAAGCCCGATGGCTGGATCTGGCCGCCCACCGGGTTGCCACCGAACACCAGGCCGCTGAGAAAGCCGCCCACGAACATGCCGGCGACGCCGAGCAGTGCGGTGATGATGAAGCCGCCCGGGTCCTTGCCCGGCATGAGGAACTTGGCGACAAGGCCGACCACGAGGCCGACCAGGAACATCCATAACCAGGACATGCAACCTCCACAGGCGTGGGTGAAGTCGCGACTGTAGCGCCGCCGATGATGCGCCGGTTGTGACGATTGGTCACGTGTGGCGCAGGCCGCGCAGGAAGATCCACGCGGCCTCCTGCACCAGCGCGTCGGCATCGAGTGGCGCATCCAGGTGGGCGTCGAGCCGCTGGTCGAGGACCAGGCGTGCGACACCGTGCGCGAAGGCCCACGCCGCAAGGGTCTGGTGCGTGGCCGGCGCCGGCACGCCGAGCGCCTCCACCGTGGCGCGCAAGTTGGCGAGCACGAGGCGCGAGGCATCGAGCAGGGCCGGGTGCTGGGTCTTGTCCAGCGTATTGCCGAACATGAGCCGCCACAGCTGCGGCTGTTCGCGTGCGAAGTCCACATAGCTGCGTGCCATCTCCACCAGACGCCGCTCCGGAGTGGTTGCGGCCGGCAACCCCGCAAAACGCGCCGCCAGCTGTTCGAAGCCGATCGCCGCCAGATCGGCCAGCAGGGCCTCGCGGTTGGCATAGTGGCGGTAGGGCGCGGCATGCGAGACACTCGCGCGGCGCGCGATCTCGCGCATGCCCACCGCATCGCTGCCGCCGCCGGCCAGCAGTTCGGCCGCGGCGGCGAGCAGCGCCTGGCGCAGTTCGCCGTGGTGGTAGCTGCCGGCATTGCGGTGGCGCGGGCGCGAGCGGGAGTCCATGGGCATAGCCTAGCCGGATGATGTTGACAGCGTCAACATTGCGCGGTAGGGTGACGCGCGTCTACCGGGAGTATCGCCGTGGCCGCAGCCGTTCCACTCCAGGACGCATCGATCACGCTCGCAGCGCCGGACCTGCCGGCACTGCTGCGTGCCCAGCAGCAGGCCTTCGCGCAGGACATGTGTCCGTCGCGGGAACTGCGGCTCGACCGCCTGGCGCGGCTGGAGCGCCTGCTCGATGCCGATGCCGAACGCGAGTTCGCGGCCTGCATCGCGCAGGATTTCGGCTGCCGCTCACGGGTCGAGACGGTGCTGGCGGAGGCGATCTTCACGCGCAGCGCACTGCGGCACGCGCGTTCGCACCTGCGGCGCTGGATGAAGCCACGGCGCGTGCCAACCTCGCCGATCTACTGGCCCGGCCGCTCGCGCCTGTACCGCCAGCCGCTGGGCGTGATTGGCATCATCAGCCCGTGGAACTACCCGTTGCAGCTGGCACTGGCGCCACTGGTGGGCGTGCTCGCCGCGGGCAACCGCGCGCTGCTCAAGCCGTCCGAGCTCACGCCACGTTTCTCGCAGGCGCTGGCACAGCGCATCGCGGCGCAGTTTGGTGCCGACGAAATCGCGGTGGTGATCGGGGATGCCGAAGTCGGCAAGGCGTTTGCGGCCTTGCCATTCGACCATCTCGTATTCACCGGTTCGACTGCGGTGGGGCGCAGCGTCGCGCAGGCGGCCGCGAACAACCTCACCCCGGTCACGCTCGAACTGGGCGGCAAGTCGCCCGCGCTCATCGACGCCTCCGCCGACCTTGCCAGGGTCGCGCCGCGCATCGCCTTCGGCAAGCTGCTCAATGCGGGCCAGACCTGCATCGCGCCCGACTACGTGCTGGTGCCGCGCGCGCTGCGCGCGGACCTGGTCGACCACCTGCGCAGGGCGGTGGCACGCCTGTATCCGACCATCCACGACAATCCCGACTACACCAGCATCATCAGCGAGCGGCACTGGCAGCGCCTGCGGGATCTGCTCGCCGATGCGCGCGCGCGTGGCGCGCAGGTGATCGAGCTGGCGCCAGCGGGCGAGGCGGCGGGCACGCGCAAGCTCGCGCCGACGCTGTTGCTCGATGTCGACGACTCGATGCGGGTGATGCAGGAGGAGATCTTCGGCCCGCTGCTGCCGATCGTCGCGGTCGACAGCGAGCGCGATGCACTGGACTACGTCAACGCGCGCGAGCGGCCGCTGGCGCTGTATTGGTTCGGCAGCGATCGCGCGGCGCGCGAGCGCGTGCTCACCGGCACCATCGCCGGCGGCGTGACCATCAACGACACCTTGCTGCACATCGCCCAGGAGAGCCTGCCCTTCGGGGGCGTGGGGCCGTCGGGACAGGGGCACTACCATGGTGAGTTCGGCTTTCGCCAGTTCTCCAAGGAAAAGCCCGTGTTCATCCAGTCGCGCTGGTCGGGCGTGAGTCTGCTGTACCCGCCGTATCGGCCCTTCACCGAGAAGATGCTCAAGCTGCTGGCGCGGATTTCATAAGGCGCGGCCGCAGTCGCGCGTGGCGTGCGTGCTAGAATTGGCGGCTGCACAGCGCAGTATTTCCGTCATCGAGCAGGTTCGTCATGCCCAAGCTTGCCGCGCGCATGGGGCGCGCCAAACCCAGTGCGATCATGGCAGTGGCCGAGAAGGCCAAGGCGCTCAAGGCCGCCGGTCGCGACATCATCAGTTTCTCGATCGGGGTGCCCAACTTCCTGCCGGGTGAGCACGTCTACGCGGCGGCGCGCGAGGCGCTGGCCAAGGACAGCGGCCAGTACGGCTCCAACCGTGGTGCCGACGTGCTGCTGGATGCGTTCATCAAGCACCTGCACGGCAGTGGCCTGGACGGTTACACGCGCAAGCACGTGGCGGTGGGCATCGGTGCCAAGCATGTGCTGTACAACCTGGCCGAGGCCCTGCTCGATCCGGGCGACACGATCGCGTTCGCGGTGCCGTACTGGACCACCTATGTCGACCTGGCCGAGATCGTCGACGCGAAGATGCGCCTGATGCCGTGCCCGGCCAGCCAGGACTACAAGCTCACGCCGGCCCAGCTCGATGCCGCGCTCGCGGGCGTGAAGGTGTTCCTGTTCAACAATCCGTGCAACCCGACCGGCATGGTGTACACGCGCGAGGAGATCGCCGCGCTCGCCGAGGTGCTGGTCAGGCACCCGGACGTATGGATCATCTGCGACGACATCTACAACCGCATGGTGTTCGACGGCGTCGGTTACCACAATTTCGTCAACGCGCGACCCGAGCTGCGCGAGCGCACGATCCAGGTCGACTCGCTGTCCAAGACCTACGGCATGCCGGGCTGGCGCGCCGGGTTCATCGCGGCGCCCGAGTCGGTGGCGCAGGCCTTCACCACGCTCAACTCCAACCACATCACCAACCTGCCCGAGATCGTCACCGCGGCCGCGGTGGCGGCGCTGGACGGCCCGCAGGACGTGCCAACCCACAAGTGCGCCGACTTCCAGGCCCGCCGTGACCAGGTGGTGGCGGCGCTGCGTGCGATCCCGGGCGTGCATTGCCCGATGCCGCAGGGCGCGTTCTACGTGTTCCCCGACGTATCATGCGCATTCGGCAAGAGCCATGGCGGCAAGCGCATCGACAGCGACGTCGACTTCTGCAACCTGCTGCTCGACGCCAAGGGCGTGGCCTGCGTGCCGGGTTCCGCGTTCGGTGACCCCAACGCCCTGCGCATTTCCTACACCTGCCCGGCCGCGCAGTTGCAGCCCGGCATGCAGCGCATTGGCGAGTTCTTCGCCGAGCTGACCCACTGAGCGGTGTCGCGCAGGCGTCGCGATCGCGGTGATCGCGCGCCTGCGGGTCGGCGCCGTCCACCGTTCCATCCATTTGCTGTCGAGGGTTTCCGATGAAAGCTCCAGTCCGTGTCGCAGTCACCGGCGCCGCCGGCCATATTGGCTACGCCCTGCTGTTCCGTATCGCTGCCGGCGACATGCTCGGTCCCGACCAGCCCGTGATCCTGCACCTGCTGGAGATCACCCCGGCCCTGCCTGCGCTGCAGGGCGTGGTGATGGAGCTCAACGACTGCGCGTTCCCGACCCTGGCTGGCGTGGTGGCGACCGATGACGCCAACGTCGCATTCAAGGATGTCGACTATGCGCTGCTGGTCGGCGCGCGCCCGCGCGGACCGGGCATGGAGCGCAAGGATCTGCTCGAGGCCAACGGCGCGATCTTTGGCCCGCAGGGCCAGGCGCTCAATGCCCACGCCAGCCGCGGCGTGCGTGTGCTCGTGGTCGGCAACCCCGCCAATACCAACGCGCTGATCGCGCAGCGCAACGCACCTGACCTGGATCCACGCCAGTTCACCGCGATGGTGCGCCTGGACCACAATCGTGCGCTGAGCCAGCTTGCCGAGAAGACCGGCACCCACACCACCCAGGTCAAGCGCGTGACGATCTGGGGCAACCACAGCTCGACCCAGTACCCGGACATCCATCACGCGACCATCGACGGCAGGCCCGCGCTCGAGTGCGTGGACGCGGATTGGTATCGCGACAGCTTCATCCCGACCGTGCAGCAGCGCGGCGCCGCGATCATCAAGGCGCGTGGCGCCTCCAGCGCAGCCTCGGCCGCAGCCGCCGCGATCGACCACATGCGCACCTGGGCCCTGGGCACGGCGCCCGGTGACTGGGTGTCGATGGCGGTGCCATCCGACGGCAGCTACGGCATCGCCCCCGGGGTGATCTACGGCTATCCGGTGAGCGTGCGCGATGGCGTGTACTCGATCGTGCAGGGGCTTGAAATCAATGCGTTTTCGCGTGAGCGCATGGATGCGACCGACAAGGAACTGCGGGAAGAGCGCGCGGGCGTGGAAGCCCTGTTGGGCAATCACTGAGGCAGCACCGCCGCGGACGCGCCGGCCAGACGCCGGTGCGGACGGGGCAAGGCCGGGCCGGGTGGCCCGCGGGACGCGCAAGCCGCGGCCAAATGGCGTAGGCTGCACGCTTGGTGCTGATGTCACCAGTCGGTACAGGGGCCGCCTTGGCAACGTCAGGTGCAAATCGCGAAGCGGATGACAAGCTTGCCGTGGTCAGAAGCGGCGAGGGCGTGGCACTGCGACCGCGCATGCGCGCCGACGCCATCGCGTGGATGCTGCGCCTGGTCGAGTCGACCACGCCGCACGCGCTCGCGCACCAGGTCGAGGCATTCGCGCGCACGCTCACCGATGCACAGCATGCGACGCTGCTGTGGCTCGACAGCGATCGTCTGCTGTGCGGCAACGACCTCGAGGCGCTGGACATCGCCGAGCTGGGTGCGGCGACCGAGTTCCTGATCGGCACCAGCCTGGTGCAGGCGCGCGGGGGCGCGTTGTTCATGCGGGTGTCGTCCAACGCGCTGTTGCTGCTGCGCGGAGGCGGTGAGCAGCCGCCGCATGGTGCCGAGGATCTGGCCGATTTCCTGCCGCTCATCGGCGCGCACCTCAAGCAGGCGCTCAAGTTCGCCTCGCTGCAGCGTGCGCATCGCCAGTTGCTGCGCTCGGAAGTGTTGCAGCGTGCGTTGTTCGCGATCTCCGACCTGGCCGGCTCGACGCTCGACATGAGCGAGATGCTCGAGCGCATTCACGGCATCGTCGGCACGCTGATGTATGCGGCCAACTTCTTCATCGTGCGCCACGACCCCGAACGGCAGACGTTGCGCTTCCTGTATTTCTCCGACGTGGTCGACGCCGACAACCCGATCGGCGAGGACATGCCACTGGCCGCCAGCGAAGGTACCTTGACCTGGCACCTGCTGGTCACCGGCAAGCCGATCATGGGCAGCATGGAGCAGATCCAGGCTCTGCTGCCCGGCACCTTCCGCCGCAAGGGCCCGATCAGCCGCGACTGGCTCGGCGTGCCGATGCTCAGCGAAGGCCAGGTGCTCGGCGCGCTGGTGGTGCAAAGCTACGAGGAGGGCATCCGCTACACCGACGAGGACCGTGCGCTGCTCGAATTCGTCGGCAGCCACATCCTCACCGCGCTCGAACGCAAGGAGCGCAAGGACGAACTTGAGGCGCAGGTACGCCAGCGCACGCTCGAACTGGCCGAGGCCAACCGCGGCCTGCAGCAGGAAATCGTCGAGCGCGAGCGCGCCGAGCGCCTGCAGGCGAGCCTGTTCCACATCGCGCAGCTGGCCACGATCGACATCGACGAGGAATCCTTCTACAAGCGCATGCACCTGGCGGTGGGCGAACTCATCAACGCCGACAACTTCTTCATCGGCCTGCTGTCCGAGGACGGCGCCGCGCTGGATTTTCCTTACTACGTCGATGCGGGCGAACGCCGTCACGTGTCGCGCGAGGTCGGGCGCGGCCTGAGCGAATACGTGATGCGCACCGGGCGCGCGCTGCTCGGCAGTCGCGCCGAACTCGATGAGCTGGGCATGCGTGGCGAAATCGATGTCGGCCGCTTTGGCCGTCCGTCGATGTGCTGGCTCGGGGTGCCGTTGAGCGTGGGGGACCACGTCATCGGCGTGGTGGTGGTGCAAAGTTACGTCGAGGAATCGGCGTATGGCCCGATCGAGCGCGACCTGCTCGGCTTCGTCGCCACCCAGATCGCGACCAGCATCCAACGCCGCCGCATCGCGATGGCGTTGCAGCAGGCCAACACCGACCTGGAGCGGCGCGTGCTCGAACGCACCCAGGAACTGCGCGAACAGATTGTGCGCCGTGAGTCGATGCAGAAGCAGCTCGAGCATCAGGTGATGCACGACACGCTGACCGGACTGCCCAACCGGCGTGCGTTGCGCGAGCGGCTCGAGTTCGTGCTGGAGCGCGAGCGCAACGACCCTGACGGTGTGTACGCGCTGCTGTACCTGGACGTGGACCGCTTCAAGGTCATCAATGACAGCCTCGGCCACCTGGCCGGCGACAGCTTCCTCAAGGAAATCAGCAATCGCCTGCGCAGTTGCGCGGGCGCGAGCGACCTGGTGTCGCGCCTGTCGGGCGACGAATTCGCCATCCTGCTCGATGACGCGCGCTCGGCCGCGGGTGCGGCCGCGTTCGCGGCGCGCCTGCTCGCCGCGCTCAACCGGCCCGTGCACCTGGCCGGTCGCGACATCGAGCCGTCGGTGAGTATCGGAATCGCGATCGGTGGGCCGCGCCACGATACGCCCGACGACCTGCTGCGCGAAGCCGACCTGGCGCTGTATCGCGCCAAGGAGTTCGGCCGCAATCGCTACGTGGTGTTCGACGACACGCTCGCCCGCAACATGATGGACGTGCTGCTGCTCGAAGCCGAGTTGCGCCAGGGCCTGCAGCGCGGTGAATTCGAGCCGTACTTCCAGCCCGTGCACCGGCTCGACAGTGGCGAGGTGGTCGGCTACGAGGCGCTGCTGCGCTGGAACCACCCCGAGCGCGGCGTGCTCGAACCGGTCGCCTTCGTCAAGGCGGCCCACGAGGGCGGTCTCATGGAGGCGATCGACTGGCAGCTGTTCGAACGGGCCTGCCGCACGACGGCGCAGTCGGCCGGAGCAGGCACCTTCCTCACGATCAACGTATCCGCCCAGCACTTCCGCCACGACGACTTCGACGAGCGGCTGCTGGCGATGCTCGAGCGCAGCCAGCTCGAGCCGGCGCGACTCATCGTCGAGGTCACGGAGGGCTCGCTGCTGGATGATCCGATCTGCGTGCATGCCACGCTCGAGCGCCTGCGCGCGTTCGGTGTCGGTGCCGCGCTCGATGACTTTGGCACCGGCTATTCCTCGCTCAGCTACCTGCATTCCCTGCCGCTGCGCATGATCAAGATCGACCGTTCGTTCGTGGTCTCGCTCAACGACAACCAGGTCACCGCGCATTCGATCGTGGGCGCGATCCTCGCGCTCAGTCGTGCGCTCGGCATCGAGGTGATCGCCGAGGGCATCGAAACCGAGCGTCAGCTCGCGGCGCTGCGCGCGATGGGCTGCGCCTTGGGGCAGGGTTTCCTGCTCGGGCGGCCGGCGCCGCTGGGGCGCGTGGCCTGAGCCGCCGCGGGCCGCGCCGCGGCGGTCACCGGACGCATCGCACTCGCGCCGGGGCGCGAACCTTGGCATGATCCGCGCGCCTGTCGGCAGTCGCTGGCCTCGAGGCGGCCCGCGCGGGGTGGCGCGCCGCCGCCGCTGGATGCGACCGCTGCTTGCACCTGCATGGCCACACACCCGGTCCCATGCGCCGCGGCGACATGCCTTGGCGCCTCCAACGCTTGCGAGGAATACCCATGAAACGAGTTTGTGCAACGCTCGTGCTGGCCGCGCTGTCCAGCACCGCCGCCGTCGCCGGCGAAGGCATGTGGACACCCGACAACCTGCCGCTCGCGCAGCTGCGCGCCGAATACGGCTTCACGCCCACGCCGCAGTGGGCCACGCACGTGCGCAAGGCCGCGCTGCGCCTGGCCGGCGGCTGTTCGGGTTCGTTCGTGTCGCCCGATGGGTTGGTGCTGACCAACCACCACTGCGTCAATTCGTGCGTGCAGCAGTTGTCCAGCGCCGACCAGGACTACATCAAGTCCGGATTCCTCGCGCGCGAGCGCAAGGACGAGATCAAGTGCCCAGAGATCGAACTCAACCGGCTTGATGACATCACCGATGTCACCGCGCGCGTGCAACAGGCCACCCATGGCAAGAGCGGCGAGGACTACAGCAAGGCCGAGAAGGCGGTGAAGTCGGCGATCGAGAGCGAATGTGCGGGCAAGGACAGCGCCACCACGCGCTGCGACGTGGTGAGCCTGTACCACGGCGGCGTCTACAAGCTGTACCGCTACCATCGCATCCAGGACGTGCGCCTGGCGTTTGCACCGGAACTGGAGGCGGCGTTCTTCGGTGGCGATCCCGACAACTTCAACTTCCCGCGCTTCGACCTCGACATGGGCCTGCTGCGTGCGTATGAGCAAGGCAAGCCGATGCGGCCCAAGGACTACTTCCCGTTCTCGCGCGCCGGCGCCGAAGCGGGCGAGATGACCGTGATCGTCGGCAACCCGGGTGGCACCGACCGCCAGCTCACGTTGGCCCAGCTCGAACTCGCGCGCGACGTCGACCTGGTCGATTCCCTGCTGCTGTTGTCCGAGCGGCGCGGCTTGCTCACCCAGTTCCGCAGCGAGAGCGCCGAGCACTGGCGCATTGCCCAGAACGACCTGTTCGGTATCGAAAACTCCTACAAGGTGCTGCGCGGCCACCTCGCGGCCCTGCAGGAACCGGCTGTGTTCGAGCTCAAGCGCGCCCAGGAACGCGAGCTGCGTGAGTTCGTCGCCGCCGATCCGGTGCGCCAGGGCAAGTACGGCGCGGCCTGGGACGAGATCGCGCGCGCGGTCGCGGTGCAGAAGGCGATCGGCAAGCGCCGCGACTGGATCGAAGGCGGTGGCCAAATGTGGTCGCGCCATTTCACCTACGCGCGCATGCTCGTGCGCGGCGCGGCCGAGCGTGCCAAGCCCGATGCCGAGCGCCTGCGCGAGTACACCGAGTCGAAATTGCCGGCGCTGACCCAGCGCCTGTTCTCGACCGCGCCGATGTATCCCGACTACGAGAAGGTCAGGCTTGGCTGGACGCTGACCAAGCTGCGCGAGGTCCTCGGCACCAGCGATCCGTTTGTGCGCAAGGTGCTCGGCAACGACGCGCCCGAGGCCTTGGCCAAGCGGCTGGTCGATGGCAGCAAGCTCGCCGATGTCGCCGTGCGCAAGGCCCTGTGGGAAGGCGGCGCCGATGCGGTGGCGCGGTCCGATGATCCGTTCATCGTGCTGGCGCGGCTCATCGACCCCGACGCGCGCGCGATCCGCACACGCTACGAGAACGAGGTCAAATCGGTCATCGACAAGAACTCCGAGCTCATCGCCGCGGCGCGTTTCGAGAAGTACGGCACCAGTGTCTACCCCGATGCGACCTTCACCCAGCGCTTCTCGTTCGGCAAGGTCGAGGGCTGGATCGAGAAGGGCGAGCCGGTGGCGCCGTTCACCACCATCGGCGGGGCGTTCGGGCATGCCACCGGGGCCTATCCGTTCGCGCTGCCGCAAAGTTGGCTCGACGCCAAGGCCGCGGGCAAGCTCAACCTCGACCAGCGCTACAACTTCGTCAGCACCAACGACATCATCGGCGGCAACTCCGGCAGTCCCGTGATCAACGCCAAGGCCGAAGTGGTCGGACTGGTGTTCGACGGCAACATCCACTCGCTGGGCGGCAACTACTGGTACGACGGTCGCCTCAACCGTGCGGTGTCGGTGCACAGCGGCGCGATGCTCGAAGCCTTGCGCAACATCTACGGCGCGAGCGCGCTCGCGCAGGAGCTGGAGTCCGCGCGCAAGCGCTGATGGCCGCCGAAGGTCGGGCGCGAGGCCCGAACCGGCAAGGTTCTCCGTGCAGCGGGCACGCCAGTGCCCGCTGTGCGCAGCGCGTCATCGGGGGAAGTGGGCACGCGACCGCGCGATCGCCCGGTACGTCCGCTCGGTCGCTGCCGTACCGTGGTTGGGCGTGATGCCTCAGGTGAGGCGCGTCAATCGTCGCCGCCCACGAGGCCGGCGCGCCGCATCTGGTGGTCGACCACGACCGCGGTGGCGACGTCACTGCCGACGTTGACGGTGGTGCGCATCATGTCGAGGATGCGATCGACGCCGATGATGATGCCGATGCCCTCGGGCGGCACGCCGAACGTCGCGAGCAGGCCGGCGATCAGCGGCAGCGATCCGCCCGGAATGCCTGCGACTGCCACCGCGCTGAGCACCGCCATGAGCATGAGGATGGCCTGCTGGGTCAGCGACAGGTCCACACCGAACACCTGTGCGATGAACAGCACCACGCAGCCCTCGAACAGCGCGGTGCCGCTCATGTTCATCGTCGTGCCCAGTGACAGCACGAAGCTCGACGTGCTCTCGCTGAGCTTGAGGTCCTCGCGTGCGGCCGCCAGCGCGGTCGGCAAGGTCGCGTTGCTCGAACTGGTCGAGAACGCGGTGACCAGCACCGGGCGGATCCGGCGGAAGAAGTCCAGCGGCGAGCGCTGC
>WBZO01001583.1_pt1 | contig 34513 bp, 29 predicted proteins | sample 5204261 | NCBI WGS metagenome assembly WBZO01 (sample SAMN12412400, study PRJNA552823) | activated sludge metagenome | isolation source: activated sludge from anammox sidestream of wastewater treatment plant... | place: USA: North Carolina | collected 2017-09
CCCGAGGCCCGGTCGGCCGACGACGATGCGGTCGCTTGCCCCCGGCCCTGGTCGGGGCCGGTGGCACGCTGGCACCACACATCGGCCCAGTCCGTGCCCGCATGGCGCGGCACGAACACCCGCACCTGGCGCGGGCCGGTGGTCTTCTCCTCCCGCTTCAGCCGCCGCGCGAGCGCGTAGGCGAAGCATTGGCCGGCGAAGTCGCCGCCGGCGTCGTTGTCCGCGTAGATGCAGACCTCGCGCACGGTGTCCGGCACCCAGAGCTTCTCCAGGTTGCCCGCGCTGATGCCGGCCCACACGGGCTTGCCGGTGGCCAGGTGCACCGCCAGGGCGGTCTCGATGCCTTCGCACAGCGCGAGATGAGCGCCGGCGTCGAACAGCCGCACGGCAGCACCGTGGATGCCCGCGGAGAGCACCTTCTTCGCGTCGGCGGCGTCGAGCTTTCGGCCGTCGCGCAGGTAGGTCCGGTGCAGCGTCACGGCCTGACCGTTCGGCGCCTGGATCAGCGCCAGCATGGCTGGGTAGGCCGCGATCTGCCGCGACTTGCCGTCAGCACCCTTCTCGAAGTAGCCGAGCGACGGGTGGAACCGCAGCACCGGCGGATGCCGATGCAGGGTCAGCCCGCGTCCGCGCAGGTAGCGGTCGACTTCGTCGCCGGCCACCACCGGCCGCGCCTCGTCCCAGATGCGCTGCACCAGCCGGCGCATGCGCTCCCCCGATGCCGCTGGGGCACCGGCTTCGCAGGCGGCCGCCGCCGGCAATATGCCCAGGCAACGTTCCACCTCGCACAGGGCGGCATGGAAGTCCACGCCCCGCACAGCCTGGAGCAGCTTGAAGCCGCCCCCCGGGCCGCACTGCCGGCAGTGGTAGTTGCCCTCGCCGAACTTGTCGGTGTACTGGAAGCGGTCGGTCCCGCCGCAGGACGGGCAGGGCCCGTTGCGATGCCGGAGGATGCGCTCCTCGATGCCGGCCGCAGCCAGCACCTCGCTCCAGCGCCCGTGCGCGCGCTGCTTCACGGCGTCGATGCGGGCCGCGTAGTCAGCGTCCTGCATGGGCTCCTCCGCCTGCCGCTGCGTGGTCGACCAGATCGACGGTGTGCCCGGGCGCGAGACCCACGCCCACCGTCAGCTGGAAGGTCTTGCCGTGGAGCAGCGGGTACTTGCCCAGCCGCAGGGACTGCAGCAGCGAGTCCAGCGTCTGTACCGGGTCCACCGCCCGCAGCAGGCGCAGCAGATCGGCCAGCGCGTCACGGTCGGCGTCGCGGTCGGCATCCAGGAACTGGTCGTGCTCGTCGGTGAACGAGGACAGCTGTTCCACCGGCGTGCCCGTCGTCTCGCCGTCGGGGATGTACAGGTTGCCGTCGTGGCAGACCCCGGCGTCGCCGACCAGCGTCTCGTCGTCGCCGACGCGCAGGCGAACCTTCTCGCAGAGGATGACCGTGGGCCAGACCCAGCGGCCCTCCAGCGCCGTGCGCAGCTTCTCGCCCACGGGCGTCACGCGCTGACCCTCTTCCTCGAGGAAGCGGACGTGGCGCATCACCCAGTGGTCGGCATGCACGCCGATCCAGTCGAACACCAGCCAGCCGCGGGCGCGCGCCATCATCCAGCGCGGCGCGTTGTCGTCGCCCACGTCGTCCAGGGCCACCAGCTGCACGGCACCCGACTCGATGGCCTCGCGCGAGGGCGCGGTCGGCACCGGCGTCAGATGGCGGCGCTCGCCGTGCTCCGCCTGCACCGGGTAGCCCGACACCAGGCGGCACAGCTCCGCCGGCAGCGTGCCGAGGTCGTTCAGCAGGTCGAGGTGCCCCCAGCCGCGCATGACGCCGTAGTAGGTGTCGATGAAGTGGCGCGGCGGCAGCTCGGCCTTGGCGATCTCCAGCGTGCGCCGCCAGCAGGCCTTCAGCTCGGTGTCGATGCGCTGGCGCTGCACGTCCTCGTCGATCAGGCGGTCGCGGTCCGGCAGACGCGCCATGAACTGGCGCGAGTCCAGGTGCACGACGTTCACGTCCTCGCGTGTGGACCAGGCCGGCCGCAGCACGCAGAAGCCCTGCAGGAACACCCAGGTGTCGTGGGTGTAGCGGCCGTCGCGCGTGCCCGCGAGGTGCACGGCGCCGATGGCGCAGGCCTGGGTGGCCAGGTGGGCCTCGGCCATGGCCCGCTTGAGCGGCTCGCCGTTGAACCACACCGGCACCGGAAACCCGGCGCACAGTTCCTCGACGCGCTGTGCGAGGTCCGGCAGGTCGACGCCGTGCAGCTCGACCCGGGTACCTGCCACCGCGTCACCTTCGACACACTCCTCGACCTCGACGAGTGCCTTGGCCAGTGCGGCCGCGGTGTCGATGTCGACGCGGCGCCGGCCCGAGGCCACCACGCAGCGCGAGGCGGCGTACAGGCACTTCGAGAACCCGACGCCGAAGGGGCGCTCCTGCGTGCAGGTGTCGGCGTCCCAGCCCGACTCGTGGAAGCTGAGCAGCTTCTGGAAGTCGTCCAGGCCGTGGCCGTCGTCCTGCACGGTCAGGGTCTGTGCCTGCGGATCGTGGTCGATCCGGATCAGGCGGGCGCCGGCACGGCGCGCGTTCTGCAGCAGCTCGGACACCAGGGTGAACCGGTTGCTGAAGGCATGGCGCTGGTTGCGCAGCGCGCCTTCTTCGTTGATTCGGATTTGGATCTTCATCGTTGACTCCTTCGGGGGCATCCCGATCGGGGAAGAACCGGCGGGCGCACCCCTGGCGGGGCGCACCCGCCGGGGTGTGTGGGCCGGTCAGCGCCGATCGGTGCCCCTCAAGGCGTCGTGCGGACCGGAGGGGTGAACAGCTGGCCGGCGGCCTGCGCCTCGACGAGGCTGTGCTCCAGGAACTCCCAGAGCTGCAGGTGCTGGCGACTCAGGACCTCGCCGTGGTGGCCGAGGCGCTCGACCACCGGCCCGGCGGCATGGCCACCGGATTCGGTGAGCGGCTGCCAATGGACGCGGTAGACGAGCCGGTCGGCGCCGGCGATGACGAAGGTGCGGCCGGACCGACCGGTCAGCACTTCGCTTTCCTTGACGAGGACCTCGATGTCCTCGGGCGCCTGCACGGAAAGCAGGCGATGACGGCCGGTGAGCCGGCCCGTGGGTTGGGGGATCTTGTGCACGAGAAGTCCTTCGAACGGTTGGGCACGTGCCGCCGCGGCATGACCTGGTCGGTCAGCGCGGGCGGAGCCTCGGCGCCCGGTGGGGTTGTGATCACGTGAACAGGTCGCCCTGCACGGCCATCTGCCTGAGCTGCTCGTTGATCCACTGGGGATTGCGGGTCAGCCGGGCCTCGACCCAGTCGGGACGGGTCGCCACGGCCTCGCGAACCCAGTCGGGGTAGCGGGCCAGCGTCGCGTGCAGCCAGGGCCTGAGCCCATGGCGGATGCGCTCGCGGATCTCCTCGGCGTCGACCTTCCCGCAGTACGCGATCGGCGACAGGGGGCTGCAGCCGACCACGCGCAGGCAGTTCACGAACGAGAACGGCAGGCCGTCCTTCTCGCGTTCTGTGAACACCCAGCGCAGGGTGTCGAGCTTCTCCTCCAGCGGCGTGGCCGGGTCGGCCAGGTGCCGGATCTCCTGCAGCAGGCGCCAGTGCAGCAGGACGATGTCGTCCTCGCTCCACTCCACGGTCCCCGCCTCGCCGGTGTTGTCCGGCCCGCCGGCGTGACTCAAGGTGCCAGGCTCGTCCTGGAGGTCCAGGACGGCTGGGGCGCCCTGCGCGCGCATGACATCAATGTCGATCTCGGGTCTCTTCATCGCGGTCTCCTGTGTGACGAAGGGAGACCACGCACGCCCCTGATGGGGGCGTGGGCCCCCATGTGGGTGACGGTTGGGTGATGTGGCCCCGGCCGCCGTGCGGCCTGGGCCTGGAACTCCAGGGCTGACAGGGTTCAGTGGCGCGCGCGGGCGCGGCGATCGGTGTCAGCTTCCGATCAGGGGGACATTGGCGAGATCAGGACGAGCCCGAGAGGCAAGGGCGCGGCTGGTGCGGCGCTCGAGCGGATGCGCCCGGCGCCGTGTCGCCGCCCTTGCCTCAGAGGTCCGGCCTGATGGGAATGCCCCCGTGTGCCTGGCCGCGTGCGCGGTCCTCGGCCCTGCGTTGCACATGTCCACCCGATGGGGCGACACCACGACGGGTGCCCCTGACGGGTGGGGCGTGCAATCACTGCGATCCGACCGCCCGTCCGGTTGCCCGTGGGCACATGGCGGGGATCAGTTCAGCGTGTCTCCAAGGCTTGCCGAGTCGGGATGCAGGGCCAGCTGCTGCATGGCGCAAAGGTAGGGTGCCGATCCCGCCCGGTCAATAGTCGGACGTCCGTCGCCACGCAACTGATCGCGAAAGCGCCCCGAGGTTCGGGGGCTTTCGCGTGGCAAGGGGCTGAGCGTGTTCGGAAGATGCCATTGACCCCATGTCAGCACAAGGAGCGCGCCGCATGACCAGCGTCGAGATCGTCAAGGTGGACCAGGGTGGCGCCAACGCCCGCATCCTGGCCCGCGAGGCCAAGGTCGACTTCCGTCGCGTCGAGGCAGCCAGCCTCAAGATTGCCACGCGGTTCAGCAGTGCCGAGGGCAAGCGCATGTTCGTGCGCGCCTTCAACACGCTGCAGCTGAACATGCACTTCATCTCGGTCATCGCCCGCACCCGGCTCGACCACGAGGACATCGGCAGGATCGAGACGGCGCTGCGCGGCAGGATCGAGGCCGCCACCACCAGCCTGAACGAGGCCATCGATGGCGCCGAAGCGCTCTTCAAGGCCCACGGCATCACCAGCCTGGCGTCCTACGACACGGTGCCGCTGGACGTGGACGTGCGCGTGCTGTCGTCGATCAGCCGCCGATTCCTGGAGGTGCTGGTCAAGCTCGACCAGCTGATGCCGCTGCTGCAGACGCTGGAGATCCACGAGGTGGTGTCTGCGCAGGCGGTGGACACGCAGCGTGCGGGGCTCAAGCGCCAGGTGCGCGACATCGCCAACGGCGCGCGCAGCTTCGCGACGGGCCTGCGGCGGCGCATGAATGCGCTCGATGCGCGCGTCAGGACGCCTGACGACGCCAATGGCCACGACGACGCCGATGGACGTGACGATGCGCGCGATGGCGTGGCCGCCGAGGCAGGTGATTCGCCTGCGGCAGAAGCTGGCCTGCCAGCGGCCGCCCTGCCAGCGACCGGCCGCATCACCCACCCCGAGGGTGAGCCTGCAGTTGTCGAGGCCGGTGCGGAGTAGGAGGGGCGGCGCTCGGCCGACGAGGTGCGTCGGCGTTTGCCGAACGGCAGTCCTGCAGCGAGTGAGGATGTCCGGGATCGGTCAAGTGGCGTCGGAAGGACGTCGAGAGCCGGACATCCGCTCGCATGCGCCTCGCCGACCAGGCCATGAGGGCAACCTGCGTGTCAGTCCAGCTGCGGCCACCCCGATGCGTTAGCATATTGGTGTCAAAGCACCAATGTGAGACCGACATGAGCCGCCTGACCATCACCCTGTCCGAGGCCCGCTACAAGGCGCTGAAGGAAGCGGCCGTGCAGCGCGACAAGACGATCGGGCAACTGATCGACGAAAGCCTGGACTTCTATGGCATCAAGTCGCGCGCCGACGCGCGTGAGCTGGTGCGTCGCGCCCGCGCGCACAGCAAGCTGTCCGACGACCAGGCCGTTGCCGTGGCGCAAGAGCATGTGCGGGCGGTGCGGCGCAAGTCGTGAGCCGTCAGGCCGTCATCGTCGACACCAACGTGGTGATCGCCGGGCTGCTGACTGGCAATGCTTCGTCCCCCGTTGCGCGCATCCTCGACGGCATGCTGGCAGCGACCTTCCCGTTCGTCGTGTCCGAAGCCTTGCTGGCCGAGTACCGGGACGTTCTGGTGCGGCCGGCGCTGCGCAAGCTGCACGGGCTGACCTTGACGGAGGTCGAGACACTCCTCACCGACATCGCCCAACACGCCATCGTTCTGCCCCCAGGCGTCGGATCGCCGGCGCCGGACCCCGGCGATCAGCTGCTGTGGGACTTGCTGGCCGCCAAACCGGACCTGTTGCTCGTCACAGGTGACAAGGCGCTTCAGCGCGACGCCGCGATGCGATCGCGCGTGGTGTCGCCGCAGGCCTTTGTCGATGCCGCATGAGCTGTCCTGTCCATAGGCATCCCCAATGGCCACAGGGCCTCAAGACGACACTTCCGACACGGTGATGCACCTCGGCACCCGGACACCCGATGTCTCCAGGAAGGTTGTGTGCGCCGAACGCACCTTGGTTCGGCATGCGTCGACAGCTGGCGTCAAGGGCTCCGCGCTCGAAGGCCAGCTGCCAGTCTCCGGCGCCAGTCAGGTCGCCCATCCAGGCAGCGGCCGGCCCTCGTTCGATGACGTTGCCGTTGCAGTGGCTGTTTCGAACCCGGCGACGCAGGTTCCCACGCTAGCGATGGGAAGCGCCACCTGCTGCGTGAGCTATCCGTGGTCGACTGTTGACCTCGGCCCCGCGTGGTGTCACTCTGGGTGTGACGTCGCTGTCGTCGTCAATCGCAGTCGGTCAAGGCCGCTACGGGGCCTTCGGGCCCGGCGCAGCGTCCGGTGACCGGCCGTCGGTTGACCCCCGGCCGTATCGTGTTTCCACCCGTTCAGGGTGGCGTCGCAGTCGATACCTGCCTCATCCGCTGGCTGGGCAATGTCTTCATCGCCCGAGCTGTTTTGCCCGGCTGATCAGTGTCGACGGGAACCCCATCGCGATCGATGGCATGCAGGCCACACCCCTGACTGTCGCGCTTCAGGCGCCGGGGCCAGCATCGCGGAGGGCTGGGGCGCCCGTTGGAGGGAGCGACCGAGTCACCCGGAAGTAGGCCCTCGGCAGGGTCCCTCCCGTAGGCATCTATATCCACCGCGCGAACGGAACGCCCGCGGTGGTCCAGGGGTTGAGCGTTCCAGGGCGGCTGGCGCGTGTCGTGACCGAGCGCCGTCGTCGCAGAGCAGGTCATGACCTTTGCCGGCAGAGTGCCGATGAGAGGCCGATCATGTCCCGCGTTCCCTTCCCCGCAGCCCCGTCGGCGGACTTCCCGGCTGCACCGCCTTGCCCCGCATTGCCGGACACCGGTTTCCTGCGACAGCCGCAGGTGCTGTCCTTCGTCCCCATCTCCAAGTCCACCCTCTGGCGGCGCGTGCATGCGCGTACGTTTCCTGCGCCACTGAAGCTCTCCGAGCGCGTAACCGTCTGGCGCGTGGAGGACGTCCGGCAGTGGATGGCGAAGCAGGGGACTTCATTGCGGTAGTCGCCGACGGATTCGCTCCGGGCCGTGGCGCAGGCCGTGCTGGACGCCGTGGTTGCCATGTCGCACCCCACAAAAGGCAGCCCCGACCGGTTTGATCCGGTCGGGGCTGGAAGCCTTGCCGCGTTCCTGCGGCGCGGCGCCTGCTCAGGGAGGAAAAGCAGGGGGCGAACCGCCCATTCGCATACTACGCACTCGGTGGATGTGGCTCAAGGTACAAGACGCTGCGGAGCAGCCGATGAACTTCGAAGGCGCTCCGCCGGCCGAGCCGATCGATCCTGAGCCCGCCGCATCGTTGCCTGGCGCTGCAGGGATCTGAGGGCTTGCGGGACACGCTACAGGCGTGCGTTGGCGATCAGTTCGGCCAGCTTCAGGTCGAGTGCCCGTGCAATCTGCGCTGCGAGCACCAGGCCAACGTTCTGCCCACCCCGTTCAACGCTGCTCATGTAGGAGCGGTCAATGCCTGCCTCATGGGCAAGCGCCTCTTGCGACAGCCCGAGAGCAAGACGTCGCTCGCGAACAGCGGAGCCGAACGCCACCAGCTCTGGTGCTTGGGCGTAGCGCGGAGATGGGCGAGGCACATCACCATCGTCATTTCTTGACGTTGATAGCACCACGGACGATCATCCTCAGAAATCGTTTGTCGATAAAGGAGCGTCAACGTGTCAGTCAATTCGCACGCCATCGATCGCGCCCAACTGCTATGCGCAAGGTACGTCTTGGCCTGCGCCAATGAGGCTCTGGTACCGATGCAAGGGAACGATGCGCTGAGAAAAGTTGGCATCGCGTGGCTCGTCGGATTTCGCGAAAACGCTGAGTGCGAGCTGATGGAAGTCAGGTTGATGTCCGCCCGCGGTCCATCGAACTGGAGCCGCGTCTGGGTCGATCTTGCGGCTCGAGGAGTAGCGCGCGTCCGTTTCACGGTTGGAGGCGACGCCTTCTTCCACGGCCGAGAGCCGCAGCCGTGTTTCCCCGGTTCAGTTGCTCTAACTTCGATCGCGCTTCAACTGGAGTCCAGCGGCTCGAGCGTCGCCCCTGAGCACCGAGCCCAGGTGAACGATTCGCTAAGGGTCGTCGTGGATTCCAAGTCCAGCGATGACGCTTGGCGAGCAATGCACCTCTTCGAGTCGAGCCTACTGGGTGAACGCTACCCGGACGTTGTGGCTGCCTGGCGCCACACCCTCGAACAGGGGAGGCCGCTGTTCGATGCGGCATCCCCCCTTCGGAGGGTGGTCCATTCGGGCGATGGCCTGGCGATGGACATGAACCGAAGCTTGGGCCGGGCGATCGCGCGACGGCCGCCGTTCACAAGTGCCGACGATGCGGTCGATTTCGTCCGCGCGGCGCTGGAACGGCGGCTCCGCGCGATCGGGGGTTCGGGCAAGGGGGCCGTTACCGCTCGTAGCCGCACGCACACCGCGCCTGCCACTACGATGTCGGCCAGCCTCTGAACCATCAGTCTTCTTTGCGCGCGGGTATTCCGATGGTCAAGTACTGGCAGGGCGTATTCTCACGGGTCAAAGCCGCCCTGGTGCGCCGCGGCCGGTCGGAGCAGGATGCCGACGACCTGGTGCAGGAGGCCTGGATCCGGCTCGAGTGCTACCGGCGCGAACATCCGGTCGAAGAACCGGAGGCGTTTCTGATGCGGACTGCGCTCAATCTCTCGATCGACGCCCACCGGGCGCGCCTGACACGCGGCGAGGAAGTCATGCTCGAAGACGTGGTGCTCATCGACACGACACCCAGCGCGGAGACCACGCTGCTGGCGCGCGAGCGTCTGGAGCGGCTGAGCGTGTGCTTCTCGCGGCTGAACGGCAAGACTCGCGACATCTTCCTGGCGCACCGGGTCGAGGGCCTGAGCCGGGAGGAGATAGCGCGCCGTCACGGCCTCAGTGTCAGCGCGGTGGAGAAGCACATCGCCAAGGCCATGCTGCTCGTCACCGGCTGGATGCAGGGCTGGTAGCCATGGTTCAGCCGCAGGCGGTGGGCTCGGGCCGTCCCGCACCGGATGACCCGCCAAAGGTCACGCGGGAGATTGCGGCCGAGGCGGCCGTGTGGGTGACGCGGCTGCACGGGCCTGGCCGCACGCGCCAGATGGAGCTGGAGTGCCTGGCCTGGCAGCAGCGCTCGGCGGCGCACCGTGAAGCCTTTGAGCGCTGCACCGAAACCTGGGAGAGCGTGCCGCGGCTGACCCTGGCCAATGCCTTCGCGGCCGCGCAGTCAGGCGAGGCCCCCCTCGGTGCGGTCAGCTCTTGGCGAAGACAGGCCGCCCGATGGGCGCCCGGCATCGCCGCCGTGCTCGTCGTGCTGTCCGTCGGGCTTGGCTACCAGGAGTGGCGCGATCGTGACCTCTACCTCACCGGTGTCGGCGAGCAGCGGCTGGTGGTGCTGGACGATGGCTCCAGGCTGACGCTGAACACGGGTACTGCGCTGCGTGTCGACCTCGACGCCGCCCGGCGCTCGGTGACGGTTGAGCGGGGTGAGGCCCTGTTCGAGGTGGCGAAGGAGCCGGGTCGACCCTTCGTCGTGCGCGCTGGCGAGAGCGAGGTGGAGGCGCTGGGCACGGTGTTCACGGTGCGATATGCCGCCATGCCCGAGCCGACCGCGGATCGCCTGGCGGTGACGCTGATCGAGGGCAGGGTCGCAGTGCGCCCGGTCCAGCGGGGCGACGATGCGACGCCAGCCCGGGTGGTGACGATGCAGGCGGGCGACCGGGTTCGGGTCGGTGGCCCTACGGTGGTGCGTGGCGCGCCCGCAGAGGTCCACGTCGACAGGCCGGATGTCGAGCAGGTCACGGCGTGGCGCCGGCGGCAGGTGGTGTTCGATGACGACCTGCTGCCGCAGGCGGTGGCCGAGATGAACCGGTACAGCCGAACGCCCATCGTGCTGTTGGACGGTTCCGGGCTCGAGGGTCTGCGGGTCAGCGGGCTGTACGGCACCGGTGATGCCGAAGGATTCGCCAATGCGGTCGCGAACTTGCATGGACTGCAGGTCCGCCATCACGATGGACGTTTGGAGCTGACCCGTCCACACCCGTGAAACCACCGTCGGGTCCCGGCTCGACAGACTCGTCATCTCGTTGTCACCCCAACGACAACACCAGAAGGCCACGAGATGCACCGATCGCCCAGGGTCCGCCGTCGATCCTCCCACCATGTCCTGACGATTCCGGCGCTGGCCGCCTGCATGGCGTGTGCCCTGCCGGCGCTGGCGGCCGACGTTCGCGAGGCCGCCCGCCATGTCGTCGAGCAGCCGCCTCAGGCGATGGCCGAGACCCTGCGTGCGATCGCCCGCCAGACCGGTGCTTCCGTGCTGTTCGATGCCGCGGCGGTCCGGGGGCTGGTGGCGCCGCGGGTCTCGGGCCGGCTGTCGGCGGCGGAGGCGATCTCGCAGGCGCTACAGGGCTCGGGCCTGATGGTCGAGGTGATGGGCGACGGCGCCGTGGTGGTCAAACCCGCGGTGGCTCCGGCTGCGCCGGCGGCAGGTACCAAGACCTCGCTGCGCCAGATTCAACGCGACGTGGAGGTGGTTGCCCAGGCCCAGGATTCCGGCGTCGTGTCGGATGCTGGGCAGCCAGGCACGACCTCGACCTCGCAGAAGGTGGAGGTCACCGGCACCCGCTTGCGGCTGGTAGAGAGCGAGGGCGCGGTGCCGGCGCGCGTCTTCCGTCGCGAGGACATCGATCGCAGCGGACAGGCCACGCTCGAGCGCTTCCTGGGCAGCCTCAACGAAGCCTCGGTGTCGCCGGGCGAAGGCGCATTTGGTGCCACGGCGGGACAGGGCTCCGTACAGCTGCGCGGTCTGCCCCTGGGCTCCACGCTGATCCTCATCAACGGGCGGCGCGTGCAGGCGGTGGGTTCCTCGTCGGCAAACTTCTTCAACCTGAACCTGATCCCGATGGCGGCCGTCGAGCGCGTGGAGATCGTCCCCGTGGGCTCGTCCGCCGTGTACGGCGGCGATGCGCTGGCCGGCGTCGTGAACGTGATCCTGCGCCAGTCGATGGACGGCGTGGCGCTCGACATGCGGCTGGCATCGGCCAGCGGCACCGGCGACGGCAGCGTGTCACTGGCGGCCGGTGGACGCACTCCGACGGGTGGGTTCACGGTGGTCGGGACATACAGCAGGTCGACGCCGTTGACGATGGCCGAGCGCTCGTTCTTCGACGACGCCGACTACCGGCCGCTGGGCGGGCCCGACGCACGGTCGCGCAACTGCGTCCCGGGGACCGTCACCACCGCCGATGGCAGCAACCTGCCCGGACTGCCGGCGCCTGTGGCGGGCATCCCGCAGCGGGCCCCAGGGGCCCCGCTGACGCCGGCCGACTTCGCGGCCTCGGCCGGGCAGCCGAACCTGTGCAACAGCCTGGCCAGTGGCCGCGGCTCGGCACTGGTGCACGGCAGCGAGGCGCTCGGTCTGCATGCGGTCGGTGACCTGCGCTTGTCGGACCGCTGGTCGATCTTCTCCGAGCTCACCCTGGCCGACGACCGGCTGCGGGCGGAGCAGGGCGGCCTGGTGCTGAGCAATGTGCTGGTCCCGGAGACCAATCCGTACAACCCCTTCGGTGTGCCGGTGCGCGTGAGCGCCCGCCTGGGCGATGCGAACGGCACGCAGTTCTTCGCCCGCACGACGCGGTTCACCCGGCTGCTGGCGGGTCTGCGCGGTGAACTGCCCGCGGGCTGGGATCTCGAGCTGACGGTCTCGACCTCTCGGGATGCTGGTGAGCGCGTGCTCGGCAACGGCAACACCAGCGCAGCAGCGCGGAACGCCGCGCTGGCGTCCGCGAGTCCGGCGACGGCGCTGAACCCCTTCACCGTGGGTCAGGCGGCCTCGCAGGACGTCCTGGATGCGATCTGGACGGACTCCGTGCGAGCCAACCGCGGGCGCAAGGACCTCGTGACGGTACTGGCACGCGGGTCGCTGGGCGCGCTGCCTGCCGGCGAGGTGGAGGCCGTGGCCGGCGCGGAGCTGGCACGGGACCGCTACGAGACGTCCATCCCGGGCGACGTGAGCGTCGTCGACAGCCGGCGAGCGCGTGCCATCTTCGGTGAGCTCAGGCTTCCGCTGATGCGCGCGGGCGAGGGGCCCGATCGTGGGCGTGAGCTGGCCGCGCTGACGGTGGCTGCGCGTGGTGACCGCTACAGCGACTTCGGATCCGCCAGCACCTACCAGTCCGGCCTGGAGTGGCGCCCTTCGCGCTCCACGTTGCTGCGCGCGTCGGCGGCCACGTCGTTCAAGCCGCCCACGCTGCTGCAGACGAGCGTCGACGAGATCCGGCTGACCACGGACGATTTCGGGCTGGTCGATCCGGCGCGAGGTGGCGCACCGATCGTGGGCGGGGAGGTGCTGCGCACCACCAATGCGGCCCTGGAGCCCGAGGAAGGCCGTGCGGTGTCGTTCGGGGCCATCTGGGAGCCGGTGTCGCAGCCCGGGATGAGGTTCGGGGCGACGGCGTGGCGGGTCCGCATCAACGGCCTGATCGCGCTGCTGTGGCCCCAGGTGACCCTCGACAACGAGGCCCAGTTCTCCGGCCTGGTGACGCGGGCCGCGGACGGCTCGGTGTCGCGGGTGCTCTACACGGAAGTGAACTTCGGGCGGGTGGAGACGGCCGGCCTCGACCTCGAGGCCGCCTATGGCTGGCAGGCCCACGGCGGGCGCTGGAACGTCGGCGCCAGCGCGACGCGCACCAGCCGCTACGACGTGGTCATCGCCCCGGGCGCGCCCATGGTGTCCCGCCTGGGCAAGCGCTTCGCCGACTACTGGGCGCCGGAGTGGAAGGGGCGGCTGTCGGCAGGTTTCGATGCCGGGGCCTGGCGGCTGGGCTGGACGGGCCGGTATGTCGGCGCCTACGAGGATGCCGGCACCAGCACACGTCGCCTGGGCGGGTTCTGGCTGCACGACCTTGCCGGCGGCTTCGACCTGCGCAAGCTCGGGTTCGACATCGGCGCGGCGAAGTCGGCCACGGTGTCGCTGGCCATCGTGAACCTCACGGACCGGCTGCCCGAGTTCGCCAACTCCTCGCCGTACTACGACGTGACGCAGGCCGACTGGCGCGGCCGCTACGCCAGCGTCAGGTTCTCCGTCGACTGGTAGTCGGCGCGCCCGCGCCGCCGGCCTGACCTGGCTGCGCCCTGAGCCGTTCCCCCTGTCCCCTGGCCTGGTCCGACCGGCAGCCATCTGCTGGCGGACAGGCGTTGCCCACGAGGTTCCTGTCCATGTCGCAAGCGCGTGAACCTGGCCATGTCCGCCTGCGGTTCAGATTCTTCACTGTGTCCGGGCGCGTAGCGCCTGCCCTGTGCCTGGCGGCGATCACCTCGTTGGGACATGCGGCGGCCAACGGCGAGGGCCCGACCGTGCGTGACGTCGTCGAGTTCACCCGCATCGTCCAGCCGCGCAATGGGGATCCGGACCAGCTGGCGGCGCAGGTGTCGCCGGACGGCAGGCGCGCGTTCATCGTGACCCGTCGCGCCGATGTCGCCACCGACACCAACCGGTACGAGATCCTGCTGCTGGACGTGCGTCCCGAGCGTCTGGCGGACGGAAACCCCGAGCCGGTGCAGACGCTGATCACCGTCGAGGCCCGGACCGACGAGAACTACATGGACCCGTCCGTGCAGGACGTGCGCTGGGCCGGTGACCGGACGCTGCTGATGCGCGCCCGGATGGACGATGCCGGCTTTCAGGTCTACAGCCTGGACGTGGCGACGCGTCGTCTCAGGCAGCTGACCTTCGAGAGCCGACGGCTGGTCTCGTTTGCGGTGTCGCAGTCGCTCGACCGTGTCGTCTATGCGGCGCAGGTGCCGCAGCCGCCGATGCTGCCGGGCCGGCACGCGGTGGTCGTCGGCAACCAGTCTTTCTGGAGCGTCAAGCACGGCCAGGACGACTGGCGCGCCCAGCGCCGGTACTACCAGTACTTCGTGGCCGAGGCGGGCGCCGACCGGCCGGCGCGGTCGTTGGGCGAGGTGTTCCCTGAGGCCGGCAACGCCCTGCCTGGCGTGGACATCTCGCCGGACGGCCGCTGGGCGCTGCTGCATCGTTGGGAGCCGGAACGGCAGCTGGCCTGGGGCAGGGACTATCCACTGGTGGCCGTGGCCACGCACCGCTACGGTCCTTCCGTGAGCGTGGACCCGCTCGGCTACTTCTCGCGCCCGTCGCACTACGTGCCGCGCCGCCTGGTGGCCTGGCGGCTGGACGACGCCAGTCCGCAGGACATCATCGACGCCCCGGACGACGCGCTGCCCGGCGACCTGCAGCGGCGAGGAGATCGCCTCTGGATGGGTGGCGGGCAGTCGGTGCTCATCGGCGGAACGCATCTGCCGGTGTCGGACACGTCCGACGGACCGGAGGGCGTCAGGCGAAGCCATGTCGTCGAGTACTGGCCGGACGAGAACCGCAGCCAGGTTGTCACGGCACTGTCCGGTCGCCTGGGCGAATTGCTGCCCGTCCGAGGACGGCCCGACCGGTTCGCCGTGACCGATGCCGCCGGGCGTCGCCTGTTCGAGCGTCTGCCGAACGGAGGCTGGGTGCAGGTTCGCGCAACCCAGGGGACCGCGGCGACATCCACCGGACCGTCGGCCAGCGAACCCGAGTGGCGCCTGAGGGTGGCGGAAGGGCTGGACCTGCCACCGGACGTAGTCGCCGACGGCCCGGAGGGACGGTCAGTGAAGCTCACGACGCTGAACCCTCAGTTCGACCCGGATCGGTGGGGTCGCATGCAGCCATTCAGCTGGTCCGATGACAAGGGCAGGCGTTGGGACGGTGGTCTCATGACGTCGCATCGGGTGGACCGGACAGCGCGCCATGCGCTGGTGATCCAGACCTACGGTTTCGCGCCGGATCGCTTCTACCTCGATGGCTCGAACCGGGGCGACGGTCACAGCAGCGGGTTTGCAGGCCGGGCCTTCCTGCGCGAGGGCATTCTGGTGCTGGCGCTGCCAATCCGGGCCGCGACGGGCGCGCCGAAGGGCGAGCGGGAGGCCATCCTGGCCTTCATCGACGCTGTGCGTGGCGCAGTCAATACCCTGGTGGCGGACGGCCTCGTCGACCGGGATCGGGTCGGCATCCTGGGCTGGAGCGCGACCGGGGAGCGTGTCCTGAACCTGGTGACCTTCGGGGATGTGCCGATGAAGGCAGCCTCGATCCTGGACGGTGATGCAAACACGCTGTTCTCCGCGGCCATCACCTATGCGGCCAGCGACAACGTCCTGGCGCGCAAGGAACGCACCAACGAAGGCTCGCCGTTCGGGGCCTCTCTGGCGGACTGGGTGCGCAACGACCCGTCGCTGCATACCGATTGCATCCGCGCCGCCCTGCGCATCGAGACCTACGGGCCCTGGGTGCTGAACAACTGGGACGTCTACGCCCTGATGCGCCGGCAGTACAAGCCGGTGGAGATGGTGGTCATCCCTGGGGGATCGCATGCCTTGTCCCGTCCGGCGGAACGCATGGTGTCGCTGCAGGGGAACGTGGACTGGCATCGCTTCTGGCTCAAGGGCGAGGAGCGTTCAGAGGTGGTGGTGCCGGGCGAGACGGCGGAAGACCTCCGTCAGCAGTACCTGCGATGGCGGCAGATGGTGGACCTGAAACGTGCCGACGATGCGAAGCCTCCGTGCGCGGCCCGGCGCGATGCCGGAGGGTGACGGGCCGCGCCGCATACCCAGATGGACATGTGGTGGACCCGACGTTCGAGTCGTCGGCTCGGCGAGATCCTGCGGGCAGCACGACGTGGCCGCGAGATCGGCGTCTTGCTACGGTCCACGCGCTGGGAACGTCGAGCGCATGGCATGCGCTTCCCACATGTCGGCATAGAGGCCACGGCGCACCAGCAGCTGCTCATGTGTGCCGCGCTCTGCCACTCGACCTCCCGCGAGCACGACGATCTCGTCGGCGTGCCGTACCGTCGACAGTCTGTGGGCGATGATGAGCGTCGACCGTCCCTGACACGCCTTCGTGACCTGCTCCAGGACGCGGCGCTCGGTTTCCGTGTCGAGCATCGACGTGGCTTCGTCGAGCACCAGCAACCTGGGCTGCCGAAGCAGCGCACGGGCTATGGCGACACGCTGGCGTTCACCGCCCGACAGGCGCTGGCCGCGTTGACCGACACGCGTGTCGTAGCCATCCGGCATGCGCTCGATGGCGGCGTGCAGCTGTGCGGCGACGGCAGCACGCATGATGTCTTGCCGCAAGGCGTCAGGACGGCCAAGCGCGATGTTCGCCGCCAGCGTGTCGTCCATCAGCAGCGGGTCCTGCGGCACCACGCCGATGCAGGCTCGCCACGCGGCGGGTTGCACAGGGCACACCGGTTGCCCATCCATGAGCACCTCGCCACGGTCCGGTGGGATCAGACCGGTCAGCAGCCGGATCAGCGTCGTCTTGCCTGCGCCGCTGGCGCCGACGATGGCAAGGGTCTGGCCCGCATCTAGCACGAGATCAAGGTCCTGCAGGACCGACCGGTGCGGTCCATGGCGCACATGAACCTGCCGCAGTTCCAGACGCAGTCCTTCGCGCGGTCCAAGGCATCGGATGTCGCGTAAGGGTTCTGTCGACGGCGCTGGCCGCGTGCCGAAAGCTGGCTTGAGCGTCGGTGTACGTGGCGGCGTCGATTTGGCGTCGGGCACGACATCGAGCGGGTCCGTCGTCGGCCCGTGCGAGACCGGCTCACGCGGGCGGGCGAGCAGCGCCAGCACGGGCTGCACGAAGGCCTGTGCCTGCGCGATGTCACGGGCTGCGGCACCGAGCATGTCGAGCGGCCGCACCATCTGCAGCATGTAGACCTGGGTCAGCACGAAGGCGCCGATGCTCATCTCTCCACGGACAACGGCGTTGGCCGCGAGGACCAGGGTGATGGCCAGCGACACCGCGAAGACCGCCGTGATGGCCGAACCGACCGCTGCCCGCTGGCGGTGCAAGGCGATCCATGCGGCGCCGAGTCGCCAGACCCGGTCGCCGTGTCGCTGACCCATCTGGGACTCGGCGCCGAACAGCTTGATGGCCTCGACGTTCAGCAGACCGTCGGTGACAGCGGCCTGCAGGTCCTGGCTGGCCGAGGTCACCTCGGCAGCGCGCCGGCTGATGTGCGACGTGCCTGACGTGAAGATCACCAGGTAGCACGCGGCCGTGACGATGAAGGTCACGCCGAGCGCCGTGGGGGCCTGGGTGGCCAGGACGGCCAGGACCACGGAGAGTTCGACCACGACGGGTACGACGCCATGCACGGTGTTCATCAGCAGGAGCTGCAGACCGGTGATGGCCTGCTGCAGGCACTGGCTCAGCGCGCCGGACGAGCGGTCGAGATGGTCGCGCAGCGGCAGGGCCATCAGGTGGGCGTAGATGCGCTGCTGGACCCGGGCCAGGAGCTGGTGTTCTGCGGCCCCTGCGATCCAGGGACGGATGTCATTGATCCATCGCGCGGCGCCGATGGACAGCACATAGGCCAGGGCAAGCCCGGTGGCCAGGGCCGGGTCGTACTCCGGCATCGACCCGGCAGCGGCGAGGGCCGGCCTTGTCAGCTTGTCGATCGTCAGCTGGAGTGCGAGTGGCGCCAGCGCGGAGAGGGTGGCGCCGGCGATCACCAGACCCAACGCCAGTGCGAGACGCCAGCGGATCGATGCGGTCGTCGACGACATCAGCAACGTGGCCATGCGGCGCAGGTCACGCGCAAGGTTGAACGCGGGCGTAGATCGGGACATCCGGCGCGTCATGTACCGGATCAGCTTTCGGGCCGTGGGCCTGCGGATCTCCGCAGTGCCTCGTGACGGCCGAGCCACGCCTCGATGCCCACGCAGGTCAGGATCTCAGCGGTCGATGCTGCAGGTGCTTGGCGTGCAGTGGAGAGAGACTCTTCGATGCGCCGCCGGTCGATGAGGCCGCGTTGCACGAGCTGTCCTTCCAGCAGCAGCGTGCGGACGACATCCCGGTTCTGTGCCACGACCGCCGAGAGGTGTTCCTCCATGCCGCCCTTGGAGCGACGCAGGGCGATCGCGCGAGGGATGTGATGGGCAAACGCCAGCCGTGCCAGACCTCGCGGCTGACCACCCGCGGTGAGCAGGTAGGTCGGCAACCGCAGGCAGAGCTCGACCAGTGGCTGGGACAGCAAGGGATTGACCAGTTCCGGTCCAGCCTCGCGGGCGATCGGGTCGTAGTACTCCATGGGGAAGAGCAGCTGGCTCAGCTGGACGGACTTGCCGATGGGCAGGCCGTGCGTGGCGCGGCTGAGCGGATGGACGAATCGGGCAAGGTCCGGTGTTCCGTCCATCAGGCCTGGGCCTGCCAGTGACAGCGGTCCGCCCGCGGCGATGCTCGGCGTGCCGCGTCGGAGTCGATCGGACAAGGCGAGGCGCACCGTCTGCCAGACTGACTGGCCGCCAAGACGCGCTGCCGACATGGCCGCGCTCAGGAAACCTGGGCCGAAGCCCCGGAGTCGGAGGTAGTCGGCTGCCGGCCACCAACGGCGGAATTCGAAGTACAACTGGTCGCCACCGCCGCCGGTGAACATGGCCGGCGCATCGGCCGACCTCGCATGTGCCGCATCCGTGTCGGCCGTCAGCCGGCCCGCGATGCTGGTCGGACATGGGGTGAGCGCCAGTGCCAGCACGCGCTCGAGTCGGTACCCGGTGTCGCGTGGGGCCTCGATCAGCCGGCATCCGGCCATCGACGCCGCCTGCCGCGCGTACCCGCGCTCGTCGCCGTCGGCTCCCGGGGAGTGGTAGTTCAGGCAGATGATCGAATCCGGGTCGCGCGTCTTCGTCAGGCACGCCAGCACGATGGCGGAGTCGACCCCGCCTGACAGTCGCATCAGGATGCGACCACCGTCACCCGCCCACGCACCGACGCAGCGTTCCGTCGTCTGCACGAGCAGGTCCGCCGCCCGTGACGCCGGCAGGTCCAGCGGGTCCCGCGCGATGGCCGCTGGCGCCCAGAGCATCTCCCCGCGGGCGGCATGTGCGCCGAGTCGAACGCGCTGGCCGGGGAGCACGGCGGTCACGCCGTCCAGTGCCGTTGCGTGGCCGCCGAGAGCACCCAGGAGGAGCAGGGCGCGGATCGCCTCCCAGTCGAGAGGTGGGACCCCTTCCGGGCCGAGCAGATCGATGCTGTCTTCCAGCCACGAGAACACCAGCCAGATCCCGCGGAGGTGTCGGAAGAAGCAGGGAAGTGCCCCACCAGGATCGCGCACGACGGTGATGCCGGCGTCGTCCTGCAGCACCGCGACGTAGCGCCCCCAGTGCGATCCGATCAGCGAGGCACCCGAGGTCTGCGCGACTGCTTCCAGCAGGGCGTCGTTCGGCGCCGCGCCGGAGCCGGATGGGTGGGCAGCGCCGCGGATATCGAACAGGCGGCCCAGGATCACGCCTCGACCGCTTGTCAACGGCCACGCGCCGTTGTTGCGGCGGTCGCTGCCCGTCGTGGCGACGAACAGGCCGGAGACGTCGATCGATGGTGACCACGCGCCGCTCCGCAGCAGGCGCTGCCGCAGCCGGACAACCCTTTCGCTGCAGTCGGGCCGCAGGGGGTCCCAGGCCAGGACGAGGTAGCGGAACACGGCGGGTGCCGGCGACGGCTCAGACGATCAGGATGGGCGTGAAACGCCGCACGTGCTCATGCAGGTCATTGAGCACGAGGTCGTCCTGCTGCACCCAGGCATGCGCGGCAAACGGGCGATCCTTCACACCGATCACCCACCGCGCATCGAGGCCGTCCAGATGCAGAAGGTTCATCAGCGCCAGCGAGTCGAAAAGGCAGCGATCGCGCGAGGTGAAGGCCAGTGGCCGCAGCATGTCGAAGGTGGCGACCGAGACGAACATGGCGGCCTGCCCGTTCAGTGACGTCGAGGCACCCTCGGCACGGGTCCTGGTCCTGCTGCCGCGTACCCGCTCGAGATGTGTGGCGATGGCCTGCAGCGATCTGCAGCGCAGCCACAGCGTGGCCGACGCCGCGGCCCGGACGAAACTGGCGACTCGGCCGGGGCTGACCTGCAGTTCCGTCGACAGGTCTCGCGTGTCGAGTGAATGGCATGCGGCGGGAAGCCTGACGCGGTTCGTCTGCGATGGGGCTTCCGTCGTCAGCACGCCGCGATTCAGCAGCCGGGTCACGAAGGCGGGCGGCAGGTCGCACGGCGACTCTGGCGAGCTGGCGTGTTCGTCGGACGGCCAGTCCTGGACCCACTCGGACAGGTGGCGGGACTGCTCGGCCCCCAGGCCGAGGTATCGACCGCGGCGCAGGTCGAGCAGGACCGACAAGGCATCCAGCATGCACACCCGCATGTGCGGGGCCAGCCAGATGCGTCGGGCGGCAAGCGCGTGAACGGCAGGCTCTGGCATGTCGGGTCCAGCGAGGTGGGGTACTTGTCTGAAGGCAGGCGATGCCTGGCCGAGAGGGGCTGGCCATGCGGGCAATGCCCGGCGGGAATGGACCGGGCGCCGCACCCGGTCCTGGATCCGTCACTGCAACGGCGGCATCAGCGACGGATCCGGTGGCTCTGGGCGGGCGATGGCGTCCGCCCCGGCCAGGCCGCGCCTTCAGTTCTCCAGGCGGCGGCTGAGCACCGGGTGCTCTTCCGAGTTCTGCGGATCGATGGTGCCCTTGGTCACCTCCTTCGCGTCACCCAGGTCGGTGAACTCCAGTTCCAGCGTCTCGTTCATGACGAACTCCTTTGCGGTTGGGTTGCTGACACGTTGGCCCGGTGGCGAATCGCCTTGGGCAATCGCCGCGGGCATCTGCACCATAGGGATGTCTTCGCCCGAGAACCAGCGTCGTGGCGGGATGGTCTGAACCGTTCGGTCGAACTCGCCGCCAGCGGATCGGGGTTTCATGCGGGGATCGCGGCCGCGTGACGGCCCGGACCAGCCCTGGACCGACCCGCGATGGCCGCAATGCCGGTTCGGCGCACCCGGTGCAATGGGCTCGGACCGAACATCGGCGGTGTTGTTGCGTCAAGTCTGTTGAGGATTCGCGCCGCCAGATCGTCATAGCTCTCATGGGAGAACAAGACGCTGCCGACGAATCCGGCGACGATGGGGCGGCCACATGGCACCTGCTCTGGCAGGCCGCGTTTGGCCGTGACTGCTTCACGCACCCCGCGCTGTTCGCGCGCATCCGGGACAGGCTGATCGATGCACACCGGAGCAGCGGCCGGCAACTGCTGGACTACCTCGTTCTGCCGGGCGAGATCCATGTGGTGTGCAGGCTGCAGGCCGGCGATGCGCCAGAGCGGGTGGCGAGAGCCTTCGGTCACGTGGTTGCGCGCTGGGTGCGCCAGGTCCAGCGCGTGCGAGGCCCGGTGTTTGCCGAGCCCTATCGGGCGTTTCCGGTCGAATCCGATGTCGACCTGCGAGTGCTGGTGCGCATCCTGGCGTGGCGCCCGGTGGTGCAGGGCGAATGTGTCACGCCGACGCACCATGCGCAGGGCGCCTTGCGCATCACCCTCGGGCTGTCGCCCGCGTCCGGCTTCAACGCGCGGCCGCTGCTGAATCACTTCGGCGAGTCTGTCATCGGTGCGCGAGCGTCGATGCGATCGTGGATTGCACGCAGGCCTGGTGACCGGGATCTGATGCGCTGGGCCCTGATCCATGGCCTTCCGCACGGCCGCACCCGTAGTGCGGGCCCGCCGGGACGGGGTGTGGTGGATCACGCGGCAGCGGATCTGTTTGCGGCCGCCGGCCCCGGCGGACTCGACGCGGTGCTGGGGCTGCTGGAGAAGTGGGTGGCGCTGTGTCTCGGGAAGCCGACGCTGCTGTCCAGCTACGAGGGTTCAGACGCCCTGCGGACGCGCGCGAGGGCGCTCGTCGCCTGCCTCGCGGTTCGACATGGCGTGTGTGCGGCAGCCGTGGTGGCCCGGCACTACGGCAAGGCCAAGGCGACGCTGTGCGAACAGATGGCTACCTGCCGGTCCCGGGCCGAGGACCGGGCGATCCTGGAGATGCCACTGGAGCGACTGCTGGCGTCGGGCCTCGATGCTTCCGGTGTCGGGGTCGCGTCCCGTCGTTCTGGCACGGTGCCTGGACGTCGCAGCAAGCTGGACAGGGGGAAGCCATGAGCGAGGAAACAGAGGGCGACGCCCGGTTCCGTCAGTCGGTCCACATGCTCGAACGGGTGCTGGAGGGCGAGCCGCTGGGCGTCGTGTCCGCGAAGCTGGGCGTCTCGCGCTCCACCGTGGACAGACGCGTTAAGCATCTGGCCCTGCAGCTGACCCGGTCGGTCGGCGTCGACGGCTTGAAGCAGGAAGGCACCGCGTTCGTTGAGCGGCTTCGCCAGCGCCGCACGGCAGTGCTCGAGGCACTCGAACGCTTCGAACCGGCGCCGCGACCGTCGACACGCGCAGCGCGGGTGCTGACCCGGGAGGAGGTGGCGCTCGGCGCCATGCGGGTGCAGGCCCGTGCGCCCAGGCCTGGGCACGACCTGGTCCTGTACCACCTCTCGTTTGCGACCGGCCTGCGGCCCCTGGAGGTGGCGCGGCTCGAGGTACGCGACTACCTCGACGAGGCGGGCGATGTCAGGCAGGCATCCATCGTTCGGGACGATGTGGCCATCAACGGCCGGAGCCGGCCGCTGCACTTCAGGCACGGGGCGCTGGACCGGGCGCTGGCGGCCTACATCGATGAACGTCTGCATGGCGGTCACGGTGTCGGCCGATCGGGCGAGTGGAGGGGCCTGGACCCGCGCAGCAGGCTGATGCTGGATGCCCGGGGACTGCCTTACCCGATCACGGCCGGTCCGGGAGAGGGGCAGCGGCATGTATGCCGTCCGATCCTCGACAGCTACCGGCGGATCTTCCGGCTGGCGGAGATATCGGAACTGAGCACGCAGTCGGCACGGCTGACCCTGATGTCGCGGATGTACGAGCGGGGCGCCGACGAGGACCAGGTCGGGCTGGTGCTGGGCATCGCCGATCGAAGTGCCGTGCGCGAGCAGCTGCCGAGGCCGCGGCCCGAGCTGGCCAAGGTGCTGGAGGAGCTGGCGTGACACGGCGCGCGCGCTGAAGGGCTGCAACGGCGATGGAGTCGGGGATGGCGTCGGGGGTGGACGGGCAGCGTTTTGCGATCGGTGGGCGCGTGGTCGACGCCGACGACCCGCAGCTGCAGGACCTGCTGGCCCAGGCCTACGAGGCGCCGGGCCGGCCGCGCTGCCTGTGCGTGGCAGGCGGCGTCGAGATGTACGTCGCCTTCCATCGCCACTTCCAGATCAAGCGCATGCCCGAGACCGGGGACCGGCACCACCCTGCCTGCCCAAGCTACGAGCCAGGGCCTGCGATGTCGGGCCTGGGCGAACTGGTCGGCGAGGCCGTCGTCCAGCTGGATCCGGCACGGGTGGAACTGCAGGTGGACTTCCCGTGGGCGCGTGTGCCCGGGCGGCCTGGGGTGAGCCGCGAACCTGCCGAGCCGTCGGAGGTCGGCCGCACCCGTCGCCGGATGAGCCTGCGGGCGCTGATGCACTTCCTGTTCGAGCGGGCCGGTTTCAACCGCTGGTCGCCGGCCATGGCCGGGAAGCGCAACCAGGCGGTGCTTCACAAGTACCTGATGCAGGCCGCCGAGGCGATCCAGGTGAAGGGCGAGCCGCTGTCGAACCGGCTGTACGTGCCGGAAGCCTTCAGCGAGTCCGCGAAGGCCGAGCAGGCCGAACGGCGGCGTGCCCGGCTGTCGGTGCTGCAGCCGCATGACGGGCGTCAGCCGCTGGCGCTGGTGCTGGGGGAGTTCAAGGGATGGGAGTCGGCGCCCGCGGGCGCGCGCATCTGGATCCGCCACATGCCGGACGCACCCTTGCTGGCAGACGCGCGGACCTGGGCGCGGGTGCAGCGCGGCTTCGCGCCACTCTTCGAGGCGCTTGACTCGGACGGAGGGCGAGGGCTGCGTCTCATGCTGGCGGCGCTGATCCGGGCACGCCGGGAGCACACCTACGAGGTCGACCTCGCCAGCCTGATGTTGACCAGCGAGGAGTGGATTCCGCTGGAGGGGGTGCACGAGGCACCGCTGGTCCGGGCGCTGGTGTCGCAGGGGCGGCGGTTCGTGAAGCCGCTGCGGTACGACGCCCGAACGGCGGCCGGGTTTGCCAATGCGATCCTGCTCGATGCAGGCCCTCGACCCGTGCCACTTCATGTCTGGAGCGCGTTCATGTCGCTGCCCGATCGCAAGGTCAAGGCGCACGAGATCCGGGCCTCGGAGGGTGCGGCTTGGGTGTGGGCCACGGAAGAAGCGATGCCAGTCTTGCCGTGTGGAGCCAGGCGGTGAGGGGACTCGCTAGGCACCTTGGCCAGGCCGGTCAGGGTTCTGTGCGGCGGCTCTTCTCGGGCGCTGACGTGATCAACGGCCGCCCCGACTTCGGTCGACAATGTTCCCGATGCCTGCTCGGGCTGGGGGACGCCGGGGGACTCTCCGTGCTGGGCACCGTGGCACAATGAAATCCGGGAGTGCATCGATCAACGCCATGCCAGTTGTCGTCAAGAAGTCCTCCACCAGACCCGCGCCGAACGGCAAGATCGTGCGCAGCGTTGAGGGTTTTGTTCTGGTCAAGAAGCCCAGGACCTCACCACGAGGCGCTGCCGAGGTTTCGGAGCAGACCGCGACGTTGGTGCCGAAGGTCGCGAAGGCGCTCAGTCGGCCTGGAATCGCCAGCGAAGTGGTGTTCAAGGGGCGGACGCACAACGTCTACTCCTACTCCGTCGACACCAGCGACACCTCGAGAGTCATCCGCGTGGGTGCCAATGGCCGCCGGACGGTAGGGCGCCTCGTGGGCGACAAGTTCATCCCCGTGAAAGTGGCGTGACGGCGGCGGCCCCTCCGACCATCGAGCAACTGCTCCGGCACGAGCTCGATGGCGAAACCAGGCCCGTCGCCTTCATCCTCGCCGGACACAATGGTTCGGGAAAGTCGACGCTGTGGTACGAGCGACTGGCGGACACGCTTCAGATTCCACTCGTCAATGCCGATCGCCTGACGATGTCCATACTGCCTGAGCCCCGTGGAAACCCACCGCGGATTCCGGCATGGGCAAAGACGCTGCGTGATCAGAACACCACGTGGCAGTCACTGTCGCAGTCGGGTGTTGCACTGTTCCGCGAGCTCGTCATGGAGCGGCAGCAGGCATTCGGCTTCGAGACTGTCTTCTCGCACTGGAAGGAACAGCCCGACGGAACGGTCGAGTCAAAGGTTGACGACATACGGAGCATCCAGCGGCGTGGCTACGCGGTGGTGCTCGTCTTTGTAGGATTGACCACCCTGTCGCTGTCGATCTTGCGGGTACAGAACAGGAAGCGCACCGGCGGACATGACGTTCCGACTGAGAAGTTGGTGGAGCGGTTCCCGCGGACCCAGAAGGCCATTGGTGTGGCATCCAGGGTTGCCGACCTGACCCTGATGATCGACAACAGCCTGGACGAGAGGCGCGCCTTCCAGTTCGTACGGGCGCAACGTAGGAGGACGGTGCTGTTTGACGCCCGTGATCCCGGCGTTCAGATGGACGGTGAAGTCCGAGCCGCGGCGTCGCCGTGGCTCGAGAGCGTAGTGGGGCCCTTCAGGGCGAGGCGATCGACACCAACGCGCTGAGTGCGCGTTCGCCGGCCGATGCCAGTGAAGCGATCCTGGTCGCGGCAGTGAACCTTTGGCGGCGCAGGACGATCCGCCGCCCGGATGCGACCTCACTCGACATGGCAGTCCGACCAGCTTGGCCAGTTGAGACTCCCCGCATTGGCGTGACGATGGTTCGTCGGAATCCCCCGACGCCCACTGAGGAACGCCGATGGCCTCTTCTCCATCCCCCGATCCCCGGCCCGCCGTCGTGCTGCACGGCGGGCCCACCGCTCTGCCCACCCTGCTGGGCAACGGTACGAACGGAACACCCCGCCTGCCCACGGGCGGCAAGATCCGCGCGGGCATCAAGGTCCTGACCCGCCGGGCCGCCGAGGTGCCGCGTGCACAGGCGATCTACGATCAGGGCCTGAACCAGGGCCAGTCGTTCGACCAGATCGAGCGTGCGCTGGCCGAGGCCTGCCCGGAGCTCAAGAGCCCGCTCGTTCCACGTAACGTGCCGTGGTTCACCGTGCGCGCCCAGGACTTCCCGAACCCTGAACTGGCGTCGCAGATCCTCGACCTCCATGGCGAGGACCGCGGCGAGGGCCGGCGCCTCTACCGCTTCCCGGTGGTGTTCCCGACCGATCGCTGGCAGAGCGTGATGCCGCATGAACTAGCCACCTGGGGTGCGCAGGACAAGCGCTTCTGGTCCGAGTATTCGGCCGACGGACGGTGGCGCCACTGCATGACGCTCGCACCGGTGCCGGTGGACGCGACGGGGCGCCGCACGGTGCGGCTGTTCGGCGGCCGCAAGGCGATCCCGCGCGAGGACAACGGCGGCCTGTGCCAGCCGGAGTCCTGCCCGGAGTACCAGCAGCGGCAGTGCAACCTCACCGGACGCTTCCTGTTCTTCATCCCCGGCATCCGCTCGATCAGCGCCTTCGAGCTGCACACGCGCAGCTTCTACGCGATGAATGCGGCGATCCGCACCTTCGAGACCGTGGCGTTCCTGCGGGGCGGCCGGCTCGCCGGATTCCTGGACCGCCAGGGCACGCCGTTCTATCTGACCAAGCGGCTGATGGAGGTGGCGCACATCGATGACCAGGGGCGGCCCGTCCGGGTGCCGCAGTGGATCATCGAACTGGAAGCGCCTGTGGACGTGGCGACGCTGATGCGGGAGCAGGACGATCAGGACACCGTGCTCCTGCAGGCCGATGTTGCCGCCCGCGTGCTCAAGGGGCACCGGGAGGACGCTTCCTCGACGCCTGGGAAGGGGCCGGAGTCCGTCGACGAACCTGTGGCGGCGAGCGACTCCACGGCAGACGGCACGCCGCCCACGCTGGAGCATGTGCTCGGGCGGCTGGCCTCGATGGGCGTGCCTGCGCAGACCTGGATGAGCTATGCGGCCACGCGCTGGGGTCCCGGGTGGAAGCTCAATCCGCAAGGGCGGCAGCGGGCCTTCGGCGAGCTGGAGCGCTTCCGGAACGATCCGAAGGGCTACGCGGATAAGGTCAACGCCGAACTGCAGCAGGTGGCATCGTGAGCGCCCCGGGACGACTGCCAGGCGGAATCGGTGCGCAACGCGCGGTGGCGCCGCGCAGCCCGGATGGGCGTCCGCGAGCGCACGGTTCGCACCGTCAGGCGCATCGATTGCGGGTGGCGCATCTGTCCGACCTGCACTACGGGCCGCGCCACCTGGAGGAGGCCGATCGCTGCTTCTCGGCGGCCGTGGACCGCGCCATCGAACTCGCCGTCGATGTGGCCGTGATCTCCGGGGATGCCACCGATCACGCCCTGGACCTGCATGCGCCCGCGGCATTGCGGCTGCTGGCGCAGGTGCGGCGGCTGGCCGACCATTGCCCGGTGCTGATGCTCCAGGGCACGTGGTCGCACGAGCCGCCCGGCACGCTGTCCGTGTTCAGGATGCTGGGAAGCCGCCATCGGATCTTCGGCGCGGACCGGATCGGTCAGGTGGCGTTGATGGGCAGCGGATCGTCTCGGGGCCTGCCGGTGACCGATGCGCCTGCCGCCGACCATTGGCTCGCGTCCGAAGGCCCGCGATTCGCAGAGGTGCCACCTGGCGCCAGGGCAGTCTTCACCTGCATTCCCTCGATCAACAAGGCGGCCGTCGCGGCAGCGGTCGGCGCCACCGCTGCCGCCGAGGCCCAGGGTGAGCAGCTGGCCCGGCTGCTGCAGGGCTACGCCGGCATCCACGGCCTGGCCCGGGCTGCCGGCGTGCCGACGCTCGCGGTGTCGCATGGCACGGTCTTCGGCTGCGTGACCGAGCACGGCGTGCCGATGGCCGGGTTCGACCACGAGTTCACCACCGGGGCGCTGTTCAGCACCGGCGCGCAGGCCACCTTGCTCGGCCACATCCATCGGCACCAGGTCTGGACGCAAGGGGAGGGCGAACGTCGGCAGTGCATCGCCTATGCCGGGTCCATCGGTCGCTTCCACCACGGTGAGCAGGGCGACAAGGGGTTCCTGCTGTGGGAATTCGGACCGGACGGGGTGGACTGTCGCCTTGAGCCGACGCCCTCGCGCCGGACGCTGGACATCGTGTTCGAGGGCCGGCCCGATCTGGACCGGTTGCGAGAGGCGGTTCGCGCGCAGGAACTGGCCGGCGTCAGCGTGCGGGTCCGATGGACGGTGGCCGACGAGGATCGGCACGAGGTGGACCGCGGTGCCATCGAGCGAGCCCTTTCCGGCGCCGCCGATGTTCAGCTCGAAGGGCGGATCGTGCCCGTGGTGCGCACCCGCGCGCCCGGCATCTCGCAACTCGTCAGCCTGGCCGACAAGGTCAGAGCCTGGGCCACTGCGACGGACGTCCACGCGCCGCCGCTGCTGGAGTGCCTGGAGCGGGTGACGACGATAGATCCCGAGGACATCGTCGCGGCCGTCCTGGTGCCGCATGCCGACGAAGTTTCGGGAGCTGATGCTTAGCGCGAGCGACCGCTGGTGTACAGACAGCGGGCGCCTTGGCTGCGCCAAACATGACCCGCTGACGACCCATCGGCGACATACGTCGACCTAATCTCGCCGCCCTGAACCTGCCGGTCGAGCGCGAAGACAGCCAGCTAAACGAGGCCCAATGCGGATGGCGCACGTTGGTGGGCAGCCCTCAGGGCGATTGGTGCGCACTGTACGGCTTGAGACCTTGCGGGCTCACCACGTCGGGAGCCTATCGTGCACGCCGACCGCCGGTAGCTCTGTGCAACGCAACGGGTGCTGGACGGCGCCGCGCTCAACTACGAGCGCCACCGCCCCGACGCTCATCGAGCCGGGGGCGACCTTGACTCCAATGCCCAGCGAGCCTCGAGCGAACCGTCAGGGACGGCCGAGTCATGGTAATGCGTCGCCGCAGCCGTTAGTCCACGCCATCCAGGCCAGCATCGGCCGGCGATCCATGCGTCCGTCGGATCTCGGGAGACCGTCAAAAACTCCTACCTGATTAGCGATGAACCTCAGCAGTCGCACCTGGTGAGACTGTTAGGGCCGAGGATGGGTGCATTTCCACGGGAGATGCGCCATGCAGATGAACCGAGTGCAGTTCCAGAAGGGCCTGTCGTTGCCCGAGTTTATGGACCGCTACGGGACCGAGGCGCAGTGCGAGCAGGCGCTGATCGCCGCGCGCTGGCCCGACGGGTTCGTCTGCCCGGCTTGTTCGGCGGGGCAGGTGCGCACCACGTTCCGGCGCGAGGGTCGTCTGTACTGGCAGTGCGGCGGCTGCCAGCGCCAGTGCAGCGTCATCAGCGGCACGGTGTTCGAGGCGACCAAGCTGCCGCTGACGCGATGGTTCCTGGCCATGCAGCTGCTGACCCAGTCCAAGAACAACGTCTCGGCGCTCGAGCTCAAGCGCCAGCTCGGCGTGTGCTACCGCACCGCCTGGCTGGTCAAGCACAAGCTGCTCGAGGCGATGCGGCTGGCGGAATCCGGTCGCCACCTCACCGGGCGCGTCGAGGTCGACGACGCGTACCTTGGCGGGGAGCGCAGCGGCGGCAAGGCCGGGCGTGGCTCGGAGAACAAGGTCCCCTTTGTGGCCGCGGTGCAGACGACCGAGGACGGCAAGCCCCACCTGGCGTGCCTGTCGATGCGGCCGTTCACGAAGGCGGCGCTGGAGGACTTCTTCGCCGCCAGCACGATGCTGCCGCTGACGGTGGTCTCCGACGGGCTGGGCTGCTTCACCGTGGCCGCCAGCATGGGCGCTGTCCACGATCGCGAGATCACCGGCGGCGGCAAGGCTAGCGTGCTCAACGAGAAGTTCCGGGCCATCAACACGCTGATCGGCAACGCCAAGACAGCCCTGACCGGCACCTACCACGCGATCAAGTTCGCCAAGTACGGCTACCGCTACCTGGCCGAGGTGCAGTTCCGCTTCAATCGCCGCTACGACATGCGCGCTATCCTCGGCAGCCTGCTGCGCGCCTTGGTGGCTGCGCCGAGGCGACCGGAGCGCGGGATCAGGGTTGCTGAGGTTCATCGCTAATCAGGAACTCCTATGTGTCGTTCGATTCCGTGATACTGCCGACCATGTACCCCCTGCCCGCGTTTCGCCGCTCGCGCCACCGTGCCGGACAAATCGGTCTGCACGCTGCGTTGACGCAGGCGTGGCGGGCTGCCGTTCGGTGCGCGACGCTGTCGGCGCTGTGCTGTGCCCTGGTCGCCGCCCCGGCCGCCGCCTTCGACCCCGACGATCCGCCCAGCCTGGGCGACATGGTGGGCGAGCAGATTCGCCGTCTGGGCGCAGGCCTGGACCAGCGCAATGCGCTGAAGCTGGAACGCCAGCAGACCATCGCCCGGCTCGAACGCGAGCTAGTTGCCTGCGGGCGCTGCGCGGAACGCGCGCGCATCGAGAAGGCGCTGGCCCACTGGCGCGAAACCGATCGTGTCGTCGCCCAGGCGGAGCATGCCGCCCTCGCGCACATGGGGCTGGGGCAGTACCGCAGCATCGAGGACCTGGGCATGGCAATCCTGCGGGACATGGCCCCGGCCTCGCAGCGCATTGAGGCCGAGCGCGCGCGCCAGGAGGACCTGGCTTACATCCGCGAGATGGTGAAGCACCAGTGCGAGGCCAAGCACCGGCCACCGCGCCCGACGGCGTGCGCGACCGTGGCGCTACCGCGGGCCCGCCAACAGGAACAGGCGGCCGCCGTTGCGGCCTGCGTGCGCGAAAACGACCCGCTGCGGCTGTACGCGAACGACCAGGTACAGCGCCAGCTGTGCCAGCAGCAGGCCGACGCGGCCGGCTGCGTGGCGCGGCACGGCATCGTCGCCCAGGCCCGCGCCTACCAACAGGCCGCAGCGCAGAGCGACATGCAGGCCTACGCGGCGCAGCGCGATGCGCGCAACGCGCAGGCTGCGGCCGAGGGTCAGGCCTGGCGCGACCGGCGCGATGCACGCCAGGCCGCCCGCAAGCTGAGCGCAGAGGAACGGCGCGCGCAGGCCGCCGCCGACCGCGAGGCGCGCCAGACCGAGATCGCCGAGCGCAAGCGCCAACGTGCCGAGTGTCAGGGCGGCTAAGGGCAGCGTCAGTCTAGTGCGCCCAAATTCATAGAACGTAGATGCGCCGGCATACTCCAAGCGCTAAGGCGTTGGGCAATGCAATTAGCCAATTCGATCGAGTTCGATATACAGACGGACCGCGAGCTTCGAGGTTTGGCGCAACGCAGGGTGACTTCCCCCGTCTCCTTCTTCGGGTCGGCGATGCCCTTGAACGCTGCGCCGTCGGCCAGCGGCACGGTCGCTCTAACGTGGTCGGGTCGGTAGCTCCAGGGCAGTTGGGCGCAATCGAGCACGCAGCCGACGAGCAGCCACGGCGAGGTGAGCAGTATGAGCCAGTTCCTCATCGCTGGCTCCCTTCGCAGGCCACGGCATCGCTGCCCCACTGATGCGCGTAGAGCCGGTCGCGACAGCTCGTGTCGTACAAATCGATTTCGCCCCATGCGGTGCGGTAGCGGCAGGCGCGTGCGCCGGGCGTAAGGCGTTCGGGCTCGGACCGTTCGGAGATGAGGCAGGCGGTAACGCGCGGTCGCGCGCTCTGGCCGCGCCGCCATAGCGCGATGCGTTCCTCGTGCGGCCCGCAGGCGTCGCCGCCAAACTGGTTGAACCAGGCGTTCTGTCCGACAAAGGCACTCGCCCGGGTGGCGTCCAGCACGGCGGCATTGCGGAAGCGCGTTGTGTCCTGCGATATCGCCGAGAACTGGCGCACGTAGCAGCCGCACCAGGCGTCGGCGATGCCATCACCAGCCTGCTGGCGGCAGTTGTCGAACAGCGCAGTCAGCTCGGGCCGGCGTGGATGATTCGCCACCCAGTTCATGCTCCCGCGCGCGGCTTCGTCGAGAAACAGCCATGTGACGAGGCGCTGGCCGAAATGCGTGGTGGCGGGGCTGGTGCAGACGTTACTCGCCAGCCAGCGGCGGGCGTCGTGCTCACCATCAGGTGACGGCGGGGTAGTCCGGCGCGCATCGCGGTCACGTTCGCACTGTCCGCGTTCATTGGAAAACGCCGGCTTGTTCTCGCAGTTTTCGAGGCCGCCGAAGGTCGCAGCAAGGTCGATCAGCAACTGCGCCGGATGGCTTGCGCGCGTACGACTCAGATGATCGGCGAGGCGCGGCGTCACCTCGGCGTAACCCAGATTCGGACATGCCGAACCCAGACGCACGAACAGCGTTACGCCGTAGTCTCGCTCGGCGAACGGCGCATTCGCCCATTCGCCCTGGTGGATGGCGTGCAACACAGCGGGCTTGCGATAGCCACCGAAATCGACGTGCGGTGCGGCGCTCTCCGGCTTGCGGGAGACGATGCGCGAACTGCTCACCCGGTCGCGGATGGCATGGGCTTCGAGGCAGATGTTCACGGCTTCGCCGCCCTTCTGCTGCGCGTGCAGGCAATGCTCGTAGGCCGCAAGCGTGATTTGCTTCTCTTCCAGCGCGCGCTCGATCACCTTGCGCGTGCAATAGCCGCGCTCACTGCGCGCGAGCGGGTCGCGGCGTGCGCACTGTTCATGGGCGCGGCTCTCCCAGCGCTCATAGCCGGGTTTGACCAGCGCGTCGGCCAGGTCGCAGCGCGGCGGATCGACGGCATTCAGACCGCAGTCGCGGTCACCGGGCGTCGTCGCCGCCTTCTGCATCCGGCTGGGGATGTGACTGCGGTCGGTGAAACTCGCGGCGACCCGGGTTTCAAGTTGGCAATCGGGAGTCTTTAGCCGCCAGATCTCCCACGCGCCGCGCTGGCCATTGCGCCGGGATTCTGGCAATGTCTCCATGCGCCGCTTCTGGATATCGGCAGCGCCCTCGCTGCGCGAGCGCTTGGCGACGGGAGGGGCGCGGCAGGCGTCGACTTCCGCCTGCGCGAGCCGCCCTTCGGCCAGCGCTGTGGCAATGATCTCCTCTGCGCAGGCGTCGCGGTCGGCGTTGTTGCCGCGGCAACCCTTGCTGTCGAAGGCTTCGAGCCAGTCCCCGTACGTGCCTTGGGTGCGCACGCGCTGGAAGCCCGCCGGGCCGGCGGCGTCCCGATCGTGATCCCTCCGCGCTTGCGCCGCGCGCGCCTCGTCCGGGCACTCCTGCCGGAATTTGCGCGTGGCCGGGTTGCCGCCGGGGCGCGGCGAAGCTTCGCTTGCGCGAGCAATTTCGGCCAGCCAGTCCTGCTCCAACTGGGCGCAGTCGATCGCGGGGCCGTAGACCGGCACGAAGTCGGGCTCGGGTTTCGGCGTGCGCTCCGTCGGACGCGCTGGTTGGCAGCGCTCGTCGTAATGTTTGCGCGCACGCCTGAGCGCCGCTTGCGCGCCGAATCCGCCCCGTTTCGCGACTGCGGCCTCGGCCTCCGCCAGCTCCTGGGCCAACCCGACACATTCGGCTGGGTTGGCGCGTGCCTCCCATGTTGCTGCCAGCATCGATACGAGGAGCAGCGAAACGACACTCGCCGCGTAGCGACGATCGGCTCGCCGGCGTCGCGCGATGGTCGCTCCCACACCGAGCGTCGGATAGCGCCCGTTCCCCCCGCTGCAGAGAAGTCCCCGTTGACCTTTCACCGTACCCTCCCGGTCCTTCAGGCGCGGCGCGGATGGCTCCGCCGATTCTTTTCCGTGCGGGGATGCTATCCGGAAACGGCGGGGCTGGATCTACCGAGGAACTTAAGGTCATTGCAGCCATCCTGGAGTAGCTGGTGGTCGAGTGGATCCTCGGCCATCTCTGGCTGGACTCGAGCCGCACGTCCCGCTGCGTGAGCGGGGCTAGGCGGGTACTCCCGCGCAGCGCCACGACGGAATCGTCCGGGGCTGCGGCCAAAATTGGAAACAGTTGGCTGATCGGAATGCCGCCCACCGTGGACGACGCGTCCTGGCCGTCTGTGTGAGTCTGTTCGCCCGGGTCGAATGCGCGGTCCAGGATCGTCAGCAGTCACTCAGGACATAGACCTTGATGCCGGAAATCTGAGGGGCAATCTGTTCGGACTTCCACTCCAGAACAGGACGCATCATGCAGCCTCTCTCACTCATGCTCCGGGGCTTCCGGGGCATCCGCGACGGCCTCGGGCTGGAAGAGCTGACCCTCGATCTGGAGCGGCTGGCCGATGGTGCCGCGCTGGTCGCCATCGCAGGCGCCAACGGCCGCGGCAAGTCCACGGTGATGGACAACCTGCATCCCTTATGTTGAATTCACTGTGTCAACAGTGGGCCAAGACGCGGCGTCTCACTGCCGCTGCAGGGTGGCAATCAATGGGCATGAAAGCTTGCCCCGCCTCGTGCAGCAGTCGCGAACGAGGCCAGCC
>WBZO01001584.1_pt1 | contig 34508 bp, 46 predicted proteins | sample 5204261 | NCBI WGS metagenome assembly WBZO01 (sample SAMN12412400, study PRJNA552823) | activated sludge metagenome | isolation source: activated sludge from anammox sidestream of wastewater treatment plant... | place: USA: North Carolina | collected 2017-09
ATCTGGACGCCGTCGCGCATGCCCTCGTCAATGACTACGATTGGGGTCACGGCGGCTGGGGCGACGCGCCCAAATTTCCCCAGCCGATGACCATCGAATTTCTCTTGCGCCGCCACCTTGCTGGCAACGCCGAAGCGCTCAAACCTGCACTGCACGCACTGCACGCCATGGCGCGCGGCGGCATGTACGATGTGGTCGGCGGTGGCTTCGCGCGTTACAGCACCGATACCTTTTGGCGCGTGCCGCACTTCGAGAAGTAGGGTTCTCAATCGATAACTTATTTCGACCAAGAAAACACCATACATCTACATACTTTTGATTGTCTTCCACGGTGAAGGAGGCTCTCACGTCCAAGAGCTCGATAATTCTCCTGCGATCTTCAAATGATTCGTCGCCCGGTTCCAAACCCTCTGCAATCTGAGCAGCAAATTCCACAATTTGACGAATCTCACTATCTGTTAAAGCTTCCGATTCCAGATTCAAATTCAATTCATCACGTTCCTTCTCCAGTGCCGCAAGGGTCGCTTCCAATTGTTGTTTCTTATCAATCAACAATTCCCTTTGAACCTGTCCGGAAATGTATAGATCAAGAACACGATCCAGTTGAGATTTTGAACCCTGCCATAGATCCTCCAAAACGATCAAGCGGTCACGAATCGGAACGCAGAACTGTTCTCGTCCTTCCTGATACTCAGCAAGTCCATGCTCCAACACCCCGGGTTTCGTGAGGAGGTCTTTTACCCAGTTCCAAACCAATGGGTCAACAATATCGACTCGGAAACTCGGAAGGTCACACTCGACATTGGCAATGTTCCCCATATAACCATTACAGCGGTAGTAAAGATAATATCGAAGTTCCTTACCAGTTGGTCGAGTAGCATAACAATTGACGCTGCTCTTGCACAAACCACACCTAACCCGACTCCGAAGTAAATACTCTCTCTTTATATGGCGAAGCGATTCACTGGTGTTCAATTTTCGCTGAATTTGTGCACGTTTCCATGTCTCCTCGGAGACAATCGCCGGCACATCAAAGGACAGCCACCAATCGCGGGGGTTATTCGGGTGGTAACCTCCGAAGGTGTTACGTTTTCCATAATGCCAATGACCTGCATATGTTTCTGAACCCAAAATCCGCATGACCAACCTCTGAGACCATTCTCCTTTTCCGCGTTTTTTGAACATCCCGCGAATATCCGCCCAAGTAGGAACCTTCATTGCAGTCAATCTTTTGGCAATATCACGTGCAGACAGACGCTTTCCACGTTCGTCGCCCTCAACATAAAACCTGTAAACCATCCTTACGACTGCTGCCTCCTCTTCATGAATCACCAAATTTTTTCCATCCTCTGATAAGCGATAACCAAATGGGGGTTTATTTCCGTGAAGCATGATTTTCCCGTTTTTGACCACCTGCCGCCTGCCGCGCACCATGCGCTCAGCAATTTTTTCGCGTTCGTATTCAGCTATTGTTGCGCGAATATGTTTATTCAGGCGTCCTTCCGGCGAGTTTTCATAGCTGGCAAGCACATAAACAACTTCGACGCCGGCTCGATTCAATTGTTCTTCAACAATAAGTTGTTTCGCAAGCTTCCGACTCAGACGGTCGATCTCGCGAACCACTAAGACATCAAACTCTCCTTTTTGCGCCATATCACGTGCGTGATTAAGTTCGGGTAATTCAAATGAAGCGCCAGATGCGCCACGATCATCCTCAGACAATTCTGCAATAATTTGCCACCCATTGTCGAGTGCAAAATCTCGGCACATTTCCAATTGCCCAGCCAGATTACGTCCTTCCTTGCCGCGGTCATCACTGGAAACTCTTGCATATAGTACAGCACGTTTAATTGTATTCATGATCTTCCTTCATGGTTGTTTAAGTATTTGGGGAATGGTATAGGATTAGCAGAGCCAGACCGGGCTGGCTGTCGCTTAGTTGCGGGACGGCTGATAAAGAATGTCCTGCATTTCCTCGAAGAGCTGTGGTCCCAGCACAAGGGATTGCTCATGGGATGCAAGTTCAAAGGAATTCACAAGATCGGCTAACACCATGCCGATATTTCCTTCAACCTCCAGCAGGCTTTTTCCACTCGCCGCCTCTTGCCACTCCTGGCGAAATCTGGAAAGGATTGCAATTGCTTTCGTTCGTGGACTTGGATTTGTATTCAACATCAGAAGGCTCCTTTTGATTATTGGAGCGATCTCATTCCGCCCGGTCAGAAAAGAAATCGCCCCGGTGAATCCCACCAGGGCGTGAAATCTGGGCTGATATAATGAAGTCAGCCCATCCCTCCGCTACAGTCGGTGGGTTGGGTTAGGGTCGTGCGTGTGTTCCACCACATTCACGGCCCGTTTCAACAGATTTAATTATCGTATTGATACGATAATTATACTACACAGAAATCAAAAGTCAATAATCCCCCACCCGATCAATTTATCTTCTTTTCGAACCAGGTTTCGGCTTTGCTCCGCGTCGTTCCCCCAATTTTTCTGAATTTTTAATATAGGTCTCCAGGGAATGCCGGCTGACCTGCCATGACGGTCCCCACTTTCGCCCAACCACTTTTTTGGATCGAATCAATTGGCGGATGTAATCCGGGTTATAACTGCTTAGGCGCGCAGCATCATAGGTAGTGATCCAATCTTCCATAAACAATTCTCCCAGACATCATTATAACTTGGATAGGCTCAAGTTCACTTGATGCAAGCAGTGTGGGTTTGAAATAATCAAAGTGCAAAAGGGTCACGGGTTTTCAGATAATTCCATGATATTGTGGTTAGGTGATTGTAAGTTTTTTCACATTCATTTTTTCAGGCTTCTCAGTTAGAATTTTAACCTTATGGCTAAATACACCAAACGTAGTCATATTCATCCAAAATTACGAATGGTGCTGCATTTGATTTTGCTCACATTCGGCGGATTGTTGTTTGGTTCGACCCTCTGGGTCTTCCATCGAATTCAAACAAGGTTCGGAGAGGAACTCGCCGAAGTTGCGGCAGCACTCATGTCCATTCTCATCCTGGCGTTGATCATGGTTGGAATGCGCGCCGGTTGGAGCCTTGATCGTTTCATTCGACATCGAAGGATCGACCTATGGCGGATTCACCGATCCATCAGACAAACTGGATATTTCCTTGCATTGCTGGGATACGAGGAAGTTCAACCTCAGTTGAGCCTGCCTGAATCAGGAACTTCAAAAACAGCACAAATGCTGGCAGTCATGGATAGACCGAAACGACGTGGCAGACCGCCCACCCATTCGTTTGATCGTTGGACAAGGGTGGTGTTGGCTTGGGATAATCGCGATCCATACCGAAACCCCATGACCTTGGCCGAGTTCCTGGCCCAGGAATTTGGCACTTATGCTGACGGAACACCCTGCATGTCCGAAAACAGTTTCTATGAGAATCGAAAGAAAGTATTTGAGGAACTCCGCAAAAACGCCGTGCTACAACGGGAAACCGGAATATACAGTCAGGAGAAATGAATCTCAAAATAACAGCCGATGTGTACCGGCTGTTATTTTTTTCGGCAAGATCTATAAATCCAGGTCGACAATAATACACCTGTAAAACATTACATTTAGCATAGGATTTATGTGATTTGCGTCTAAGGGGGCTTTTTCCTTGTCATTAATCTTTTTACGATATAAATATCATTCAATCAAATGGGGTCTATAACGCTTATGATAGAGGCGTTTACCATCCCCATTACAATTAAACCGAATAAAAGGTAGTTGTGATTGCGTTTTTTATCGTCCACGCATCACACCAATCATATAAGAAATGAGTTCATTATTTATCGGTCTCCTTGTGGGCATCGTATTCTTCCTTTTCCCCATTGTGATTGGAATAGCGTTGTTCTTTATCCTGATATTCCGCATCCGATGGATGTTCAGGAAAAGCGATGATGATATTCAATGACTTCCCACCGGGCTTTACAAGACTTATCTTGAATTTACTCCACCACATTTTCCAAAAATAACTACTGGGGACAATTCGATTATCGGAAATACATACCAATTAATGCCGCCGGAATTTCCGTAGAATTCCTGTGACTCATAATGGGGAATTAATTGACTCCCGCCGTGTAAAAGAGCCGCTGTACGTGGCTCTTTTATCTTAACCCAAGCGAGGTTGAACATGGCAAGAGTTGTCATATACCTTCTCGAACCAGAAATAAATGCACTCCATCAATTAGCCCAGCAGGAATATCGGCCGGTGAAATCCCAGGCAGCCTTGATCATCAGAAATGAGCTTAAGCGTCTTGGACTGATCGATGAACAACTGACAGGCGGGGATAAACAACCCGAGTTGTCTCACGAAGCCGACGACAGGGAGGCAGCATGTTAGAACAGCCTACCCAGGAACTCAAACTAACCGCCGAACAACGCCGCAATCTGGGACATGTATATCGCATGATCCTGGGCTGGCGGAGGAATCGAAAAAATAAAGCAGTATCCCAATCTGCATCCGAATCATTGCCTGAAGAACAACAAACTCAACAGTCCAACTCTGATTCCGCTGAACAGACAGAAAGCGATTCCTGAAATGTTTACAGGAATTGCCGTGGGGATCGCCATATTTGGCGGAAGCCTCCTTGTCGGAGTGATCGTTTTCTTTCTTGTATTCTGATCCTCGAGGACCAGAAGTGTCTCCGTTATTTTCAAAATAGGAACATATCATGTCCACCAAAGTCATCTGCATTGCCAATCAAAAGGGCGGGGTCGGCAAGACCACCACCGCTGTTTCCCTTGCCCACGGTCTATCCCAAAAAGGGCGGCGTGTTTTACTGATCGATCTTGACCCGCAAGGGCAATCTGCCACAGCTCTGGGACATAATCCTGAACCCGGGGCATTTTATCTGCTCACGATGGGAAGCACCTCACAGGAAACCACCTTTGTGCAGTCGTGGGTGCGGCTCTCCGGACGGGATGGGCTGTATCTCCTGCCCGGTGATCAGCAAACGATGGCCGCACAAACGGTGCTCAACGCACAGTACAAACCCATCTCCGCCATCCGCCAATCGATTCAGCGCTTCTTCAAGGATGGATTGCATTACATCATTTTCGATACCGCGCCCAGTGTCGGCGGCATCCAGGAACGGGCTGTCTGGGCTTCGGATCTGGTGATCGTGCCGACTGCCACCGAATTCCTTTCCGCCGATGGAGTCTCGAAGGTGCTGCTCATGATGAGCATCCTGCAGGAAAAGAAAAAATGGCGCGGCAACCTACTGGGCATCCTGCCGACCTTCTTCGACGAACAAACCCGCGAGAGCAAAGCCACGATGGAGAATTTACAGGAGAAGTTCGACGCCAGCCTCCTGTCACCCATCCATCGTTCCACACTGTTACGTGAATGTGCCGCCGAAGGAAAGACCATATTTGAGTTCGATCCCATGTGCCGGGCATCCAAGGAATATCTAACGCTGACCCAGCATGTGATGAAGTTTTAGGAGGTGGATATGAACGGACGACGCGACCCCTTTGAAAAAAAAGATTCCGAGATCTCGACTCAACCATCCAGCCTCTACGACTCCCTGCGCGTGGCAGCGCCACGTAAACGCAACCGCCAGTGGGAAAAAGGACAGCAGAGCCGCAAGGTGGTCTATCGCGGCATCGATCCCAAACTGGCATTGAAGGTGAAGACGATTGCCGATGAGCTGCAAGTCCCCACCGGAGAAGTTGCCTACATAGTGCTCGAATACGCCCTGCGATGCTATGAGCGTGGTGATTTCGATCTTTACCCGCGCCCCAATCCGGAGCGCATGCGCATGACGCTCTTTCCTAAAGACAAATCAGCCAATTCGATAAGCAGATCACAACGCACTTCCCGACAAAAAAGGACGGAAGCCTTATGGCGGGTCATCACCACCTGGCGCGGCTTTTCCCCGGAACTCAAACAGGAACTGGCAGCGCTTGCATCTGAGGATGGTTTGCATGTACCCATCGGGGAATTGATCACAGCCCTGTTGCGCTTTGGGCTGAGAGCCTATGAAACCGGATTGTTGAAGCTCGAACCCAAACCGAAAGCCACTGCATTTACGTTAGCGCACAAAGGCAAATGATGACGTTCCGCCAAAAAACACTTCTTCCATGTAGTGGGATGAAGAACGCAGGCGGCATGGTCTACGTGCCGCCCACGCCCTGTCCACGCGCCGCCCACGTTTCCGCCTACCCTGCCGCCTACCCTGCCGCCTACGTTGACCACACAGGAAGGGCTGAAACGAAAGAAATCCCACTCGAATGGTTTGGGAGACGTGAGGAGAAAATCAGGCTTGTTTTGGGAGGAGGTCTCACATGACCGATCTTCAACAAGCCTGGAATTCCGTACTGACTCAATTGCAGTTGGACATGCCGCGCGCCTCGTATGAAACCTGGGTGCTGGGGACGGAAGCCGTCGCTTTGGAAAATGATGTGCTGCTTGTTTCCACACGCAATGAATATGCCCGTGACTGGCTGGAGTCACGACTGACCAGCACAGTACAGAGATTACTGGTCGGCATTTTGAATCGTTCTGTCTCCGTGCAGTTTGTCATTGGCGATACTCCACAGGAAGAAGAGGAACCAGAAACGGAGGAACCAGACGAGTCTGAATTAAACATCGAGCCGGTGCAATGGCTGGATTATGACCGCATCGTCCAGCCACATAAGCAGGTTGTGGTGAAGGGCTATTTGCGAAGACTCGGAATGGAGATTGGACCGAAAGCGGTCTGGTTATACATTGGCTTTCATCAGGCAGCATGGCGGGTGCAGGATCAAAACAATCCATCTGGAAAACCATTGCACAGCCGCGAGGTGATGCGTTTCAGCGCGCTGAGCAATGGCACCTTCTGGCGCTTATTGAAACACGCCGGTATTCAGGGACACCTGAGCGGGCTCGTGCAACGTGTCGATGCCCAGGATGCCCGCCGATTCCGGCGTGGACGGGACGGACGCCCGCATCGCGCACCAGTCCGCTACCAGGTTTTCATGACCCCGCGCCTGACACGCGCCGACTCCACGGCAGTTCATCTGCGATTGAAAGCATTGATCGAAAAACATAACTCTGTCCTCAATGCTCTACAGGAGATGCTCGCGGTCGAGGATGTCATGGATCTTCTGGGTCCAGTGGATGTGAAGTTGCCCCATCCACGCATAAATACCGTGATGGACATGGCGCGGCAGGAAAGTGGTGAAAACTTTTCACCTGAAATCGAGCGTCTGGCACAGGAACTACATCGCAGGATCATCAACTGTCTGGGCGACATTCATATTCCCCATTACTACATTACGGAGACGATCAAACGCTACAACCTGACACCGGCGCAAGCCTGGCTGATTACGGTCGCGCGCGATATGGCATTCATCAACACACGCACTGGCGAACGGCGGGATCGGGTAATCTTCAAGCGGGGGTATCAGGAAATGGCAGAACTGATCGGTTCCAACCGCTACAAGACCGTTCAAGCCTGGCTCAACTCCCATTGGTCCACGCAACAACGTGGCGGGGACATCTCCCGCTTTTTGCATGAAATCGATATGCCCGAATCAAACACCTATGCCGATCTGCGCGTGGAGTCCATGCCGCGTGCCTTTCGGGTCCTGCTGGATGAACCGCTGGACGCAGATGGGAGTATTAGGGTGGGCGCGAATGGGAGTCATATGGCAGACGCAGATGGGAATCATAGCCAGACGCAAATGGGAGCATTAGCAGGCGCAAATGGGAGTCATATGGTGGACGCAAATGGGAGTGATTTAAACTCTTTTAAACACCTCTTAAACACTCACAAGAAAAACACTTCCACCATCCAACACGCCCGCGGCGAAAATACGGTGGAGGCGGTCGCTCCTGATTTTTGGGAACTCGAATCTCTTCTGCAACAGAATGACGTGCATCCCAAGGTGCAAAAGGAATTGCTCGAAGTTCAAGCCTCCGTGCACGCCTTTGTCTCATGGGTGCTGTACGTTGCCAGTCCGCTAAGTGGGAATCTTTCCGATCCCCTGGGCTATGCCATCAGCCGCTTGCGTGAACATCCCCTGCGTGAAGCGCGCGGTGTCTTCCGCCAATTCGCCGACCTGCCACCGGCGGAGTTGCTGGCCTTCATCGACTCCACTCCCACCCGGGCATATGAACTGCCCACAAAAATTGACCACCCTCTCGCGCCTGCCTGGAAGAAGGCAATGGGTTTCTCCAACCCTGCCCTTTCATTCGTGCGCGAAATTCTCTTTGGCGAAGGAGCCAGTGAATAACATGCAATTGCAGTTTCTGATCACCTCCGAACAGCGCGCCTCCGGCGCCATGTTCATGGAGTCTTTGAACAACACCGTGCTGGCGTTTATCTACCCCACGGATGGAACGCGGACCTTCCATACTTTTTTCTGCCCGCCCATGCGCATCCTCGCGTTGAACACGGAGGGACAGGTGGTGTTCGATGAAATCATCACCAAATGGCGTTGGGTGAAGTTGCCCATTTGTCGATATGTGATCGAGACCGGTCCGAAGGTGGACTATCGTCCGTATCTTCAAACAGTGTTGTCGGTCGCGCCGGATCTGCCGCAAAAGGGAGCGATGGACCCCGGTATGCGCATGGACAGTTTGTTGTTCGCACTGCTGGCAGAAGCGGTCGCCGACATGCGCCGCATTCGCGACGCGCATCGCGGCGAGGTGCGACCCGAGATCCAGCGGCGCAGGTTTGAAGCCTGGGAACGCGGGCAGATCGTGAGTTCCGCCGGCTTCCTCCTGGATTTTTCGCGTGCCTGGAATCTGCCGGATGGGGCGGTGAAGTTATCCTACTCCGTCTTGAAAGCCGAAGAACCCTATCTGGATGAGATTGTTGCAGCCTCCGTGGCCGGCATCCCCTGGCGGCATGAATTTACCAATCACTGTATGCGTTGCGGCAAGCCTGCTTCCTGGCGACCGATCCTCAGTCCCGCCCCGAATGCGCCGGTGGAAATCCTGTGGAGGTATCAGCGACCGGAGAATGCCATCCCAATCTGTCATCACTGCACGGAGACTTTGAATCTCTTGAGGGATGAGGCGTTACAACTCGATTTGGTTTGGGGGCTTTGGGGACCACGCTTCGAAGCTTTCTGGCAATGGCATCGCGCCATGAAGAATCATCGCCTGCCGAGAGAGTGGGATGTGTATGCCTTTCCACTCTGGCCACGGGAATTTGGCGGCGAAGATTGGGAAAGCGGCAGCGGCGCGTTGAAATTTGCCGAACCACGACCACCGCATCAGGTCATCCGGGATGAACAACACATGCAGGCATTACGCCGCGGGTTGTACAGCAAAAAGTTTCGCGGACGACAGCCGGGCGAGACCCCTTTGCAAAAGTTATTAGAGTTCCGGCTTGATATTTCACAAGGAGAATCCCGATGACCTTTTTTGCATTCCTCGGCGCGCTGAGTTTGAGCGTGCTGGCATTTGAACTGCTGAACGTATTCCGGAATGCCTTCAGCACCTTTGGCGGCAACCGCCTGATGAATTTTCAATCCACCACACCTCAAAAGCGACGCTCGACCTGGGAAGCGTTGTTGATAGCGGTGCTACCGGGACGCTTCGATCCCGATCAGGCGAAGAACATGAGCGATGTAGTCAGCCTGTTGAGAAGAGCAGGATATCCCTACGACACTCCCGGTGAATTCTATGCCGTGGCGATCCGCGACTTTTCCACCTTCCTGCTGGTGGGTGGAATGTTGGCGGGAGCATTGGCTGCCATGAATATTATTGCTGTCGCACCAGTCATTGCTGGCATCTTCATCCTGCTTGGCTTGCGCCGACCGTATGTGCGCTTGAAGACACTCGCAAAGAAACGCGCCGAGTCGTTGCGGAATAACATGTTGATCGGTCTATCTGTATTGAGTTCACTATTATCTTCCGGCGTGGGTGTACAGGAAGCCTTGCGGCGTGCCTCGACCGTGGGCGGTCCATTCTGTAATCTATTGGGTTTGCTCGTAGCGCGTATGGAGGTGGAGGATTTTACAAAAGCCATTGATGTCACCCGCGCCCACCTGCCGGATCCGAAGGACGTGGAAGCGAATTTATTCCTGCGCGACATCTACGACTTCTTCGCCAACAACCGTCCAGTCTTATCCAGTGTGCAGGGTTTGCAGGAGTCAGTTCATCGCTCCGTAGTGGAATCGACGGAAGAACGTGCGGCTCTTGTGCGTCAGCGTGCCGGACTGTTCGGTGTGATGGCAGTGCTGGGCCTGGTGCTTGCGATCATCGCGCCATTCATGGGTTCGGGCTTGATGTAATGTCAGGTTCACGATATACAAATATATATCATCCCTTCTGGCGTTCGCTTGCTTATTGGATCTTCGTCACGGCGGCAATGCTCACTGCTTTTTTCATCGCCCGCAAACTGACATTATGTTGGACGCTGACCGCCCTGCCAGGTATACCGCCAGCAGAGTGTGCCATCCAAAACCAATCACCCTCCGACCTGCCGGCATCTCCCGATCTAACAACAGTAAACGATCTTCCAGTTGAACCTTCCATCCCGGAACTGGAATTACCTCAATGGGATGGCGCCAGCCGTATCAACCTCGCCTTTTTTGGCTTGCGGGGTGATGATGGACAAGCGGAAGGCTGTCCGAACTGCACCGATACGATCATGGTTCTGACCGTGGATCCGGTCACGAAGACTGCCGGAATGTTGTCCATCCCGCGTGATATGTGGGTCAACATTCCCGGCGCAGGATACAGCCGCATCAATACCGCCTGGGCGATTGGCGAGAATGCCAAATTGCCAGGCGGTGGATCGGCGCTGGCGATGCAGACCGTTTCGCAGTTCATCGGGGTTCCGATTCATTATTATGTGCAGGTGGATTTTGGGACCTTCGTTTCGTTCATCAATCTGATTGGCGGCATCGATGTGTATGTCGAGGAACGCATGGTGCTCGATCCGCTCGGCGAGGGACCAGATCATTTTGTGTTGAAACCGGGAGATTACCGCCACCTGACCGGACCGCGCGCGCTGGCGTATGCACGCTGCCGGCATGAGTCACAGGGCTGTTCGGGCGGGGATGTGGGTCGCGCCAAGCGCCAACAGCAGGTCATCCTGGCAATACGGGATAAATTGCTGGAGCCGGAAACCTTTACTAGCCTGCTTTCCCAAGCCCCGCAGCTCTATGCAGAATTTTCTTCTGGGATCCACACTAACATGTCGTTGGAAGATGCGATCCAACTGGCAGTGTTGGCGAAAGACATTCGGGTGGATGACATCAAGCGAGGCGTGATTGATAACACGATGGCGATCCCAGCCGATACTACCATCAACGGTGTGCCGGCAAATGTTTTGCGTCCAGTCCCCGATCTTATTCGCATCCTGAGGGATGAAATCTTTGTCCCTGGTGGTCCGCTCAGTCCATTGGCGCAGGGTGACCCGGCGACGCTGATGCAATTTGATGAGGCAAAGATCAGGATTATCAATAATACCTATACTGCCGGGCTGGAACAAAGCACTGCCTCTTTGCTATCCAACCAGGGTATGCAGGTGGTGGAATTTGGTCCGCCGACTGGTGCGTCCAATACCACGAAAATAATTCTTTACTCTTCAAAGTTATATGCCCTGCGATATTTGACAGAACTCTTTGTAGTGGGCAGCCAACAGATCATCATCCAGCCTGATCCAGCTTCAACAGTGGATATTGAGATACGACTTGGTGAGGATTGGGTCGGCAGAGTCCCAGCCGGGTATTAACCCGACCATCCCACCAATTTTTTGAGAATTGGTTGAGCAAAAAAAATCGTTAATATGCAAAGACGGAAGCAGTGATTGCTTCCGTCTCTTTTTAGGTTCACACAAAGGCTATGGTTCTTTATTCAAAGGAAGTTCTGCTTCCTCCCATGCGGTGGTGCCACCATCCAGCATCCACACATTGGTATAGCCTTGACCTGTCAACGTGGCAACCGCCTTCTTTGCCATGCCTGAAGTCAGGCAATATACCAAAATTTTGGCATCCCTGTCTTCAGGCAATTGATCGAGATTCTGTTCTATCTCTTCATACGAGAGACGCAGATCTGTTTGAGGGATGTCGCCCTGCCAGGGGATATGAACATTAACCATGAAGAAGTCCTTATTTTCCAGCATGGTTTGTAATTCAGCCACAGAGACCACGTGATACGGAACACCATTCATTTCAGCGTTGATCCCAATCGTTTCCTGCTTCTGACAGGCGCTGAATACAACCAAGCCTGCAAGCAAAAACATCGTGATCCAGCAAATTTTCCGAGACATTGAAATTTCCTCTTTGTAGATCGAATTCTTTACGGTTCAACAGGATAGCCGGCATTCAGCCAGGCTTCGAAACCGCCGAGAATCGGGTTGACTTTACCAAAACCGTTTTCAAGCAAAATGGACGCCGCACGGGCGCTTGATTCTTCGCTGGGTCAGGTGCAATACGTGATGATCCATTGCGTTTTATCCAATTCGCCAAGACGTGTTTCGAGTTCTCCAAGAGGAATATTGATTGCGCCCGCGATGTGACCTCCCTGATAGGCTTCAGCCGAACGGACATCCACAACAACAGCTGTTCCAGCTTCCAGCGCAGCCTTGGCTTCATCCAAGGACACGCGCGAAATTTCAGGATAGGTCTCTTCTTCATGGGATGTAACAGGTGTTGGTACGGCGGGAGAGTTTTGAGTCGCCAGCAAAATCGCGGCAACGATCAGAAGCAGTCCACCACCAACCGCGAAGTAGACAGGGATTGGGGATTTATTTGTCTTTCGTTTTTTCATATATTCTCCAAATATGGATCAAAGGGAAATCAAATCATCCGATGCGTCAACATCGGACATGCCAGAATCGCTGGCGATGGTTCCATTAAATTAGAAAGCGATGGGAGGATGCAAAATTGAGATGGCGCGTTCGAGAGGATTCAGTCCAGGATGATTGCTCACATGGAATGCGTCCTCACGAATGAGACAGGTGGGACATGGAGATGTGTGGATTCCTGCTTGTAACTGGCAGACCAGGCAGAGATCTGTCTTTGAAGCATTGGTTTCTTCCTGTGACGTGGATGTGCATCCACACAACGAAACAGGCAGGGAATGCGCCGCCAGCCCAACCAAAAGCAGGGTCAAAGTCACCGCCAGAAAAATTCGTTGATGTAATTTCATATCATTCCACAGACTGCCATCAGACTGAAATTATATCCGCTGATGGCAGCTCCATATTTAATAACTTGATTAGGGTTCCTTCACGGGGACTTCAACGACAACCTTACCCGTTTCTTTGAAATTCAATGTGAGCGTAATCGTTTCACCCGGTTTCAAATCCCGCGTCAGGTTGATAAGCATCACATGCAAACCGCCCGGTTTGAACTCCACCGGTTCACCCGCAGGGAGTGTCACTGCCTCCTGCATCTGCATGGACATCACCCCGTTTGCATCCCCCATGCTCATATGAATCTCAGCGGCCGTCGCAATATCAGAACTGACGCTCATCAAAGTGTCATCAGATGCCGTTCCGTTCTCGATAATGAAATAAGCCGCGCCGTTCTCGCCTGTGTTGGCGGGCCGCGCCCAGGCATCTTGAATGGTCAATTCCCCCACTGGGGAATCGCAGGCGCTCACAAGTAAAGTTGCAAACAAAAGTACCGAAATTAAAACTTTGTTTTTCATGAACGTTCCTTTTGAATTTATTCCTGTTTCAAGAGTTGAGTCAGGTCATTCGCCATGTCGGTTGCACTCGTACCATATGGAAAGGTCATGATCAGATCTCCGCTCTGGTCTAGAACGTAGACGCTGGAAGTGTGACTCACGAGGTAGCCTGCTGCGCTTCCCGAATCCTGCTTCTCGACAAACACACCCAATTCCTTCCATATCCCTTCAAGTTCTGTGATGTCTCCACTCAGCCCGATGAATTCAGGATTGAACCTTGCCGTATACGCTGAAACGATTTCGGGTGTATCGCGATCCGGGTCGGCGGTGATCAACACAAATCGGACCTTCTGCGCATCAGCTCCCAATCTCTCGTACACTTGCTTGAAGGTAGCAAGCGTGACCGGGCAAACATCAGGACAACTGGTGTATCCAAAAAAGAGTAATACAATCTTGCCTTTTTGATCGCTCAGGCGAAACACTTCTTCGTTGGCGGTTGGAAGGGCAAAATCGGTCACGGGCAATGGAGGGCTGATGGTCGTACCGTGAAAGGAATAGGGTCTTCTGAATACGATTTCAATCAGAACCCCCAAAGCAATGACTGCCATCATGATAAAAAGCAAGTAATACTGATTCTTCTTAATCATGTTTCTCTCTTTTATCCATTAATTTTCGTGCACCCAATATACCAAGTCCAAGCGCTGGCACGGTGAGCAAAAACAGAACATAGCCATGCCCTTGCCACGCCAGGACAATTCCTGCAATAAGCATCAGCAGGCTAAGGATGATCATCAGGACAGCCAGACTTCCTTCCACATGGACTGTGTCAAATCCAATGATGGCAACGGAAAGCAGACTGATACCTGATAGGATCATCACAGCAACATCCACGGAGTGCGGCAGGACTCCTGGAATCAGAACAAGGAGGTACAAAACAAATCCCGCAAATAGCAGACTCCAGTGCCATTTCATGCAGATTTATACCCAAGCAACCTCAATGCATTTGCCACGACGACCAGTGTGCTGCCTTCATGAAAGATGATGGCAATGCCGATACTGACGATGCCCGTCAAGGAGGTGATGATGAGCAGGGCGATCACGCCGAGCGAGATGAAGAGATTCTGAATGATAATCGCACGCGTAGCGCGACCCAATCCAACCGCAAACGGTAGTTTGGAAAGATCGTCACCCATCAGGGCAACATCCGCAGTTTCGAGAGCTACATCTGTTCCTGCGCCACCCATTGCGATTCCGACTGTCGCATTTGCCAGCGCAGGCGCGTCGTTCACGCCGTCGCCAATCATCGCTACCTGACCATATTCCTTTACAAGTTCGCGGATGACAGTGAGTTTATCTTCAGGCATGAGGTCGGCACGGAATTCGGTGAGTCCAATTTCAGCGGCAATAGCCGATGCCGAACGCGCGTTGTCGCCCGTCAGCATGATCGTGTGACTCACGCCCGCCGCTTTGAGGGCTTTCATGGTCGGCGCAGCTTCGAGGCGCAGAGTGTCGGCGAGGGCGATCAAACCGATCAATGTCTTGTCCATCGCAATCCACATCAACGTCTTCCCTGATCCTTGAAGCGCTTGCGCGTGATTGAGCGCGTCGGGGGAGATCGGCGCGCCCGCTTCATCCATTAATTTTTGATTACCGATCCAAACCGTTTTACCATTTGAGACCGCGCGCAAGCCGCGTCCCGTCAGCGACTCGACTTCATCCATAGCGGAAACAGGCAGACCCTGAGTCTGAGCCGAACGGACAACTGCCTGGGCGAGGGGATGCGCGGATCGTGATTCTGCTCCCGCCGCGAGGGATAACAAATCTGCTTCCTTCCAACCCGAAGCTGGGAACACGACGATATCTGTTACCTCAGGCTTGCCATGAGTCACCGTGCCAGTCTTGTCGAAGGCGATGGCTTTGAGGCGACCGAGATTTTCGAGGTGCGCGCCGCCCTTGACCAAGACACCATTGCGCGCGGCTTGCGCCACACCTGCAAGAATGGTGGCAGGCGTGCCAAGTGCGAGGGCACAGGGAGAGGCGGCAACGAGCAGCGTCATCGCGCGGAGGAATGATTCGCGGAATGGAAAACCAAATAGAGGCGGCACGATGATGATGAGCGCGGTGAGAATGAGCACGGCAGGGACAAAGACACGTTCGAATTTTTCAACAGTTTGTTGGGTGGGCGATTTTTGCGCCTGGGCTTCTTCTACCATTTTCATCACGCGGGAAAGCGTAGAATCTTTTGCAAGGCGTGTCACTTTTACTTCGAGTGCGCCTTCGCCATTGACCGTACTGGCAAAGACCTGGTCGCCAGGAACTTTATCAACTGGCAAAGATTCGCCTGTCACAGATGCCTGGTCAACGCCAGAATTGCCATCAAGGATCACGCCGTCAATCGGGATACGGACGCCAGGACGGACGATAACTACATCTTCGAGTTGCAAAGATTCAACGGGAAGTTCCTGCTCTTTCCCATCACGGCGGACGAGGGCTGTCTTTGGAGCGAGGTCTGCCAACGCGCGGACAGCCGCGCGGGCGCGATCAAGAGCGCGTTCTTCCAGCGCGTGACCGAGGCTGAACAGAAACAGAAGCAATGCTCCTTCTGCAAATTCTCCGAGGAACGCCGCGCCGAGCGCCGCCATCACCATCAGTAAGTCGGTATCGAAGTGCCTCTCTTTAATTGCGTGCCAGGCGTGTTGAGAAATGTCCCAGCCGCCGAAGATATAAGCCGCCAGATACAGGATGGTCGCAACAAGCACAGGCAAACCGAAGAAGGTCTGTCCGAGCCAACCCACCAAGACGAGTAGTCCCGCTGTGAGGCTAAATATGACTTCACGGTTTTCTTTATACCAACTTCGCAATCCCTCCACAGGGATTTCATATCCGAGCGAGCGGACACGTTTTTCAATGGATGCACGATTTATCTTTTGATTATCGTATTCGATCCACATCTTTTCAGCGGGGTAGTTGACATTGATTGAAAGCACGCCATCCATCCGTCCGAGACTGTGTTCGATGACTCTCGCACAGTCCGAGCAGTCCATATTCTCGATGGAAATTGAATCGTGATGGAAGCGGTTGATGATCTGTGCGCCTGCGCGTTCGGCAAGGCGCTTGACGTCGGAGAGGGTCAGCAGGTTGGGATCGTAGTGCAGGCACAAGTCCACGGGAACCTTGTCGCGTTCGATGTGTGCGCGCAGAATACCCTTGTAATTTTGAAACGATGTTTCCAGGCGGACGAGACATTCATCCTTTTCGTTTTCGATTCCCGGCAGTAAGAGGGGAATTTCAAGTTCAATTGTTTTTTCCATAAGGTATGTCCTTGATAAATTTCAGGTGTGGGAAATGGTTAATAGCCCTCGCCTTGAACAGGCAGGGCAACAGGCTGAAAGTCAAAATTAGATTGTTGGCGGGTGGGAAATGTTTTCGCGCAAACACCAGGGGATGGTCTGGTCTGGCGTCGGTACAAGGGAAACAGCGGGTTCGTTTGGTGAGGGTTTAGGTTGTTCTGGCAGGAGAATGCCGGCATGAATAACACAAACAGACTCAGTGGCAGTGTGAACCGTGGTTGTTGCAGTATTCATCCAATGCCCTGCCATCCCGACCAGGATCAGGATGAACAGTAGCGTTAGCACAACCCGGTGAACAGTGTTCTTCATATCAACCATGCAGAACGTGATCAAGACCACGCTTGAACAATTCGATCACATGATCATCATCGAGACAAACAAAGACATTACGCCCTTGCTTGCGTGTGCGGATGAGCCGCTTGTCGCGCAGTCCGCGCAGCTGATGTGAGACGGCGGATTTGGTCAACCCCAGACGCTCCACCAGTTCGCCGACACCCACCTCCCCATCGAGCAAAGCGCTGATGATGAGAATGCGGGTTGGGTCGCTCAACGCATCGAACAGGTTGGCGAGATCGGAGGCGACTGCCGGGGTGACCTTATCCTTTGCCATGATTAGATCCAGCGACGAACACTCATTTGGTACTTACGGTAGTCCTCACCATATTTTTCTGTGAGGAAAGCCTCTTCCAGCCGCACTTGAACATGGATCAGGGCAAAACCCAGAATAGTAACTGTCAGGGTGACAGCGGTGGGCAATAATAATAGCAGACCCAGCAGCATAACCAGCATCTCCAGGAAGATGGGATTGCGCGAAACGCCGAACAAGCCGTGCTGAACCAGGGTGGATTTGCTTTCTTCATCAATGCCGATGCGCCACGAATCACCCATTTGAAGCTGGGCAACCAGCACCCAGATCAAAGCCAGTATAAGCGATGTGATCCCAAGGATCATCAGCACGGAGGAATTCATCCAGGCAATGGGAGAAAGCCATTCATAATACTGATCCATGAAGGAAAACACGAACACGATCAGCGCAGTGGCGATCAAGGTCAGGCGAAACAGTTTGCCAACGAAGTCGTGAACGGTATCGCCGTTTCCAAGTTTATAAGGGTTGATGCCTGTTCGTTTCCAGGCGATATACGAACGCCAGAACATGGCGAGTCCGAAGAACAGCAGGAAGTAAATGGGAAGAAAGATTTTTAGGAGGGTCATCATATGTATCTCAAATAGTTGAATAGTTGCTCAACTATTTGTAAATATACTCCATCACTGGACGTACGTCAAGGTATGAATTTTTGCCTTGACAATCTTATCTCTGGGGGTATCATATCATTACATACTGATACAATGATACGAGGTATTATGTTGACATCCACAACTTCCAGTATTGACCTGCAAGCCAAACTCTTTCGTGGCTTTGCCGACCCTTCCCGTCTTTCCATCATCGAAGCACTGTTTGAACAGGAGCGAACCGTAAGTGATCTGGTGCAAGCCACTGGCTTTACCCAACCTAATGTTTCCAACCACTTATCCTGTCTGCGTGATTGCGGACTGGTCACGGTCCGCCAGCAGGGACGCTTCTCGTTCTACTCCCTGAGCGATGATCGCGTAGCAAAGCTACTTCTATTAGCAGATGAACTTCTCGCTGATGTTGCCAAAGGTGTTTATGAATGCACACGTTATAACTTAAAGGAATCAAGAAATGGCTAGCTTACAAACTCTCGAAGTCCCCATCTCTGGCATGGACTGCGCCGAATGCACCCAGCACGTCCAACATGCCATCGAAAAACTGCCTGGCGTGCAATCTGTGAATGTATTCCTCGGCACAGAAAAAGCCGTCGTGAAACTTGACCCTGCACAGGTAGATATGCCTGCCATCCGCACTGCCGTTCAGGGTGCTGGATATGACGTGCCCGCCTCAGACTCCCCCAAAGTTGATCCTGTTTCGATGGGCGATTTCAACCGCCGACTGACGATCCTGCTGGTCAGCGTGTTCGCCATCATTTTGAGCGTGGTGATCTTCGGGGAAGGCTTGGGCTTGTTCGATTTTCTTAATAACCTGATTCCCTTCCCGCTCGGTGTAGTGATCGTAATTGCAGGCGGCTATCCTGTCTTTATGAACGTTATCCGTGCCACATTGAAACGCCAGGTCATTTCACATTCCCTGATGACATTGGGTGTGCTTGCGGCGTTGTTCGTTGGGCAATGGGTTACCGCCGCGCTGGTGGTCGTGTTCATGCGCGTCGGCAATTATGTCGAAAACTTCACCACTGAAAGCGCACGCCGCGCAGTAAAGGAATTGACTTCTCTTGCTCCGCAGACCGCCCGCGTGGAACGTGAAGGAGCGGAAGTGGAAGTCCCCGTCACCGAGTTGAAAGTCGGTGAAACGGTCATCGTGCGCCCAGGTGAAAAGATCGCCGTGGACGGCGAAGTCATCAGTGGACAGGCAACCATCGACCAATCCGCCATCACAGGCGAATCCATGCCCGTTGAAGCCGCGAACGGAACCCATGTATATGCCGCGACAATTGCAAAATTGGGCAGTCTCCGTATTCGTGCTGAGCGGATTGGAATGGACACGACCTTTGGACGCGTGGTCAAGATGGTGGAAGAGGCGGAAGCGCATCGCGCCGACGTACAACAGATCGCCGATAAATTCAGTGCCTGGTATCTTCCCGTAGTTGCTGTGATAGCAGGCCTAACGTTCCTGTTCACTCGTAATCCATTGTCTACCGCCGCCGTCCTATTGGTTGCCTGCTCCTGCTCCTTCGCACTGGCAACTCCCGTTGCCATGCTCGCCTCGGTAGGTGCCAGCGCGAAACGCGGATTACTCATCAAGGGCGGCAAGTATCTCGAATTACTGGCACGCGCCGATGTTCTGCTGGTGGACAAGACTGGCACGCTAACACTAGGAAAGCCACAGATCACAGATGTAATCTCGTTGAATGGTTTATCACGCTCCGACCTGCTTGGTCTTGTTGCCTCCGCCGAACGCTACTCCGAACATCCGCTGGCTGAAGCGGTGCGCATCCTTGCCCACGAGGAAAACGCTGCTCTGGTCGAACCCGAGAAATTCGAAGCCATTCCTGGACATGGCGTTCAGGCAATCATCAATTCCCAAACCATTCGAGTTGGTAATCGACGTATGATCGCCTCTGCAGAGTCATTGCCCATCGCCGCGGACTTGGAAGCGCAAGGCAAAACCCTCTTATTCATGGAACGGAATCAGGAATTGGTGGGTGTGTTGGCGGCGGCGGATACGTTGCGTTCCGAAGTGCCAGATGCACTGACCGAGGTACGTGTACTTGGTATTCGGCATATCGAATTACTTACGGGAGATAATGAAAGAACGGCTTCCGCACTGGCAGAAAAATTGGGTGTCTCCTACCGTGCAAACCTACTGCCAGAACACAAGATCGATGTGGTGAAGGAATACCAGGCAAAGGGACACATCGTTGTCATGATCGGCGACGGCGTGAACGACGCACCGGCACTTGCCCAGGCGAATATCGGCATCGCAATGGGCGCCGCAGGCACGGATGTTGCCATCGAAGCGGCACACATCGCCCTCATGCGTGAAGATTGGAATTTGGTTCCCGATGTCTTGAAGATCGCCAAACGCACCATGAACATCGTCAAGATGAACCTGGCATTTACCACAGTGTATAACCTTGTAGGATTAACCCTTGCAGCGATTGGCGTACTCCCTCCCGTCCTTGCCGCCGCCGCGCAGTCCCTGCCCGATATTGGCATCATGGGAAATTCGGCAAGACTGCTAAAGCACAAGTCTTAACGTAAATCCAATAGATAACAGCCCTAAAAAAGGGCTGTTATCTATTGGAAAATAATACATCCTAATTGGTCCGCTTCAGTTGCTTAATGTATGGCAACCGCAACGCCAGCGTTTCAAATACCTGAAAAGTTTCAAGCGCATCCGCTACCGGTGGGACTTCGCTCAACTCGAGATGGAATGAACGTTCATTGGGAAAAACCAGGGTCGGTGTGCCGGAGATATTAAACTTTTCACTACCTTGCTCGTGACTGCGTTGTACTGCTTGGGTCAGTTGCAGATCATGCCAGTCTGCCAGAAAACGATCCATATCCAACCCAGCCTGTTGCGTTACTGCGATCAAAGTAGATTCTTCTCCCAGCTCCAGCAACTGCTCATGCACCGCACTTTCAAGCGCATCGTGAAAGCGCAGAAAGGCTTCACTTCCCTGGCGGCGGGCAGCTTCAGCGGCGATAAAGCCTCGCAATTCTGAGTTGGCTGTTACCCACGATCGATTCCAATGTTCGTTTGGGTCATCCATTTGAATTGCAAATGGATGCCAATGAATGTTAAGAGGCTCTCCACCTTTCTCGACTTGTTTTAGCCAAGCGTAAACAAGATAACTATCGCGGCAGGCGTAACTGTAATAAATATCAATTTGCATATGGGAACCAGTTTCCGTCTAGTCAGACGAAACTTTTGTAAGAACGCCTTTTAGCAAAGGCAGTGTTGTTTTGGCTACCACTTCGTCGAGATGAGCGTCTCCGCCAGTCTGGATCAACTGTTTGAGCGCGTTCTTGTCTTCGATACTATCGAACAGGGTCGTTTGCAAAATCTCTTTGACTCCCTCACCACCAGTCAAGCGCAGCCAAAGCGGTCCGCTATTCGACTCAATCTCCAGCCCAAAATTAAAGAAGGGACAGCATAGTCGCTCGTTCTCGATGAATTTTGCAATCGCCATAAACCTGCCTGGCTCATTCGCAAAGCGGATGGCATATCCATTAGGTAATTCCTGAACCTCCTGCGCCAGTGCGAACAATTGCGGAGCGGTGATGACGTGCTCTTCACGCACATCGGCGGGAATGGCGGTCAGGTCACAGGCTAAAGATGGTGTTTCGTTCAAGTTACTGTTCATTTTGATTTGTCTCTTTATAAATTTGCGTTCTCTATTTGGAAACGATAGTCCTGGCATATTGCTCGTTGAGCTTATCGGTAACCTCAAGAGCGGTCGCTACTGAATCTATTTCCGGGCTGGCAGAAATGTCAAACCCGGCAGCTTTGGCAACTTGAGCATCGAAGAGATTAGCGCCTTCATATGCCATCTTCAAAAACTCTTTCACTCCTTCGCCGCCTGTCATACGTAACCAGAAGGGACCTCGGTTTGGCTGAATCTCCAGTGTGTAGTTCACAAATGGGCAACAAAGCCGTTCCATGTTGAGGTCTTCTGCTACGAGCATCAACATCTCCGGGGTAGTTGGCAGACGCCAAGCCCAGCCATTGGGTAGTTCCTGAATTTCCTGCACCGACTTATACAGTTTCGGGACTATTTCCTTCACCCAATATTCCTGCTCATCATGGGTGAGAGCGTTTGGATCGCAAGCGATGGGTTGATCCTCAATTAAATTGGTATTCATGTTATCTCTTCTATTTCTGCCGTTACGGGCGATTGATGTCTTGAATGGGTTGTATGGTGGCTTTAGGCTTCGTGCTTTTGGAATCAGATTTTTGCCCCAGCCAGCGGAAAGCAAGTACAAAGCTGATGACGGACAACAATGTCAACCCGCCATAGACCCAGCCGAGGTTGGCAGAAGCCCAAACGGCGACGGGAGTCCCGGCAAGCAGAGCCAAGCCAAGGGGTACGATCAGAGGTGTGCAACAAGGACTGGCAACACAGGCGATGACGAACATCACACCGCTACGAATTCTCTGCCACATGGGGTACCTCCGTCTTGTTGAATAGAAATATCTTTTTTAATTTGGCGACAAGCAGTGCCCCGTTTGAATCGGCCGGAAATAAAGTGATGGGCTCGGTTTCGCTGTTCTTCGATTCGGTTGAACAACTGCATGAGCCTGGAATGCATACGGCATTCCCTTCCTCGGTGACGCTTCCACAATGATCTGACATTAGGTTTTCTCCTCGCGTTGAATGGTGACCTGTCCACTTTGCAGATCGGTGGTAATGATATAGCAAAGACAATCGTCATCGCACTTTTTATCAGGGGGTAAACCTTCGCCGTCGGCACGCACACGGCTGAGGTTGTCGCGCAAAGCCAATAGGTCAGCGATGCGGCGATCAATGTCGGCGATGCGCCCATCAAGGGAATCCAGCACTCGTTTGCAGGGCAGGGTCCCTTCGTCGCGCGCCGAAAGGAACTCTCCAATATCGGTGAGACTGAAGCCAAGACTGCGGGCACTGACGATAAATCGCAGACGCTCAACAGCATCGGGCGCATATTGACGGTAATTGTTCTCCGCTCTTTGCGGGTCTGGTACCAGCCCGATGGATTCGTAATAGCGGATGGTCTTGGCAGATACGCCGCTTGCTTGTGCGAGTTCGTGAATGAACATGGTCATGCTCCTAATTTACACCTTCCAGTAACTGGAAGGTCAAGGGTCAGTTTTGTCAGTTTCGCGGCCAATACATGATGATCAATACGCCGATCAAAGCGATTGCGCCGCCGATGAGATCAAGTTTATCGGGCGCTTTGCGATCGATCCCCCAGCCCCACAGAATGGACAGAACAATAAAGATGCCTCCATAGGCAGCATACACCCGTCCGAAGTTGGCAGGTTGTAATGTAGGGATAACTCCGTATAGCACGAGTATGATCGCGCCAGACGCGGCATACCAAATGCTTTTTCCCTCGCGAATCCACAACCAGATCAAGTACCCTCCGCCGATTTCAAAGAGACCTGCGAGGACGAAATAGAAAATTGATTTTATGACTTCCATATAATGATTCTAACTGATTACAAATTGTGTGATGACAAATGTACCGCATCCTGATGTTCCCTGAAAAAAAGAATTAATAAGCGACACAAACCAACCTCCCCATAACCTGACTCTATATGATGTCGGCTGGCAGAAACTTCTGCCAGCCGATTTTCATTTCAACAAGGAGATACACATGTTCAATTTGTTCAAACGCTTCATCCGTGAAGAGGATGGTCAGGATTTCGCCGAATACGCATTGATCCTAGGGGCCATCGGTGTGGTCGCGATTGCCGTGATTGCCCGCTATCGCAATGAACTGATCGCCGCCTTCGAAGCCGGCATCGAAGCATTACGCATGGCGCGAGGTGGATAGATGGTTCGTCCGAAGGAAAAGGGGCAGGCAATGGCGGAGTTCGCGTTGATCATGCCGGTCCTGATTCTGCTCCTGTTCGGCATGACCTTTGCGGCGTTCTATGCCTTTCGTTCTGCCTCCGCGGATTGGGGTGTGTTCATTATGGGTGTCGCCTCCGGCTCATACAACATACCCGCGACCGAACATGCCCGTGACAATGTTTTATGGCCTGACCTGGCAGATCGAATCAATGCCGGACAGAACGGTCCGCGTCAGGTGCGGTCATTGATCAGTGTGGAGGACTCGCGCCATTGGATCTTTGGCATTCGCCTGATCGAAGCGCAACGTGCAGAAACCAATTTTCGATTGTGGCGTTTTTATCCCGGTCCACCTCCAGCCGGAGGCATCGAATGAAAGTCCGTCATCCAATGGGCGAACGCGGACAGGCATTGGCGGAAACCGCCTTGTTCGCAATGCTGGCGGTCTTGATGGCATTCGGTTTACTTGCCTGGATCCCAACGCATCGCGCCCGCACTGCTGCGACAGCCGCAGCCTATGCCTGTTCACAATTTCTATCACAGTCTCCTGATCCGACGCGCGCCCAACGCAATGCCGTGAATGTCGCCTGGCAAACATTGGATGCGGATTGGTCCGCCACGGCAGGCGTGCAATATCGAGTGCAGGTGTCAACGCCCAACGGTCCGGGTCTGCCAGGTCGATGTCTGGTCTCGTTTCAAGCACCGACCTTGTTCGATGGTTTGCTTGGTTTGAGTCAAAGCGGATGGAACAGCGAGTGGTTCATCTCGCGTTCGGAAACCTGGAAGGCAAAATGGCGATGAAGTTCAAACGCAATGAACGTGGGCAATCTGTTTTGTTGTTCGCCATCCTTATGCCACTCATGTCACTATTCCTGCTGGGCATCCTCGACTACATGGTGACGAATGCGCGCGTGATGGAGACCGTGGCTGCCGCCGACCTTGCCGCCCATGCCGGGGCGCAGGAAATCACCGTATTGCCCGATGGAACCATCACGGCAACCACAGCCGGGAATGGAATTGCCGCAGCCTACTTCAATTCACAGCGACCAGGTTCCGCACACCTCACCTCGGTTTCCTGTGGACGACATCAGGGGCGGCCTGCCTGCTATGTCACAGCACAAGTTCAATCGGCAGGGTACTTGTTCCCCGCCCGTTGGGTGACCGTGCGCGCCATTGGATATCTGGCGCATGGCGTGACCCGCGAAGATCAATAATTTTTTTGGAGAAGAATGAAATCCCTTTGGAAAACAATCCTGGATGGATTGACCTATAAAGACCTTGCCGGAAAACGGCAACCCCGCATTTATACCGTTGTCGCCGGGCTGATCCTGCTCCTGCTTTTTATGGCTGGAGCGATGGCAGGATTGAATCGGTATCTGTTGATGAGCCGTGTACAAGCAACTCCGAAAGCAGTCACCCTCCCGACACAGACGGTGGAGCCGGTGGCAACGGAAACCATTGTGACCAGCCCATCGGGAGGTATTGATTCATTTGGCTGTCCAACCGATTCATCGGAGTGGTCATTCACGCCGACCATGATCAGCGAGAATTACCAAATCATCCAGCCCGCCTGTGTCTATCAAGGTTTGGAGAAAAGCATTGCCTGGGCGTTGGCAGTCCGTGAAGGATACAGCCGTGCCGAAGCCACCGAACTACTTGGGTTTAGCGAAATGCCCATGCGACAGATGGAAACCGTCACCCTTCCCAAGGACGCAAATGATCTTGTGGATGTGCCGGTCAGTTTCATCCCGCCGCTTCCTGAATTCAAGGAATGGCGGTTGAACATCAATGGTAAGCCAGCTGTAGCATATGGACTGCGCGGCTGTTTTGAGACATCCACGGTCAAAGGTAATCGCGTCGAGATCTGGGGCGGTGAGTATCCGGTGATCTGTCTGGTGGTGGAGGATGCCGAGAACACTCACATCCTTTACGCATTGAATGATCACATCTACACTGCGCCCGCCATGCCCATGCGCTCCTTCTTGCTCTTCGGGTATCTGGGGGATGGGCAGTGGGTTTGGTTGGGAACACAGACGGAACCGAAGTTGGAGATCACCAATGCAAACGAAAATGCCAGCGACCGCCTGACCGTTGCGACCTTATATGACTCTCAGCCCTGGGATGCCAAGTGGCTGAGCAACACTTATCATCTTGACATGCAAACGCTGCCAGAAAACTGGCAGTCTTTCACGGATGAAAACGAGAAGCAGTATATCCTCTCCGTGTTGTCGGGAGCTGCGCCATGAAGCGTATCATTCTATTTCTTCTGCTGATCGTTCTGATCTCTGTTCAACCTTTATCCGTCCTGGCACAGTCTGCCCCATCCTGTTCCTTTCAACCGGATGGAAGCATCATTTGCACCACAGGTGGAGGAAATGAAGGAGGCGGAGAGGAAGGCGGTGGTGAGAACAATAACAATGGCGGTGGCGCTTGTACACCCGGCAATCATCTGGCATTCCAGGTGGTTGAATATTACGCGGAAAGTAGTTCCTGCAAGGTTTTTCCCATCCGGGTGGATAACTGCACCGGGCAGGTCCTGCATATCATCGAGCAGCCGGCAGTCATGCCTTGTGAAATGCCCAATACCACTCCGCCTCAACATCCCTGTACATCGTTCTCTGTGACGGCTGGCGGGATCACCTGTACCAACGGCGGCTGGAATGTAACAGCGCGGGTTACCTTTCCCGAAATCTATCTGGATGTACGCCCTTATCCAGCAACGTTGGTACGTTGGCCGACCACAGTTCGAAATGGAGGTATGCCGGAGTCTTCAGGGTCGGGCGGCGTGAATTATGTCCCCAATGGCGGCGGTTCCCCCAGCAATCCACAGGTGGGCGACTGGCAAGACCTGCGCTTGATCCTGACCTTGCGACCGGCAGGTTCGATGTTCGTAACCCTGTCCCTGATTGGCGACCTGATGTTAGCCAATGGCGCAAGCCAAACCATTCAATGGGAAGTACCCTCCCATCCGGCCGTGGGAGCTTCCACGCTCGCAGGCAGTGTCAGTGGATTGGATGAACTTCCAGGGGACATGCCTTTGTTTGTCGGCAATGGACGCGCCCCATACAAATTGTTTTGGGAATTGCGTTATCAGGAGTATGAAGCCATCGAGGGCTGTCTTGCCGGTCCGAATGGCAACGGAAATTACAACTGCGGCGGCGGAACCGGACATCGTGGCATCACAGGCTATGAATGGAAGAGTAATTCAAGCGGTGGCGAGATTCCTCCGTCTGCTGTGGCAAACCTGCCTGCAGCATTGATGGCGGACATCAACAACGATGGTACGCCTGATGCCTATTGGGACAATAACCTGATCCTGCGGCGCATGGATGAGGCAGGCAGCATCAGCAACCCTCAATACCAACGTTCATGGAATTGGGGCGGGATCATCTATTGGGCGGTGCGTGAAGGACAGGGGCAGATTGGCTGGCCGGGGCAGTAATCTGTTCATAGCAATCGTTGAGGAACAAGCAAAGGCTTGCCTGGATCAAGCACCGTTTGAACTGCCCGATCCAGGAGCTTGCAATAACGTTTCGTGTCCAACCTTCCGGAGTCCAATGTCTCATCCAGTTCCCAGGCATGGACTCCGGTTGCATTGCGGGCAAATAGGAATTCCAGCGATTGACCGGGAGCAAACTGCCTGCCGTGTGCCTGTAGTTGCAAGGCGGCAAGTGCCGCTGGAGATGGAGTCCTGTATGCTTCAATTGTCCGACTTAACCTTTGACGGACGACTAATTCTTCCAATGGAACACGTCCGATTCTGAGATCTCGTTTTGCACCTTCCACCAACGCCATAGCATCCGGAATATGGTCGGCGAATTCATGCGGAGTATTCGCACCTGCTAGAACTTCCAGCGCCTTCAATTGAATCTTTCTCACCCACAGGGTTGTATCCCTCCGGCGCAACTCGATGCCGCGATATTTGAGCGTGCCATCCTGGAAGGCGCCAAAGTATTGGTTGGGCACAGGCACACGTGCATCCCGTTTGGATGCCAGGAAAGCGACCCACTTGAATACTCCTTCCAATGCAATGGGAATGCCTGTTTTCTCTTCGATGGCATTCATAAGAGGCGTAAATTCTGATGGCTTGTGAAAACCTTCCTGTTGAACAAAGAGGCAATCCACATACATATGAAGGACTGTGAACCCCATATCCTCTGCCGCCTCCTTGGCTTGCAACATCAACTCGCGGCTCATGGCGGTCACGGCTTCATGGGATTCGATTTTTCCAAAGCGGGCATTCTTGTATCCCAAATATCCAAAGCACACCACCAACAACCACTTGAGCGCCGCAGCACGGGCTTTGAGGATTTCGACTCTACAATCGCGCGGGTCGAGATCGGAGAGGATGTTTTTTAGCATTAGGCGTTTTTCCAACAAAGGTCGCAGGGTTTTTGGTATCAATCCCTCTGGCGCATTTTCCATCCCAATGGTCTCCGGTGAAATATTGTGTTTCACCATGATTGCAGGATACATGGAAGAGAAATCGATCTGTGCCACATTACCGTGGAGTCCGATCAAGGGTTGGTAGATCAAACCGCCATGATCAGCGCGGATCAATTCAGACAGAGTCCTCCTCCCTTCAACTTGTTGCTTTTGAACAGGAACCATGATGCCATTACATAAAGCCGTCAGCATCTGCATGGCAGTGATGCCTGCGCCGGGAGACTTGCGCGCCATTTCCTGCACACCAATGCCTGTAACACGCGCCTGTTCCATTGCGCCTTCCAAACCATATTCGCCGAAAGACATTGCATTCTTGCGGTCGATATGCCAGCGACCAAACAAATATGACTGCGCACCGCGATACGTCACCTGTCCATAGGCGAAATAACTATCTGCCTTGCGCTTCATGACCTGTCTGTTCTCATCCCGATTCGGATTCAACTCAATGCCGGTTTCCTCAGACCATGCACCAAGTTGCGGGAACAACCAGGTATCACCGTAATCGGTCAGGATCAAATCGGGATCAAGTCGCCCCAGGTCGGCCTTCAAGCCAATCAGGAAGGGTCTGGGGGAATCAAGGGACAGACTGTATTCCCTCTGCCCGTATTTCACATGCAAGTGTTTGGGTTTCCGGATCGCAGGATTGCAATCCGGTGCGAGAGTCAGAATGCGCAGGGGAATGGGTGCCGGGTCGATCTCCCAGGGCGAGGACAAAGGCTCGATGGATTGAATCCATTCCTCATCAAACCTGATATGGCAGCGTCCCAACAAATGGGTATTCGTCTGTGCGATGAAACGCAAGGTGATGGGAATATCTACATCGTAATAATCTAGGGAAGGAAATTGCCGTTGCAGGTCCGCGAATAGTTTTTGGATATTTGCCGGATCAGGAGTAGTGACTGCCATTACATCCCGTTCGCCAAGGAATAGATCGCGGTGGACGGTTCGTTCCAGCTTAACTTTCTTCTCCCTCAAATATTTCCACGCCTGCCGTAGCAGGGAGAAATCACCCGCCACGTAGAGCGTGATGTCAAAATCCATGCGGAAATGCAGACGCCTCCCATCCTCCGCCAATAACCATAGGGTAATGCCGTCCTCTTCCGCATATACATCCAACAGCCAACCAATTGCCTCAGCCATATTTTGACACAGCTACGCCAGTCAACCCGAATTCTTCTTGATCAGTTCTTCGACCTTTTGTTCAAGAACAGCTATTTCTTTCGACTGTTCCAATAACATGGCAAGCAAAGCCGATTCAAACGGCAACAGCGACTCCGCCTGCCCGATGGCAGCGATATGCCGACGCGCGGCGGCAAAGAGACCATCGAAGACATACTGATCACTGCGGCGCAAGGTGCGTCGAAATGCCGACAGGTTGGCTTCAGTCTCGTTTAGTAATTGGGTGATGGTGACGAGAGTACGACCCATATCATTTAGAAGAGCGACGGTTGGGTGGGCTGGCAGACAGGCGCTTCCTTGATCATCACTTCATCTGCTTGCGCACAGACATGCTCAAGCAGGAAGTCACGATCCTCCGCCAGGGGCGGGGCAAGAGTCACAACGACAGGTCCGGAGAGTACAAGACGTTGAATTTGACTGAGACAGGATTTCAACAGTCGATCCGCTTCATAGGCTGGTACATGATCGTCATAGAATGTGTTCAACAAGTCCAGGATCAAATAGGGCTGGCTCAGGGATGGAGTGGAACTCAACAAGGTATTCATCTCATAGCAGGTGAAGGCGCGTCGGCTGAACAGGCGGTTTGCTGCCGTCGAAATATCCACCGTTTTCCTGCGCAGGAATGTAGCAACCTGATATGGTCGATAGCGATTGCCTCCATCCAGGATTGTGACCGCACCACGCAAGCCAAGTTCGGCGATCAAGACCATGCTTTCGGTGCGTGCAGCATCCAATGTGTAGATCACAATTAGTTTGCCGGTTTTGAGAACGGGAAGGATGTCCATGCCGAGAGAATACAACCTCCCTTTCATATACAACAGCCCCCACCTGGGTGTCAGATGGGGGTGAAATGGGGGTACTGTATGTAGTGGTGAAGACTGGGGTGAGCCCCTAGTGCTGGCGTTCCCACTCGCTAAAATCCCAGTGGGACATAAGAACGCGCAGATCATTGCGCTTGTGTACTTTGAATTTTCGAAATGCTGTTTCCAGACGATCCTTGACCGTTTCGCGCGAGATATGCAATCTTGCACCGATCTCGCGGTTGGTATAGCCCAGACACACCAGCGCAGTGACATCCTTTTCGCGTTGAGAGAGAGACTCCCAGGTATTCCAGAGTCTTTCATTGGCTGTGTATTGTGTCAGGCCGGCGACCAGGATATCGGGGATCAAATCGTGTTCAGGACGGCCTTCGTCAGAGGATAGTGTGGAAAGCGTGACTTGCAGGCTTTCACTCGCATCAAAATGATAGGTTCGAGGACCGGGCGTTGGACGCAAGCCTATCAGGTACAGAAGACGATCCCAGATAGACATACTGCTGGGATAATAACAGAACAAATGTTCTTATGTCAAGCATCACGCATTAAAAATGCAACGCCCAGGGTGAGGGGGGCACCCTAGACGTTGCAAAGATATTTTACCAAATATTTCATCTGGCATAAAACAGCTGTCGCCAATCCTGAGCTTGAATCAAAGCGACACGTTCACCATACCCACCCTTTCATCTATATATCATCAGCAACCAATGACCTGGTTACTTTTTTATCTTCTGGCTGTAAGCCTGTATGATCTGCGTACCCACCGCATCCCGAATTGGTCCACGTATCCATTGATTCTTGCGGGCATGATCGCGCATTTCCCAGGACATATGGATTTATGGCTGGCATGTTTTCTGCTGCTTTCCGCCTGGGCAAGCGGATGGATGGGCGCCGGGGATGTCAAACTCTGGATGGCAGTTCTTTGGGCTTTACCCGATTCCAATATCCCATCCCTGATCCTGCTTGTATTCCTTTCCTTCCTGATCACCAGCATCATTCAGTTCTTCTGGAGATTCTTTCAGAAGCAATCCCTCACCGGCCTGAAATCCCCCGCCGCCTGGCGAACGATTCCCTTTCTTCTGATGGTCTGGCATGTACACTGATCTCTTCCTTGCCATGCTCAACCCCAAAAACGCGCGCGGGAATCCCATCTTATCTGCGCTGGTTTACACCTTCTGCCCCGCTGCCGCACGTTGGTGGCTGGTGGGCGCCGACCCTATCCCGCCCTTCGATCCCGTCTGGAAATCCCTCGAAGATCTATCATCCGGTGGGACTCTGCTCGAATTCTTGATCAAGTATGACTTTGACTCTTTGATCGAGGAAATTCGAACCTACATTCGTGAAATAGAGGAATATAGAAGGCAACATAATAATCTTCGCGCCCCGGAACTTATGTCCCTCTTTCGCGGCGGGAATATCTCCATGAGTCGCCGGTATGGTTCCCAGAATGCGATCAATAATCTCGGCGGCGATTGGCGCAACCTGTTTATTTACGTTCGCACCTGGGCATTCCTCTCCCAGGATTGGCGCGCCGCGATGCTGATCGGACGTGACGCTGGCTACAGCCTGAATGCGGAGAAAGTCTGCCTGACTCTGCCAGGGGTACGTCTACCTATTCAATTCGATACCTGGGTCTGGCAGATCCCTGTGGGACATGTCACGGAAACCAAGATTGGTTCACTCGTCTCCAATGGCGAACAGGATCAACTGCGCTTTTCCCTGCTAAGTCGCTGCACCACTCTGGGAAAACAACCCTGGTCCAACACGCCTGCAATCTTTGCTTTGGATCGGGAGACCGGCGAAGCGAAGCATTTCGATCAACTCCTTGCCAACCGGGATCTGGAAAAAACAGTGGAGTCCCTGTCCAACCTTGCGAAGAAAGGTCCGCACCCACCCATGAATGCCCTGCGGCAACCATCGATCTGCAAACAATGCGGATACCAGCAATTGTGCTTTACAAGGAACTATATCTCCCAACATGCCCTGAAGGATTTATGAAAAAACTTCGCATCCTTATCATCCTGACGATCTTCCTTGCCGTCCTGCTCCTGAGTGGATTGACAATGTCTGCCACGCCAGTGTATGCCTCCAACGCAAACCTGCTCCTGACTCCCACACCCACTGTGACGGTCACAGTCACGCCGACTCCACCCACGGGAGGTGGAGGAAATACCACAACCACCATCTCACAGATATTCAATCACCTCATCTTCCCCGCCGAAACGATCTCGGAAGCATTGGCAGGCATCTTCGATAAAGCCGCCGACAAGGAGGTGCGCGCCATGAGCGAGGAAGTGGCGCGTTGGACAAGCGTGATCGGCGAGATCGTACAGGCTCCCAGCCAAGGCGATTACAGTACAGTGGCGCAGTCAAGTCTGCCGGTCGCGGCAGCATTAGCTCCAGCCTTATTCTTGTTGAGATTGGCTCTTTATCATTGGGGCAGATTACTTGGTGATGATGACAGTGGCTTGCGCGTGGTTGGTGATTGGGTGACTGCCGGTGTATTGGCGATTGCATCCGGTCCATTCTTGGATCTCATCGTTCGGCTTGGTTGGTGGATGGTTGGAAAAGTCATCGGTGAAACCGGTGCGTTGGCGATCAGCTTCGTCGAGAACACAACAGCAACTTCTATTCTATTGGGTCTTGCCAACCAGACCTTCCTTGGCAGTTTGCTCAATATTGGTCTATCCATCGGTTCATTACTCGCCATCGGCGGGATGTTGTTTGCGTTTGCGTCCGCCAATGCCGTTCTATTTATTCTCGCTGTACTCGCTCCACCTCTTGCTATTGCAAGTGTGTTGCCCCAGGCTACCTGGCTGCGTTCCTTATGGATGAAGGCGGTGGTCCTGATTGCCCTTCTTCCCATTGTTGCGGGTGGAGTCTTCAAAGCAGGTATGGCCGCCAGCACATGGATGGGTCAGCAGGGATTATTGTCTGCCATCCTGCGTGTGGTCTGGTTATGGGGCGCGACAGGATTGTTGTTATCCCTGGCAGGCATCCTGGGTAAGATGACCATCTCCACCACGGCAGATGCCTTTGGCGGGATGATCAAGGCAGCGCAACAGATCGTTTCCATCGGGATGCTGGCTGCCAGCGGCGTGGGAGCGGCGGGAGCTGGTGCAGTAGGTACAGCAGGAGCCACGACAGGTGCGGGCGCATCTGCAACATCTACTGCCACGAGTGGACTGACCGGCGCGGAAGCCGCAATGGGTCATTTGAATGCAGCACAACAATTGACACAACAAGCCGGAAATTTGGAAGCAATGGGATTGCGTGCCCCGGCTGCCTATAATCGTTCCCTGGCACATGGGCACGAACTGGCGGCGCGACAAGCGGAATTGGGGGAACGGATGCAGCGCTTCAATGGCGCTCCACCCTCATCACCTTCGGATGACTTTGGTTTCTCGCCATCGGTGAATGCCTCCATTCAATCCAACTTCAACGGCTCCCCCCAGGAATTCCAGCAGGGCTTTCAAGCCATGTCCGCAGACATCTCTCAACATGGGATGGACCCGAATGTTTTCGCCGCTCAATACCCGCAGGAAACGGCACAGATGACACGAGCTTATCTGGATCATTCGGAAGAGATCATGACAGCACGCGATCCATTGATGCGCGCTTCTGAAATCGGAAACGCCACACAGGTGAAGGAGATACTCACATTCATGCCAAACGCCAGGGATGAAGAGGATCGCTCATGACCCTCGCAGAAACCTTTGCGCTGGTTTCCTTTTCCATATTCAGCTATGCCGACCTGCGTTATCGCCTTGTACCAGGAATCGAAGTCTTTCTGTTAGGAACGATCCTTTTGACATTTCCCGCTACACCCATTCAGACCGGGATCGTATTGATGGCATGTCTTTGGGGAATCTTTTGTAATCTATCTGGTTGGTTCGCCATACCTCTGTTGTTTTACCCACCTGTCTGGCCAGTGTTGTTCACCGGATATGGGTATCGCAAGGGCATCATTGGCAGGGCAGATTTGCTTGCGATTAGCGGGCTTGCCTGTCTTTTTCCTTTACCTGCCGTAT
>WBZO01001585.1_pt1 | contig 34505 bp, 37 predicted proteins | sample 5204261 | NCBI WGS metagenome assembly WBZO01 (sample SAMN12412400, study PRJNA552823) | activated sludge metagenome | isolation source: activated sludge from anammox sidestream of wastewater treatment plant... | place: USA: North Carolina | collected 2017-09
TATGGCGTCCGCTTTGGCCGCATCGCCTTCAATTTTTTCTAATTCCAGTTCAAAGTTTTCCGTATCAAAGACATTTACCGGCTCTACAAGCTGTTTAACCTGGGATGCGCCGATATACTTATTAACCATGTTACGGATTTGCGCTTCGTAGGACGAATAATCGACGCTTTCTCCGTAACGCTGTTTTACAGCGGCGCGGAGGTTCAGGAATCGTTTGAGATCAGCGGTGTACTTCTTCTTTTTATCTTCCGGTGTTTCATCCTGAAATTTAGAATTGCTGAGTGCCAGTTGCAGCGTTTTAGAAAACTCTTTCAGGCGTTCATAGAACTCTTCGCGCACGTCGATAGGCTCAAGGTGGCGCTGTAAGGCTTCAATATCGCTCTTGTTCTCAACTCCATTAAACACCTGCCAAACATCCGTATGGCGCTGGGGAATCTTACCAAAATCATGGGCTACCAGAGCACGCTTTGTGCCTTGGGCGAAGACCGCTTGGATTATCTCCTGCGCCGGATCAATGGGCAAGAACTTCCGCAGATTGCCCGGGCGGTGGAAAGCAAAGCAGCTATCCTCGCCTCTATCACCGAAATGATGCGACTGCTCAATCCGAAGGATTTCGAGCTGCTGGTGGAGCTGGTCTTCGCGCAAAGCGGATGGAAACGCTTAAGCCCGAGCGGCGGCACGCAGAAAACCATCGATATCGAAATGTATTTACCGACGACGCATGAATACGCTTTCGCGCAGGTAAAGTCGGAAACAAATCAGCGGCAGCTGCTCGAGTATGAAGCCGCCGCCAGTGAGCGCCACGACAATTACATGTTCTATGTTTTCCACAGCGCGAGGGGAGAGCTCAGAGCGACCCAGGCAAAAACGCGATTGATTGATGCGCAGAAATTATCCGACATGGTGTTGAGCGCCGGATTATTTGACTGGTTGTTAAAGAAAGCACGATAAATTCCCGAAAACGCAACTAGTCTTTCTAGAACAGTGCTTTATTTGAGGGATATTTTCTATTTCTCTTGGCAGAAATCAATTTCTTTGCTATAAATCACCTTACCTCAAGCGAGGTTTGTACGCCCTGTTGCACATGGGTGTGGCGGGAACTGGGTTATGCGGTTGCACATGGTGCGGCTCATAAACACCGAATACGGATAATAGCTTTTAAAGGACGGGCATAGGCCTGGACGGGTTCAGTTTGACCATGGGGTCGGGCTGATTTTGTTCACGGAAATCATGACCCTTATTTTCGCCTGATTTCCGTGGTTTTTTAAATTCAAAACTATGGAAATGTACTATGAAACTTCCTCCATCCACCCCCGCTATGCCGGGTGCAGGTCAGATCCTGACCATGCCCATTACTCACCTTACCCCCTATCAAAATAATGCCCGCACGCATTCGGCAAAACAGATTCGCCAAATTGCGAAGAGCATTGAAACCTTTGGCTTCACCAACCCGGTGCTGATTGACGGCGATAACCGTATCGTCGCCGGACATGGCCGCGTGGAAGCGGCGAAGCTTCTCGGGCTTACCGAAGTGCCGACCTTGCGTCTGGATTCTCTGACCGAAGCGCAGATTCGTGCCTATATTATCGCCGATAACAAAATTGCCGAAAACGCCGGCTGGGATAAATCAATCCTGGCCATTGAGGTTCAGTATCTGTCGACGCTGAACCCGGATTTCGATCTCGATATCATCGGCTTTGAAATGGCGGAGATCGACCTGCTGATCGATGGCGATCCTGAAACGGCGGCCGATCCTGCCGACGATGTTCCGGAGCCCGCTGAAGGTAATCCGGTCACCCAGCTTGGCGATATCTGGCACTGCGGCAAACATCGTCTGCTTTGCGGTAATGCGGTGCAGGTGGAGAGCTATACCGCGTTGATGGGAGAGGATAAAGCCCATGCTATCTTCACCGATCCGCCCTATAACGTTAAAATCAACGGCCATGTTTGCGGCCTGGGACGCGTGAAACATCCCGAATTTGTCATGGGTTCCGGTGAAATGAGTGGGGCACAGCAGATCGATTTTCTCAAAACCGTCGGCCTGCATCTGACAGCCTATAGCCATGATGGCTCGCTCCATTTCATCTGCATGGACTGGCGCCATATCCTGGAACTGCTTACTGCCGGCAAGGCCGCTTACACCGAGCTCAAAAACATCTGTGTCTGGAATAAGGACAACGGCGGTATGGGCTCGCTCTACCGCTCCAAGCATGAATTCGTGGCGGTCTTCAAGCATGGCACGAAACCTCACCTCAATAATATTGAGCTCGGCAAGCATGGCCGCTACCGCACCAACGTCTGGGATTATGCAGGGGTGAATACCATCCGCAAAGACCGCATGGCAGAGTTAGCCATGCACCCGACGGTGAAGCCCGTGCGCATGGTAGCAGATGCCATTAAGGACTGCACCAAGCGCGGCCAAATCGTGCTCGACCCCTTTGCAGGTTCCGGCACCACACTGATTGCGGCAGAGCAAACCGGCCGTATCGCCCGCTGCATGGAGTTAGACCCCATCTATTGCGATACTATCCTGCGCCGCTGGCAGCAGTTGACCGGCCAGGAGGCCACCCACGTTGCTACCGGCCTCACCTTCGCACAACAGGCGGGGAAAGGAGGTGGCCATGACTAAAGATCCTGAAAGTTACGACGTAGGCTACCGCAAGCCGCCTAAATCCAGCCGGTATAAACCGGGAGAGTCGGGCTATAAAAAAGGTAGGCCGAAGGGCTCGAAAAATGTGAAAACGATTTTTAAGGAGGTTTTTTTCAAAAAAGAGAAAATCCGCATCAATGGCGAAACCGTTAAGCTTACTGCGATGGAGTTGATGTTGAGACAAATGATGAGCTCCGCCTGCAAGGGCAACCTCAAGGCCATCAAAGAAGTCATTCAGCTGGCCGCCAAGTTTAATTTGCTCAGCGATGAGACCGGAGAAGGGCTTATCCACGGGGTGCATTACGGCTGCATAGTGGTACCCGCTGGTTTGACAGTGGAGGAGTGGAAGGCACAATATGAGCAGCAGGAGAAAGATAAATAGGGAGAAGCACATCGGCAGAGCAGCAATATGCCGATGTGCTTCAGCTACGCGCGAGGATACAGAACATTCGGCCAGCAAATTCAGCTGAAATTGTATACCTCGGTACTATAAATATCTTGACACATACCCCATAGGGTATATACCCATTGGGGTATGAAAAAATATCCCTCTCACACTTCTCAGATTTCTCGCATTAACCGTGCAATCGGCCAATTGGAGGCCGTGAAGCGTATGATTGATGGCAATGAATATTGCGTGAATATCATGTCGCAGCTACGGGCAGCGCGAAATGCCGTAAAAACCATCGAGCTTGGCGTATTAGAGGCGCATGTAAATGCCTGCGTTACCGATGCCTGCTGCAGTAGCGACGATAAATTAAAAGCGCAGCGTATTAATGAAGTCATGGAACTTCTGAAAAAATATGAATAGCCCACCACTTACCCAAGGAGATCTAAAATGAAGAAATTAATTCCAACAATGCTTTTAGCTTTATCGCTCGCCGCTTGTACCCAGAGTGGGTCTATGCCACAGCAAGGCATGAATTGTCAGTGCTGCCAGCAGATGATGAAAGAGGGGCACGGCTGTTGCTGTAAGAAGTTGTCCAGCTCGATGCATGGCGACCATCATACCACCTGTATGAAACCGGCACAGGAGACAAGCGCAGCACCTGCTTCCGCACCTGTCGCTGGTTCCGGCCATGAACAGCATCATTGATGGGGGAATCTTATGCATCATCCTTCCAAATTGGATTGGCTTTTTTCACATAAAGCAGCCTTGGTTGCGCTCGTGCTGGTCGCAGTCTTACTGATCATCGATCACTGGAATCATATTGTGAGTGCATTACCGTACCTCCTGCTATTGGCTTGCCCGCTTATGCATCTATTTATGCATGGAAAACATGGCGGTCACGGGGGGCATCAGCATTCAGAGCATTGCGATCATCAGCACGATAAAAAGCCGGGGCAGTGATGCACTCGCACGCGCAACATAGCTGCCACCAGCATCATCACGCACCTGCACCCGCTCCAAAAGCCGAAGCAGCGAGCAACGCTGTGACGTACACCTGTCCTATGCACCCGGAGGTGCGGCAGAAGGGGCCGGGAACGTGCCCAAAATGCGGGATGGCTTTGGAGCCGGAGAGAGTATCATTGGATGCAGGGCCTGATCCGGAGCTGGTCGATATGACTCGCCGCTTCTGGGTGTCGGCAATGTTGGCACTCCCGTTGGCATTGTTGGTAATGGGAGCGCATCTTATCCCCGACTTTCCACATCATTGGTTGGAAATGCCGCTGGCTCGCTGGATACAGCTTGCGGTGGCAACGCCTGTCGTGTTGTGGGGTGGATGGCCGTTTTTCGTACGCGCATGGCAGTCCCTTAAGAACCGCAGCCTCAATATGTTTACGCTCATCGCCCTCGGCGTAGGCGTTGCATATCTCTATAGCCTAATTCTGACACTCTTCCCCGAACAGGTAGCCCGCTTCTCCGGAGGCATGGCATTAGATGTCTATTTCGAGGCGGCGGCAGTCATTACCGCATTGGTGCTACTCGGTCAGGTATTAGAGCTACGCGCCAGAGCGCAAGCCAGCACTGCCATGCGAGCCTTACTCGACCTTGCTCCCAAAATAGCGCGTATCATAAGGCCAGATGGCAAAGAAGAAGATGTGCACCTTTCACAGGTACAAAAAGGCGACCTGCTGCGGGTGCGTCCCGGCGAAAAGATCCCGGTGGATGGCGTGGTAACGGAAGGCCATAGTTCGGTTGATCAGTCTATGCTGACAGGTGAATCCGTCCCTGTCGAAAAGCATCCCGGCGATAGAGTTACTGGAGCGACGCTGAACGGCACAGGCAGCCTTGTCATGCGTGCAGAACGTGTGGGCAACGAGACCATGCTGGCCCAGATTGTGGAGATGGTTGCGAAAGCTCAGCGCACCCGTGCTCCGATTCAGCGTATGGCGGATGTCGTCTCTTCCTGGTTTGTGCCCATTGTCGTCATGGTTGCAGTGATTACTGCGATTGCATGGTGGGGTTGGGGGCCGGAACCGCAACTTGCTTATGCCATCGTCAATGCCGTTGCCGTGCTGATTATCGCTTGCCCCTGCGCCCTTGGTCTTGCCACGCCTATGTCCATCATTGCAGGCACAGGACGCGGCGCACAGGCGGGTGTGCTTATTAAAAACGCTGAAGCCCTTGAAATCATGGAGAAGGTAGACACGCTAATTGTCGATAAGACAGGCACACTCACTGAAGGCAAGCCGAAGCTCATGGAAGTCGTAACCACCGCCGGTTTTGATGCCAATGACGTATTGCGGCTGATTGGCAGCCTGGAGCGCAGCAGCGAACATCCCTTGGCTTCCGCTATCGTTAAGGGAGCGGAGGAACGCGGCATTACGCTTACTTCCGTTCAAAACTTCGCTTCCGTGACGGGTAAGGGTGTTAAGGGCACCGTTGATGGACATGAGGTGGCATTGGGCAATAAAGCGTTACTCACTGCACTCGGCGTTGACCCTGCGCCGCTTTCTGATGCAGCAGAAAAACTCCGCAGCAAAGGTCAGACGGCGACGTTTGCGGCAATCGATGGAAAACCTGCGGCCGTAATCAGCGTAGCCGACCCCATTAAATCTACAACCGTCGAAGCCCTGAAACAACTGAAGGCGGAAGGGCTGCATATCGTCATGCTGACCGGTGACAGCAAAGCCACCGCGATGGCAATTGCCGGTCAGCTTGGCATTGAAGAGGTCGAAGCCGAAGTGCTGCCGGAGCGCAAAAGCGAAGTGGTGCGCGAGCTGCAGGCCGAAGGCCGTAAGGTCGGGATGGCAGGTGATGGGGTAAACGATGCTCCCGCGCTCGCGCAGGCGCATGTCGGTATTGCCATGGGTACAGGGACTCATGTTGCAATGGAAAGCGCAGGCGTCACGCTGGTGAAAGGCGATTTGTTAGGCATTGTCCGCGCTCGCCGCTTAAGCCGCGCCACTATGTCTAATATCCGCCAGAACCTGTTCTTTGCTTTCGTCTATAATGCGCTTGGGGTACCCATCGCCGCAGGAGCACTCTATCCGTTCTTCGGCATTCTGCTGAGCCCCGTTATTGCCAGCGCGGCGATGGCCCTTAGTTCTGTTTCCGTCATCACGAACGCGTCCCGCCTCAAACAAACCCGGCTGGGAGAAGATAAATGAAACAAAAACTAATCCTGTTCCTGCTGACGCTCTGCACCGCGCTTCCCGCCTTTGCGGAAAGCTATCACCTTGATATTGCGCGGCAGGAAGTGAATATTACCGGCAAGCCGGTGAGCAAGATCACCATCAACGGCGGCATTCCCGGCCCGACACTGCGTTTTACCGAAGGCGAAGAAGCCGTTATCTCGGTCACCAACCATATGGACGAGGATACTTCCGTTCACTGGCACGGGCTATTGCTGCCAGGCGAGATGGATGGAGTTCCGGGATTTAATGGCTTTCCCGGTATCAGGCCAGGAGAAACCTTCACTTATCGCTTCAAGCTTCGCCAATCCGGCACCTACTGGTATCATGCCCACAGCATGGGGCAAGAGCAGGACGGGCATTACGGCTCTATCGTCATAACGCCCAAAGCCAAGGATCCGATACAGGCCGATCGTGATTATGTGGTGCTCCTCTCCGATTTCACGCCGGAGCAGTCGGACGAAATCCTGAACAATCTCAAAATGAACTCCAGTTATTACAACTTTGCGCAGCGCACCGTAGGCGATTTCCTTAAGGATGTGAAAGAGAAAGGATTGCAAGCCGCCTGGCAGGATCGCAAGGATTGGGGGCAGATGCGTATGTCGCCGACCGATCTTTCCGATGTCAGCGGCTATACTTTCCTTATCAACGGCAAAACGCCGGACCAGCACTGGACAGGGTTGTTCAAACCCGGAGAGAAAATCCGCCTGCGCTTTATCAACGCCTCCTCCATGTCGATTTACGATCTGCGCATTCCGGGCCTTAAAATGACCGTGGTGGCTGCCGATGGCCAGAATGTGGAGCCGGTACCGGTGGATGAATTCCGCTTCGGCGTAGCGGAAACTTACGATGTTCTCGTAGAGCCCCAGGACGACAAGGCCTACACCATCGTCGCCGAACCCATCGATCGCACCGGCTTCGCGCTGGGCACGCTGGCTCCGCGCGAGGGCATGCGCGGTGAAGTGCCCCCGCACCGTAAGCGTGCGCTATTGACCATGTTCGATATGGATATGGAAAAGATGATGCAGGAAATGCCGGAGATGGATATGAGCAGCGAATCGGCCAATGTCAGCGGCTGGGCCGATGCCGATACGCCCCCCGGTCATAAGGCGCTTTCCTATGAGGATTTGCGCCCTCTCGGAACCCAGCCTAAGGCAGAGAAGCCTCAGCGCGAAATCGAAGTCCGGCTGGGCGGGAATATGGAGCGCTATATCTGGACCATGAACGGGAAGAAATTCGAGCATTCCGATCCCATCATGTTGAACTATGGCGAGCGGGTACGCCTGAAATTCGTCAACGAAACCATGATGGCGCATCCTATCCATCTGCATGGCATGTTCGTGCAGTTGGAAAATGAACAGCCTGTAGGCCAACAACCCAATAAACATACGCTAATCGTACCTCCCGGCCAGTCCGCCTCCGTGCTGCTTACCGCCGATGAACCGGGGGAATGGCCCATCCACTGCCATCTGCTGTTCCATATGATGTCCGGCATGATGGCGAAAGTGATTGTAGCGAAACCGGGTGAAAATCTTGCGCCGAATACGCAACCCACAGTTCAGGAAGGAGGACATAATCACCATGCGCATTGAATTATCATTACTAGCGATGGCAGCGTTGCTGGCGATGCCTGCCCATGCTGCTGATGAACCTGTTTCCGATCACATGGAGGAACATGGTGGTCAAATCTTCCACCGCTTCCTGCTCGAAGCCGATTTGGGAAAAAGCCGTGGAGATACTCTAGGAACTTGGGATTTCGATGGTTGGATTGGCGGTGACGAAAACAAACTCTGGCTGAAAAGCGAAGGAGAGAAGTCAGGCAGTGTGCTGGAGCAGGCCGAATTCTGGGCGCTTTATAGCCGCAATGTCGCCATGTTTTGGGACGCACAGTTGGGCATTCGCCATGATATGCAACCTGTCTCTACAACCTATCTGGTAGCTGGTTTCGAAGGTCTCGCCCAATATTTCTTCGAAACCGAAGCGCATCTTTTCCTGAGTGAGGATGGCGATTTAAGCGCCCGTCTGCGGCAGGAAAACGATCTTCTGCTGACGCAGCGCCTGATTCTGCAGCCTTATGCCGAAATCAACCTTTTCGCTCAGGACGTGCCGGAGCAGAATATTGGTGCGGGATTTTCAAGCGGTGAAATCGGTCTGCAGACCCGCTATGAAATCACGCGCAAATTCGCCCCGTATCTCGACCTGCACTACGAGCGGAAATTCGGTGAAACCTCCTCCCTTGCCAGAAATGCAGGAGAGAAGCGCAGCGGTTTTATTGCCAGCCTTGGACTAAGAGTGATGTTTTAATGAGCTATTTTATCCTTAAAACCCTAATAACTGCGATTATTGTAGCAGGCATCTCGGAACTATCCCGGCGTTTTAGCCTCATGGCTGCTTTTCTGGCAAGTTTACCGCTCACAACCCTGCTTGCATTCGTCTGGATTTACATTGATACCGGCGACACCAAGAAGATTACCGGTATGTCTCATGAGGTATTCTGGTTGGTAATTCCTTCCTTAAGCTTTTTCCTGGTGTTGCCCTTCCTACTTAACCAGAACATACCATTCTGGGGTGCATTACTGGGTGCGTGCGCGGTAACCGCTGCCTGCTACGGCACAGGTTTCTGGCTCTATGGAAAACTATGATGACCTTCATCATCATTATCACTGCGTTTGTAGCATCGCTGCTTACATTGTTTTCGGGCTTTGGGCTTGGAACTTTACTGATGCCGGTAGTGGCAATTTTCTTTCCTGTAACTATCGCGGTAGCGCTGACGGCCTTTGTGCACTTGTTAAACAACCTGTTTAAGCTTATCGCATTGTGGAAGTTCATTCATTGGCCAGTCGCGCTGAAATTCGGTATTCCCGCACTGCTCGCTACTATTCCGGGTGCATGGCTACTCACAAACCTGTCGGAATTGCCCACGCTAGTCAGCTATGAGGCGTTAGGGACAGAAATGGTCATCACGCCGGTTAAGTTCACAGTGGGACTGCTGCTTATAGTGTTCGCGGTGGCTGAATGGTTCAGTTTTGCTCGAAAAGTAAACGTATCCGCACGCTACCTACCATGGGGCGGAATACTCAGTGGTTTTTTCGGCGGTCTATCCGGACATCAAGGTGCCTTTCGCAGCGCATTCCTGCTTCATGCTGGATTGGAGAAGAATCAATTCGTTGCCACCAATGCCGCGATAGCCTCATTGGTGGATATAACCCGGCTAGCAGTTTACGGAGTGAATTTTGCTCTATTGTTCCAACAAGTGGATATCACTTTAATTGCTGCCGCTACTGCCGCCGCTTTTGCCGGAGTGCTGGCGGGTACGGTGGGGCTCAGGAAAGTAACTATCGGTTTCATTCAGAAACTGGTGGCTATCCTACTACTGACGCTTGGAGTTCTTCTCGCTGCCGGAGTTATTTAAAGATAAAAAAGCTAAATAGTATTCTACATATGAAACACTAGGTTTTTCACGGAGATTACCCGTTCTTCCTGAATTCTACATCTTTAACCCGGTCATAAATCTGCAAGCGTATCTGGATTTCCAGTTCCTTGATAAGCCAGAGAATATAGTTCAGGGACTTTGAATTTCCCTTTCCCGCAAAGCCATAGTCCGGTCTTGTCGCCAGCAACCCTAGCAAGGCCCTAAGCTGTTTCCGCTCTGCGATCGGATCATATTTTTTTGGTCTGCCGTGGGGGTTGCCGGAACGCCCTTTCTTAAATTGGCTATGTTTAGGGGGTGATTTGAACCCTACCTTATCATTGCCTTTGCTCTGTTTGGACATCGCGCTCCCTCAATTTTGGGAACCACCAACGCTCCTTTGCCTGAGGAAGTCGAGTAGATATTTCCTGATATCACCAATTTCTGCTGTTTAATTTCCCTGTTATGATTTTAGGGAATTTGGCTGCATGATGCAGGCTTCTTGCCACTTTGCAGGCTTACCAACTTACTATTTCAGCACAAAAATTCAAAATTCCCTGTATTTTCCCAGTTAAACAGGGAATTGAACCGGAGGCTGGTTCGCACTAGACTCCCACCACCACCATTTTTCTCCCAGATAGTCTTGTCTGTGCTTAAATTACACCACAGAAAAAAGCATTTTTACGCTGAGAATCAGACAGACACCGGCAAATATCTTTTTCAGGTGAGCATCGGGCAAGCTGTGGGCGTAGCGAGCGCCATAAGGTGCGGTGAACGCGCTGGCAACCGATATTGCCAGAAATGCCGGCACATAAATAAATCCGAAGGTGTAGGCATCATCTAGCGTTTTAGACCAGCCGTTCACCATGTAGCCAATCGTTCCGGCAATGGCTATGGGAAAGCCAATCGCAGCGGAGGTACCCACCGCCTGCTTCATAGTCAGATTCTTATAACTTAAATAGGTCACCGCCAGAAAACCACCACCTACCGCTGCCAGCGCGGATATGGAGCCGATTCCCCCACCTGTCAGAAACAATTGCAGAAACCTAAGCGGTGTCGTGCTGGCTTTAGGCTGCCAGTTGAGAAACATCTGCGCTGCAACGAGCGCCATAAACAGAGCAAAGAAAATAGCGATGTAAAATGAGTTTACATGTGCAGCAAGACGTGTCGTTAGAAAAGCGCCGATCATAATTCCGGGAGCCATGCCCCAAAATGCTTTCCACACCACCGTGCCCCGCATGGCATGAGCACGGATACTGGAACTCGAAGAAATAATCATAATGGCCAGCGACGTTCCCAGCGCTAAATGTACGACGTTATCCACCGGTATACCCTGATAGATAAAAATGGTCGTCAGCAGGGGAACCAGAATTCCTCCACCTCCCACTCCCAGTAACCCCGCCATAAAGCCGACAAATGCGCCAAGCAATACATACAATCCCATCCACTCAATTCCCGGCATATATAGCCCTCTAACTTATAGGTTTTATTGAAGCAATTTCTTGCAATTACTGCTTCTAAATTATAGGGTACAACCTCAAGTTAACTTGAGGTCAATAGCTAATTGCAGGTGGGGTATATGTGGATATAAATGCTGTATCAAAGGCTTCCGGGCTGCCGGCTTCAACACTGCGCTTCTATGAAGAAAAGGGGCTTATTCAGTCCTATTGCCGCAAAGGGCTGAGGCGGGTCTTTGATGCTGGGATATTGGAGCGGTTGGCGCTCATCTCGCTGGGGCGCGGGGCAGGGTTCTCTTTGGAAGAGATGGCCGCCATGTTTACCGAGAAGGAAGCGAAAATAGATAGAACGTTGCTTCTAACAAAAGCAGATGAACTGGATAAGAAGATAAAGGAACTATCTTCCATGCGTGACGGGCTGCGACATGCGGCGGTGTGTAGTGCGGAAAACCATTTTGAATGCCCGAAATTTCTGCGGCTGCTTCGTATCGCCTCCAAGAAGCGTCTGGGGCAGGACACTCCTTTGAAGAAAGCGACTAAAAGGAAAGCAGGGAAAAAGTAGATGCTGTGTTGCAATCAGAAATTTACTCCCCTGTTTTTATCTTAAGCCTCCATGCTCTCATCAGGGAAGGATACGCCTTCCTCTAAGGATGAAGACAAGCATAACCAGAGCTGACTTACACTTAGTGGGGGGCGAACTGGAATGAACCGAAGCGCGGACGACCCATATAGCGTTTATAATTCACTTCGGACATTTTCTGGATGAGGCCCTGCGTGAGTTTATTGTTCACGATGGGAGTATATTCATTGAAAAGCTCTACCATGATAATCTGATCACGCTGCTTCAGCTCCAGATTCGGCACCTTTACTTTACTGCCCTCGCCGTCGGGTGCTACACGGCTTGTATTCTGGTCGGTATTTCTTCCCAGCTGCCACATCACATCGGCCGGTGAATCTATCGTCGGATCATTTTGCTGGATTGCAGTGATAATAATGGTGAGATTTTTTCCCGCGAATGGCTTAATAATTTCCGTCGTCGCATCCATGATAATGTTCAGATCGCTTAGGGAAAGGTTCAGATTCTGGTTAATGAGATTCACCAGCTGACTGGCTCCTGCATCCATTTTCTGATTAAACTGCACATAGCGCACAGTCTCAATCATGCCGAAGGTCAGCAGCAGCATTACGGGCAGCAGGAAAACAAACTCTACCGCGACGGCGCCCCGCTGGTTGCGGAGAATTTTTCGCACCCCTTTTCTCCGTAAAAACTTCATGAGAACACCTCATTCTGAATCACGGTGCGGGCACGAATAACATAATCTCCCTCATCGTCGCCCAGAACATTGCCCATAAAGGGAGTCAGCACTTTCCATTTGAACTCAACTTCATAAATCACCACCTGTCCGGCAGAGCCATAGCCCTCACTTGTCCCGCCACCTATCGTCATTCCGCTCAGGCTGTCGTAGGGAACCGGTTTAATCGTAAGCTCTCCCATATTCATGAGAGGGCCGAATTTATTGTGAATATAATCCACAAGAAACTCTTCCCGCGAAAGCGGGGGATGGCTGGGATCCTGCATATCAGTGTAATTACCGCCTGTCATGCCCAGGCGGCCCGCCTCCGAAACAACCGTATTGAGCGTGCCGCTGATAAAATTGACAATACCGAATTCAAGGCCTGCCGATAACAGGAACAGGAAGAGGGGGGCGATTATAGCGAATTCTATAATCGCCACCCCATCTTTCTTTCTCCAGATTTGTTTGCCTGAGAAGATCATAGCCTGCTCTTAGTAAACGAAGCGGAGTCTGTAGAGGTAGGATGCAATAGCATAATACACCTTCTCGATCTCGCTTTCCGGGCTGCCACTGCTACCGTCAGCACCCGTTGCCGGAACGTCGAACGAGAACTGTTTGTTGGAGGCGCATTTTCCTAATACATCCTTAATCCACAATCCGCCCGTTGTTTCGATACCCGAGATATTCTGGCTTTCATTATCTATGTAATCCGTATCTTTCACATCAAAGACAACCGTGAATATCGTGATGTTGCCACCGCCCTCGCTGGTTGGCTTTTTAAGCTGCGCGCACACATCTCTCTGGTCATCCATATCCGCTTTGTTGACATAGATGTACTGCTTCGAGGTATCACCGTCGATTTCACCAAAGGCCGCACCGGTATTGGCGCCATCGGTCATAATTACAATGATATTCTCAGCATTGGGGTCATCAAAGCCACTAGGTTCTGCCCCACCAAAATACTGATGATAATCGGGATCGAGCATGAGCGCTGCCGCACGTGTACCCAGATTGCTCCTGGTCCAGCCCTTACCCTGGAAACTCAACTCAAAAGCATCTACCGCATCTAGTAACGCCTGCCTGTCTGTTGTCAGAGGCACTATTGCAGGGAGAGGTTCTGCATCGCTGAAATCAGTATAGTAGTTTTCAGAGGGCGCCTCTGCGTTAGCCAATGTCGGTGGAATATTATTGGGGTTGGGGAAACGCAGCTTGTGATTATAAGGAACAATCCCAATCTTGATGCTTTCCAATGCGCTATTATTGAATACATGGTTGATAAATTTCTTCAGCGCCAGCTTTAGAGCTGCAAGCTTGGTGCAGTTGGGATCAGGTATAAAGCGTACCGGGCTGTCAATCTCGCTGGGAGTTCCAACCTTAGCTGCTGATTCTGCTTTCGCCTGATCAATGGCTGCCTTGTCAAGCAGCGCGGGGTCAAGCTTGGTACCACCCGAGCTGGAACTGCTACCGGCTTCTACACCTCCCAGTCCTCCCGAACTGCTAGCCCCACCAGGCATGCCTAAGCCACTGCCAGAACTACTATCACCACTTTTACCGGCTACGCCGGAATCACCGCTGTCGCCACCGGTATCGCCTACTGCTTTCCCATCGGTTGGAAGGCCTGCTTCCTGCGCACTGCCAGGGCTTAGGGTGCACATCGAGGGAGAAAAGTCGGTTACCGCAACGATATTAACATTTCTTTTCGTTGCGCGAGCCACGATAGCTTTATGCGAAATATGGTACGTGTCTTTGCCTATCAGCCCGCCGAACAGCAATGGAAGATCCGCAGCCGCATATCCCTCAACCTGCAGTTCGTGATTCACCTTCTGATGGCTGATGGAAAGCGGTTGCCCATCAGTATTCAGAACCAGCTTAGCGCCGAGGTAATCTGCCGGGAAATTGGCATTAAAATACCTGTTGCCTTCCGCTGCCGGATCAGGAAGTTGCTCCAGCATGGTTGCGACGGATTGCGTTGCAGTATCAACCGCTGAATCGAGCTGTCCCTGAGCGTTGTGAATACGGTTGTAATCCACCGCCGCACCGACAGCACCCGCAATGACCGGGATGGCGATAGCAGCAATCACTGCCAGACCACCCCTTACATCTTTTCTCAAGGCTGCAGATTTTTCCGCAAAATCTTTAAATACAATGTTCATAGTCATGTTCCTTTACATCACCTTGCGGTTATTTCTTTGTGCTCTTAGCGGGAGTGTATTTCATTTCCACTGAGTCAAAGCCCTGCACCACTACGCCATTAGCGATGAAGCTGTTATCGCCTGAAAGCTTGAGGTTGTAGGTTTCAACATCTTTCATGTTCAGCGGCATAATCTTTTTCACTCGGATGGCATTATCCTTGCCGATAATAAGATCACCCACTTTCAGCTCCTGATCAGCCCAGTTTTTCTCACTGGCATTCGCCATCGACTGCGCGGCTCCTGTCGTAGCCCAGCCACGTTGCGTCAGCAGGGGGTGGCCTTCAGTGATGATGAACTTGCCTTCATTAATGCTGTAGAGTGTGCGTTCGCCACTTTTGGTGATCTGAATTTCAAGCACCGTGTTCACACCGGTCTGCGATTTCAGCTTATCGCCTACTTTCACTTCCTGAATGAGCACTTCCTTGCCATTTTCAGCGAGCACCTTGGTATCCAGCGGCAGGCAGTCTTCACCCGGTACGCAGGGTCCAATACCATCGTCACTGACCGAGATACGGTTAAAGCAGTTGCCGTCCGGGAATGCCGGTATTACGCAGACATTCTCTTGTCCGCCAAGTACCTGGGCCAACTCTGCCATAACCCAGAACTGCGGATTAATAGCAGGTTTTGGGTTCCCATACATTGCATTCATGCCCGAAGCATCGCAAATCCAGCCTTCACCCGGCACTGTATCATTAGGCGCGTTTACATCTGGCACGATGTTCAGCTGTTTGAATGTAGCTACACGTTCAGGATAATTATATGAACGCTCGATGATATTCACGCTGCTGGGAATGTGATCGAAAATCTGCGCGCAATTAGGTTGCTGATCGCAATAGTAAAGCGGCATCGGGATCGTAGAGCCTGTCGGGCGTGTTAACACATAATGCCAGCCGGAAGGGCAACCGTTCTGGGTGCAATTACCTGAGGGCGGTGGCGGGGGCGCATCGCAGCAAAGGGTTCTCATGAAAGACGGCATGTCAGAGGGATTGTCGCACAAACGCTGCGGGGGGCAGTGGCAATAATGCATTTGATTCTGCACAACGCGGTGTGGCAGGCATGCTGTCGGGATATCGCCAATATCCAGTGCTGCAGCTGGCTTCTCAAAAGAGAATGACACGATAAGGCATATCGAAAAGATAATGATTCTGCCAAGAATATCCATAAAAAGACCTCTGCTTTTTTAGTATTATTGGTCATTTTAACGCCGATATAGTTAACAAGCGTTTAATTTTAGGAAAATTTCTTATAATGGGATTTCTTTGAGCAACCCATTGTTAATGCTGAATTAATATTAACAGTATTAAGAGGTCACCCATACTATTATTAACTCATTTTTAGCATTTAGACCCATTAAGGCCTAATACCGAGCCTACTCAAAAAAGCTTAACAAAATGAGAAGGGCGGGAAAAATCCCCGCCCTTCTCAACACACACTTTCAAATAAATTATTCGGCTTCTTTGTTTAACTTGCTGTGTCTGCGACCATAGAGGAAGTACAGCGCAACACCCAGAATCAGATAGGTGATGTAGAATTTCACCGTTACGGGATTGCTCAGCAGGCCGAAAATAAGGTAACCGCAGAGCAGAATACCCAGCATTGGGAACCAGGGAGAAAACGGCACTTTGAAAGGACGCTCAAGGTTCGGCTCGGTTTTACGCAGGTACAGCACGCTGAAGCAGATAATCGCAAATGCGCAGAGCGTGCCCAGACTTACCAGATCACCCAGAATATCGATAGGGGTGGTTGCCGCCACAACGGCGATAACGCTACCCACGATGAGAGTATTCAGCCAGGGCGTCTGGAACTTGGGATGCACCGCGCTGAAAATAGGTGGCATGAGTCCGTCGCGTGACATGGTGTAGAAAATACGGGTCTGGCCATAAATCAGCACCATCATTACCGAAGTAAGGCCTGCAATTGCACCAATTTTCACCAGCACAGCAAACCAGCCCAGGCCAATGGCATCTACAGCAACCGCCATGGGATCGGGGACGCTGAGTTCAGTGTAATGCACTACGCCGGTCAGCACCGCTGAGACAGCCATGTAAAGAACCGTGCAGATAAGCAGTGACCCCAGAATACCGAAAGGCATATCTTTCTGAGGGTTTTTTGCCTCCTGCGCAGCAGTCGAAACCGCCTCAAAGCCAACATAGGCGAAGAATACAATACCCGCGCCCCGCAGAATTCCGCCCCAGCCATATTTACCAGCTTCGCCGGTTGCTTCGGGAATAAACGGATGCCAGTTGTCCACGTTCACGTACCAGATGCCGAGGAGCACAAAAAGCACCACCACTGACAACTTAATGAATACAATCACGTTATTCACTGTTGCCGACTCTTTAACCCCCAGCACCAGCAATGCGGTCATGGCGCCGATACCCAGCAAGGCAGGTATATTCATGCCATTGCCCCATATCATATTATGATCACTATCGATCGAAAGTGTGGCATGTGCCCACTGCGTCGGAATTTCCATGCCGAAGCCGTTGAGGAAGCTCACCACATAGCCTGACCAGCCCACCGCTACAGTCGAGGCGGCGATACCATATTCCAACAGCAACAGCCAGCCCATGACCCAGGCGAAAATCTCGCCCAGCGTGGCATAAGAGTATGTATAGGCACTGCCTGAAACCGGCAGCACGGAAGCCAGTTCTGCGTAGCAGAGTCCTGCAAAAGCGCAGCACAGTCCGGCCAGCACGAAGGAAATCATAATGGCGGGGCCGGCATAATCTGCCGCGGCCTTACCCGTCATCACGAAAATACCCGCACCGATAATGCAGCCGATACCCAGCGATAGCAGGTTCCATTTACCCAGTGTGCGCTTCAGTTCACCGCGTCCGGATTCTTCCTGGATGCGCGCCACGGATTTCTTAATCATCAGTTGTTTCATCTACTGGCCTCCCTTAAGGCAATTATTATGACCGGGGAGCAATAGCATATCGGGCTGCTATGGCAACCTTTTAGGATTAAATATTTGTATTATATGAATATATTAAGATTTTACCGCAGCACTTCATCCAGCCGGTCATGGAACCTTACGAATTCGCTGACTTTATGTTCGGAAATTTTCCGGCGAATCTTATCCGCCACTGCAGGGATATTGCATATAATATGCACCTTGCGCTTCTCATGGGCGATGGATACCAGCATCGACTTCATCGCCACCAGTCCTGTCATATCAATAAAAGGCACATCGGTTATATCGACGATAAAGTTATCGATATAATCATGCGTGAAGCGGTAACGATCGAAAGCCTTTTCAATAGTGCCGAAAAAGAGAGGCCCGCGTATACGGTATAATAACGTCCCGGCTGGCATTTTCTGGAAGGGGCCCGTTTCTTCCCCGCTTTCTACCTTTACGTCTGTAAGATCGGTGAGCCGCTGAATCAGCAGGAAGGCGGCGCAGATCATTCCCACCCCTACCCCCGCCACCATATCGATGAATATCGTGAGAGCGAAACAGGTAAGCAATACGATGACATCGCTTCTCGGGGCAATCTGCAGCACACGTACGAACTGCCGCAAATGTGACATGCGATAGGCCGTATGAATCAGCAATGCAGCAAGCGAGGCCATCGGCACATAACCGATCCAGCGCGCCAGCAGCACGACGTACACCATAATTAATAGAGCATGAATACTGGCCGCCAGCGGCGATCGGGCACCATTGTTGATATTCGTGGCAGTGCGTGCAATCGCGCCAGTCGCAGGAATGCCCGCAGCCAGCGCGGCGAGAATATTGCCAATGCCAATTCCTGTCAGCTCGGCATTGGGGTCGTGCCGGGTGCCCGCCATGCTATCGGCCACTGTCGCAGAAAGCAGCGATTCCAGAGCAGCCAGCACTGCAATAGTCAGAGCGGGAAATAAAAGCTGCCTGAACTCACCCACATCAGGCAAGGCAAATAATTCACCCGCACCAGGCAGGTGCAGTACCGGTGGATAAGGCGGTATGCCGGGAATCACTTTCCCTTCGGGGCTGACATATGAAAATTTTGCTGCGATGGTCGCCACAATATGGCCGCCCTCATTAAAATACGCCGCCAGTAATGTTCCCGCCAACACGGCCATAATTGCGCTCGGTATGAATCTTACAATCTTTCCGGCCGTAAAAAGTAAAAGCAGTGTCACCGCACCAACCGCCGCCGTATAGGGGTTGAAATGCGGCAGGGAGGAGACAATCAGCATCAGCTTTTCCGCATAACTTCCCTGCAGCCTGTCGATTCCCAGCCCCATAAAATCATTCAGCGACATTGTTGCCAGCACGACCGCGATTCCTGCCGTGAATCCGGTTGTGACCGGGTAAGGCACATAGTTTATCAGCCGCCCCAGCCGGGCATATCCCATGATGATGAGTATGATTCCGGCTAATATGCCGCTCCATATAATTCCGCGCAGGCCGTATTGAGTAACAATAGGGGCCAGTATTACCACAAAAGCAGCGGTCGGACCGCTGACCTGCCACTGCGATCCACCCACAAGCGGCACCACGATGCCGGCGACAATAGCCGTATATATGCCGTGCTGCGGCGGCAACCCCACGGCGATCGAAAGCGCCATCGATAGTGGCAACGCCAGCAATGAAACCACAAACGCGGCCAGCATATCCTGACGAAAGGCAGCAAATCCATACCCTTTCAGACCCGTTCTTATGGCAGTGGCTATCGGAAAATTCTTCATTATTTCAACCCCTAGCAGTCATGGCTTAAGATTGTTTTAAGCAACCAGTGATAGTTTGCTGCCATGATTACTGTTTACCAGCTGCAGGAAGGCCGTATCACGGCACGCGATTTAGAGCAGGGCGAAACTATCCCCAAAGCACTGTGGATCGATATTATACACCCAACCGACGCAGAGCTTGAAGCGGTTGAGCAGCAATTGGGCATTGCAATTCCCTCCAAAAAGGAAGTCTGGAAAAATCATGTTCTGAACCGCCAGTATGTGCAGGACGGTATCGCCTATATGACAGCGGCAATCATCATCAAGATTGGCACCCCCTACCCCGATACCAGTGCTGTTACCTTTATCCTTGCGCCGAAATATCTGCTGACAGTGCGCTACATCATGCCCACTTCTTTCATTACTTTCGGCCAGCGTCTGCAGTCCAACTCCCAGAGCTTTACCAATGCCGCGCAGACATTGGAGGGATTGCTGGAAGAAATCATCACCCGTGTTGCCCATAATTCAGAAATCGTCGTGGAAACCCTGGATCAGATTTCCCATGGCATTTTTGGCGAAGAAACTTTGGAAGATAAACCCAAAGCCCATACCCAGCTGATGAAAGAAGTGCTCAAGCGTCTCGGCACCAGTGCCGACCTGAATTCAAAAATAAATGAAAGCCTGCACAGCCTCAGCCGCCTGCTGAGCTTTTTCAAACAAATTGCCCCCCGCGATTCGGAACTGGAGCAAAACATTGATATCCTTATCACCGATGCAATCTCGCTTTCGAATCAGACTGCCTTTCTTTCCGATAAGATCACCTTCCAGCTGGACGCGCTGCTGGGTATGATCAATGTAGAGCAGAACCTGACTATTAAGATTTTCTCCGTTGTGACTGTGTTTTTCCTGCCGCCGACGCTGGTTTCCAGTATGTACGGAATGAATTTCCATTATATGCCGGAACTTAACTGGGTTTGGGGCTATCCTGTGGCGATAGGGTTAATGATGCTTTGTGCCGTTGTGCCCTATCTTTATTTCCGCAAAAAAGGCTGGTTGTAAGGCTCAGTCAGGGCTTGCGGCCTTTATTCCTTTTTTATTTCGGCGGACATTCTCCGCATCGATTGCTTAAGTCTTCTGCCTTAAATTTTTAAAATGCGACTTATCGCAAAAGAAAAATGAAAGGGAAGGCCATGAGAAACATTACAGGAATTTTTGACAGCAAATTTGAAGCAGACCGTGCGACGCTGCAATTGCTCAACGAAGGATTTTCCAATAGCGACCTCAGTCTTATTATGTCGGACGCCACCCGCGATATCTTCCTCTACAATGGCGAAGATGCCGCCAGTAAAGTGGCAAAAGGCGGAGCGGCCGGTGCGGCCATAGGCGGCGCGCTTGGCGCATTACTGGCTGGTCTTACCGCTGTCGGCAGTATTGTGATCACCGGCGGCAGCGGCATTTTAATTGCCGGTCCCCTGGTTGCTATTCTCTCCGGTCTCGGCGCCGGCGGCATTGTCGGCGGATTCAGCGGGGCGCTTATCCAGGCAGGTTTCGCGGCTGATGAGGCAGCCAATTACGAAGACGAAATCCGGGCCGGCAAAGCTATTCTGGTAGTCCATACCCATAGCGATGCTGAAGAAGCCAAGGCACGCAGTGCGCTGAGCAGTTACGGCGCCACTTATAAAGCGGCCTAATGAATGTAAGACGCAACCCGGTCACATAACCCCTTCCATCCGTGACCGGGATCTGCGCATCTTCAAGCAAAAAGGGGCGGGTTAAGCCCATTTTCCCGCCCCTTTATGTTGCGCGAAACCGGCTTTAAAAAATTTTGAATAGAGGGAGAGTGGTGCCGCTTATAGGATTCGAACCTACGACCCCGTCATTACGAAAGCCATTTAAGTTATTGATTAACAATAACAATGAATGCCAAACAATACCAAAATCAGCGGGTTTCAGCCCCTAACAGCACGCTGCCAATCTACGCACATTTCCAAACATTGCCAAGCCTATTGTTGATATCGCGCTGACACGATGCGCGTGCATGTTTTTTTTGCTGATATGGATGCATACGTTAAGTTTACGCTCTTTATAATAAGATATCTTATTTAGCACGGGGTATCTTTCGGATACTGGTTCTCCCTTCCCATAAGTAATAAACCACTGGGATTACGATTAGGGTCAACAGCGTGGTGCTAATCATTCCCCCTACCATCGGCAAGGCGATGCGACGCATCACGTCCGCGCCGAGGCCGTCGGTAATGAATACCGGAAGCAAGCCAGCGATAATCACTGAAACCGTCATCAGTTTAGGGCGGACGCGCAGTACCGCGCCGTGCATCACGGCATCGAAAAGCTGCTGGCGGTTTTGTGGCGGGTGCTGGCGCACCTGATGATCGAGATAAATCAGCATTACGACCGCTGTTTCCACTGCGATACCTGCCAGCGCGATGAACCCCACCGCCACGGCGACAGAAAAGTTATAGTCAGCAAGATAGAGCGTCCATACGCCACCGATTAAGCCAAAGGGCAATGACAGCATCACCATCAGTGTGCGGTCGAGCCTGCCAAAGTGCATCACCAGCAGCACGAAGATAATGGCGATGGTGGCAGGAATGGCGAAGTTAAGTCGTTCGCGGGCTTCGAGCATTTGTTCAAACTGGCCTGACCAGCCGATGGAATAACCGGCGGGCAGTTTCACTTTCTCAGCCACAATCTTTTGCGCTTCCTTCACATAACCGCCAATGTCACGCCCTGCGATGTCCACAAATACCCAGCCATTGAGACGGGCATTTTCCGATATAATCATCGGTGGTCCGTTAGTGATTTTAATCGAAGCCAGCTCTCCCAGCGGAATTTGTGCGTCATTCGGTGTCGCCACAAGGATGCTTTGCACGTCTTCGATGGATTCACGGAAAGGCCGATCATAGCGCAGCATGATGCCGTAGCGTTCGCGCCCTTGTACCGATTCAGTGATTTTCATCCCGCCGAGGGCGGTGGCAATCACATCCTGCACCATGCCAAGATCGATATTATAGCGGGCAATTGCCTCACGGTTTGGCTCGATTTCAAGGTATTTTGCGCCCACCACGCGGTCAGCAAAGGCAGAGCGGGTTCCCGGCACATCCTTCACCGCCTGTTCAACCTGTACCGCTACATCGCCAATGGTTTTTAGATCGCTGCCGGAGATTTTAATCCCTACAGGCGTGCGAATGCCGGTGGTCACCATATCGATACGGATTTTGATGGGATAGCCGAAGCTGTTCACCAGTCCCGGCATTTTGGTTAGGGAGTCGAACTCCTTAATCAGCATTTCAGTGGTTAAGCCATCGCGCCATTCTTCCTTCGGCTTGAGGCGTATCCATGTTTCGATCATCGAGATGGGCGCAGGGTCGGTGGCGGTTTCGGCCTGACCTGCCTTACCGAACACGGTTTCCACCTCCGGCACGGTTTTAATCGCACGGTTGGTGGTTTGCAGAATTTCCTTAGCCTTGGTAATGGAAACACCCGGAAGCGTGGTTGGCATATAGAGCAAGTTACCTTCATAGAGGGCTGGCATGAATTCACTACCGGTGCGGAGAATCGGGATTGCCATACTCACCAGCAGTGCACAGGCTACCGCTAATGTCAGCCATTTTGCATTCAGTGCTTTGGCTAAAACGGGTTGATATATGGAAATGAAGAAGCGGTTAATCGGATTACGTTCCTCCGGTAATATCTTCCCGCGAATCAGCCATAGCATCAACAGCGGCACCACCGTCACAGACAGAATGGAAGCCGCCGCCATTGAATAGGTTTTTGTGAAAGCGAGCGGTGAGAATAACCGCTCCGATTGGCCAGTAAGAGCAAATACCGGCAGGAAAGATACGGTGATAATGAGGAGGGAGAAGAACAATCCGGGACCGACTTCTTTTGCTGCCAGCAAGAGAGCATCACGCTTTTCCTGAAGCGTAGCGTCCGCACGCATCTCCGATAATTTGCGGTGGGCGTTTTCTACCATCACGATACTGGCATCCACCATCGCGCCTATAGCAATGGCGATACCGCCCAGCGACATGATATTGGCGGTAATACCCTGCCATGACATGACGATAAATGCTGCCAACACGCCCAGCGGCAAGGTGACGATGGCAACAAAAGACGAGCGTACATGCAGCAGGAAAATCAGGCACACCAGTGCAACGACAATCGCTTCCTCAATCAGCTTGTGCGTTAGATATTCCACCGAGCCTTCAATCAGCGGGGCGCGGTCATAGACTGGTACAATTTCCACTCCTTCTGGCAATCCCGGCTTGATCGCCTCAATTTTTTTACGAATTGCCTCAATGACGTTGAGCGCATTCTCACCCGGGCGCATGATAACAATGCCAGACACTACTTCACCTTCGCCGTTTAGCTCGGTCACACCGCGCCTGAGTTCTGGTCCTTCGACGATACGCGCCACATCTGAAAGCCTCACCGGTGTTCCACCTTCGGCTTTAATTACCAGCTTTTCCAAATCCTCGACTTTAGTAACATAGCCTTTTGAGCGCACCACGAATTCGGTTTCCGCCTGTTCGATAACGCGGCCACCAGCTTCCTGACTGGAAGCGCGTATCGCCTCCTGCAATCGCATGAGTGGTACGCCATAGGCACGCAGTTTCACCGGATCGGCGAATACCTGATATTCCTTCACGAAGCCCCCAACGCTGGCTACTTCCGACACGCCGCGCACGGTGGCAAGCTCAAATTTCAGGAACCAATCCTGTAAGGAACGAAGCTGCGATACGTCATGCTTGCCGCTTTTATCGACCAGCGCATATTGGTACACCCAACCCACGCCCGTGGCATCGGGACCGATCTGAGCTTTGGCATTGGGTGGTAAGGTTGCCTGAATTTTAGAAAGAGCCTCAATCACCCGTGACCGCGCCCAGTATAAATCCGTACCGTCTTTGAAGATCACATAAACAAATGATGCACCGAACATCGAAAAGCCGCGCACTACCTTTGCTTTTGGCAGACCAAGCATGGCAGTGGACAATGGATAGGTGACCAAATCCTCAATAATCTGCGGTGACTGCCCTTCAAAATCCGTGCGGACGATAACCTGCGTGTCCGACAGATCAGGAATCGCATCAAGCGGTGTGCGCTGCACAGCTAAAATCCCTCCTGCCAGAATCAACAGCGCGAAGATGGAAACCAGCAGCGGATTATTTGCTGACCAGTCAATTACACGGGCGATAAAGGTTTTGGTAGGGTCATGCGCGAGGTTATTATTGTGCATTGCCGCCTCCGCTGATTTTGTTGAGCGACTCACGCAGATTCGATTCTGAGTCGATCAAGAATTGTCCATTGACGATGACTTCTTCTCCCTCAGCCAGCCCTTCCGTGATTTCTGTGCGCCCTTCGGCAGTAAAACCCGTTTGCACACGTCGCGCCTGAAACTTACCATTACCCAGCGCAAGGATCACATGGCTGCCGCTGGTATCTCTCAGCACGGCGGAGCTCGGTACGCTCACGCGCTCGGATGCGATACCGGAAAATGTCACCGTGGCATAGCCACCAGGTTTCAGCAGGGTATCAGGATTCTCAACCACCAGCCGCGCTTTGCCAGTGCGTGTTTCTGGCGTGATGGTAGGGTAAATATAATCCACCGTTGCTTCCATCGCATGATCACTGCCAGTGATACTGACCTGCGCTGCATCTCCCTCCTTGATTTGGCTTAAATCTTTCTCAGGAATCGCCGCTTCCACCCATATGCTTGATAAATCCTGCACATGGCCGATTTCAGCATTTACCTCCAGATAATGGCCTTTGCGGATTTCCAGCCGGTTCAAAATACCATCGGCGGGAATGTAGAACGGCACGCTTTCATATGCCTTGCCATTTTTGGCAATCGCACTCAATGCTTTATCATCCACACCAAGCAGCTTCATGCGCTTGCGTGCGGTAGCGGCAAGGTCTTTATATCCTGCCTTCATCGCGGCGAGGTAATCGTTCTGCAACGCCAGTAATTCTGGGCTATAGAGCGTATAGAACAAATCGCCCTTTTTTACCCTGTCACCCACAGCGCTATATTTCAGATCATCCACGCGGCCTTCCACCTGACTGAACATATCCCAACGGTTGCGTTCGTTTTCCATGATGATGCCGGTAGCGCGGAAGCCGCCGTCCAACGTCATCTTCATCACCTTCTCGGTACGCACCCCCATCTTCTGCACATTGTCCGGGCTGATAGAAATCACAGGTTTGCCACCGCTTTCTTCCATACCGGATTCATCGGCGTATTTCGGCACCAACTCCATATCCATGAACGGCGACTTGCCGGGTTTATCGAATTTCTTTCCTGGCACCATCGGATCATGCCAGTAAAGCACTTTACGGCCTGAATTATCCTGCGTGACATTGCTGGCAGCTTCTTCTTGCAGGTTATTGTGTTGCCCATGATCGTGTTCAATCGCCACTAAATCCATACCGCAAATTGGACATTGTCCGGGTTTGTCGGAAATAATTTGCGGGTGCATTGGGCAGGTATATTTCACCGCTGCATCCTCTGCCTGCGCATCCGCTACTACTATGCTTTGAGCGGCATGGTTTTTCGATGATGGAACAAAGGTGTGATATGCCTGGAACAGGCTGGTTGTTGCCAGAAGTGCGCCTATAACAATGACTGTCTTTTTCTTATTCATGGCGTTCTCCCTGAACAATGTAACGGTTAAAATCTGCGACGAGAGCGGTATGTTTTGCCCGTTCCGCCACGCGTGTCGCCCGGACGGAAAAGGCTTCCCGCCGGGTTTTGAGGATCATGGCAAAATCAGCTTTGCCCGCTTCATACTCTCTGGAGGTGGACTCTGCTGCCGCCTTCAGGAGAGATTCCTTATGTTCCAGCAATTCCATTTTCTTGGCGCTGGTATTGATCTGCGCCTTGAGATGCTCAAGTTTTTGCATTATTTCCCGTTTGACCGCATCCCGATCAAACTCCGCCGCCGATAGCGAGGCCTTCGCGCCTTGCAATTTCGGTTTCTGATTTTCCGATGCCCATAGCGGAATGCTGACACCCAGCATGATGCTGCCACCTCTATCACCACCGTCCATGCGCCCGGCACTGGCCTGAATCTCGAAATTGGGTCCGTATTCCGCTTCACGGATGTCCACTTCCTTCCGCGCCATATCAATGTCGGAGGCGGCGATGATGACGGGATAGGTTTTCTCCGGATCGTTATTCCACGCGGTCATTTCAACGGGCGGCAGCGTGATGCTTGGCGCTTCACCCAGCATATTCATCAGCATGGCGTCGTTCTCATGCCGCTCTTCTTCTAGTTCCGCCAGCATGATCCGTGTTTCCTGCAAATCCGCGTCGGTCATCTGCACCATGCTGATGCCAGCGCGATTGGCGGAGACGCTTCCCTTCAGGCTCTGTTTTTGCGTTTTCAGTAGTTTTTCCTGTTCCAGCGCGATGGCGCGTAGCTCCTTGATTTTTTGCAGGTTGGCAAAAGTGGTGATCATCTTTGCCCTCATTGCAGTGAAAGCGTAATCTTGTAACAGCTTGTTCTTGCGTGATTCCACCTGCATCCTGCCTGCGCGTGCTTCACGCACGCTATAGCGGGGAATCTCTTGCCGGAAACCTATCATGGTATCACCACCGCCGCGCCCCATGTCGGAACGGAAGCGGTAATCTTCTTGCTCGATAAACAGCATCGGATCGGGCAAGCCTAATTCGCCTTTGGCATAACTGCCGGAGGCTTCCACCCGGCTGGCATAGGCGGCGATTTCCGGATGCTGGCGCAGTTTTTCTTCCAGCTGAGCCAGCGTATGATGATCGGCCATCGGCTTTGTTTTCGCTTCTTCCGCTTGGGCGGGGAGCGATGCGCTTATCAATATCAGCGCAATCATTGCATATTTGAACATAAAACCTCTCGTAACGGATTAACTGCCGCAGACGCGGCAGAGCACATGCGAGAAGCAATCCGCTAGGCTTTACGCCAGATTACGGACACACTTCTCCTTACGAGAGATGCTTGGGAGGGCGTTCTTGGGAGTTGAGATGCGCGGATGCCAGATGTGCATCCACTGCATAAAACCGCTGCACCGACTGATTGATGGCGGGTATTTCAGTCTTCATTGAAGGAAGGCTCATGCTCGCGCCACTATTCATAGCTGAGCATTTAGCGTTACAGGCAGCGTCATCACAGCAACCAGACTTTTCTGAATCCTGCTTGGCCATTTTATCGCAACCGTCACAATCTTCCATATCCTGCATGTCCATTTGCTGGCCATGCTCCATTTTCATCATCTTAGCCATAGGGCATTCCGGCTGCGCCGCTTGCACGGGAAACCCCGCCAAGGCGATGCTGAAAGAAAGCAATAATGTGGCAAAGATGCGAATCATAGCACGTTCACTATATCAAATAATCATTAACAATCAATAAATCAGTTAATTTACTTCACCATCCGCAGGTTTGCCCGTGGTTTGTCATGCGGCGGCATTGGGTTGGTGGTTTTGGCCACGCCTGCGATGCGGTTGCTGATGTCTTCTGCCGCTTGGCGCAGGTGGTCGGTGGCCAGATGGGCGTAACGCAGCGTCGTCTGCGCCTGTGTGTGACCGAGCAGCGCACCAATCATCGGCAATGAGTAACCCAGAGCGTTGGCCATGCTGGCATGGCTGTGCCGCAAATCGTGCAGGTGCAGTTCGGTGGTGATGCCCGCTGCCTTCTTGATACGATCCCACGGCTTTTTCACATCGGCGATGGGTTTGCCGTCATTGCGCTCGCTCACGATGACGTAAGGATTGCCCTCCATGCGGCGGATATTTTTCAGCACCCCCTCGATATAAGGCGTGATGAAGAGCGTTTTGGGACGTTTTTCCTTGGTGGCTTCTTTCGGCAGACGGATAACGCGGTTGGTTAAATCGACATAATCCCATTTCAGGTGACGCGCCTCGCCAGGGCGGCAGCCCGTGTGCATCATGATGCGAAACATCGCCAGTACATGAGGACTTTCGGTCAAATTGCGCTCGGCGCGCTGCATGGCGGATTCGAGTGCCGCAAATTCCTGCTCGCTCAGGAAGCGCTCACGGCGGTTTTCGGGGAATCGCTCCACGCCAAAGCATGGGTTGCTGTTGCGTTCGCGGTAGCCCCAGAGTTCCGCCTTGCTCATGATGGAGGACATGCAGGCCAGTGAGCGGTTGGCACCAATCGGGCGCTGGCGGTTTTTGGCAAGGTAGTCGTAAATATCTTTGCGCTCGATGGAGCGGATTTTCATTTTCCCGAAATGCGGAATCAGCATGTGTGCCAGAATCTGCACATTGCTGGCATGGGTTGCTGGCCTGCTGCGGATAGCACTATGGTCATCGAGGAAACGTTTGGCCACTTCCTCAAATGTGGGTTGGTTGCGCTGCCACTCATCCTGCTGCACGGGGTCATCCCCCTTGGCGATACGGTAGGTCAGGTCACGGGCGATATCGCGCGCCTGCTCGACGGTGAGTTTGCCGTACTTGCCGATGGTTTTGCGACGTGAGCGGTTGTCCTGGTTGCGGTAATTGAGGATGAAGGATTTGCTGCCCGCTGGGGTGATGACCACCCCGAATCCTTTAACTTCGGCATCCCAGAGATACTCCAGTTTGCCGGTGGCCTCGAATGCATCGATTATTTTCTTGGATAGTTTGGCTGTCATGGTTCGCTCCTTTCAGTGGTTATGACAGGGTCACTACCGCTCTTAAGGGGTTGAACATCAACGTATATATGAGCGTTTCCAGTCATCTAAACCGCTTGACTCCTCGCGCTTTCAATGGATGCGCTGCGCTGGCTTTCCTCGGTGGTGGAGCGGAAACACCGCTGCTGCTCAAACTCCAGCACGCCACCCGCACCGAGAATGGGATAACGCACGTTGGCTTTTGGGCCGGGGCCGGTTTTGATGTAGATCGGCCCACCACCCGTGAAGCGCCAGTTATTAAGACAGCTGATCGATAGCTCCCATCGTCGCGCCAGCTGCTCCGGCTTCAGGAACAGATTATCGGTCACCACAGTAATGCCATGCGCCATGAAGAAGCGGTGCAGCGCATTGAGCGTGGGGGTGATGTCCGTGGCTTGGAGATTATCTAGATCAATGGTTGCCATGATCATTCCCCCACATCGTCGCGGGTGGCAATCTTGGCGATGGCTTTCACCACATGATACACTTCCTCATAACATTCGTTGGGAATGCGCGCGAGGAGCCGAAGGATGCGCACGGTGGGGAGTGGCAACGGCTCAGTCGATTGGCAATCCCCGCGCGGCGGATAGAAAACCAGAACCGATACATCGAACGCTTCTGCGAACTGCATGGCCTTGCCGACCGACAGGCGGTTATGGCCGCGCTCGTATTTTTGTACCTGCTGCGGTGATAACTCCACTTCCTCACCCAGCCGCTTCTGGCTGATGCCGGTGGTCTGGCGAAGCATGAGCAGCTGGCGGGCGGCATATTGGTTGACATCATGCTCATCAATCATGGCTGCCTCCATCCGCTTTGCAGCTTGGGTACAGCCATTCAGGAATGCACACGCCGCCTTCGCAGCATCCGCTGATCCAGTTGATGATCAGCCAGTCAAAGAACGCTGCGAATAGCAGCATGAAGAAGCTGGCGATGATGAAGTGAAAGGCTTGCTGCCATGTCAGCCGCGCCAGCCATTTTTGCAATTTATCTTTTATAGCCATCGGTGAATTGCCTCCCATAAAGTTGCTTATGGGTAGGATTCGGTAGCAGATAATGCAATTTATTGTCTATAGAAAAATTGCAAACAAAGAAAAAATTTCACTGAAATAACAGCGGTTTATTGCCGCTGCGGCAAAGAATCGGGCTTAAGCGCGTTTGATGTGCAGGATGGGGTGTGCTGCAAGAATTTTCACATCCATCATCAGCGTTCCGCCTTGCGGATGCAGGATGTAATGACCTTGTTTGCTGCCCTTGGAAATCCAAGCCAGCAAACGCTCGCCACGCTTTTTGGTATCGAGCGTGATGACACATTCGCGGTCAAGGAAGAGCCGCTCGTTGGTTTGCGGCACGCCATCAAAATAGAGCAGATCATTTGAACCGTGATACGGCACGAGGTCGGAGGTCTTGATTTTCAGTGCCTCTGCGGTTGCGGGCAGCCCCGAAATAGCGTCCACGGTCTCGCGCTGCTTGTCAGGGATTTCCTTGATGAAGGTCTTGTATTTAATAAAGCCGGTGATGGGGGTGCTGGGCAGGTCAAGCTCAGGCGCGTCCAGTGCTTCCGGGGCGCAGCTGAGCGCCTTGGCAAGCAATGCGCGATACTTCTCAAACCCCTCAGTTTCGCCCGTCTCAATGCGATTCAGGGTGGAGGCCGGAATGCCGATCATATCGGCCAGCCGCTTTTGCGTGAGATTCCGCCGTCTGCGGAGATATGCGATGTTGTTTGTGGTCATGGGCCGTTTTTACCGCAGCGGCAAAATCGCGTCAAGTGCTTAATGGGAAAATTGCATTGACAGAAAATTGCATTTAGTGCGATTTAGTGATCATGAAATTGTATCATTGGCTCAAATTAGTGGGAATGAAGCAGTCCGAACTCGCATCGATGGTCGGCTGCTCTGTCTCGACCATTAATCGGCACATCAAGCATGGACGCATTTTAGACCCGGACGTGGTGGTACGCATTTACTTCATCACGATGGGCGCTGTCCGCCCCGATGATTATTACGATCTGGAAAATGTTCCACCCGATGTGCAGGCATTGCTCGATCCACGATTCGCGCTTCGCAAACGTTTCCTGCCAGCGAAAGAAAAAGCGGATGCAGCATGAACGACGAGCGCCAGCCACTCTCCCCCCGCAGGAAGAACCAGAGTATGGAGCTGGTGTTCGACGGCATGCGGTTTCAGTTGACGGTCGGGTTTTACCCGAATGGGCGCATAGGCGAAGTCTGGTTGAACGGCCCACGCCCCGATAGCGCGCTATACCACATCACGCAGGATGCGTGCGTACTGATCTCGCATCTGCTGCAACGCTTTGTCTCCCCGCATACACTGTTTGATTCCATGCCACGCAAGGCCGATGGTTCGCCTGCGTCAGTGATCGGCGCGATCATCGAGCTGCTTATGTCGCTTCCCGAAGTGGAGGCATTATGACCAAGCATTTCTATATGCCGTTTTTTACCGAGGCGTATCTGGCCGATACGCAGCACCTGTCGCTCGAAGAGCAAGGCGCATACATGCGGCTCTTATGCTTCATGTGGATGCGCGGTGGATACCTGCGCGACGATGATAAAGAGCTCTCCCGGCTGCTCGGTTTGCATGTGAATAAGTGGAAGAAGATACGTGAAACCCTGGGGGTATTTTTGCAAAAACACCCCCCACACTTGATCACGCAGAAACGTTTAATCCATGAGTACCAAAAGGCCGAAGGCAAGCGTGAGAGCAAACGGCAAAACGCTCATGCCAGATGGCAGGGTGAATCCAGCAAAAACAATCAGATAATAAATGCGGACGCATCGCCGCCGCATATGCAAAGCGTATGCGAACCATCCCTGTTTGCAGATGCGGGTGCAGATGCAAGCCACATCAGTTCGCACCTGCTATCTATATCTATATCCAAATTTAAGAATAATAGATCAGATGGGCGGCAGGGAAACTGTGGAAAACTAAGACCTGCGTTCAGTGAAGATGATGCCAGCGTGTTTACCAATCGGCTGGTCAGCATCTTCAACCAGCATAAGCTGCAACCACCCAATGATTACGAGGTAATCCGTCAATGGATCGATAGCGGCCTCGATCCGTTCCAACACATTCTTCCTGTCATCGCCGAGCTGCTTGCCCGCAACATGCAGACGCACAGCAACCCGCCACGCAGCTGGCGGTATTTTGCCAAGGAAGTCTATGCGATGGGGGTGCGGTGATGGGCAAAAAACAACGCAAGCCCCGTCAGCAGCAGGTTGCCATCCAACTGGAGGCGGATCGCGGCACGCCTGAATTTCAGGCCAAAGTGTGGCTGGAGACGGTGTATCTCGACCGCAAGACCACGGCCATGCGGGTGCGCGACAAACGCCCCATCGATAAATACCACCGCCTCTACAAGATTGATGAGGAAAGCGGCATTGGCGAACACCATCGTCGTGGCATCAGTGACGCGCAGTACCGCGCCGCCGACCGCATTGCCTGCAACTACGAGAAAGCCCAGCCGCGCATGTCGCGTGAGCTGGTACCGATGGTGTTTGACAAAGGTATCAACGTTGGCGCGTACCCGATGGAGATTCAGATCGAGGCGCTGAACCTTCACGAGCGTCTCTTACGCAACCTGAATCATGAGTCACGGCGCATGGTGCAGGAGATCTGTTGCCGCGGTGAAGGGCTGAACGAATATGAAGCCGCGCGCGGCTGGCGCAAAGGCTATGGCATCATCCGCCTGCGTGAAGCACTGGACGAACTGGTGGAGTCATTTAGACGTTTGCGCGAACCTCGCCGTTGACAGTAGGTGCACCTAGATGCTATGTATTTTTACATCATCCAAGAATTGTTTCTACGCAACCTGCTCATTGAGCGGGTTTTTTATTGTTCGCTCCCTGCCGCTCGGCGCGGCTTTCCGCCCATCTCCCGCTATCCCACGTCGCACCGGCAAGCCACGGGTCCTCCCCGTGGATAGAACGTATGCGGGGGGCAAAGCCGCGCCACTTTTTTAGCGACAGCCTAAAAATCCGGGTTCGCAGTTCGCACTCGGTTCGCACCTGAGAATATCCATGACCGATCTTTCCATCACCGACTACTCTGTCGAGAAGCTGATTCCCTACGTGCGTAATGCGCGCACGCATTCGGATGAACAGATCGCACAGATCATGGCATCGATTGCGGAGTTCGGTTTCGTGAATCCGATCCTGATTGATCAGCATCAGGGCATCATCGCTGGCCACGGCAGGTTGCTGGCGGCGCAGCGCCTCGGCATGAAGGAAGTCCCCGCCATTATGCTCGCGCATCTAAGCGAAACACAAAAACGCGCGCTGATCATCGCCGATAACCGCATCGCCATGAATGCCGGATGGGATGAAGAAATGCTGCGGCTGGAGCTGACCGACCTGCAAGCGGAAGATTTTAACCTCGATATCATGGGCTTCAGCGAGGATGAGCTGGATAAGCTGCTCGCCCCCATGACAGAAGTTGGTGCAACCGAAGACGATGCCGTGCCGGAGGTGGAAGCCGTTGCCATCAGCAAGCCCGGAGATCTGTGGCTGCTAGGTTCGCACCGCTTGCTCTGCGGTGATTCTACCAAGCTGGATGCGGTCGAGCGTGTGCTGGGTGGTAGCCTTGCCGACATGGTATTTACCGATCCGCCCTACAATGTGAATTACGGCGCCACCGCCAAAGACAAAATGCGCGGTAACAAGCGAACCATTAAAAACGATAATCTCGGTGCGGAGTTTGAAGAATTCCTGCTGGAGGCCTGCACCAATTTCGTCGCCGTGTGCAAGGGTGCGATTTATATCTGCATGTCGTCATCGGAGCTCGATACGCTACAGAGCGCTTTTCGCAAGGCGGGTGGGCATTGGTCAACCTTCATCATCTGGGCGAAAAACACCTTCACCATTGGCCGCGCCGATTACCAGCGCCAGTACGAGCCGATTCTCTATGGCTGGAAAGAAGGCAGCGACCATTTCTGGTGCGGTGCGCGCAACCAGGGCGATGTCTGGTTCTTCAACAAACCAGTATCCAACGACCTCCACCCCACCATGAAGCCGGTGGAGCTGGTGCAGCGGGCAGTGGAAAATTCAAGCAAGAGCCGCGACATCGTCCTCGACCCGTTCGGCGGCTCCGGTTCGACCCTCATCGCCTGCGAAAAAACTGGCCGCTCAGCGTGCCTCATTGAACTCGACCCGAAATATTGCGATGTTATCATCCGCCGCTGGCAGGAATTTACCGGCAAGGAAGCGACGCTGGAGGAAACAGGCCAGCCGTTTAAAGTGCTGGCAGAGGAGAGATAATTGCCCAGCACAAAAGTCTGGGCAATCTATCGTCAGGCAAGATGGTCAATCGCATCCATGATTTTCTGCAGGGCGCGGGATTGCTTTTCGCTGTAGTTGCAGTCACCATCCATTGCCTTATCACGGAGGCGTTCAAGTTGTTCGCGTAATTCATTATCGGTAAGCATACCTCCTCCTTTATGCGATTTTGTAGGTGCGTTCGCCGTCACGGTTCTTGCCGGATGCGATGGCAAAGCCGAGCTTCTTTTTCAGCACGCCCGCCATCGCACCATGCACCGAATGTTTCTGCCACCCCGTGGCGGCGACCAGTTGATGCAGCGTGGCACCTTCTTCGCGC
>WBZO01001586.1_pt1 | contig 34495 bp, 37 predicted proteins | sample 5204261 | NCBI WGS metagenome assembly WBZO01 (sample SAMN12412400, study PRJNA552823) | activated sludge metagenome | isolation source: activated sludge from anammox sidestream of wastewater treatment plant... | place: USA: North Carolina | collected 2017-09
GCCATCGTGAACCCGGACTTTCTCGCGCGACCGGACCGTCCAGCACGCTCGCGACGTTGGACCTGATTCTACGCCGTGATGCAAGCGGCTGGCGTTACCGCGCGGGCGCCGGCTCCTCGAAGAGCTGGAAGAGGACGCCGCCGCTGTCCTTCGGGTGGAGGAAGGTGTGCTTCTTCCAGCCTTCGTCGACGATGCCGCCGAAGGGTTCGATGCCGTTGGCGCGGAGACCTTCGCAGGCTGCTTCGACGGAGGCGACCTGGCAGCAGATGTGGTGCATGCCGGCGCGGCGGGTATCGATGAACTTCTGGACGAAGCTATCGGGCCGCGCGGGCTGGATCATTTCGAATTTCAGGAGGCTGCCGGGGATCGACATGATGGCGCCGTGGTAGCCGAGCCAGTCCTCGGTCCAGCGGCCTTCGACTTCGCCGCCTAAGACGCGCTGTTGCCATTCGATCTGGCGTTCGAGGTCGGCCACGGCCATGGAGACGTGGTCGACGCGCTGGAGGTTGACGGCGCCACCGCCGGCGGTCCGGTCGAACTCGCCGGGTGAGCGGTGGGCGACGAACAACTGCCAGAGGATGCCGCCGCTATCCTTCGGGTGGATGTACGTGAGGTGCCAGAGGCCGTCGTCCTGGATGCCGCCGAACGGTTTCATGCCGAGGCGTTCGAGCTCGGCCGCTGCCTCGTGGATGTCGTGGACTTCGACGGTGATGTGATGGAGGCCGGGGCCCTGTTCGTCCAGGAACTTCTGGACGAATGAGTTTTGGCCAGCCGGGGAGATGATTTCGAACTCGATTCCGGTGCCACGGACCTGGGAGACGCAGCCGTCGAAATCGGAGTTGGGGCCGGCCTCCCACGAGTGAAGGAACTTAAAGCCGAGCAGGCGTTCCAGCTTTTCAGCCTGCGCCTTCCAGCCCGGCGCGGCCATGCTGATGTGGTCGACGCGCTTGATGGGAAGCAAAAAGGACTCCGGGGGAGAATGTGGGGGTATGGTACGTTTGGCTCGAAGGTGCCCGCAATGACACGTCTGCGCCGCGGGACGGTGCTGGTGAACCTGGCCGCGCGGGGCGTCGCGAAGGATTTCGACGGCACGCGCATCACGGGCTACCTGGCGCGTAGGGGCGTCGAGGCACGGCTGGTGCTGCCCTCGTCGGGGGCCGATGCGACAGTGAAGGCGCGCGAGGCGGGTGAGCGCGGCGATGACATTCTGTTCGTGGTTGGCGGCGACGGGTCGGTGCGGGATGTGGCGCTGGGACTGGCCGGGACGGAGACCGCCCTGGCGGCGGTACCCGCGGGGACGGTGAACATCTGGGCGCGGGAGGCGGGCATCCCGACGGGGATCCGGGCGGCGATCGATGCGCACCTTGACGGCCAGAGCGTGCACATGGACCTGGGGAGGGCGGGCGAGCACTGCTTTTTGCTGATGGCCGGGGTTGGCTGGGACGCGGAGATCGCCTCGCACGTGAACCCCAGGCTGAAGCGGGCGACGGGCGACATCGCGTACATGCTGCAGGCGGCCTGGATGGCGCCCGGGCTGCGTCCGCGGCGCTCGCGCTGGACGACGCCGGTGGCGGCATTCGAGGACGACCTCGCATGGATGGTGCTCGGGAACACGCGATTGTATGGCGGGAAGGTGCACCTGACGCCGGGCGCGGTCATCGACGATGGCCAGCTGGATGTGATCGCGTTCTGCCCGCACGGGTTTGGGGAGACGTTGCGGCTGGCGCGCAAGGTGGCGCTGGGGAAGCGCGAGGACCCGCGGATCGTGCACCTGCGGACGCCGGAGCTGACGGTCGAGACGGCCGGCCTGGCGGTGCAGCTGGACGGCGACTACGTGGGCACGACGCCGATGACGTTCGCGGTCGATCCCGGAGCTTTGCTGGTCAGTGTGCCGCGGGGGCCTCTGGCGCAGATCTTCGCGCGGGAACATGTGGACCGGCGACCGGCATGAGTGCGGTCAGGCGTCGCGCGGCGGGCGGATACGGAAGATGGTGGTGTGGCGCATGCGGGCCAGTTCCTGTCCCTCTTCGCTGATGAGGACACCGTCGAGCCGGGCGTAGTGGTGGCCCTTTTCTTCGTAAGCCTGGATGAAATGGCCGGCGACGGTGAATGCCTGGCCGGCAGGCGCGGGGGCGAGGTGCTGGATCTGGCTGCGCGTGTGGATGGAGGGGCCGTAATCGAACGAGTGGTGGAGGAGGGGCGTCATGCGGGCGGCTGTCCAGCTTGGGTGGACAAGGGCGGAATCGCCGGTCCAGCGGCCTGAGCTGTCGCGCTGCTTCTCGAGGGCCCACGTACGGCCATCGTCGACGCTCCAGGGGACGAGCATGGGGCGAAGGTCCTGGCCGTTCGGTGCGGTGTCCAGGGTGAGCCGGGGGAGCTCTGGGGGGCGGTCTTCGGCGGTACGGCGGGCGGGGTTGTGGAAACCCGCGACCCAGGCCGCAGTCCCGTTTCCGGCCTCGCCTTCGATGCAGGCGACGCCCTCCGCGTTGAGCATCGCGACACGGGCGGCTTCATCGGCGCCCAACTCGCATCGGGCGGTGAGGGCATCGCCGGGGTAGACGGGCTTGCGGAAGCGGACGTCGGCCCAGCCATCGGTCAGCCAGCGTTCGCCGAGGACTTCGAGGATAACGGGGGTGAGCCAGCCATAGACGGTGACGCCGCCGACGAGGGCGGCGCGGAAGCCGTATTGCGCGGCAACGGCGGTGGAGTGGATGGGGTTGAGGATGCCGGGGCTGTCCTCGCCGTCGAGGAAGGCGGTGAGGGAGCGTTCGGCGAGCGGGAGCGTCATGGCGCGTCGCTCCATGCCATCTCGAAGTGGGTCTCGGTCTCGCCGGTCTCGTGGAAGCCCAGGCGTTCGTAGAGGCGGCGGGCCGGGTTCACCTTAAGGACCTGGAGGGCGACGGGCAGCTTGTGCAGGGCGGCGCGCTGCTGGACCGAAAGGAGGATGGCCGAGCCGATCCCGCGCCCCTGGTGGGCCGGCGCGAGCTCCAGGTTTTCGACGCGGATGCATTCGGGGGACTCGTCGAGGTCCAGGAACCCGCCGAGCGTTCCGTCGACATCGATGGCGAGGCGAAGGTCGGGCCAGTGGTTGCCAAAGAAGTCGCGCTGAAAGGCGTCGTCCCAGGAGCCCCACGTCTGGCTGACGTAGGTTTCCATGGCGGCGCGGTGGATGGCGTAGAGTGCGTCGAGCTCGTCTTTCTGGGCGGGCCGGATGGAGTAGCGTGGTCCCATGGGTCCTCCGGGCGCGGGGCGTGCCTCTCGGGTACGCTACCGCCAAACGCTATGAGGTGCACGGGATGGCAGTTCCAGACTTTCGGGTGATCGCGACCGATGAGGGTGAGGGAGTGACGTACACCTGCGGGTGTCCCTGCGTGCCGACTGCCCGACCCGGCACGGACGGGGCGCCGGGGTTCGAGCACTGCTGCTGCGGGAAGGTGCACTTCGTGGGTGAGGGCGCCGGGATGGCGCTTTCCGGATACCTGGCGGAACGGAAGGCGACGAAAAAGCGCGAGCCAGCGTATGAGACCGGCGCGGTGCGGCTGGTGGTCGCGGGTGCGGAGCGCGAGGTGGCCTGGGCGTTCCCGGTGGAGTGAGACTGGGCCACGGGCCGGGGGACGGAGCCGGGGGCGGACGGCACCCCGTTTCGCGAAGTTTTGGAGGACGACTGGCCGTGCAATTTTCCCACTGAGTGGTCAAAATGTTCCCACTGAATGGGAAAATTACACGGCCGCCTGCCATCGCCAGAGGGCGTCGATGGGCATCGCCCAGATTCGATCGCCGGCGGGTAGCACCTGTTCCCCGGTGTAGAGGACGACCCCTCGGACAAAGCGATCCTTGAGCTTCTCGCGGAGAAATTCGAGCCCGCGCGTGTCGCGCTGATCGAGACGGGCGGCAGCTTTCACCTCGATGGCGGCGACCCGCCCGTCCAGCTGTTCGAGGACGATGTCGACTTCGACCCCGGCGTGCGTGCGGAAGAACCAGGGCGTTGGCTGGCTGTCGCTCCAGGCGGCCTGGCGGCGGACCTCGCCAAGGGCGAAAGCCTCGAGCAGCGGGCCTGAAACCTCTGGAAAGCGCGCGGCACGTTCTTCGGTGGCGGCGGTGAGGTAGGCGGACAGGCCCGTATCGGTGAGGAAGAGCTTGGGGCTGCGCGTGAGGCGAGTGTTGAGGTTGGGCGACCAGGGGCGGAGCGGCTCGAGCAGGTAGAGGGCTTCGAGGATGCCCAGGTAACGGGTGAGGGTGGTGTTGGGCAGCCGCAGTTCGCGGGAGATATCCAGGACGTTGGCGAGGCCGGCGGTGCGGGCGGCGAGCAGGCGGAGGAGGGCGGGGATGGCGGCCGTGTGATCGATGGCAGCGACATCCCGCAGGTCCCGCTGGATGAGGGTGGTGAGGTAGGAGCCAAACCAGCGGGCACGACGGGCCGGCCCCGATCGGCCGAGGACTTCGGGGTACCCCCCGTTGATGGCGCGCCGGATGTAGTCGTCCCGGTGCAGGGGAGAGGGCGGGAGGGCCGGGTCGTCGCGGCCGAAAAGAGCGTCGACGAAACCCTCGCGGACGCCTTCGAGCTCGCCCTGGGAGAGGGTGGCGAGCGAGATGACTTCGACCCGGCCGGCGAGGGACTCGGAAACGCGGGGGAGGACGAGGAAGTTGGCCGATCCGGTGAGGAGGAAGCGGCCGGGGCGGGGGTCGGCATCGACGTTGCGCTTGATGGCGTGGAAGAGTTCGGGGAGGCGCTGTGCTTCATCGATGATGAGGCGCTGGTCCCGGGACTGTGCGACGAAGGCATTCGGGTCGGCGCGGGCCTGGTCGAAGACGGCTGCATCATCGAGGGTGAGGTAGCGGCCGCCCAGCGTTGCGGCGATGGCCTGGGCGAGAGTGGACTTCCCGCACTGGCGCGGTCCGGCGAGGAAGACGACGCGCGTGTCTTCGAGGGCGGCCCGGACGGCACTCTCGGCGTTTCGCCTCCACATGGTTGAAATTTTACCACTGAATGGGAAAATTTCAACCACTCAGTGGGCACATTTCATCGCCCTGGACCTCTGCTGAATGCGTCCCCGGCGGGTTCCCTCGGGCCGGGCGTGCCGGCGAAAGCCCGGGCCGGAGCCCGGCGCTAGTGGCGGAGGGGGCGCTCGATCGTCCCGCCGCCAAGCACTTCGTCGCCGTCGTAGAACGCGATGGCCTGGCCCGGGGTGAGCGCGCGCTGGCGGCGCTCGAAGCGGATCTCGGCGCGGGCGCCGTCCGAGGTGACGAGCGTGGCCGGGGCAGGTTCGGCCTTGTAGCGGGCCTTCGCCTGCACCAGGGTGCCGGGCACAGGCGCGGCCCCCGCTACCCAGGTGACTTCCGCGACTTCGGCTGCGTCGGTGAAGAGGTCATCCTCGGGGCCGATGGTGACGATGTTGCGTTGCACGTCGATCCCGGTGACGAACCGTGGTTCGCCGAGGGCGACACCGAGGCCCTTGCGCTGGCCGAGGGTGTAGGCGGCGACGCCGCGGTGTTCGCCGAGGACCGTCCCCGAGGCGTCGCGCAGCTCGCCGGGCGCCATCGGAACGCGTTGCTCGACGAAGGCACGGTAGTCGTTGCCGGGGACGAAGCAGATCTCGACGCTATCGGGCTTGGCGGCGACATCCAGGCCGAGGCGGCGAGCGTGGGCGCGCACCTCGTCCTTCGTCAGGCCGCCGATGGGCAGCAACAGGCGGGCGAGCTGGTCCTGGCCGAGCATGTAGAGCACGTAAGACTGGTCCCTGGCGGGGTCGACGCCACGAAGAAGGCGGTGGCGGCCATCCGCCGTTTCGACCCGGGCGTAGTGGCCGGTGGCGACATATTCGGCGTCGAGAGCGGGGAGGCGGTCCAGGAGGGCGCGGTACTTGATGTGTTCGTTGCAGCGGACGCACGGGTTGGGGGTGCGGCCGGCGGCGTATTCGGCGACGAAGGGTTCGACGACGTGCTGGCGGAATTCCTGCTCGAAGTTCATGACGTAGTGGCGGATGCCGAGCTGGCCGGCCACGCGGCGGGCATCGTCGATGTCCTCCACGCTGCAGCACTGCTGGTGGCCGCTGAACTCTTCGGGGCGCTCTTCGGTCCAGAGGCGCATGGTGACACCGATGACCTCGTGGCCCTGCTCGTGGAGGAGCGCGGCGGCGACCGAACTGTCGACTCCGCCAGACATGCCGACGACGACGCGAAGGCGCTTCATTGCCTGTGGTACCATTCCTTTCGCCCGGCTTGGTGCGGGCAAGGAGAGCGCATTCTGGATTCGGAAACCCTGGCGCAGCGGGCCGTCGATGTCCTCTCGGACCGGAAGGCGCTTGACATCGCCCTGATCGACATCTCGAAGAACGCGACCTTCACTGACTACTTTGTCATTGCGACGGCGCAATCGCCACTGCAGTTTAACGCGCTCGCGGAGTACCTGGAGAGCGACCTGGGCCCGGAGGGCATCGACCTGCGGCACAAGGAAGGCACGCCGGACAGCGGCTGGATGCTGCTGGACTTCGGCGACATCATCGTGCACATCTTTTCGCCGGAGCAGCGGCAGTATTACCGGCTTGAGGACCTCTGGGGGCGGACGAGCCCGGTGGTGCGGTTCGCGGACTAAACTGGGCCCCGCCGTTCAGTCAGGCAGGGCCTCTGCTCAACGCGGGCGCTCGCCATAGTCACCGAAGGGCGCATCCCGGCGGCTGATGGTCTCCCGGAAGCCGATCTTGCGGAAGTCCTCGGCCCAGCGGAGGGCCTCCTCCGTGTGGCGAGTGACGCCATCGAAGAAGGTCCCGAACATCTGGGTGGTGCGGAGGCCCATGTTTTCGTACGCCTGGTTGATGAGCAGCTTGTTGAGCGCGAGCTGGTTCGCCGGGATGTGCTTGAACCGCTTCGCGTAGGCTTCGGTCTCCTCGGCCAGCCGGTCGAGGGGGAAGACCTTCGAGACAAGGCCGATACGGAGGGCGGTCGGGGCATCCACCTGGTCGCCCGAGAGCAGGAACTGCTTGGCGTGCTCGAGCCCCAGGCGGTAGACCCACATCATCGTCGTCGGGGTGCCGTACACGCGGGAAGGCGGGTAACCGATGATGGCGTCCTCGGCCATGAAGATCAGGTCGGCGCAGAGCAGCAGGTCGGTGCCGCCCCCGAGGGCGTAGCCGTGCATCTGGGCGATGACCGGCTTGGGACACTCCCAGAGCTTCATGAAGCGCTTCATGTTGTAGCCCATGAACTGGTAATCGCGGACGGGGTCCCAGGCACCGGGTCGCGCATCGACCTCCTTCGCGCCAAAGCGGCGGGCCCACGGCGTGCGGCTGTCGCCGGGGTTGAGGTCGTATCCGGCCGTGAACGTCCGGCCGGCGCCGCGGAGGATGATGGCGGAGACAGCGGGCGAGGCGGTGGCGGCATCGATGGCGTCGGCGATGCCCTGGATGACGGCTTCGTTGAGGGTGTTGAGCTTTTCCGGGCGGTTAATGGTGATGATGGCGAGCGAGTCTCGCTCTTCGTAGAGGACAACGGGATCCATGGGTGTCTCCTTCGGCGCCCGTAGTTTCCCCGCGCGCAGGTGGCCCGGCAACCGGGAGGAGGACGCGCAGGCGAGCCGTGGCCGCGTAGCGGTAGGATGGCGCGGTGATCAGGCGAGCCGCACTCCTTGGCGCGCTGGCGCTGGCGATCTTCGCCACTGGCTGCGAGCGGCGCGCGGACCGCGTGACGGAGCCGGCGACCACGGTCGCGCCAGCCGGGACGGAGCGTCCAGGGGCAACCGGGACCACCTCACCGGACCTGGCGCCCACGCCCGGGGGGACGCAGGGCCCCACCGGACGGCCGTGCTCCCTGGGCCCGGCCGCGGCCTTCCCGCCGGGGCAAAGCAGCGCGGGGACGATCGCCTCCGGGGGCCGGGAGCGGACGTTCCGGCTCTACGTGCCAGAGTCGTACGACGGGACGCGCGAGCTGGCGCTCGTGTTGAACTTCCACGGGCTGGGGAGTAACGGGGTCGAGTCGGAGTTCTACTCGGGGCTGGTCCCGGTGGCCGGGCGCGAAGGATTCCTGGTGGCGAGCCCGGACGGCATCAACCGGTCGTGGCTGCTGACCCCGGGGGTGAACGACATCACCTTCACGCGCGACCTGGTAGAGGGGATTGCGGAGTTCGCATGCGTCGACCGGGACCGGGTGTACGCGACCGGCATCTCGAACGGCGGCTTCATGTCGGCGGCCCTGGCGTGCTTCGCAGGCGACCTGGTGGCGGCGGTAGCGCCGATCGCGGGGATGACGGCGCCGGGGGGCCTTTGCGGCGAGCCCGTGCCATTCATCGAGTTCCACGGGACCGATGACCGGGTGGTGCCGTACGAGCCCGGGATCGTCGCTCCAACCGGTGGCCGTTTCGCCGGGGTGCCCGCCCTGATGGAGGCGTGGGCGGAGTTCAACGGGTGCGAAGGTGAACCGCGGGAGGAGGCGGTGGGCGAGTCGGTCGTGTTCCGCGAATACCAGGGGTGCGACGCGCCGACCGGGCACTACGTGGTGAAGGGCGGAGGCCACACCTGGCCGGGGGCGGTGGAGGTGGAGCGGCTGGGGGCAACGACACAGGAGATTTCGGCGACGGAGATCGCGTGGGCGTTCTTCGAGGCGAACCCGCGGGAGTAGCGGTTGGCCGATAGCGAAGGCCGATGGCCGTTGGAGGGGGCACCCGCCACGCTCCCGATGGTCCGCGGTCGGGGCTCGGTGGTCCCGTCCGGGCGCCGGTTGCCGCAGGGCACGCGGGTCTCCGACACTGGGAGTGATGCGCATGGCGGCGATCACTCCGCGGATGTTCGGGTTCTGGTGGCTGATTGGGCTGGCCGGGGCGGCGCTGTTCACTTTGCTGTTGCGGAGCGGGGCCGCGACGGGCGGTGTGGGCTTCATCTTCGTGTGTACGATTGCGAACGTACCGCCGCCAGAGTTCCCGGATGCGCTGTTCACGGTGGCGATCGAGCCGCTGCCGGTGTACTTCCTGCTTTCGATCGCGGCGGCGTACTTCCTGATGTGGCGCAAGGCCCGGGCGACCGGCCGGGGGCGGCTGTTTCCGGCGTGGCGCATGTGGGTGTTCATGGGCGGGATTGCGCTGGTGGTGCTGACGGTCTTCGGGCCGCTGGCGGCGTACAGCCGGGTGTTCCTGTTCGTGCACATGATCCAGCACTTCATCCTGGTGACGATCGCGCCGCCGCTGCTGCTCCTTGGCGCGCCGATGACGCTGTTCCTGGTGAGCGCGGGCGCGGGGCGGCGCGAGCGGCTCATCTACCCGGTGTTGCATTCGAGGCCGTTCCGGGGGTTCACGAACCCGGTGGTGGGGCTGGCGCTCTTCGCCGCCGTGCCGATCGCGTGGTACATCACGCCGGCGTTCCGGGTCTCACTCGAAAACGAGTTGCTGCACTACCTGGGCTACGGGCTGTTCCTGTTCGCCGGGATCCACTACTGGTGGCCGGTGGTGGGCGCGAACCCGACGGCGTGGAACCTGCCGCACCCGGTGCGGTTGTTCTACCTGTTCGCGCTGGTGCCAATCCACGCGTTCCTGGGGTCGATCTTCTACGAGCCTTCGCAGGTGATGTTCGAGCAGTTGCAGGAGACGCCGAGGTTCTGGGGGCCGGCGCCGCTGCTGGACCAGCAGATCGCGGGGGCGATCATGTTCATCGTAGGCGAAATGCTGGGGTTGATCGCGACGATCGCGGCGGCGGCGGCGTGGGCGCGGGCCGACGAACGCGAGGCGAAGCGGCAGGACGCGCGCCGGGCGAGGGAGCGGGCGGGGGCGTAGGGGCTGTTGGCCGTTGGCCGCTGGCTGATGCGGGGCGGTGTTCGGGCGGGGGGCGTCGCAGCGGGTCATGAGTGACCCGCCTCGGATTGGGGAGAGGGGTGTGGGTCGGGGCGGTAGTTGGCGTGGTTAGTCGAGCGGGAAGTCCCAGGCACCGCGATGGATGTGGCCGATTGAGCTACTGTCGATTGAGACCGTGGCCCTGGGCGGGATCAGGCCGGCGACGTCGATGGTCGAGTGGTTGGCGTTCACCTCATAGCCGACGGTCTTGGCGAAGCTGGTCGAACCGTGGACCTCCGGCAGCTCCTTGCCATCGACGAGGACGGACACGCGCGAACCCGGATGGGTGGCGACGACGGTCGCGCCGGGCCCGGTATTGACCAGATGGATCGAGGTGGTGCCGTCGCCGTTCTCGACGGCGGTCACGGAGAACGGTTCGCCGCCGATGGTGGTCTGGAAGCCGGCGGCGAGCGCCTCGCCCGTCGTCGTGAGCGCAAAGGGCACCTCCGAGGAACGGAAGAACGGACCGGCCCGGAACAGCGCTCCGGGTTGCACCTGCGCGGATTCGAAGAAGGCGGCCTGCGATGCGGCCGGGAGACCCGGGATACCGCCGAGGCCGTCGCCGACGCTTCCGGCGGCGCCGTACTCACGCGGGAGGACCAACGAACCATCGGGGTTGACGATCCGGGGGATGCCGAGCATATCGCCGAAGGCTCCATCTCCCTCCACCCTGACCCGGTAGAAGATCACGAAGTCGCCAGTCGCTGAGGGCATGGCCTGGTGGATCTCCACGGTGAAGCCGTCCTGGGTCTTCGAGGCGAGGGCTGCGCCGGCAGGCGGCTGGAGGGCGGGGAGCTGCGAGTCAACGACTGCGCCTGCGGGCCCGAGCACGCGAGTCGACGCTGTGTTTCCTGCGAACGCGCCGATCGTGAACGCGGCGGCGATGAGGGAGAGGACAACCGCGAAAGCGACAAGAGCCGCGGAGCGCACCCGCCAGTCCCCGCCATGTTGCGTCCCGGCCGCAGCATGGCGACGGGTAGGCGGGAGGATCGTGGAGTGTCGTGTGATCATGGTCGGCTCCGCCGTTCCGGTTTCGGGCGCTCCGGAGAGGGAAAGGATAGCACCAGGCCCCGGCGAACGGGCACTCCCGCCGCGTATAGTCCGGGCGCACCAGACCCGGGGAGTGCCGCGCCCAATGAGTTTGCCACAGCCGATCGACCAGTCCGCCATGCTCGGTGGTCTCCGCTTTCACTACCGCGAGTGGCCCAACCCCGGTGCCCAGGCGCTGGTACTGCTGCACGGGTTCACCGGGCACGCACGGACGTGGGATAGCCTCGCGGCGGCGATGCAGGCGCGCTACCACGTGTACGCGCTCGACCAGCGCGGCCACGGCGATTCGAGTTGGGCCGAGGACTACGGCGTGGACGCCATGGTCAGCGATGTGGACCGGTTCGTGCGGGCACTGGGGCTGAAGCGGTTTGCGTTGCTGGGGCTTTCGATGGGCGGGCGCACGGCGTACCACTACGCCGGGACGCACCCGGAGGAGGTCGAGCGGCTGGTGATCGTCGACATCGGGCCGGACATCCACCCGGCGGGCGCGACGCGGATCAACACGGGGGTGCAGGCTTCGGACGTGTTCGCCAGCCCGGATGAGGCGGTCGCGCGGGCGCGGCAGGCGAACCCGAACGCGGACCCGCACGAGTCGGAGCACCGGACACGGCACAACCTGATGGTGCTCGACGATGGGAAGTGGACGTTCCGGTACGACCGGGGGCTGCGTTCGGGCGAGCGGCCATTGCAGCGGCCAGACGCGGCGGCCGCGTGGGCGCTCTTGGCGAAGATCACGGCGCCGACGCTGCTGGTCCGGGGCGAGGTGAGCGACGTGCTCGCGCCCGAGACCGCGGACCGCATGGTGAAGACCATCCGGGGCTGCCGGTTCGCGGTCGTCGCCGGGTCGGGGCATTCGATCCCGCTGGAGCGGCCGGCGGAGTTCCTTGAGGCGGTGCGGACGTTCCTGTAGGCCGGTCCCGTCTCCGGATGGGGCCAATTCGCTGGCGTGGCGTGACGCGTCCGGCACTGATGTCTTCGACGACGCCTGCGGTAGTCTCGTGTCCGGAGGCCTGAATGACCGGCGAGTACGCCCCGACGCACTACGACACCATTGGCACGACCTACGCCCGGACGCGCCGCCCGGACCCGCGCATCCAGAACGCCATCTGGGCCGGCCTCGGTGCGGCGGGATCGGTGGTCAATGTCGGCGCGGGGACAGGCTCGTACGAGCCGCCCCAGACGGTGCTGGCCGTAGAACCATCCCGCGTGATGGTGGCGCAGCGGCCCCCAGGCGTGGCGCCAGCGGTGCTCACAACCGCGGACCGCATTCCCCTGCGCGCTCGATCCGTAGACGCTGCGCTGTGCATCCTGACGATCCACCACTGGCCAGACCTTGCCGCGGGGGTCGCCGAGTTGCGACGGGTGGCGCGGCGCGGAGTGTTCTTCACCTGGGACCGCGACGTGACAGCCGGCTTCTGGCTGTTCCGCGAGTACTTCCCGGAGATGGGCGCCGCGGATTACCGCAAGGCAGTCCCCCTTGGGCGGCTCGTTGACCTCGTGGGCCCGGCGCGTATCACGCCGGTCCGCGTACCGCGCGACTGCATCGACGGGTTTCTCGGCGCCTTCTGGCGCAGGCCGGCGGCCTACCTGGACCCGCTGGTCCGGGCGGGGATCTCCGCGTTTTCGGTCGTCCCGACGGGGGAGTTGGAAGCGGGTCTCGCGCGGCTAAGGACCGATGTGGAAAGGGCCCGATGGGACACGCGTCACGCGGGACTGCTGGGGATGGCGGACGCGGACCTCGGTTACCGACTCGTGGTGGCCGACTGGGACGACTGACCATCGCGAGCCGACGCGGAGCCGACCCAGGGAAGCTACGTTCTCCCCATACGTCGTAGTGAGTGGTGAGGGCGCGTCTCATTGCGAGACAACTGTTAGATCACGGGCAGTGATCTTCACGTAACCTGTAGGTGCGGGCTCCGGCCCGCGTTTGCCGTCCCCGCCGTCAACTGTCATTCGAAAACCAACCGTGGAGTGCCGTCGTGGGCGACACCGACCTCCTCGTGACCCTCGCGTTCGCCCTCGGCGCCGCCGGCATCGGGGCGATGGGGGCTGCGTTCTTGCGGCAGTCGCTGGTGCTGGGCTACATCCTGGCGGGCCTGGCGATCGGCCCGCACACCCCCGGGTTCGTTGCCGACGTGCCGACCGTCGAGGACCTCGCCGACATCGGCATCGTCCTCCTGATGTTCGCCATCGGGGTGCAGCTTTCGTTCAGCGATCTGCGGCGTGTCGGGCGGGTGGCGGTGCTCGGGGGCGGGCTGCAGGTCGCGGCGACGATAGCGATCGTCTACGCGGTGGGTATCGCGGTGGGATTTGGAAGACTCGAGTCGCTATTTTTCGGCGCGGTGATCTCGAACTCATCGAGCACCGTGCTCTCGAAGGTACTTTCCGAGCGGGGCGACGTCGATTCGGTGCACGGTCGCATCAGCCTGGCATGGTCGACCGTGCAGGACTTCAGCACGGTGGCGTTGGTGGTGGTGCTCACCACGCTGGCCAACGGTTCGACCGATACGCTCGCGTTAGACCTGACGAAGGCGCTCAGCCTTGCCGCGTTGTTCCTGGTATTGGTGATCCCGCCTGGGCTGTTCGTGTTGCCGCGGTTCTTCGAGCGCATTTCGGCCACGGGAAACGTCGAGGTGTTCACGCTGGCGGCGGCGAGCATCGCGCTCGGGGTGGCCTACCTTGCGCAAGCGTTCGGCATCTCGGTGGCGCTCGGGGCGTTCGTCGGCGGCATCCTCGTCGGCCGGTCGGATGTGTCGCATGAGGTGGAGAGCCGCCTGGCGCCGATGCGCGATCTGTTCGCGGGGCTGTTCTTCGTCTCGGTGGGCATGCTCATCGACCCGGACCTCGTGGCGGAGAACCTCTGGCTGGTGGGCGTGACGGTCGTGCTCATCGTGGGTCTCAAGGGGGCGATGTCGGGGATGATCACGCTTGCGTTTGGCTACCGGGGACGGACGGCGGTGCTGACGGGGGCTATCCTCGCGCAATCGGCGGAGTTCTCGTTCCTGCTGGCGCGATTGGGGACGGAACTCGATGCGATTTCGGCGGACGTGTTCGGCCTGATGCTGGCCGGAGCGGCGATATCGATCGTGCTGGCGCCGGCGGTGTTCGCGGGAGCGCAGCCGCTGGGAAGGCTGGTGGAGCGGCGCTTGCCGCTGCCGCCGCTGGCCGACCTTTCGGACGAGGTGGCCGACGCCGAGCTTTCAGGCCACGCGATCCTGTGCGGCTACGGCCGTGTGGGGCGCGTAGTCCATGAGGCGATCCGGCAGCAGGCGATCGGCGTGGTCGTGATCGAGCAGGACGCCGGGGCGGTGGCGTCGCTTCGGGAGCAGGAGGTAGCGGTATTGCAGGGGAGCGCATCGAATCCGGTGATCCTCGAACGGGCGGGGATCTCTCGGGCACGCATCCTCATCGCGGCGATACCGGACCCGCTGTCGATCCGGCGGATCGTGGAGGTGGCGCGGGCGGCGAACCCCGAGATCGACATCGTCGTCCGCACGCACAGCCAGGCGGAACGCCGCCACATCGAGGATCAGGGCGCCGACGAAGCCGTGGTGGGCGAACTGGAACTCGCGATGGAGATGAGCCGGCACACGCTTCGCCACTTCGGCATGGCGGATGCCCCGGCCGAGCTGCTGCTGCGTAAAGTACGGGCGAAGAGCCAGGGCGAGTAAGGGGGTCCGGATGGCGCGCGTCGTGGTAGGGCTGGACGGGTCGGCGCAGTCGCTCCAGACGCTGGAGCATGCGGGCAGGTTCGCGGGGGCTTTCGAGCACGAGCTGGTGGGCGTCCACGTGGTGGACCCCGTTCCCGAAGAGACTATTTCGCCAGAGAAGGGGCGGCTGCGGGTGGCGCAGCGGGCCGCGAAGCTGGAGCGCGATCTCGCCCCCGGCCTGGCGCCGTTCGACGGCCGGATGCGCACGGTTTATTTGCAGGCCGGCGAGAAGGTGGCGCCAGCACTGGTGCGGGCAGCCGCGGAAGAAGGGGCGGTGCTGCTGGCGGTGGCGACGCGCAGCACGGGCCGCTGGAAGCGCGCGTTGCTCGGGAGCGTGGCGTTGGAGGTTCTCTCCCGCGACCACCTGCCCCTGATGCTTACGGGGCCGGCGATCGAACCGCCTTCGCGGGAAGAGGGTTACCGGATCCTGTTCCTTTCAGATGACGCGGTCGGGGCAGCCGCCCTGGCGCGGCTGCTTCACCCGGCGCTGGCTCGCTCGGAGGCGCGGGTGACGGTCCTCCATGTGAACACCGGGGGCGAAGCGAGCCACCTTGACCGGATCGCATTCGAGCACCGGGTGGCGCGGATCACGGGGCTGCTTTCGCCGAACGACACGGTCTCCGGCCGGCTGGAGCAGGTGGCGGCTCCCCAGGAGATCCTTTCCCGGACGCTGGCAATCGCCAGGGAAGTGGGCGCCGATGCGTTTGCGCTGGCGACATCGAGCCACCGCTTGAAGCGGCGGCTCTGGGGCGGAAGCACCGCGCTTTCGCTGCTGGCGCGGTCGCCGTTGCCGCTGATCGTGGTGAGCCGGGGATAGGAGGTGCGGGTTGCGAGTTGCGTGCGAAGTGGGGCGGGCGGCGAATCCGAAACCGGAAATGGATGGGTGGGGGCGGCGGCGCGGTTCGGGCAGGTGAAGCCGCACCCTGCTCGACAGCCGGGCTCGCTGACCTCGCCCGTCTGGCCGATCCGCGGGCGGGCTGAGTGGCGGGTGGCGAGCGATGTGGGGCGGGCGGCGAATCCGAAACCGGAAATGGATGGGTGAGTGCGGGGCGCGGTTCGGGCGAGTGACGCCGCACCCTGCTCGACAGCCGGGCTCGCTGACCTCACCCGTTTGGCCGATCCGCGGGCGGGCGGGTTCGGGGACAATGGCCGGATGATCGTCGCCGACCTTTCGAACGTGTCGCGCATCCACGGGGGCCGCACCATCTTCCGCGGGCTTTCGTGGTCGTTGCAGGATGGCGAGAAGATCGGCCTGGTGGGGCCGAGCGGCTGGGGAAAGTCGACGCTGTTGCGGGTGCTTGCGGGGATCGATGCTCCCGATGCGGGAGCGGTGACGTTCCGGCGGGGGTTGCGGGTGGCCTACCTGCCCCAGGAGTTCGCCGGCCAGCCGGGGCGGAGGGCGTTTGACGAGCTGTTGGCGGCCAGCGGGGACCTCGCGGCCATCGAGGCGGAGTTGACCGCGGTCGAACGGAAGATGGCCGACCCGGAGGTGCTCGCGGACCCGGATGCGTTCGACCAGGTGCTGCACGAACACGCCGACCTGCTGGAGCGGTTCGACAAGGCCGGTGGCGGGGCGGTCCGCAACCGGGCCGAGGCGCTCCTGCGTTCGCTGGGGTTCGACGAGGACGCGTGGGGGCGCCCCATGGAGCTGCTCTCGGGCGGGCAGCGGAAGCTCATCGGCATCGCCCGCTGCCTGCTGGGCGAACCAGACCTGCTGTTGCTGGACGAGCCCGACAACCACCTCGACCTGGACCGCAAGGCGATGCTGGAGCAGGTGATCCGTGGGTTCGATGGCTGCGTGGTGGTGGTTTCGCACGACCGCTACCTGCTCGACGAGACGGTGAACGTGATCTGCGAGCTCGACTATTCGCGCGAGGCGGGGGTGGTGTTGAAGCGGTGGGAGGGGAACTACACCTCGTACGTGACCCAGCGGGAGCTGGCGCTCCTGAAGCAGCAGCAGGATTATGTCGCGCAACAGAAAGAGGTGCAGCGGCTGGAGGCTGCGATCGCCCGCTTCAAGCTCTGGGCGTCAATCGTGATCGATGAGCGGCACATCAAGCAGGCGCGGAACAAGCAGCGCCAGATCGACTCGATGGAGAAGGTGGAGCGGCCGGTCCTGGAGCGCCGGAAGATGTCGCTCAATTTCCGGCCCGCGAACCGCGGGGGGGCGAAGGCCGTCGAACTGCGGCACCTGGAGAAGGCGTTCGGCGAGAAGGTCATCATGATCGACGCCAACGCGACCATCATGAACGGGGAGCGGGTGGGGATTGTGGGGCCGAACGGCGCCGGGAAGTCGGTGCTGCTCAAGCTCATCCTCGGGCAGCTGCCGGCGGATGGCGGCGAGGTGTGGACGGGGCCGAGCATCAGGACGGGGTACTACTCCCAGGAGCACGAGACGCTGAACTTCAACCAGACTCCGGTGGAGGCGCTGCGCGAGGTGAAGCCGATGTACGAGGGCGAAGCGGTGGCGCAACTGCAGCGGTTCTTGCTGCCGTATGACGCGACGAGCCAGCGGATCGCCACGCTGAGCGGCGGCGAGAAGAGCCGGGTACAGCTGGCGCGGATGATGCAACTCGGGGCGAACTGCCTGGTGCTCGATGAGCCGACGAACAACCTGGATATCCCGGCGGCGGAGGTGCTGGAGGAGGCGCTGGAGAAGTTCCAGGGCGCGGTGATCGTGGTCTCGCACGACCGGTACCTGCTCGACCGGCTGGTGGACCGGGTGTTCGAGGTGCGGGACGGGGAGCTGCGGGTGTTCGAAGGCGGGTACAGCGACTACGCGGCGCGGCGCCAGGCGTAGGGCATGAGGCATGAGGCATGAGGCGCGCGGGGTCAGGCCAGGGGCTTGCGGGCGAAGACGGTCACGCCGCGCGTATCGAACTCGGCAGCATCGGATTCGTGCTTGCTGCCGGAGAAGACGTCGATTTCGTTCGACATGATGACGTCGCCGAACCCGACGAGCTTCAGGATTTGCCTCCACTCTGCTTCCAGCAGAGCACCTGCAATTCAGCCACTCCAGAGTTCGATGTCGTCTTTCGCCTCCTGCGGGACTTCCTTGTGGACGAGGATGTCGCCGACCTGGATGCGGCCGCCGGGTTTGAGCACGCGGTACATTTCGCGGAAGACCGCCTGCTTATCGGGGCAGAGGTTGATGACGCCGTTGCTGATAACGACGTCGGCGGCGCCGTCGGCGACCGGGAGGTTCTCGGCGTACCCGTCCAGGACCTCGACGTGAGCGTGGCCCAACCGGCGAGCGCCCTCGGCCGCCTTCGCTCGCATTTCGGGGGTCATATCGACGGCGAGGACCCGGCCGCCCGGGCCGACATGGCTGGCGGCGATCAGCGTATCGAAGCCCGCGCCGCAGCCGATGTCGACGACGACTTCGCCGGGGTGGAGGTCGCCGAACAGGAATGGGTTGCCGGTGCCGGCGAAGGAGTCGACGGTGCCCGGGAGAAGGGCGGCGACGACCTCGCCAGGGTAGCCGAGCATGGCGGCGAGGGGAGCCCCGGTGTGGAAGTGGAACCCGAGTTCGGGATTGAGGGCGACGTCGCGGTACTTGTCGGAAATGCGGGCGCGCAGTTCCTCGCGGTCGACCGCGGCGACGCCAAGGGGTGCAGTCATCGGCGACCCCCTCCTGGGGTGATCTCGCGCAGGACGCGTGGTGCCGCAGACGCCCGCCTGACCTGGCGCGCGCCGAGCGTAGGGTGGCCCCAGGAGCCGCGTCAATGCGGGAGTGTGAAGTAGTTCACCCTCCTCCGGGGACATGGTGGGGCTGGTCAGCGTTGGATTTCGGGGTAGGGCGACGAGCCTGTGTATGACCGCCGTCATACCGTGAAAAGGTGTTCGTTTGCTGGAGTGAGAGGGATTCTTGACTTCATCGGTCAACATTATTGGGTAGAACCCGGTTGGATCGACGTGGAACGAGGCGAGGCACGATGGCAGACAACGGGACGGCGACAGGGGACAGGCGGCACAAGGTCGTCATCATCGGCGGTGGGAACGCGGGCATCAGCGTGGCGGCGCGCCTGCTGCGCAAGCTCAAGGGACTCGACGTCGCAATCATCGACCCGGCGACGACGCACTACTACCAGCCACTCTGGACGCTCGTGGGTGGCGGAGTGTTTCCGAAGGAGAAGTCAGCCCGGCCCGAGGCCTCGGTGATCCCGAAGGGCACGACCTGGATCCAGGACGCGGTGACGCAAGTGCTCCCGGATGAAAACGCAGTGGTCACCGCTGGCGGGACGCGCGTGGAATACGAGTTCCTGGTGGCGGCGCCGGGCATGCAGCTCAACTGGGGCGCAATTGCCGGTCTCCCGGAGGCGCTGGGGAAGGACGGCGTCTGCAGCAACTACTCGTACGAGACGGTGGACAAGACCTGGGAGTTCATCCGCACGTTCGAGGGAGGGACCGCCGTGTTCACCCAGCCGAGCACGCCGATCAAGTGTGGCGGGGCGCCCCAGAAGATCGCCTACCTGGCGGACGACGCGTTCCGCAAGGCCGGGGTCCGGGAGAACTCGAAGATCATCTTCGCGAACGGCGGGGCCAAGCTCTTTTCGGTCGAGAAGTACGAGAAGACGCTTTACAAAGTGGTCGAGCGCAAGGGAATCGACCTGCGTCTCCGGACGGAACTGGTGGCCATCCGGGGCGAGGCGAAGGAGGCGGACTTCAAGGACCTGGACAGCGGCGAGGTGACGACAGTGGAATACGACATGATCCACGTGACGCCGCCGATGAGCGCGCCGGACTTCATCCGGAGCAGCCCGCTGGCGAACGCGGACGGCTGGATCGATGTCGACCGGGCGACGCTCCGGCACACGCGGTATGCCAACGTTTTCGGGCTGGGCGATGCGAGCAGCCTGCCGACAAGCAAGACGGGGGCGGCGATCCGGAAACAGGCCCCGGTGCTGGTCCAGAACCTGGTGGCGTCGATCCTGGGCACCAACGGCGAAGGCGCCTACGACGGGTACACGGCCTGCCCGCTGGTGACCGGGTACGGGAAACTGGTGATGGCGGAGTTCGACTACGACCTGAAGCCGCACTCGACCTTCAAGTTCGACCAATCAAAGGAACGGCGGTCGATGTACCTGTTCAAGCGTAATGTGCTGCCGGCCCTGTACTGGCGGGGCATCCTGAAGGGGCGGGCGTGAGCGCCAGGTGACTGACCGGCCGATGCGGGTGGGCGGGACCGGGCAATGCGCCTTGAGCGGGCTCCCGGCCTTATCCGGGGACGGTCAGATCTCGGCTTCGACGGGCGTGTCTTCCTGGGGCTCGGGAAGCGGGGGGAGTTCGCGCGGGCTCTTGATGCCGAAGTGTTCGAGGAATCGCATGGTGGTGCGGTAGAGCTTCGGGCGGCCAGGCCCGTCGCCGGTGCCCACGTTATCGATCAGGCCGCGCTGCTCGAGGATGGCGACCAGGCGGTCGCTGTTGACGCCACGGATGGCCTCGATGTCGGCGCGGGTGCATGGCTGCTTGTAGGCGATGATGGTGAGGGTTTCGAGGGCGGCGCGGGTCAGGCGCTGCCCGGGGCCGGTGCCGAGCATGTTTTCGATGTACGGCGCGAACTCGGGGGCGGCGCCGAGCTGGTAGCGCTGGCCGTCTTCGAGGACGCGCAGGCCGCGGGCTTCGTAGTCGGCGGAGAGCTGGTTGAGCGCCTTGCGGGCCGCGGCATCGCTGACGCCGGCGGCGCGGGCGAGGGCGGGGAGGGGCTGAGGTTCCTCGGCGACGAACAGGAGGGCCTCCATCACCCAGGGCAGTTCGTTGGTTGATGGAGGCCGGGTGTGTCCGGGTTCAGTCATTGGCGGCGGGTTCCTCGTCGCGTGGGAGTTCGGAGTGTGCGGGCCCGGCGACCGTGGCCGGGTACATCTGCGGGGCCTCGGGCTGGGGGCGCGGGCCGGGGACCGTGCCGGCCGGGCGGGCGGATAGCTCGTCGTAGGAGATGCGGATGGTCGGGCGGCGCACGCTGGTAACGCCGACCTGGTCCTTGAGGACGCTGGCGACGCCATCGCCGAGGACGCGGGTGGCGTGGGCGATGCTCGCGCTCGGTTCGATGGTGGCGTCGAGGTGGGTATCGACGGCGCCGGAGGCGACGCGCACGGTGGGGGCGACGCGGCGGATGTCGGGCAGGCGCTCGAGCTCATCGCGCAAGAGTGTTTCGATGGCGCTGGCGGTGACGACGACGGTGCCGCCATCGGCCTGCTTCATGCGAAGCGTGCCGCGGCTGGAGGCTTTCGACGACCGGAGGATGGCGGCGAGGAGGGTGAGGAAGCCAAAGAGGGCGACGCCGGCGAGGATGCCGGTAACGGCCCACTTCGCGCCGTCGGAAGCATCGACGAACGCCTGGAGGTTGAAGTCGGCCACTTCGAGGTCGAGCTTCTGGTCCTGGTTCCAGGTGAGTGCGATAAGCCCGCCGGCGGCGGCGAGGAGAAGGACGCTGTAGAAGACGAGGAGGATGCGGCGGACGGCATTCATACGGCCTCCAGGGGGGAGTACCCCCGCACACCGTCATGGTACACCTCGCCGAGTTCGACCGGCGTAACGCGGTTGAGCAAACCTGTGCCAGTTCCATAAACAGGAATGTAGTTATCGGTATGCCCGTGCCAGAGCATCCCGGACCCCTCGCGCGCCGGGCGCTCGCTCTCCCAGAGGACCGGGCGCACGGTACCGGCGTGTTCGCGCCGGAAGGCGAGCGAGAGTTCCTCGCCGAGGGCGAGCAGGCGGGCCATGCGCTCCTGTTTCACCCGGGGTGGGAGCTGGCCGGGGAGGCGGGCGGCCGTGGTGCGCGACCGCTGGGAGTAGGGGAAGCAGTGGAGGCGGGCGAAGCCCACTTCGCGGCAGAGCGCCAGGGTGGCCTCGAAGTCGTCATCCGTCTCGCCCGGGAAGCCGGCGATGACATCGGTGGTGATGGCGGCCCCGGGCACGGCGGCCCTGATGCGGGCAGCGGCGTCCACGAACTGGGCGGCGGTGTAGCGTCGGCGCATGGCCCGGAGGGTGGACTCGCTGCCGGACTGGAGGGCGAGGTGGAAGTGGGGCGCCAGGCGCGGGTCGTGCCAGAGGGCGAGCAACTCAGGCGAGATGTCCTGCGGCTGGAGCGAGCTGAAGCGCACGCGGGTGACCTCGGTCTGTTCGAGGATCCCGGCGATGAGCTGGTGGGGCTTGCGGGGGGGATCGAGGTCGCGGCCCCAGGCGCCGAGCTGGGTGCCGGTGATGACGACCTCGCGGGCGCCGGCTTCAATGGCCCTGTCCACTTCGGCGGCGACCTGGGCAACGGTGCGGGACTCTTCGCGGCCGCGGGTGCGGGGGACGATGCAGAAGGCGCAGACATCGTTGCAGCCTTCCTGGGCTTTCACGAAGGCGCGCGTGTGGAGCGGCGTGGCGGCCCGAGAGAGAATAGGGCCGGGTGCGGTCTCGCCGGCGAGGAATGCCACGAGGTCGCGCTTATCGGCATCGCGTGTACCGGCAACGAAGTCGGCGCCCAGCGCGGTGGCGGCATCGAAGCCGGCCGACTGTGGGAAGCAGCCGGTGACGGTGACGCGGGCGGACGGAGAAAGGCGGCGGACGGAGCGGATGAGCTTGCGCGACTTGGCATCGGCGACGTGTGTGACCGAGCAGGTGTTGATGACGTAAGCGTCGGCTTCGCAGAGGCGATCGAGGACGTGGTAGCCGGAGGCGCGGAGACCGTGGGCGATCTCCTCGGAATCGGCCAGGTTGAGTTTGCAGCCAAGGGTGAGCACGGAAGCGACGCGTGGCATGGGTACAGGGTACGGGTGGCAGGGCAACAGGGTGAAGGGCAAAGAATACGCGTGAAGCGAAAGTAGGGTACGGTAGAAGAGGACACCGGCCTCGAGACAACGACCGGTGTTGACCCCCTTTGTGGCCGAGAAGTCCGGCCTCCTCTCAAGACAGCTACGCGTATCTTCCCGATTCGTCCTGATCTGTAGTGAGTCGCACCGGGCTATTGGCCGCAGCGAGGGCCGGCGGTACCGCGCCGACGTGGACCGCCCAGGAAGGAAACAATCGGAACCATGAACATCTATGTCGGAAACCTGAGTTACGACGCCACAGACAACGACCTCCAGACTGCATTTTCTGCGTTCGGCAACGTGCGCAGCGCACAGGTGGTGAAGGACCGGGAGACCGGCCGCTCGCGCGGCTTTGGTTTCGTGGAGATGGACGACCAGGGCGAAGCAGAATCCGCCATCCGGTCGCTGAACGGCACGGACCTCCGCGGTCGCGCGCTCACTGTGAACCAGGCGAAGCCCCCGGCTGAGCGTGGCGAACGCCGTGGCGGTGGTGGCGGCTACGGTGGCGGCGGCTACGGCGGCGGCGGTGGCGGCGGCTACGGCGGTGGTGGCGGCGGACGCCGCTACTAGGACTGACCCCGGCACAAAAGCGGGTCCGCCGGCATGCAGGTGCCGGCGGACCCATACCATACGAACGAGCGCGCCTCAGCGACGAGGCTTGACGAAAGGATGGAACCGCCAGTGCCGCCAGGATCAGCCATGGGAAATGAGACGAGCGCGATAGATGCGGAACACACACATCGCTGGCGCATTGAGGGGCAGGGTGGACCGACCTCGGCCGGGAGTTGCGAGTGTGGCGCGGAGAAGCAGTTTGCGAACTCCTGGGACCGGGAAGCGAGCACCTGGGCGGCGGCCCGGGGCCGTGGCAGCCGCAGCGCAAGCTCAACGCGCGACTAACGGCGGGTAACGTCGCGGCGTATTGAAACAGCGTGCGCGGAAGCGCACCATGCATGCACTTTTTCGATGGAGGCTCCGCCATGAGCGACGACCTGAGCAGGGTCCTGCGCGAGGCGCAGGAAGCAGCATCCGGACCAGCAGACACCGTCCTGGAGGCGCTCGCGAGCCGCGTGGGCGCGCGCGCGGGTGCGCATGCGGCCTTCGGCGACCCGGTGGACCGCGACGGCGTGACGGTCATCCCCGTCGCGAAGGTGAGGTTCGGGTTCGGGGGCGGTTCCGGCCGGGGCGTGGAAGAGAAGGGCGGCAAGGGCGAAGTCGGTGAGGGTTCCGGCGGTGGTGGCGGCGCTTCGACATCGCCCCTCGGGTTCATTGAGATCAAGGACGGGAGCGCGGAATTCAAGCGGACGCACGACCCGGTCTCGGCGGTGCCCGTGATCCTGGCTGCCGGGTTCACAGCGTGGCTGGTGCTGCGCGGCGTTAAGCGCATCGTGCGGGGCTAAGCGGGGGCGCGGCGAAGTTCGAAGTTCGAAGTACGAAGTTCGACGTTTCGGCCGGTGTCCCGGGGATCGGCGGGAACGGGCGCGGGGAGTGCTGGCGCTGGGCTACGGGCGCGTTTCGTGACACATTTCACATGGATTTCACGCGCACTGGAGCCGGCGGGCCGGGGGGCGGGTCTATACTGGCTTGGGTAAGAGGGGAAACACGCGGTGCGTACGGTCTTCCTGGTTACCCGCCACCCGGATGTGGCCCGCATGGGGCCGGAGTTGGAACGCGCCGGGTTTTCGGCACCGGCCATCGCGCCGGAACGGTTGGCGAACGATGAGGTGAGCCCCACGGCCGACGTCGTGGTCCTCGACCTGCGGGACATCCCCCCGGCAGCGTTCAACATCCTCAGCGCGACCTACGCCGAAGAGGGCGTCATCCTCATTGCGGTGGTACCCGGAGAGCAGATGGACCGCGTAACGGTGGACCTGCCGATCGACGATTTTGTGATGCTCGGGGCGCCGCCGGAGGAGCTGGCGCGGCGGATCGAACGGGCCCTGTGGCGCAAACACGGTGTGGATAGCGAGAACTACGTGCGGTGCGGCGCGCTGGCGATCGACCTTTCGAACTACCGCGTGACGGTGGATGACGAGCCGCTGGTGATGACCTTCAAGGAGTACGAGTTGCTGCGCTTCCTGGCGATGAACGCCGGTCGCGTGTTCACGCGTGAGCAGCTGCTGAACCGGGTGTGGGGGTACGACTACTTCGGCGGAGCGCGGACGGTGGACGTCCATATCCGGCGCATCCGGGCGAAGATCGAGATCCACGGGCACGCGTTCATCGAGACGGTACGGAACGTCGGCTACCGGCTGGTGGCGGAAGCGAAGAAGGAACTGGCGGAGTAGAAGCGAGCGGCCAGGGTTGAAGACGGGGCGCGAAGGCCCCGGATATTCCTGCCCGCGGGCGGAGCCCGGTAAAGACGGCAGACCATTGTGTAGTTTAAGTGCGCGCAACGTTGTATAAAGCAGTCCGGACGACCCGAAAGGAGGCTCGAGACATGACCCAGACCATGACGCGCACACTGTACGACCGGCTCGGTGGCGGAGCTGGACTTCGCAAGATTGCGAGTGACCTGGTGGACGAACATCTCCGGAATCCGGTGATTGCGCCGCGGTTCAGCAAGTCTGACCCGGAAATGGTGAAACGGCTGGCGTACGAGTTCTTCGCAGCGGGGAGCGGCGGGACGGAGACATACACGGGCCGGGACCTGCGGACCATCCACAGCGGGATGAACGTTTCCGAAGAGGAGTTCGTGGCCACCGTCGACGATGTGCTGAAGGTGTTGCACGCCAACGGGATTGGCCAACGGGAGCAGGAAGAGGTCCTGGCCATCTTCTGGACGCTCAAGGGAGACGTGCTGCGGATCTGACCCACAGGCCTATGACCTTACCCGGAACAGGACGGGTGGCGTGGGGCTGCGGTGGTTGGGCGGTTGGCGTGGCGGCGTTGATGGCATCCCCGCGCTTGCAAACGCGAGCGCCTATCAGGTGGCGCGGGAGGGGAGGATGGCTAGCCGCGGATGGCCGCGAAGAGTGCGGCGAGGTCGAGCGCGAACCCGGTAAGGACGGGCCGGGCATCGATAGTCGCGGGCGGGCGGTGGAACTCCGGAGCCTGGCCAGGGCGATAGACGGAAACGGTTTCAAGTTCGGGATCGACGATCCAGACGAGCAGGGTGCCGGCACGCAGGTAGAAGTCGACCCTCTCCGCAACGCGACCGGCGCGATCGTCCGGCGAGAGGACCTCGATGGCGAAGTCGGGGGGAGACTCGACAGGCCCGGCGCCCCCGGAAACGCGCTCGCGAAGCGTGACGCTCACATCTGGCAGGTAGACTCGCGACTCGCCGCGCTGGAGGTGCCGGAGTTCGGTATCCACGCGGGCCACCGGGTGATCGCGCAGGAACAGGCGAAGTTCCGTGACGAGTTCGACGACGGTCGCCGAATGTTTTGGTCCCGGCATCGCTTTCGGTACGACCTCCCCGCCAATCAGCTCCAGATAGGGCTTCGTCTCCTCCAGGGCGAGGAACTCATCGAGCGAGACCCGTGTGGGCGTTGTCATGCGCTCAAGTATGCCACGGCGTACGGGTGCGCGGAGGAGGGTTGGTCGGACGCGGAGTGGGGCGGCGGCGGGTGAACGCCCGCGGTGGGGGTGCTGGCCGCATCCCCGCGCTTCCTGACGCGCGCCCCGATGACGGCTGCCTCAGAGCGGCTCGTCGCACTCCATGCGGACGATGTCGTCGAGGGTTTCGCGGCGGGCGACGAGGCTGGCGCTGCCGTCCTCCCAGTAGACCTGGGCGGCGCGTCCCATCGAGACGTAGTTCGAGGACATGGCCGCGCCGTAGGCGCCCGCATCGTGCAACACGAGGAGGTCGCCGGGCTCGGGGCGGGGGAGGGCGCGCGGCTGGAGGAGTTCGTGGTCATCACGGGTGAAGACATCACCGCTTTCGCAAAGGGGGCCGGCCACCACAAACGGCTCGGGGGAGCGGTCCTGGCCGGCGCCGACGATGGAGATGTGGTGGTAGGAGCCGTACATGGCGGGGCGGATGAGGTCGTTGAAGCCGGCGTCGACCATGATGAACTGGTTGCCGGGCCCCTTCTCGTTCGTCCGGGTGGCCTTCACGTCCGTCACGCGCGCGACGAGGAAGGCCATGCCCGCGACCGAATAGCGGCCCGGTTCGATCTCGATGCCGATGGGCCGCTCGGCGGCGGCCGTGAGCTGGCGGACGCCTTCCTGGAGGATGCCGCGGTATTCATCGAGCGGGTAGGGCTCGGCGCCGGGCCGGTAGGGGTGAGGGATGCCGCCGCCGAGGTTCACCACTCGCGCATCGGGGTAGTGGGGCAGGAGGTGGGCGAAGAGGGCGACGAGCTTCTTCATGTTCTCGTCGAACTCGCGGATCTGGGGACCGGTGCCGACGTGGGCGTGGAGTGCGACCACCGGGAAGCCAGCCTGTTCGGCGAGCGTTTTCACGGCGGCGTGGTCTTCGTACCAGATGCCGTGCTTGGACGATGGTCCGCCTGTGTCGCAGGCCTGGACATGCCCATGGCCGAACCCCGGGTTGATGCGGATAGCGATGGGGCCCCGGTACCCGGCCTCGGCAAGCTCCCGGATCATGCCGGGGGAGCCGATGTTCGGGAGGATGTTGTTCTCGACGACGGCCTGGAGCGCGTTGTCGCGGAAGACATCGGCGGTATACATGACGACGGGCGGCTCGTTGCCCATGGCGAAGCCGGCGCGCCTGGCGCGGAGGACTTCGTTGCCGCTGACGGCGTCGATCCACATGCCGTGGGCGCGGGCGGCTTCGAGGACTTTGCGGGCGGAATTGGCCTTGACCGCGTAACGGCACTGGAGGCGATCGCCGCCGGTGAGCGCGGCCAGCTCCGCGAACTTCGCGTTGAGGATCGCGCCATCGTAGAAGTAGAACGGCGTGCCGACCTTCTCGGCGATCGCCCGGAGCGGGTAGTGGGTGAGGTCCATAGGGAGATGGTAGGACATCCGCTGACTTGGGATTGCGGATTGGGGATTCGGCCGCGCTGGCGGATACTGGGTGCTGATGCTGGAGTTCCGGGAGTTGCGACGCGAAGAGATCCCGTCGATCTGGGCGATCGACCGCGGGGAGCGGATTGAGAACATCTTTGTCGCCGGGCCGGGCGGGCTTGCGCTGGCGGCGGCCCCGTTCGATGTGCCGGGGTGGCCTGCCAGAAAGCCGGCGGAGATGACGCCGGTGTTCGAGGCATCGTTCGATGCGGGCTCGTGGTTTTGCGGGGCGTTTGAAAGTGGGCGGATCGCCGGCATCGCCGTGCTGGAGCATGGATTCTTTGGTGCCGATGGGCGGACGTTGCAGCTCAGTTTCCTGCATGTGAGCGCGGCGACACGTGGGACCGGGGTGGGGAGGCAACTGTTCGAACTGGCGCGGCGGGAGGCGGGAAGGCGCGGCGCCCGGCGCATGTACATTTCAGCGACGCCGACGGAGCGGACCGTGCGTTTCTACCTGGCCCGCGGGTGCCAGGTGCTGGCAGAGCCGGACCTGCGCCTGTTCGAGCTCGAACCGGAGGACATCCACCTGGCCTGCGAGGTGTGATTGGCGACGGGGGAGCTGGGCGCGCACTCGCGATCGGCGATGAGGCGACCCGGGCCGCGAGGTGGCGAGGATTCAGGCGGGCACGTAGAGGTTGCGGGTGCGGACGCGGTTCTTGCGGGCGTGGGTGTGGAGGAGCTGGTGGAAGGCGGTCAGGCGGGCGCGGGCCAGGCTGGCGTAGGTCGCGGGCGTGCCGCCATTCACGTTCAGCTGCTCGGTCGAGGATGAGGCAAGTTCGAGGGCCGCGTAGGCGGCGGCGCCGGTGGCGAGCACGTCCTCCAGGTAGGGCGGGAGCGTCGACTCCGTTTCGTCGAGCGTGTGGACCGCGGTGTAGTAGATGCGGGTGTCATCGCCATCCGGGGCGGTGGGGGTGTGGAGGACGAGCGTCCCCTGCCAGGCGGCGAACCTGACGTACGAGGGCGGGAAGCGGTCCACGGGGAACTCGGCCGCTTCGATTTCGAGCAGGCCGTCGAGCGTGGCGAGCGAGAGTTCGCGGCTGCCGGGCGTCGTCTCGAGCGTGGCGGTGAGTTCGCGCGGGATGGCGAGACTGAGCTCGGAGAGTGCGCGGGCGATGTGGCGGTCGAGGGCGCCGTCGTCCCAGCGGAGGGAATCAGGGTCGCCGAGGTCCTGGCGGAGGCGGGTACGGATATCGCTGAGAGTGGTCATGCGGCGGACGGTATCCGGGGAGCGGCGTAGCTCTGAGGGTCGGATGGCACGAGCTGGCGATTGCGGACAAGGGCGGCCATGGCACACTCGAATCACCCCTTTCGCGGAGCAACCCCAAAGCCATGCATCCGTGGCACGACATCGCGGTCGATCCAGAGCGGATCGAGACGCACCTTCCGGTGGTCATCGAGATCCCGGCAGGCAGCAAGAACAAGTACGAGCTGGATAAGGCGAGCGGGATCCTGAAGCTGGACCGCGTGCTCTACAGCTCGGTGCGCTACCCGGCGAACTACGGCTTCATCCCCCGGAGCTTCTGCGACGACGGCGACCCGTTGGACGTGCTGGTGCTGGGACAGGAGCCGGTGCATCCCCTGACGCTCATGCACGTGCGGCCCATTGGGCTGATGCACATGAAGGACCAGGGGAAGGCCGACGACAAGATCCTGGCCGTCCACGCGCACGACCCGGCGGTGGACCACATCAAGGAGCTGGAACAGGCGCCACCGCACGCGATGACGGAGATCCACCGGTTCTTCCTGGACTACAAGGTGCTGGAAGAGAAGGAGGTGGTGGTCGACCCGTTCCAGGGGCGCGAGCACGCGATCGCGGTGATCCGGCAGGCGCTGGCGGACTATTGGACGATGCGGGCGGCGGAAAAATGATTCGAAGGGCGAAGTACGAAGTGTGAAGGGCGCCGGGGTGGGCCGCTCTGTTCGTTACGTGGCGGCGGCGTGGAGGAGGCCGGCGGCGATGCCGGCGAGCACCAGCCAGGCGCTATTCGGGTTGAAGCGGATGAGCACGGCGGCGGCGATGAAGAAGAGGCTGATGGTGTACCAGCCTTCGAGCACTTCGCCCGCGAGCTGGAAGGTGACCACCGCCATGAGCGCGAGCGCGGCGACGTTCACGCCGTCGAGGAACGGGGCCGCCCAGCGCGACCGGCGGAGGCGGGGGACGAGCGGATGCGTGAGGGTGACGAAGATGAACGAGGGCAGGAAGATGCCGGCTGACGCGGCCAGCGCCCCCGGCAGGCCGTCGATCACGTAACCCGCGAAGGCGGCGCTGGTGAAGAGCGGGCCGGGGGTGAACTGCCCGACGGCGATGGCATCGATGAGCTGCTGCTGGGTGAGCCAGCCACGACTATCGACGAACTCGGACTGCATGAAGGCGAGCAGCACATAGCCGCTGCCGTAAAGGACCGCGCCGATCTTGAGGAAGGCGAGGAAGAGTTCGAGAAGCGAGTAGGCAGCCGGGGTTGTCGCTGCGAACGATACCGCCGGCCAGGGCACGGGGAACGGGAGGAACGCGAGGTCGCGCCGGCGGAAGGGCCCCCGGATGCGGTTGAGCGGCTGGCCGGCCTTCGGCAGGGGCGGCAGGCTGCGCCGGCTGTGCCCCGTGAGCAGCCAGATGGCGGCCGAGACGAACAGCATGATCGCGCCGGCCCCGAGGAGGAGGATTATTTCGTTCGCGCCAAGGAGGGCGAGGGCGACCACGACGGCGCCGAGGAAGAGGGTCTCGTAGCCGCGGAAGGCAGCGCCGCGGAGTCCCCAGATCGCCTGGATGATGACCGCCAGGATGAAGGGCTGGATGCCGAGGATGATGCCTTCGCCCGCCGGGGTGGTGCCGTATTCGACGTAGGCCCAGGCGAGCGCGGTGACGATGAGGATGGCAGGCAGGATGAAGGCAAGGCCGGCGAGCCAGAGCCCGCGCCAGCCGGCGCGCATGGCGCCCAGGTGCATCGTCATTTCGGTTGAGTTGGGCCCCGGGATGAGGTTGGTGACGCCGAGCAGGTCGACCAGGTCCTGGTCGGAGAGCCAGCGGCGCTGGTTCACGAGCTCGCGGCGCATGATCGCGATGTGGGCGGCCGGTCCCCCGAAGGCGATGCAGCCAAGGCGGAAGAAGTAGCGCAGGACCTCGGCGAGGGAGCCCGGAGGGGAGGGCGGCATGGTGGGAAAGCCTACCGCGTGTTGAGAGTCAGGGCTCCATGGCCCGCGCCGCTGCGCTGGCGGGGAGGTGGAGCACGCCATCCCTGGCGTGCCTCGGATGGCGCGCGCCTCTGACCGAACCGGGCGCCTCAGGCGTGGAAGTTGGGCTCACGCTTCTCAGCGAAGGCGCGGCCGGCCTCGGCGAAGGCGTCGCTGCGGGCGGCCTGGCCGAAGATCTCGTCCTCGGCGCGGAGGACCGAGCGGAGGTTGTCGTTGGCGGCGTTCGCGTAAAGCAGGCTCTTCGCCCAGCGCACGTGGTGTGTGGGGTTGAAGGCGATCTCCTCGCCGAGCGCGAGGGCGGTGTCGAGCAGTTGTTCGTGCGGGACGACGCGGTTCACCGCGCCGATCCGGAGTGCTTCCTGGGCGTCGACGATACGGCCCGTGAGGATCATCTCGGCGGCGGCGGCGAGTCCCGTCACCTGGGGCAGGATGAAGGTGGACCCGAGCTCCGGCGTGAGGCCGATGCGGACGAACCGCATGGACACACGGGCGTTCTCGGAGGCGATGCGGAGGTCACAGCAGAGGGTGAGGGTGAAGCCGACGCCGATGGCGGGGCCGTTGATGGCGGCGATGAGCGGCTTCGAGCGTTGCATGAAGGCGGTGAGCGGTTCGCCCTCGGCGGCGGGGCGGCGGCCCCCGTCGGCCGCGCGGTCGCGGCGAAGGTCGGCGCCGGAACAGAAGCCGCGGCCCGCGCCGGTGATAACGATGGCGCCAACGGCCGGGTCTTCGTTGCATTGCTCGATGAGGGCGCGGACGAGGCGGGCCATATCGGGGGACCAGGCGTTGAGGCGTTCGGGGCGGTTGAGGGTGAGGAGGCCGACGCGGCCGCGGCGCTCGAATGTGACGTGAGGGGTTTCGGAGGGGGAGGTCATGATGCGGCTCCTGCGAGGAAGTACTGGATGGGCGGCACAGTATGCGAAGCGGTGGAGGGTGTCGAGGGCAGGCCCTGGCGAGGGGTCGGATTGGATTTCTTCTGACTTTGTTCAATGTATGTATTGATTTTCTTAAGTCCCGTGTTAATCTCTCTCACTACGGAGGTATCGGTATGACAACCCGAACCGCATCGCCGCTGGCCCAGCTGGTGCAGCAGAGCATCACGGCCATCGGCTCGCGCCTGGCCTTCAGTGGCCGCGAGCCAGACCCGGAACCGCCATCGCGGACCGTCGACCAACTGGCAGGCGGATTGCTTGCCGCAATGGGGCTGCACGAAATCGCCGACGACCTGGACCTCGAATCCATTTCGCTCCTTGGCGCGGCGAGCGTGGTGGGCCTGAAGGTGATCGGGATGGCCGAGCCGGGCGTCTACCGGCTGGAGGACGCCATGTACGCGCTCGAGGACCTGCTCCGGCGGACGGCCGAACGGGAGACGAGGTAGTGGCGATGCACGAAGGACCCCTGCTCGACATTCGCAACCTGGAGAAGCGCTACCGCAGCGGCACGCTGGCGAACGCGGGCATCTCGCTTTCGCTGCACCCGGGGGAGGTCTTTGGCCTGCTGGGGCCGAACGGCGCCGGGAAGACGACACTGGTCCGCCAGGTGCTGGGCATGCTCCGGCCGACCTCGGGGAGCATCACCCTCAACGGGGTCGACGTAGTGGCCGACCCCGGCTATGCGCGCCGCAACATCGGCTTCCTGCCGCAGGGCCAGTTCGACCTGGAGGCGTTGCAGGTTGGCGAGTTGATCGAGTTCTCGGCGCGGCTGCGGGGGGTGCATCCCAAAGAGGCCCGCCGAACCGCCGACCGGTTGATCGAGCGGCTCGACCTGGGCGCCTTCCGGAAGACCTCCATGCACACGGCCTCGGGCGGGGTGCGGCGGCTGGCGGGGTTCGCGGCGGCGATCGCGGCGCCGGTCAGCCTGTTGGTGCTGGATGAGCCAACGAACGACGTCGACCCGATCCGGCGGCAGCTGCTCTGGACCACCATTGCCGAGCTTGGCGAAGAGGGCGCGACGGTGCTGCTAGTCACCCACAACCTGGCCGAGGCGGAACGGTTCATCGACCGGCTGGCGATCATCGACGGCGGCCGGATCGTCCGCGAAGGGACGCCGTCCGCGCTGCGCACGATCGTGACCGAGCGGCTGCGACTGGAGCTGGCGCTGGCTGGCGACGTGGCGCCCCACGCCGCATTGACGGCCGAGCACGGGAACCCTGGCTGTTTCCTCTTCGACCAGCGCGACCTGCCGGCGGTGAGCGGGTGGCTGGGCGCCCTGCGCGATTCGGGCCTGCTCACCGACTTCCGCATTGGGCCGCCGACGCTCGACGACATTTACGCGGCCGCGGTCATGCCGCCGCGCGGGCTGGAGGCGGTGTCATGACCTGGTTCACGCAATACCGCGACCTCGTCTCGATGCAGCTCCGGTCGATGCGGAACGAGCTCTGGTTCGCCGCGATGATCCAGGTCGTGCTCTCGGTGGGACTGGTCATCGGGTTCGGCTTCCTCATCCCGGATGTCTCGGAGACGACGGCGCTCTTCCTGGTGACCGGCACGGCGACGCAGGCGTTCGTCACGATCGGGCTGGTGATGCTCCCACAGTTGCTGGCCCAGGCGAAGGAAGCGGGCAGGATTGAGTACTTCCTGACGCTCCCCATCAGCCGGGAGGCCTACCTGCTGGCACTGGTGACGGTGGTCGCGCTGATGGCCCTGCCAGCGGTGGCGTTCACGGTGGTGCTGGGGGCGTGGCACTACGACATTTCGTTCCAGTTCGAGCCGGCGTTCATCCTGGTGGCGCTGCTGGCCGTGTTCTCGCTGGCGGGCGTGGGCGTGGCCATGGCGGTCTATTCGCCGCACCAGCAGGTCACGAACGCGATGACGCAGCTGATCATCTTCTACGTCCTCTTCTTCGCGCCAGTGCTCCTGCCAAAGGAGCAGCTGCCGGAACTGCTGCAGTTCACCTCGAACTTCGCGCCGCCGACCTACGCGGCGGACGGCGTGCGGGCGACGCTGACCGACCTTCCGGGCACGCACCTGGCGCGGTCGCTGTGGGTAATGAGCGGGTTCGCGGCCGGGTCGCTCGTGTTGAGTGCCGTGGCCATGCGACGGCGTGGGTGATGGACTGATGAGGTGGCTCGAGCAATACCGCAACCTCGTTTCGGTGCAGCTTCGCGCGATGCGGACGGAAGTCTGGTTCGTCATCAGCTTCCAGGGGGCGATGGCGACGGGGCTGGTGCTGGGAATGGGCTACCTGATGCCGGAAGTCTCAGACACGACGGCGATGTACCTCGTCACGGGGACGGCCGCCCAATCGTTCGCCACGGTAGGACTGGTGATGCTGCCCCAGGTGGTCGCGCGCGGGAAGGCGCTGGGCACGCTGGACTACTACCTGACCCTGCCGATCAGCCGCGAGGCCTATCTGCTGGCGCTGGTGACGGTGGTGGCGCTCATGGCCTTCCCCGCCGTGGTGTTCTGCATCCTCTTCGGCATGTGGCGCTACGACCTGGCGCTGGATTTCGACCCGGCGGTGATCGCGGTTGGGGTGCTGGCGGTGCTCTCGCTCGCGGGGGTCGGCGTGGCGATGGCGGTGTATTCGCCCCACCAGCAGGTCACGAATGCGCTGACCCAGCTGGTCATCTTCTACGTAATCTTCTTCGCGCCGGTGTTGTTGCCGAAGGAGCAACTGCCGGAGTTGTTGCAGTTCACCGCGAACTTCTTCCCGCCGACCTACGCCGCGGATGGCGTGCGGGCGACGCTGACGGACCTGCCCGGCACGCACCTGGCGCGGTCGTTGCTGGCGATGGCGGCATTCGCGGCGGGTTCGCTGGCGCTCAGCGCGGTCGCGATTCGCAGACGCGGGTAACCGGTGGCACGGACCCGCTACCCCAAGGCGCGGCGCCGGGAAACCCCTCTCCCGGCGCGGCGCCATTTTCGGGTTCATGGGCGCGCCAGTCCTGACGCACGGGAAGGTGGTGGTGGCCGGCGTTCGGGCGAGCAACATCCCAGCACGCCATTCCTGGCGTGCCTCGGAGTCAT
>WBZO01001587.1_pt1 | contig 34485 bp, 31 predicted proteins | sample 5204261 | NCBI WGS metagenome assembly WBZO01 (sample SAMN12412400, study PRJNA552823) | activated sludge metagenome | isolation source: activated sludge from anammox sidestream of wastewater treatment plant... | place: USA: North Carolina | collected 2017-09
GCAGTTCACGCTGCCGCCGGGCTCGATCCGGTACTCGCGCAGGCGCAGGCCCGCCCGCTGCATCGCCTCGACGAACGGCGCCGAGACCGCCATGCCCACCATGCCCTCCTTCACCGCCGCGCGCACCCCCGCGGCGAGCGCGGCGAGTCCCTCCAGTCGCCGGGTGCAGGAAGCGCAGCCGAAGAGGTGCTCCTCGAGCAGCGCCGCGCGCGGCTCCGGCACTTCGCCCAGCCAGTAGGCGACGAGCGTCTCGAGGTCGACCGGGTTCGCGCACCTCATCGCTCGCCCTCCCCCACGCCCATGCACTCGCGCAGGCGCGCCAGCGCGCGGTGACGGATGACGCGCACGTTCCCGCCGCTGAGCGCGAGCTCGGCGCCCACTTCGTCGGCCTGCTTGTCGGCGAAGAAGCTCAACATCACCACCGAGCGCTCGCGCTGGGACAGCGCTTCGATGCACCCGGCGAGCCGCTCGCGCTCGAGCGCGGGCGGCTCCGGGGCCTCGAAGGCCGCGTCCGGATCGCCCCAGGTCTCGAGCAGCGTCTCGCGCCGCCGCGCCCCGCGCCGCAGCTCGAGCACCGTCATGCGGCAGCTGCCGAGCACGAACGAGGCGATCCGCTCCGGCTCGCGCACCTGCCCGGCGCGCAGGCGCTCGAGCGTCATGAGGAGCACCTGCTGGACGAGGTCCGCGGCCGCCTGCCGGTCGCGCAGGTGGCGCAGCCCGTACAGCCGCACGCGCGGCGCGAGGCGGCGATAGAGCTCTGTTTCCGCAACCGAATCGGACGCTGCGCCGGCCTCCGCGATGCGCCGGGCGAGCGCGCCGTCATCCAGTGCGGCGAGGCGGGAATCCTGGGACACCGGCCGAGCATAGCGATCCCTTTGGAGGATGTGTAACGGCCGGGCGCCTCGTTACACATCCCTGCGCTACCCGTCCGCAGCACAACCAGGAGAGCCCCATGATCACCAACATCGCGAGCGGCACCAACGTCCACGAGATCGCCCCCGGCATCCACCGCATCAACACCCCGGTCGAGATCCCGGGCGGGGTCGGCTTCAATTTCAACCAGTACCTCGTCGCCGACGACGAGCCGCTCCTCTTCCACACCGGCCCGCGCCGGATGTTTCCGCTCGTCGCCGAGGCGATCGGCAAGGTCCTCCCGCTCGAGCGGCTGCGCTACGTGGCGTTCGCGCACTACGAAGCCGACGAGTGCGGGTCGCTGAACGATTTCCTTGCCGCCGCGCCCGCCGCCGTGCCGGTCTGCGGCCGGGTGGCCGCGCTGGTGTCGGTGAACGACGTCGCGGCCCGCCCGGCGCGCGCGCTGGCCGACGGCGAGGTGCTCCGCGTCGGCCGGCACGCCTTCAAGTGGCTCGATGCGCCGCACGTGCCGCACGCCTGGGAGAACGGCTTCCTGATCGACCTCGCGACCCGCACCCTGTTCTGCGGCGACCTCTTCACCCAGGGCAGCGACGGCGGCAAGGCGCTCACCGAGGGCGACATCCTCGGCCCGAGCGAAGCGTTCCGCCGGACGATGGATTACTACGCCCACGCTCCGCAGACCGCAGCGACCCTCGAGCGCCTCGCCCGCGAGCAGCCCCAGGTCCTTGCCTGCATGCACGGCAGCGCGTGGCGCGGCGATGGGGCCGGGCTCCTGCGCGCCCTCGCTCGCGCGGTCACCAGCCCCGCTGCGATGCCGGCAGCGACGTAGCATCCGCCCGCGACGCCCGCCGACCGTCGCGCCGAACGGCGCGCCCGGCGCGCCGCCGCTCGGCGCGGGCGCAGGCGCGGGCCGGCGCAGCGGCGGCGACCCGGCCGCTACGCAAACTCGAACGCGAGCGCGCCCTTCACGTCGTGGTAGCGCTCGACGAGCTCGCGTCCGTCCATCGCGCCCAGGTTGAGAACCGCGTAGCGGTAGCTGCCGAGCCACTTCACCTCGCGCTCGAGCTGCGCCCCGGTCTTCACGTACACCATCAGCCGCGCGTCCCGGTAGCGCCGCCGCAGCGCCGCGACGCGGGCGCGGTCGGGAAAGGCCTTCAGCCGCGGCCGCCCGAACGCGCGCAGCACGAAGCTCGCCGCGTGCCGGTAGCGCCCGCGGCCCTTCACCAGCACCGGCGCGCGCCCGGTCGCGAGCGCGAGCACCGCGTCGTAGGTGCTGAAGCCCTCCACCTTCTCGTACAGGTCGGCGAACTGGTAGGCGATGCGCGGGTTGACTTCCAGCACGGTCACGCGGTCGGTCGCCGCGTCGTGGAACAGCTCCACGTTGAACACGCCGTGGTCGAACCCGAGCGCGCGCACCGCCTTCTCGGCGATCGCGGCCATGCGCGCCTGCACGTCCGCGGGCACCGCCGAGGGGTACTCGAAGCGCTGGAACGCGATCGTGCCCGGGTACATCACCGCGTCGACGATCCCGAGGATGGTCACGGTACCGCCGTGCGCGATGCCCTCGACCGTGACCTGCGTGCCGGCGAGGACCTCCTCGGCGATCATGTGGTGCGTGTCGACGTCGTAGCCCATCCCGAAGTCGGCCGCGAGGTCGTTCGCAGGCTGGATCAGCTTCTCCAGGATGAAGCGCTCGAGCGGCCGGAACGTCATCAGGGCCCGCACGTCCTCGAACCGCTCCGCCCGCCGCGCGAGGATCGAGTAGGTCGCCTTGACCGGCTTGACGAAGCAGGGGAACGGGAGCCCGACCTCCTCGGCGCGGCGTACGTCGTAGGGGAACACCGCGTAGCGCGGCGTCGCCTCCGGCACCGCGCGCTCCATCAGCCGGCGCGCGTAGTACTTGTGCTGGGCGGCGAGGATCGCGCGCGGGTCGGCGGTCGGCAGCCCGAGCCGCTGCGCCACCACCGCGGCGATCAGCGCGCCCCACTGCTCCTCGTTCGAGACCACGCCGGCGAGGCCGGCGTGGCGGTACCTGGCCACGATGCGGTCGATGAAGCGCCGCGCGTCGAAGAGCGCGAGGCGCACGTTCTCGGGAAAGCGGAAGAGGTCGAAGCCTTCGTAATGAAACCGGTAGCGCGCGCGGTGGCGCGGCGCCTCGAACTCGGCCCGGTCCCACTCGTTGGGGAACAGCACGAGGATCTCTTTCACCGCTTCTTCTCCCGGTCCTCTCCTGCGGGCATCAGACCGCTCAACAGCGCGGCCCCGCCCGCTATTCCGTCCCGCACCCGCGCGAGGTCTTCGGGCCGGTCCAGGTCCCACAGCATCGGGAGCTCGCGCCACCGCCAGCCGAGCGCGCGGAGCCGCGCCCGCTGCTCCTCCATTACGTCCGCGCCCCCCCAGCGGATGCGGGCGAAAGCCGCGGGGTCGATCCGCGCCGCGGCGACGAGCACGTACCCGCCGTCCGCGGCCGGGCCGAGCGCCGCATCGTACCCGGCCGCCAGCGCTCCGGCGGCCTGGCGCAGGTATTCCGGCGTCATGGCGGGGCAGTCGGCTCCGGTCAGGACTGCCGGCAGGCGCGCCGCGAGGGCCCGGTGCATGCGGTCGCCGAGGTCGCCTTCGCCCTGCTCGGTCAGCACAACGCCGAAGCGCGCGGCGCGCGCCGCGAAGAACGGGTGCGAGCGGTCCGGCGCGCAGCACAGCTCGACCGGGCCGAGCGCGGCGGCGCAGGCGGTTTCCAGCGCGCGGTCGACCAGGCGCTCGTGCAGCCGCGCCGCCCCCACCGCGCCCAGCGCGGGCACGAGCCGGGTCTTGACCGCGCCGGGCACCGGGGCCTTGGCGAACACGATCACGCGCATCGGGGCCGGGATTCTGGCCGAACGGGGGCGGCCGCTCAACGCGGGTGGTGCCGATAGCGCTCGGCCAGACGCTCGGGCGACGCCCCGAGGAAGTAGCGCAGGCGCAGCCACCACATGAGCACGACGATCCGGAGCACGCCGCGCGCTTCCCAGCGCCGCCCGGAGGTGGTGGCCCGCTCGCGCAGGCACAGCGGCGCCGAGACGCGCTTCAGGGCGGCGCTCAGCGCGACGTCCTCCATCAGGGCGAGCGGCGGAAACCCGCCCACCGCCGCGAACGCGTCGCGGCGCACGAAGATCGCCTGGTCACCAGTCGCGATGCCGGTCCAGCGCGAGCGCGCGTTCATGAGCGCGCCCACGAGCCCCAGCAGCGGGTGCCGGCCGTCGATGCGCACGTCGAAGCGCCCCCAGGCGCGGCCGCTGCCCGCGAGACCTTCGAGCACGAGCCGGTCGGCGCGCGGCGGCAGGCGCGTGTCGGCGTGCAGGAAGAGCAGCACGTCGCCGCTCGCGAGCCGCGCCCCGGCGTTCATCTGGCTCGCGCGCCCGCGCGGCGCGGCGGCGACGCGGTCGGCGCGCGGCGCCGCGAGGTCCGGCGTGCCGTCGTCGCTCCCGCCGTCGATCACCAGCACCTCGTGCCCGGCCGCGCGCAGCGGCGCGAGCGCCGCGAGCGCCGCGGCGATGCCGGGCGCCTCATTCAGCGTGGGGACGACGATCGAGAGCCGCATCGCGGCGGGGCCGGGCGCTCAGCGCTGCGCGTCGTTCAGCGACCAGTCGTACTCGAGGAAGGCGAGCGGCGCCTTGCCCTCCGCGACGAGCCTCTGCGCGGCCGGATCGTCGCTAAGCAGCTTCGCGTAGCGCGCGAAGTACTGCTCGCGCGACCGGATCGGCGCGGCCTTCCCGTCGAGCCCGCGGTAGCCGCTCGTCCAGTCGTCCCTGAACCAGTCGAAGATCCGCGACACTTCGAGCCGCCCCTGCTGCGCATCGTAGCGGTTGCGCGAGCGGTCGGAGAGGAACCGCACCGCCTGCTCCTCGAGCTGCGCGTCCAGCCGCGCGGCGACGTAGGCCTCCTCGCGCAGCATCGGGCAGCCGATCGAGGCGCAGTTGAGCGCGAAGTGCACGCGCGGCTCGTCGTAGGCGCCCCTGGCGCGCAGCAGGTCGTGCTCGATGCGGTCGAGGGTGCCTGCGCGACCGAGCAGGGTGAAGAACCGGTCCTTGAAGGGATTGCCGAACACCTTGCCGAAGTCCCAGATCGACTTGAGGTCGGGGTAGCGGGTGAGGATCTTCTCGACGGTGTAGGCGTTGTAGGCGTTGATGAGGAAGCTCATCCGCTGCGCCTTCGACCAGCCGTTGAACTGCGCCTCGCTCACTCCCGAGAGCGAGTCGAGGTAGGCCTCGAGCGCCGCGCGGTCCCGGGCGAACCCCGCGTAGCGCACCTGCGAGGCCTTGCCGCCCTCGATCACCACGACGTGCTTCCCGAGCAGCGCGCTCCACGCGGCGTGCGCATGGTCGAACTGCGCGCAAACGGCGCCGAACGGCGCCGCCGCGAGCAAGACGACGGCCAGGAACCTGCGGATCATGCCTTTCCTCCGCTGGCCGGCGGCGTGGGCTGCGCCGGTCCGGTCGCGTCGCCGCCGCGCATCCACGCGTGGTAGCGTTCCACCCACTTCAGCACCCCCTGGGGGGCGTGGGCGCGCTTCCAGTTGCCGGCGGCGTACTTGTTCGCCTCTACGAGCGTCGGGTAGATGTGGATGGTGCCGAGGATCTCGTTCAGCCCGATCCCGTGCTTCATCGCGGTGATGTATTCGATGATCAGGTCGCCGGCGTGCTCGCCCGCGATCGTCACCCCGAGAATCCTGTCCTTCCCCGGCACGGTGAGCACTTTGACCACGCCCGTGGCCTCGCCGTCGGCGATCGCGCGGTCGAGGTCGTCCAGGCCGTAGGTGGTGACCTCATAGGCGATCCCCTTCTCCTTCGCCTCGGTCTCGTTCAGGCCGACGCGCGCCACCTCCGGCTCGGTGAAAGTCGCCCACGGAATCACCGAGTAGTCGACTTTGTATCTCCTGAACCGCCCGAAGAGCGCGTTCACCGCGCAGTACCACGCGGTGTGGGCGGCGGTGTGGGTGAACTGGTACGGCCCGGCGACGTCCCCGCAGGCGTAGATGTTCGGGTAAATCGTCTGCATGTACTCGTTCACCTCGATGGTGCGGCTCTTCGTCACCGGGATGCCGAGCGCGTCGAGCCCGTAGCCCGCGGTGCGCGCGACGCGGCCGACCGCGCACAGCAGCACGTCGAACGGGATCTCCAGGTCCTTCCCGTCGTGCTCCGCGACCATGATCTTCTCGCCGTTCACGACCTTGAACGCCTTCGCCTTGGTGTTCACGCGCACGTCGATGCCCTCGGCGCGGAACCGGCGCGCCACCATCTCCGAGATCTCCGGGTCCTCGCGGATCATGATGCGCGGCAGCATCTCCACCTGCGTCACCTTCGATCCGAAGCGCGCGAAGCACTGCGTGAGCTCCGACCCGATCGGCCCGCCGCCGAGCACGATCAGGCGCCGCGGCAGCTCGGTGAGCGCCCACACGGTGTCGGAGGTGACGCAGCCGACCTCCTCGATGCCGGGGATCGGCGGCACGAACGGCGCGGCGCCTGCGGCAATCACGATCGAGCGCGTCGTCAGCGTCTGCCGCGCCCCGTCCGCGCGCGCGATCTCCACGCTCCACGGCGAGGTCATCTTCGCCTCGCCCTGCACCACGTCGACGCCGAGGCCGGTGTAGCGCTCGACCGAGTCGTGCGGCTCGACCGTCTTGATGACGCGATGGACGCGGTCCATCACGTCCTTGAAGGAGAAATCGGCCGAGGCGGTGCGGATGCCGAACTCGCGCGCGCGCTGCACGTGCGAGAGGAACTTCGCCGAGCGGATCAGCGCCTTCGAGGGCACGCAGCCGAAATTCAGGCAGTCGCCGCCCATCCTGTGCTTCTCGACCAGCGTCACCTTCGCCTTGACGGCGGCGGCGATGTACGCGGCCACGAGCCCCGCCGCGCCCGCGCCGATCACCACCATGTTGCGGTCGTAGCGCGCCGGCTTCGTCCAGCGGGCGTACACCTTGCGCGCCTTCAGCGCGTCGACGATCCTCTTCGCGATCAGGGGGAAGACCCCGAGCAGCGCGAACGACCCGATCAGCCCCGGCGACACCAGGCCGGCGAGCGACTCGATGCGCGCGATCTGCGTGCCGGCGTTCACGTACACGATCGTGCCGGCGAGCATGCCGAGCTGGCTCACCCAGTAGAAGGTGCGCGTCCGCATCGGCGTGAGGCCCATCACCAGGTTGATGACGAAGAACGGGAACGCCGGCACCAGGCGCAGCGCGAAGAGGTAGAACGCGCCCTCCTTCTCGACCCCGCGGTTGACCGCCGCGAGCTTGTCGCCGAACCGGCGCTGGATCGCGTCGCGGAAGAGGAAGCGGCTGGCGAGAAAGGCGAGCGTCGCGCCGATCGACGCGGCGAACGAGATGATGACGGTGCCCCACGACAACCCGAAGACCGCGCCGCCGACGAGCGTCATGAGCGCCGCGCCCGGCAGCGAGAGCCCGGTCACCGCGACGTAGAGGGCGAAGTAGACCGCCGCGGTCCGCAGCGGGTGGGCGCGGAAGTAGGCGTCGATCGCGGCCTGCTGCTGCTTGAAGAACTCCAGGCTGAAGAAGCGCCCGAGATCGAAGACGAAGAACGCCGCGATCAGCGCTGCGAGCGCGATCAGGACTGCGACGCGGCCCTTGCCCATGCTGTCCCCCTAGTCTCCCACGCTGCGAGGTGGCACCCCTCCTCGCGCCCCCCGAAGCCGGGAAACCTGCGGTTTCAGCTCAGGCAGTCGCAGCATTCTGTCGCGGTGCGGCGGGGCTCCTTACTGCGCGGCGCACGGCCTGGCCGGGATCGTAGCCCGGTCCGTCGGTGATCCGCTTCCGGTAGGACACCGCGGCCGGCGACCCCGCCGGCCACAGGCGGTCGAAGTGCGCGCGCCAGCGCGCGTGGTCGTAGCGGACCGCGAGCGTCTCGACGACCACGGGCCCCACCCGTTCGCCGTACAGCGCGTCGGCGCGGGCCGCGGTCGCGATGCGCGTGACCAGCCCGTAGCGCGTGCCGCGGAAGTTCGGCATCCCGGCGGCGCCGTTGTTCGCGATCACGCCGCGCGCCGAGCGGTAGGTGACCGGGAGGCAGGTGTGGCTCGAGGCGAACACGCTCACGTCGGCGGCGTCGAATGCGCGCTCGATCGCCGCCTCGGCGAGGTCGGCCGCGCCGAAGCGCCAGCCGGCGAGCGACCAGGCGTCGCCGTGCACGATCGCAATGCGCACGCCGCCGACCGCGGCGACCGCGTGCATCGGCAGCGCGCCGAGGCGCGCGCGCAGGTCCGGAAACCCGCGCGCGGTCGCGCGCAGTCGACCGAGGATCGCGTTCGACCGCTCCACGTCGGCGTCGCCGACGTACTCCGGGTAGGCGCAGCCGCACCCCGCCTCGTCGCCGTCGTGCGCGACCTCGGTCTCGACGTTGCCGCGCAGCGCGACGTGCCCGAGCACTTCCGCGTTGAGCGCGGCGAACCCGCCGGGTTCGACGTCGAACCAGTTGAAGTCGCCGTTGAAGACGAGCGTCGGGGCGGGCGTCTCCTGCGCGGCCAGCGCCAGGATCGACGCGAGCGCGAAGGGGTTGCCGTACAGTCCGCCGATCGCGTACAGCGTCTCGGCCTCGATCTCCGGCGGCCGGCGGAACACCTCCGGCGAGTACCGGTAAGCGAGCGGACAGTTGCGGCCGGGCGCGGCGGCGCTCATCGCTCCTGCGCGAGCGCGCCGCCGCAGCTGGATCCCTGCCCCGCGGTGCAGCCGAAGCAGTGCTCGGCCACCGCGATCGGGTTGCCTTCGAGGTCGCGCCCGAGGAGGTCGGCGAGCCGCGTGCGGCGCCGCCCGTCGAGCGCGAGCGGCAGCCCGAGCATCTGGTTGAAGTCGCAGTCGTAGACGTAACCCTGCCAGTCGACCGACAGCAGCGTGCGGCACATCACGTGCGCGAGGTTCTCGTCGCGGTGGCTGTCGCGCAGCAGGCGCAGGTACGCGTTGAACTGCCCCTTCGAGATCAGCGTCGAGCCGAAGCGCGCGATCGGCATGTTCGCGAGCGTGTAGAGGCGCGTGAACTCGACGCCGTACTGCGCGCGCAGATGCGCCCGGTACGCGTCCTCCAGCGGCGCCTGCGCCGGCGGCAGCACCGGCCCCTGCGGGTTGTAGACGAGGCCGACCTCCAGGCCGCTGCCGGGGCGCGCGTAGCCGAGCGCGTTCAGCCTGCGCAGACCCGCGATGCTCGCGTGGAAGACGCCCTTGCCGCGCTGGCGGTCGACGTTGTCCTCGAGGTAGCACGGCAGCGAGGCGACCACCTCGACGCGCTGCGCGGCGAGGAACTCCGCGAGGTCCTCCTGCCCCGGCGCGTCGAGGATGGTCAGGTTGCAGCGGTCCATGACGTGCACGCCCAGTCTGCGCGCTTCGGCCACGAGGTAGCGGAAGTTCGCGTTCAGCTCGGGCGCCCCGCCGGTGATGTCGAGCCGCCGCACCCCCGCGGCGCGCAGGAACGCGAGCACGGTGGCGGCCACGTCGCGCCCCATCTCCTCGGTGCGATGCGGCCCGGCGTTCACGTGGCAGTGGACGCAGGACTGGTTGCACCGGTAGCCGACGTTGACCTGCAGCGTCTCCAGGCGGCCGCGGGCGATGGCAGGGAAGTCGGAATCCCGCAGGAGCGGCAGGGTTGCGTGCACGCGTTCTCCTCGTCGTGGTCGATCTCTGCGCGCGGCCGGTCGCGGCCGGCGCGGGGCGTACCTTAGCAGCGTCCGCGTCCATGAGTCGCGCGTCCGCGCGAATCCTTGCGCCGGACGGACGCGCGCCGGCGCGGGCGGCACCGCCCGGTGCTCCAGGTACGCGCGCGCGGCGGCGCCGGATGCACCGCCCTCGCCCCGACCGGGCGCGGGAAAACGGCCGGAGCGCGCGACCGCGCGTGCTATATTTTCCCGGCCATGGGTCATCGCCTCTCGAAGATCACGACGCGCACCGGCGATGGCGGCGAGACCGGCCTCGCCGACGGGTCGCGGGTGGCGAAGGACAGCGCGCGCATCGCCGCGCTCGGCGAGGTGGACGAGCTCGACTCCGTCCTCGGCGTGCTGCTCGCCGAGGCGCTGCCCGACGAAGTGCGCGCGGCGCTCCTCGAGGTCCAGCACGATCTCTTCGACCTCGGCGGGGAGCTCGCGCTCCCGGGCCAGGCCCTGCTCGCCGACGCCCACGTGCGCCGCCTCGAGCGGCTCACCGAGCGCTTCAACGCCGAGCTCGCGCCGCTCAAGGAGTTCATCCTCCCCGGCGGCGCGCGGCCCGCGGCGCTCGCGCACCTCGCGCGCACCGTGTGCCGGCGCGCGGAGCGCGCGCTCGTCGCGCTCGCCCGCACCGACGCGGTGACCGCGCCCGCGCGCGTCTATCTCAACCGGCTCTCCGACCTCCTCTTCGTCCTCGGCCGCACGCTCAACCGGGCGGCGGGCGGCAACGACGTGCAGTGGCGGCGCGACCGGTGAGGCAGCCGACCGCGCGCCCCGTGGACCCGGCCCAGAACCAGCGCCTCGCAGGCCTGCTCGCCGCGTGCGCGCGGCGCGAGCGCGACGCGTTCGCCCAGCTGTACGCGGCGACCGCCCCGAAACTGTTCGGCGTCGCGGTCCGTATATTGCGGCGCGAGGACTGGGCGGAGGAGGTGCTGCAGGACTGCTACGTGAGCATCTGGAACAACGCCGGCGCGTACGCCCCCGGGCTGTCCGCGCCGCTCACGTGGATGACGAGCATCGTGCGCAACCGCTGCCTCGACTGGCTGCGGCGGCCCAACCTGGAGGTGGTGCTGCAGCGCCCGGACGACGACGGCGACGATCCGCTGGAGGCGATCGCCGCCGACGGTCCGGGGCCGCTCGAGCAGCTCGCGCACGCGGCGGACGCCCGCGCGCTCGCCGCGTGCCTCGCGCAGCTCGACGCGAAGCAGCGGCAGGCGATCGTGCTCGCCTTCTACGACGGGCTCTCGCACTCGGAGCTGGCGAGCCACATGCGCCAGCCGCTGGGGACGGTGAAGACCTGGGTGCGCCGGGGCCTGGAGAAACTGAAGGGCTGCCTCGGCGGCCCGTGAACGGGGACCGATGAGATACCGCGACAAGCCCGCGCTGCAGGACCGCCTGGCGGCCGAGTACGTGCTCGGGACGCTGCGCGGCCGGGCGCGCGCGCGCTTCCAGGCGTGGCTGCGCCAGGACGCCGCCCTGCGGCGCACCGTCGCCGAGTGGGAGGGGCGCCTCGCCCCGCTCGCCGCCGGCGTGGCGGAAGTCGCGCCCCCGCGCCGGGTGTGGGACGCCATCGAGGCGCGGATCGGGGCCGCGGCGCCTGCCGCACAGCCGCCGGCGCGCGCGACCCTCTGGGAGAGCCTCGCGTTCTGGCGCGGCTGGGGTCTGGTCGCCTCCGGATGCGCGGCCGCGCTCGTCGCGGCGCTGGCGCTGCAGCGGCCCGAGGTGGTGGAGGTCCCGGTCGAGAAGATCGTCGAGAGCACGCGCATGCAGCCCTCGTACATCGCGATCCTCCGGAACCCGGCGGGCACGCCCGTGTTCGTCGCGTACGCGGGCCGCCGCTCCGACGAGCTGTGGATAAAGCGCATCGGCCTGGAGCCCGAACCCCCCGGTCGCCGCTTCGAGCTGTGGGGGCTCTACGGCAAGCCGGGGGCCGCGCCGCGGCTGCTCGGCATGCTGCCCAAGGAGGACAAGGCGACGATCAGGCTCGCCGGCGTCGCCGACGAGTCGCTGCGCGACTTTCCCGCGCTCGCGATCACGCTCGAGCCGGCGCAGGGCTCCGGCGGCACGCCCACGGGGCCGATGGTGGCCTCGGGCGACTGCTTCAAATTCTGGTAGGCATCCCGTCACGCCGCGCGACCGGTGCGCGCGCCCCGGCGAGGACCTATTTCCGCGCATCCCCGGGTCTCCGGCAGTACGATCGCCGCGAACCGAAACAGGAACTTGCATGCGTTTCCTCGCCCATTGTGTCGTGGCAGCCCTGCTCGCCGGAGCGAGCGCCGGGGCGGCTGCGCAAGGGGTCGCCGCCGCGGCCGCGAAACCCGCCGACGACGTGCCGGCCGGCTCCACCGGACGCGGCACGCTCGTCCTCGCGCCCGACCGGAGCCTGTTCAAGCCCTGCGGCAGCGACCGCGAGTTCTGGGTGAAAGACGCGACCGGGGGCGACCTCGCCCGCGTCTACGAGAAGCTCGCGGGCGGGCCGGGCAAGCCGCTCTTCGTCGACGTCCGCGGCGTCCTGGAGCAGCCGCCCAAGTCCGGCCCGGGGTCCGCGCAGTCCCGCGTCCTGCGGGTGGTGGAATTGCGGCGCGCCGACCCTGCGGGCGCGGGCTGCCGCGAAAACCTGCGCTTCTTCGAGCTGCGCGCCTGGGGCGACGACCCGTTCTGGCGCGTCGACGTCTCGCGCAACGGGATCATCTGGTCTTCCTACGGTGCGCCGACGAGCCTCGCCTTTCCGTACGCCCCCCCGCGCCGCGACGGCGGCGCGCTCCGCTACGCCGCGGTCCGGACCGGCGCCGAGCGCCACGAGCTCGAGCTCGTGATGACGCCCGCGCGCTGCGCCGACCCGCGCACCGGCGCGCTCACCTGGCTCGCCGTCGAGGCCCGCCTCGACGGGCGCACGCTGCGCGGCTGCGCCTACGAGGGCGACCGCGCGCAGTAGCCGCGCGCCCGCGGGCGCGCGCGCTGTCATGACAATGACATACCGTCCGGCGTGCCCGGGGCGCCGTCCGTCGGCCTGCGCCCGCGCGCGGGCGCCGCGCCGGAACCAGTTCCGCGCGCGGCGCGCGCGCGGCGCATAGATTCCCCATCATGGCCCTCGAACCGCTCGCCCTCGTCCTCGCCCTCGCGGCGCTCGCGCTGGCGGGGGCGTGGCTCGCGCGCCGGCGCCGCGCACCCGCCGCGCCGGGTGCGGCCGCGCGCCGCCGCGAGCGCCGGGCGCGCGACCTCGGCTGGGTGTACGACGAGACGGTCACCGGCGACACCCAGTTCACGCTGCGCGGCCACGAGGCGGGGGTGAAGTGGAAGCTCCGCTATCACGCCGATCCGACGCGCCCCGACGAGCGCCCGACGCTGACCTGGGCCACGCGCAGCGTGCAGGGCGGCGCCACCGAGCTGCGGCTGATCGGGCGCGCCCGCTACCTGCGCGGCAAGGCGAACTTCGAGCCGATGGTCGAGAAGCTCTCGAGCCTCGTCCTCAGCCCGCGCGACATCGCCGCGGCGCAGGCGCGCGCCGAGTTCGTCGAGCGCACCGCGCCCGCGGAAGTCGGCTCCGACGCGTTCCGCGACAAGTTCACCTGCCTCGCGCGCAACAACCGCCTCGCGCGCGCGCTCATCGACCCGCAGACCGAGGCGAGCCTCGCGCGGTGGCCGGGCGGACTCGCCGAGGAGCGGCTTGCGATCTGGCTCGACTGGCAGGGCCTGCGCATCGACGTGGAGTCGCCGCAGCCGGGCATGCGCGAGATCGAGCACCTGGTCGCGTTCGGCCTCGCGGTCGCGGCGAAGTACCGGCGCCACGCCGCCTCCCCGGGCGTCACCGTGTTCATGGAAGAGACGCAGCCCGGCGGGGCTTAGGCGCCGCGCGGAAGCCGGCACCCCGCCGGTTAACATTGCGCGATGCATTCGCGCCGCGCACGAACCCTCCTCCTGCTCGGCCTGCTCGCGCGGCTCGCCGCCGACGCGGTGCCGGTGCCGCGGGCGGCGCTCGCGTGCCTGCTCGAGGCGCTGCCGCGATGAGCCCGCGGCGCGCCCTCCTGCGCTACGCCTGGCTCTCGATCGGCGCGGCCCTGGTCGCGATCGCGCTCAAGGGCGCGGCGTGGCGGCTCACCGGGTCGGTGGGCCTGCTCTCCGACGCCCTCGAGGCGTTCGTGAACCTCGCGGCGGCGCTGTTCACGCTCTACGCGCTCGCGCTCGCGGCGCGGCCGCCGGACGAGGAGCACGCGTACGGGTACAGCAAGGCCGAGTACTTCGCGAGCGGTTTCGAGGGCACGCTCATCCTGGTCGCCGCCGCGCTCATCGGGCTCGCCGCGATCGACCGGCTGGCGCACCCGCAGCCGCTCGACCACGTCGGCCTCGGGCTCGCGGTGAACGCGCTCGCGGGCGCGCTCAACTTCGGCGTCGCGCGCGTGCTGCTCGCCGCGGCCCGGGCGCACCGCTCGATCGCACTCGAGGCCGATGCGCGCCACCTCCTCACCGACGTGTGGACCTCGGCCGGGGTGATCGCCGGGGTGGCGGCGGTGGCCGCGTCCGGCTGGTTGTGGCTCGACCCGGCGCTCGCGCTCGCGGTGGCGGTCCACATCCTATGGTCCGGGTTCCGTCTCGTCCGGCGCTCGGCGGCCGGGCTGATGGACCGTGCGCTGCCGGAGGCGGAACGGCGCGCGATCGACGCCGTGCTCGACGGGTATCGCGCGCAGGGCCTGGATTTCCACGCGCTGCGCACGCGCGCGGCGGCGGGGCGCTCGTTCGTCTCGGTGCACGTGCTGGTGCCGGGCGGGTGGACGGTCCAGCGCGGGCACGACGCGGTCGAGGAGATCGAAGCCCGCATCCGCGCCGCGGTGCCCGGCGCGGTGGTGTTCACGCACCTCGAGCCGCGCGAGGACCCGGCGTCCTACCGCGACGAGCGGCTCGAGCGCCGGGCCTGAGACGCGGCGCGCGCGCCCGGGCGCGGCGGATTCCGCGGGCACGCGCGGCCATGCCCCCTGCGGCAGAAAGGCCGCTCCGTGCGGAGGCGAACCTTTCCCTGCCGGCACGCGAGGAGTAGACTTCCGGCGCATTTTTGCGGCAAGCCCTGCGGGCGCAGCGCCACGTGCGCACGCCGCAGCCGGCGGCCCGGCGATGCGCGCCTGCCCAGGAGACGAAGTGAAAGCGACGGACATCGGCAACCCCGACTATTTCCATAAGGTCGTCGACTGCCAGTGGGCCTGCCCATCCCACACCCCGGTGCCCGAGTACATCCGCCTGATCGCCGCCGGCCGCTACGGCGACGCCTACCTCGTCAACTGGAAGTCGAACGTCTTCCCCGGCATTCTCGGCCGCACCTGCGACCGGCCGTGCGAGCCCGCGTGCCGGCGCAGCCGCGTCGAGGACGCCGACGCGCGCGAGCCGGTCGCGATCTGCCGCCTCAAGCGCGTCGCGGCCGACCAGAAGGAGGACATCCGCGCGCGCCTGCCGCAGCCGGCGGCGCAGCGCAACGGCAAGCGCGTCGCGTGCGTCGGCGCCGGCCCGGCCTCGCTCACGGTGGCGCGCGACCTCGCGCCGCTCGGCTACGAGGTGGTCGTGCTCGACGGCGAGCAGCGCGCCGGCGGCATGATCCGCAGCCAGATCCCGAAGTTCCGCCTGCCCGAGGAGGTGATCGACGAGGAGGTCGGCTACGTGCTCGACCTCGGCGTCGAGTTCCGCGGCGGCCAGTACGTGAGCTCGCTCCGGGCGCTGCTCGCCGAGGGCTGGGACGCGGTGTTCGTGGGCTGCGGCGCGCCGCGCGGCCGCGACCTCGAGCTGCCGGGTCGCAGGGAAGCGGCCGCGCACATCCACGTCGGCATCGACTGGCTCGCCAGCGTCTCGTTCGGGCACGTCACCCGGATCGGGAAGCGCGTGATCGTGCTCGGCGGCGGCAACACCGCGATGGACTGCTGCCGCTCGGCGAAGCGCCTCGGCGGGGAAGACGTGAAGGTGATCGTGCGCTCGGGGTTCGAGGAGATGAAGGCGAGCCCGTGGGAGAAGGAGGACGCGATGCACGAGGGCATCCCGATCCTCAATTTCCTGGTGCCGAAGGCGTTCCTGCACGAGGGCGGAAAGCTCACCGGAATGACCTTCGAGAAGGTGCAGGCGGTGTACGACGCGAACGGCCGCCGCAGCCTGATCCCCACCGGCGAGCCCGACCAGGCGTTCGCGTGCGACGAGGTGCTGGTCGCCGTCGGCCAGGAGAACGCCTTTCCCTGGATCGAGCGCGACCTCGGCATCGAGTTCGACCGCTGGGGCATGCCGAAGCTCGACCCGAAGACGCTGCAGTCGACGCTGCCGCGGGTGTTCTTCGGCGGCGACGCGGCGCTCGGGCCGAAGAACATCATCTGGGCGGTGGCGCACGGCCACGACGCCGCCATCTCGATCGACCGCCACTGCCACGGCGAGGACGTGGCCGTGCGCCCGCCGCCCGGCGTGAGCCTCGTCTCGCAGAAGATGGGGATCCACGAGTGGAGCTACGACAACGAGATCGCGCTCGACCGGCGCTACCGGGTGCCGTGGCGCGACGTGAACGTGGCCCTGAAGAGCATCAAGGTGGAGGTCGAGCTCGGGTTCGACGCCAAGACGGCGTTCAGGGAGGCGCAGCGCTGCCTCAACTGCGACGTGCAGACCGTGTTCAGCGCGAAACTGTGCATCGAATGCGACGCGTGCGTCGACATCTGTCCGATGGACTGCATCACCTTCACGCACGGCGGCGAGGAGCAGGACCTGCGCAGCCGGCTGCGCGCGCCCGCCGCCAACCTCGCCCAGGCGCTGTACCTGGCCGGCGGCCTCAAGACCGGGCGCGTGATGGTCAAGGACGAGGACGTGTGCCTGCACTGCGGCCTGTGCGCCGAGCGCTGCCCGACCGGCGCCTGGGACATGCAGAAGTTCGCGCTCGACGTCACCCACGCCGGCCCCGGCTGCCGCGACCGGCGCGCGCCGGTGCGCAAGGTCGCGTAGGCGCAGGCACCCGGAGCGGCGCGGGCGCGGATCCTCCCGACCGAGACAGGAGACCCCGGGGAGTCCATGGCAACACCCATCGAGGCGGTCAACGACTTCGTCGTCAAGTTCGCCAACATCAACGGCTCGGGCTCCGCGTCGGCGAACGCCCTGTTCGCGAAGGCGATCATGCGCATGGGCGTGCCGGTCAGCCCGCGCAACATCTTCCCGTCCAACATCCAGGGGCTGCCCACCTGGTACGAGGTGCGCGTGTCCGAGCAGTGCCACCTCGGCCGGCGCGGCGGCGTCGACCTGATGGTGGCGATGAACCCGCAGACCTGGGATCGCGACCTGGCCGAGATCGAGCCGGGCGGCTATCTCTTCTACGACTCGACCAAGCCGCTCGCGCGCGCCAAGTTCCGCGACGACGTCACCGTCATCGGGATGCCGCTCACCGCGATCTGCAACGACGCCTACAGCGACGCGCGGCAGCGCCAGCTCTTCAAGAACATCATCTACGTCGGCGCGCTCGCCGCGCTGCTCGACATCGACGCCGACGAGGTGGCCGAGCTGATCGGCGAGCAGTACAAGGGCAAGGAGGCGCTGCTCAAGCCGAACGTGCACGCGCTGCAGATGGGGCGCGACTACGCGCGCGCCAACCTGAGGTGCCCGATCGGGCTGCGCGTGCGGCGCGCGAACGCGGTGGGCAACCGCATCTTCATCGAGGGCAACAACGCCACCGCGCTCGGCTGCGTGTACGGCGGCGCGACGGTCGCGGCGTGGTACCCGATCACCCCCTCCTCGTCGGTGGCCGAGGCGTTCGCGCGCCACTGCAAGCGCTACCGCACCGACCCGGACACGGGCAAGGCGCGCTACGCGATCGTGCAGGCCGAGGACGAGCTCGCCTCGATCGGCATGGTGATCGGAGCGGGCTGGAACGGCGCGCGCGCGTTCACCTGCACCTCCGGCCCCGGCATCTCGCTCATGCAGGAGTTCATCGGGCTCGCGTACTTCGCCGAGATCCCGGCGGTGATCATCGACGTGCAGCGCGGCGGTCCCTCGACCGGGATGCCGACGCGCACCCAGCAGTCGGACCTGCTCTCCTGCGCGTACGCCTCCCACGGCGACACCAAGCACCCGCTGCTCTTCCCCGAGGACCCGAAGGAGGCGTTCGAGATGTCGGCGCAGGCCTTCGACCTCGCCGAGCGGCTGCAGACGCCGGTGTTCGTGCTGACCGACCTCGACATCGGCATGAACGAGCGCCTGTGCGCGCCGCTCGAGTGGGACGACACGCAGCGCTACGACCGCGGCAAGGTGATGACGCGTGCGGAGCTCGACCAGGGCCGGGAGTTCGGGCGCTACCTCGACGTCGACGGCGACGGCATCCCCTTCCGCACCTATCCCGGCACGCACCCGACGCGCGGCGCGTACTTCACCCGCGGCACCACCAAGGACCGCTACGCGCGCTACAGCGAGGCCGGACCCGACTACGTCGACAACATGCTGCGGCTGCTGCGCAAGTTCGAGACCGCGAAGTCGCTGGTGCCCAAGCCCGAGCTCGCCGCGGCCAAGCACCCGGCGCGCTTCGGCGCGATCTTCTACGGTTCCACCGGGCCCGCCATGCGCGAGGCGCTCGCGAGCCTCGCGGCGCAGGGCATCTACGTCAACGCGCTGCGCGTGCGCGCCTTTCCCTTCCAGGACGAGATCGCCGCGTTCGTGGCCTCGCACAACAAGGTGTTCGTGGTGGAGCAGAACCGGGACGCGCAGCTCAAGACCCTGCTCGTCAACGACGCGGGCGTGAACCCGGCCGGCCTCATCCCGGTCCTGCACTACGACGGCACGCCGATCACCGCGCGCTTCATCACCGACGCGATCGCCGCGCAGGTGCGCAAGCTCAACGTGCGGCCGATCCAGAGCGGCAAGGCCGCCTAGGACCCGAATCACATGACCTACCTCGCCAAGCCCAGGCTGCATCACCCGACCCTGCCGAAGAACCGGCGCGGCTACACGCGGCGCGACTACGAGGGGGCGATCTCGACCCTGTGCGCCGGCTGCGGGCACGACTCGATCAGCGCGGCGCTGATCCAGGCGTGCTTCGAGCTCGACGTCGAGCCGCACCGGGTGGCCAAGCTCTCGGGCATCGGGTGCTCGTCGAAGACGCCGACCTACTTCCTCGGCAACTCGCACGGCTTCAACAGCGTGCACGGGCGCATGCCCTCGGTGCTGACCGGCGCGAACCTGGCGAACCGCGACCTCCTGTACCTCGGAGTCTCCGGCGACGGCGACTCGGCGTCGATCGGCCTCGGCCAGTTCGCGCACTGCATGCGCCGCGGCGTCAACATGGTCTACATCGTCGAGAACAACGGCGTGTACGGGCTCACCAAGGGCCAGTTCTCCGCCACCGCCGACCGCGGCTCCAAGAGCAAGCGCGGGGTGGTCAACACCGACGCGGCGATCGACATGGCGCAGCTCGCGCTGCAGCTCGGCGCCTCCTTCGTCGCGCGCAGCTTCTCCGGCGACAAGGAGCAGCTCGTGCCGCTCATCAAGGCGGCGATCGAGCACCGCGGCGCCGCGTTCATCGACGTGGTGAGCCCGTGCGTGGCGTTCAACAACCACGCCGGCTCCACGAAGAGCTACGACTACGTCCGCGAGCACAACGAGGCGGTCAACCGCCTGGACGTGATGGTGCCGCGCGCGGCGATCAGCGCCCAGTACCCGCCCGGCTCGGTGCGCGCGATAACGCTGCACGACGGCAGCACGATGCTCCTGCACAAGCTCGCCGCCGACTACGATCCGGGCGACCGGATCCGGGCGATGAACTACCTCGCCGAGCGCCAGGCGCAGGGGCAGGTGGTGACCGGCCTGCTCTACGCCGAGGCCGAGCCCGAGGACCTGCACGCCAGCCTGAACACCGTCTCCGGGCCGCTCAACGCGCTCGGCGAGCGCGAGCTCTGCCCGGGCGCGGCCGCGCTCGAGAAGTTCAACGCCTCCCTGCGCTAGCGCCCGCGGTCGAGCCGGTGACCGCGAGCGCGATGCGGGTGGTGATCGTGCCGGTCACGCCCTTCCAGCAGAACTGCTCGCTCGCGATCTGCGAGTCGACCGGCAGGGCGGCGCTCGTCGACCCCGGCGGCGACCTCGACCTCGTGCTCGCCCAGGTCGAGAAGCAGCGCGCGACGGTCGAGAAGATCCTGCTCACGCACGGCCACATCGACCACTGCGGGGGCACCGCGGAGCTGCGCCGGCGCCTCGGCGTCCCGGTCGAGGGGCCGCACGCCGAGGACCGCTTCTGGATCGACCAGCTGCCCTCGCAGGGCCGGATGTTCGGCTTTCCGCCGCTCGAGTCGTTCACGCCCGACCGCTGGCTCGCGGGCGGCGACACCGTCCGTTTCGGCGCGGTCGAGCTCGCGGTGCGCCACTGCCCGGGCCACACGCCGGGGCACGTCGTGTTCTTCCACCCGGGCGAGCGGCTCGCGTTCGTCGGCGACGTGCTGTTCCAGGGCTCGATCGGCCGGACCGACTTTCCCCGCGGCGATCTCGACACGCTGGTGCGCTCGATCACGACCCAGCTCTGGCCGCTCGGCGACGAAGTCACCTTCATCCCCGGCCACGGGCCGGTCTCCACCTTCGGCGCCGAGCGGCGCACCAATCCCTTCGTCGGCGACGAAGCGCTCGGCCGGCTGTAAGCGGATTCGACACTTCGTTCCTCGCCGCGCCGGCGTCCCGGTCGGGATAGGAAGTACGTCACGCCGGCGCACGCGCGGCGGGCGATTTGCGGCCGCGGCTGCGGCAAAGTGCCCGGAAAGCCGCTGCGCTCGGGGGGAGGCCCGGGCAGCCGGCAGACGGAAAGAGCGATGCGCGAGATTCCGCTGTTCGTCGTCTACCCGGGCCCGGTCTTTGGGTGGGCGGTGGCGTGCAAGGGCGGCACGCAGAGCCACTTCTTCTCCGAGAAGCAGGTGGCGATCACCTACGCGCGGAGCTGGGCCGAGGCCAACCGGCCGGCGCGCGTGCGCGTCGAGACCGCCGACGGCAGGGTCGAGTCGGAGTGGTCCTACGAGCCGTACCGGAAGGACCGGCACTAGCAGCGCCCGGGCGCGGGGCTGGAGTACCCTCTGGCCACCCTCCTCTCGAGCCCGAGCCATGCCCCGCGACACGCCCGGCGGCGGCGCCCGCAACGTCCTCGGCGGGCCGCTCGCGACCTGCTGCACGTCACCGATGACCGGCTTCTACCGCGACGGGAGCTGCCACACCGGCCCCCAGGACGCCGGCACGCACGTGGTGTGCGCCCGCGTCACGCGCGAGTTCCTGGCGTTCAGCGTCGCGCGCGGCAACGACCTCGTTACGCCGGTCCCGGAATTCCGCTTCCCCGGCCTGAAGCCGGGCGACAGGTGGTGCCTGTGCGCGCTGCGCTGGAAGGAGGCGCTGGCCGCGGGCGTCGCGCCGCAGGTGGTGCTCGCGGCGACGCACGAGAAGGCGCTCGACTTCGTGACGCTCGACGAGCTCAAGCGGCACGCGGTGGACCTGCAGTAGCGCGCCTCAGGCGAGGTACTTCGCCACCGCCGCCTCGTTCCAGCGCATGCCGTTCCCCGGCCGCTCCGGCACGAGCGCATGCCCGTCGCGGATCTCGAGCGGCTCGGCGAGGATCCCGTCCGCCCAGTCCATGTGCTCCAGCCAGTGCGCGGTGGGCGTGACGCACATCAGGTGCGCCGAGACCTCGGGGTAGAGGTGGGTGGAGAGCGGCAGCCCGACCGGCGCGGCGAGCGCGGCGGCGCGCAGCCAGCCCGAGACCCCGCCGATCTTGCCGAGATCGGGCATGAAGTAGTCGCTGGCGCCCGCGTCCACCGCCTTGCGCATGTCGTGCACGTCCCAGCAGTTCTCGCCGATCTGGATCGGCGTCGCGACCGCGGCCGCGACGCGCGCGCAGCCCGCGTAGTCGTCGAAGCGCACCGGCTCCTCGATCCACGCGAGCCCCTCGCCGTCGAGCGCGCGGGCGCGGCTCTCCGCCTCGGGCGGCAGCAGCGCCTGGTTGTAGTCGGACATCAGCGCCACCGCGTCGCCGACCGCGCCCCGCACCGCGCGCACCGCGGCGAGGTCCTGCGCAACGGTCGGATAGCCGAGCCGCACCTTGATCGCCTTGAACCCGTGCTCGAGGAGCTCGACGGCCTGCGCCGCGGCGCGCTCCGGCCCCATGATGCCGAGGCCGTTCGAGTTGTAGGCGGGAATCGGGCGCGGCACGCCGCCGAGCAGCCGCGCGAGCGGCAGCCCGGCCGCCTTCGCCGCCGCGTCCCAGCACGCGGTGTCGATCGCCGCGAGCGCGAGCATCGCGAGCCCCTGCACCCCGACGAGCGTCATGCGCCGGCGCAGCTTCTGCTCGACCGCGAACGGCGCGAGCGGGTCGCCCTGGACGAACTCGCCCAGCCCTTCGATGAGCAGGGCGAGCGGCTTGACCGCGTACCCGCCCTGGGTGACGACGTAGCCGACGCCGGTGATGCCCGCGTCGGTGTCGAGGTCGACGAGCACGAGCGGCCCGTGGGTGACGGCGCCGGTCGCGGTGGCGAGCGGCCGGCGGATCGGCACGTTGACGGCGCGCGCGCGCAGCGCGCGGATCACGGGGGTCTGGGACATCGGCGTCTCCCTGGATTCACTCGAATTTCACGTTGGCCTGCTCGATCACGCGCGCCACCTCCCGGTCCCGGCCTTCGCGGCGGCGGCGCGTCGCGTTCGGTACCTGCGCCTTTTCCCCGCGGCGGGGCCGGGGCCGCCGGGCGGACTGGCAGGGCGCGCGTCACGAGCCGCGCACGTCCTCGCGCCCGCGAGCTCCGCCGACGACCGCAATCCGGCCCGGCTCAGGACGCGGGGATTCTACAAGAGGGTGCTACGATGCCCGCCGACCAGAACGACAACGAGGTCACCCGCATGGCTACCCCCGCCGACACGCGCTCGATGGCGCTGTTCTGCGACTTCGAGAACCTCGCGCTCGGCGTGCGCGACGCGAAGTACGAGAAGTTCGACATCAAGCGCGTGCTCGAGAAGCTGCTGCTCAAGGGCTCGATCGTGGTGAAGAAGGCCTACTGCGACTGGGAGCGCTACAAGCAGTTCAAGGCGGCGATGCACGAGGCGGCGTTCGAGCTGATCGAGATCCCGCACGTGCGCCAGTCGGGCAAGAACTCGGCCGACATCCGCATGGTGGTCGACGCGCTCGACCTCTGCTACACCAAGGGCCACGTCGACACCTTCGTGCTGCTCACCGGCGACTCGGATTTCTCGCCGCTCGTCTCCAAGCTGCGCGAGAACGACAAGACGGTGATCGGGGTCGGCGTCAAGCAGTCGACCTCGGACCTCCTGATCGCGAACTGCGACGAGTTCATCTACTACGACGACCTGGTGCGCGACCAGCCCAAGCGCGAGAAGAAGGCGCGCAAGCGGCGCGAGAAGGAGCGGCCGCACGCGGAGGGCGCCGGGGCGCCGGCCGAGGGCGCGCCGCCGCCGGGGGGCCGGTCCGACGAGGAGAAGCGCCAGGAGGCGATCGATCTCGTGATGGAGACGATCGAGGCACTCGCGACCGAGCGCGGGTCGGAGGAGAAGATCTGGGGCTCGATGGTCAAGCAGGCGCTCAAGCGCCGCCAGCCGGGCTTCAACGAGTCCTACTACGGGTTCCGGTCGTTCTCGCGCCTGCTGGAAGAGGCCGCCGCGCGCGGCCTGATCGAGGCCGAAGAGGACGAAAAATCCGGCGGCGTGGTGATCAAGAAGTTCAACCCCGACTGGTGAAGACTCAGCCGCGCGGCTCGACCCACAGCGCCTCGCCCACCGCCAGGACGCGCCCGTCGGGCGCGTAGATCGCCGTCCCGCTCCGGTGCTTGCGGCTGCCGCGCTCGACCGGCCACGCGGCGACGACGTAGGTCTCCCCCGCCTGAGGCAGCGCGTCGATGCGCACGGCGAGCCGTGCGGTGACGAGAAAGCGCAACGCCTCGCCCATCAGCGCGAGCCCGCCCGAGCAGTCGAGCGCAGTCCACACGAACTCCGGCCGCACCGCGCCGCCCGCGTCGGCGTGCGCGCGCTGCGGCGCCCAGGGCGAGGCGTAGATCCCGTCCTTCCCGGTCGGGCCGGCGAAGATCCGCAGGCCGTCGCCCTCCGCGCGCTCGATCCCGCAGCCCAGGCAGTGCGCGAACGGCAGGCGAACGCGGCGGCCGAGGTAGCGCGCGTTCGCCTCGCTCGCCTCGGCGAGCGAGGGCGCCAGCGGCGCGCTCAGCGTCGTCGTCCCCCGCGTCACCTCGACCAGCAGCTCGCCCTGGTCGGAAAGCGTCGCGGTACCCGCAGCCCGGTCCCATACGGCCGCGAGCTCGCGGCCGAGCGGCACGGGCCGGCGGAAGTTCGCCTCGCCCGATCCCCCGAGGGGCGCGGCGAGCAGTCCCGCGACGTAACCGCCGTTGCCCGCATGCGGTGGCCCGCGGAAGCGCGGGTCGATGACGATCGTTTCGCTCACTGCGTCCCGCCCTTCACGGATGCGGCGGCGCGCGGCGCGCGCGTCTCCGCGCGACCGGCGGCGGCCCGGGCCGCCCTCAGGCCTCCAGGAACGCCTCCTCGCGCTTCTTCTTCACCGCCGGCGCGAGCACGATCAGCAGCAGAACGAGCGCGACGCCGAGCAGCCCCGCGCTGATCGGCTTGGTGACGAACACGCTCGGGTCGCCGCGCGAGAGCAGCATCGCCCGGCGCAGGTTCTCCTCCATCATCGGCCCGAGGATGAACCCCAGGATCAGCGGCGCCGGCTCGCACTCGAGCTTCACGCACACGTAGCCGAAGACGGCGAAGATGGACATCATGTAGATGTCGAAGGACGTGTTGTTCACGCTGTAGACGCCGACGCAGCAGAACAGCAGGATCGCCGGATAGAGGATGCGGTAGGGCACGGTCAGCAGCTTGATCCACATGCCGATGAGCGGCAGGTTGAGGACCACCAGCATCAGGTTGCCCACCCACATCGACGCGATCATTCCCCAGAAGAGCTGCGGCCGCTCGGTCATCACCTGGGGTCCGGGCGCGATGCCCTGGATCATCATCGCGCCGATCATCAGCGCCATGACCGGGTTGGACGGGATCCCGAGCGTGAGCAGCGGGATGAACGAGGTCTGCGCGCCGGCGTTGTTGGCCGACTCCGGCGCGGCGACGCCGCGGATGTCGCCGTTGCCGAAGTTGCGCGGCGGCCTGGCGGTCTTCTTCTCCAGCGTGTACGCGGCGAACGACGAGAGCAGCGCGCCGCCGCCGGGCAGGATGCCGAGCGCCGAGCCGAGCGTCGTGCCGCGCAGGACCGACGGGATGCAGTGCACCAGGTCCTGGCCCGAGGGCAGCAGCCGGCCGATCTTCGACGTGAAGATCGCGCGCGCCTCCTTCTGGTCGAGGTTGGCCACGATCTCGGCGATGCCGAACATGCCCATCGCGACGGTCACGAAGCCGATGCCGTCGGAGAGCTCCGCGATGCCGAAGCTGTACCGGGCGACGCCCGAGTTGACGTCGGTGCCGATCAGCCCCAGCAGCAGCCCCAGGATCACCATCGCGATCGCCTTGATGAGCGAGCCGTGCGCCAGCACCGTCGCCGCCACCAGGCCGAGCACCATGAGCGAGAAGTACTCGGTCGGCCCGAACTTGAGCGCGACCTCCGCGAGCGGCGGGGCGAACAGCGCGATGACGATCGTCGCGACGCAGCCGGCGAAGAACGAGCCGATCGCGGCGATGCCGAGCGCCGGCCCCGCGCGGCCCTGCCGCGCCATCTTGTAGCCGTCGAGCGCGGTCACCACCGAGGCCGACTCGCCCGGCAGGTTGACCAGGATCGCGGTGGTCGAGCCGCCGTACTGCGCCCCGTAGTAGATGCCGGCGAGCATGATCAGCGCCGAGATCGGGGGCAGCGTGAACGTGACCGGCAGCAGCATCGCGATCGTCGCCACCGGCCCGATCCCGGGCAGCACGCCGATCAGCGTGCCGAGCATCACGCCGCCGAAGCAGTAGAGCAGGTTGAGCGGCGTGAGCGCGACGCCGAAGCCGATGCCCAGGTTGGCGAGCAATGCCTCCATGGCGCGGCCTCCTAGATCCCGATCCCGATGCGCCGGCAGGCGTCATCGAGGGGCGCGGGACAGGTGGGGATCGGGAGCCCGAGGCCCTTCACGAACACGATCACCGAGAACACGGTCAGCACGACGTAGAGGATGGAGACCTCCTTCAGCCGGAACTCGTGCCCGCCGAGCGCCCCGAGGAACACCAGGATCGCGGCGCAGACGATCAGCCCGAGCGGCTTGAGGAAGATCCCGAACAGGATGATCCCGGCCAGGATGAAGGCCATCGGCCGCAGCACGATGCGCGGCACCGGAGGCCCCTCCCGGGCGAGAGACTTGACGAAGATCGCGAGCCCGATCAGGGCGAGGATCCCGCCGAGCACGGTCGGGAAGTACGCCGGGCCCATGCGCACCGCCGTGCCCATGGCGTAGTTGCGCGCCACGATCACGAAGCCGACCCCGAACGCGATGAACATCAGGCCGGCCCAGAAGTCCTTGGGCGCTCTTATTCTCATGCTCTCCTCCTCCTACCGCGGCGGCTATTCTGCCACACGGTCCCTGCCCCGCCAGCGCCTTCTGCGGGCGGCTCGTCTGCGCCCGGAACGTGAAGTCCCGGCCCTTCCCCACCGAGGGGGATCAGACGAAGCTCGGCCCCGGGACCTGGTCGGAGAGCTCGCGCTGCTTGTCCACGAACTCGACCAGCCGCATGCTCGTCTGCCGCAGCCGCTGCGACAGCATCACCGCCAGCTGCATCAGGATCTTGGCGCCGAGCATCGGCTGCTCGAGGATGATGAGCGCGAGCGCGTCGCGCGAGAGCACCGCGATCAGGCTCGGCTCGACCGCGACGCAGGTCGCGAAGCGCGGCTCGCCGTCGATCATCGACATCTCGCCCAGCGTCTTGCCGTCCTCCACCACCGCGATCAGCCGCGGGGTGTTCCAGCGGTCCTGCTTGAACACCTCGACGCGGCCCTCGACCATCAGCATCATGAAGTCGCCCGCCTCGCCTTCGCGGATGATCTCCTGGCCGGCCTGGGCGCGATAGGTCTGCATGAAGTGGCCGAGCAGGCGGATCTCGGCCAGGCTGAACTGCTCGAAGAGCGGCGCGTACCCCACCATGGCGTGAATCCGGGCGGCGTGCTGCGTGGCGTCGCCCAGGTGCTCGAGCTGCGGCAGCCGCGGGCTCTCGACGGTCTCGTTCATGGTCTCGGGGAGCGGGAGTCGGCGTCCCGGATTATGCCCAAAGCCGCGCCGCGCGCGCCGGCGCCGTCAGCGGGCCGGGCAGGCGCCGGCGTCGAAGTAGCGCGCGCAGAACGAGCATCCGCCCTGCGGCAGGAACCGCGGCACGCGGTAGTAGCGGTCGCGCACCGCCGCGAGCAGGGTGTCCCGGTACGGCGCGAACCTGAAGCCGTGGCCCAGGACGAAGTAGAACGTCGCGCCCCGGACCGTCGCCTCGCGCAGCTCGACGCGGTCGAACCAGCGCTCGTAGGCGGCGCGGTCGGGCGGCTGCTTGCGCACCACCAGGATGTCGCGGCCGTCGAGCGCGCGCAGGTCGGTGAGGAAGTCGTCGTGCCGCCCGTGGTGCGAGGTCGAGCCGAGCACGAAGACGTAGTGGCGGCGCCAGGGCTCGCGCGCCGCGGGCTGGGTCACGAAGCCTGCGCGCGCCGCGTTGTAGGCGAGGATCGCCGCCGGGGAGAAGCCGTCGGCCGCGAACGCGTACTTCCCCTCGTAGCCCTTCAGGGCGGCCAGCAGCTCGCCCGCGCGGGCGCCCTGGACGATCGAGCCGTACTGGCGCAGCCGCTGGAAGGTCTCGATCGGCGCCGCCGCGACCAGGACGATCAGGAGCACGTGCAGCGCCGAGAACCCGGCGAGGAAGCGCACCGAGGCCGCCAGGGCGCGCGGGCCCAGCGCGAGCGCCCCGGCCGCGAAGAGCGCCGGCACGAACGCGAGCAGCCAGTGCAGCCCGATGTCGCGGAACGGGGCGATCGCGGCGAACACCGCGAGCGGCGCCGCCGCCAGCACCCAGAGCGCGCGCCGCTCCGGCGTCGCCAGCGCCGCCCGCACCGCGTCGCGCCGGCGCGCGAGCTGCCAGAGCAGGATCGGGCTCGAGACGTACACGACGAAGGCTGCGAACGCGAGCGGCCGCCACCACTTGAAGCCGGCGTCCTCGTTCCGGTTGAAGGCGTTGAAGAGCACGTTCGACCAGCAGTGGCCGTAGTTCCACCACAGGTTGAGCGCGGCGCAGGGCGCGGCGGCGAGCGCGACGATCGCCACGCCGCGCCAGGCGCGCGCGCCGGACCCGTCGCGCGCCAGGCTGGACGCGAGCGCAAATGCGGCGTAGGCGAGCGCGACGAGCACCGCGAAGTACTTCGAGAGGAAGGCGAGCCCGAGCGCGACGCCCGCGGCGGCGAAGAGCGCGCTCGAATCGCGCCGCACGGCGAGCACGAACGCCGCCATCGACAGCGCGGCGAAGAGCACGAGCGGCGTGTCGGTGGTGACGAGGACGTTCACCACCTGGACCGGGACGAGCAGCCAGGCGAGCGCGGCGGCGCGGGCCGTGCGCTCGGCGTCCGGCGCGCCGCCCGCGAGCGCGCGCACCAGCGCGGCCATGCCGAGCGCGACCGCCGGCGGCAGCAGCACCGCGGGCAGCCGCAGGACGAGCGCGGAATCGGAGACGCGCAACAGGGCGGCGAGCAGCCAGCCGACCATGGGCGGATGGTCGTAGAAGCCCAGGGCGGGGGCGCGCGCCCAGGTGACGAAGTACGCCTCGTCGCCGGTGAGCGGCAGCCACCACGCGAGCCACAGCCGGAAGGCGAGGACGGCCGCGAGCGCGGCCCAGAACCCGCGCGCGCGCGCCGCCGGCCCCCCCGCCGGCGCGTCGCTCAACGCGCGCGCTCCGCGGCCGCGGGCCGCCCCGCGCCCGTTCCGGCCGCGCGCCGGCGGCGGACGGCGGCGGCGAGCGCCTCGAGCAGCGGCACCGAATCCTCCCAGCCGATGCAGGGGTCGGTGATGCTGCGCCCGTACTCGGGCGGCCGGCCGGGCGCGAGGTCCTGCCGCCCCTCCTTGAGGTGCGACTCCACCATCACGCCGACGATCCGGCGCTCGCCGGCGGCGAGCTGCGCGCCCACGTCCGCGCCGACGTCGAGCTGGCGCCGGTACTGCTTGGCCGCGTTGGCGTGCGACAGGTCGATCATGAGCCGCTCGTCGAGCCCCGCGCCCGCGAGCACCTTGCAGGCGGCCGCGACGCTCGCCGCGTCGTAGTTCGGCGCCGCGCCGCCGCGCAGGATGATGTGGCAGTCGTCGTTGCCGCGCGTCTCGACGATCGCGACCTGGCCGTTCTTGTGCACCGAGAGGAAGTGATGGTGCTGCTTGGCGGCGAGGATCGCGTCGCACGCGATCTTCACGTCCCCGTCGGTGCCGTTCTTGAAGCCGACCGGCGCCGACAGGCCCGAGGCGAGCTCGCGGTGCACCTGGCTCTCGGTGGTGCGCGCGCCGATCGCGCCCCAGCTGATGAGGTCGCCGATGTACTGCGGCGAGATCACGTCCAGGAACTCGGAGCCGGCCGGGACCTCCGCCTGGTTGATGCGCACCAGCAGGTCGCGCGCGATGCGCAGGCCCTCGTTGATGCGGAAGCTCCCGTTCAGGTACGGGTCGTTGATCAGCCCCTTCCACCCGACCGTGGTGCGCGGCTTCTCGAAGTACACCCGCATCAGGATCTCGAGGTCGGGCGCGAGCCGCCGGCGCACCTCGGCGAGGCGCTGCGCGTACTCGAGCGCCGCCTGCGGGTCGTGGATCGAGCACGGGCCGATGACCACCAGCAGCCGGTCGTCGCGCCCGTGCAGGATCTGCTTCACCTTGCGGCGCGTGTCGGCGATCAGCCGCTCGACCGGCGTCCCCTGGATGGGGAAGAAGCGGATCAGGTGCTCGGGCGGCGGCAGCGGAACGATGTTCCCGATGCGCTCGTCGTCGGTGAGGGAGGTCCGGTCCGCCGGCACGTGCGGCGGGAAGGCGTCTTGGTGGGCGGTCATGGGCCTTGCCTTTCGTCTGAAACAAAAAAACCGCCAGGCCGGTCGGCGCTGGCGGTTCTCGGGGTGCGGGCTGTGCGCGTCTAGTGCCGTCCCTCCGCCAGCGGACGGGGGAAAAAGAACCGGAAAGGGGCGCACGCGCGATGCATGCCGGGATTCAATCACGACCGCGGCGGGGCTGGCAAGCCCTTCTGGCAGCCGCTCGCGCCGGCTGCCAACACGCCGCGGGCCGGCGCATGGCGGGAACGTGACGTAGGCGTCATCGCTCGAACGGTCAGGCCCGTTTGATGCTTCATCTGCCGTTGACGGGTCCGTTCCCCCATGTCACGTTTGACGCCGTCGAACTCCGCGACCCGGAGTGTTGGGGGGAAGCGAACAGGAGATGCCGACCATGGGTGCGACTGCCAACGTCCCTGCGGTGACCTGCCGGCCGCTGAGCATTCCGATCGCCGGCTTCAAGGACGTCTACGACGTCGAGGCGGTCGACCGCGCGCTCGCCGACCTGCCGCAGGGGGCGAACGAAGCCCTCAAGTCGACCTACGAGAAGATGCTCAAGGCCGGCGGCACGCGCCTCGCCGTCAAGCCGAGCGGCATCCCGGCCATGGCGCATCTGTTCGACGAGCTGCCCAACTTCGGCGCGGTGCTCGAGGACGTGCGCAAGCAGATCGCGCTCTGCGCCTCGTCGGCCGACGCGCTCGAGATCACGCCGATGCTGCTGCTCGGCGACCCGGGAATCGGCAAGACGCACTTCGCGCGCCGCGTCGCGGAGCTGCTCGGCACCGGGTTCGGGTTCGTGTCGATGAGCTCGATGACCGCCGGCTGGGTGCTCTCGGGCTCCTCGTCGCAGTGGAAGAACGCCAAGCCCGGCAAGGTGTTCGAGACCTTCCTCAACGGCCAGTACGCGAACCCGCTCATCTGCGTGGACGAGATCGACAAGGCGGGCGGCGACCAGCAGTACGACCCGCTCGGCGCGCTCTACGGCCTGCTCGAGCAGGACACCGCGAGAGCGTTCGTGGACGAGTTCGTCGAGCTGCCGATCGACGCCACCGGCGTCTTCTGGATCGCCACGGCGAACGACGCCGCGCGCATTCCCGAGCCGATCCTCAACCGCATGAACGTGTACGAGATCGACCCCCCGGACCGCGACGGCGCGGCGAAGATCGCGCAGGCGATCTACGCGGAGATCCGCGACGCGCACGACTGGGGCCGGTCGTTCCCGGAGCGCATGACCGAGGCGGTGCTGGACAGGGTGGCCGCGCTGACCCCGCGCGAGATGCGCCGCGCGATCCTGGGCGCCTTCGGCAGCGCGAAGCTCGACGGCCGGCACCGGATCGAGGAGCGCGACGTCGCGCAGAGCCGCGGGGCGAAGCGCTCGCGCATCGGGTTCTGACGCGCGCGGCCGCCGCGCCACGGCGCAGGCCTTCGACGTCCGGGTCGCGCACGCCGCCGCGCGCGTGAGCGGCGCGACCCGCGCGCGCCGCAGTCGGGTTCGGCCCGCGGCGGCGCGAGTCCGGCGCGGTATGATCGGCGCGCCCGTGGTCCGCGCCTTCGTTCGCCTGTTCGCGCTCCTGCCGCTCCCGCTCGCGCACGCGCTGGGCGCGGCGCTCGGCCTCCTCGCCGCGGCCGTTCCCTCGAGCTTCGCGCGCCGCACGCGCTTCCACATCGCGCGCTGCCTGCCCGAGCTCGCACCCGCGGGGCGCCGGCGGCTCGCGCTGCGCGCGCTGGTGGAAGCCGGTAAGGCGCTCGCGGAGCTGCCCTTTCTCTTCGCCGCGCGCGAGGCGCGCCTCGCGCGCGCGCTGCGCGCGGTGCGCGGGCGCGAGCTGCTCGACGCGGCGGTGGCGGCGGGCAAGGGCGTGATCGCCGCGTCGCCGCACCTCGGCTCCTGGGAGATGGCCGGCCTCGCCTATTCGCGCCTGCAGCCGATGGTCACGATGTACCGGCCGCAGGACGAGCCGTGGGACTCGCTCATCAAGGCCGGCCGCAGCCGCTTCGGCGCCGCGGTCGTGCCGAGCGACCGCGGCGGCATGCGCCGGCTGCTCGAGATGCTCCATCGCGGCGGCAGCATCGGCGTGCTCCCCGACCAGGACCCGCCGACGGGAAGCGGCGTGTTCGCGCCGTTCTTCGGGGTCACGGCGCACTCGCCCGTGTTCGCGTCGCGCCTCGCGCGGCGCACCGGCGCGACGATCCTCTACGTGTACGCCGAGCGGCTCAGCTGGGGACGCGGATTCGTCCTGCGCATCGAGGCCGCGCCGCCGGAGGTGACCGATGCGGACGAGGTGCGCGCGGTGGCGGCGGTGAACCGCGGCGTGGAATCCTGCGTCCGCCGCCTGCCCGCGCAGTACTACTGGGCCTACATGCGCTTCCGCCGGCGGCCGGCGGGCGAGCCCGCCTTCTACCCCTGGTAGCCGGCCCGGCTAGACCTTCGCCGCCACCCACTCGCGCACGCTCGCGAGCGCGGGCGCGAGCTGCGCGGCGTCGGTGCCGCCGGCCTGCGCCATGTCGGCGCGCCCGCCGCCCTTGCCGCCCACCTGCTGCGCGACGAAGTTCACCAAGTCGCCGGCTTTCACCTTCGCGGTCAGGTCCGGGGTCACCCCGGCGACCAGGCTGACCTTGCCGCCCTCCGCCGCCGCGAGGACGATCGCCGCCGGGCGCAGGCGGTCCTTGAGCCGGTCGAGCGTCTCGCGCAGGGTCTTCGCGTCCGCGCCGTCGAGCGTGGCCGCGAGCACCCTGACGCCCTTCACGTCCTGCGCGCGGTCGGCGAGCTCGTCGCCCTGGGCGGAGGCCATCTTCGACTTCAGCCGCGCGAGCTCCTTCTCCAGCGCGCGCACGTGGTCCTGGAACTGCGCGATCTTCTGCGTCACGTCGTCCGGGCTGGTGCGCAGCGCCGCGGCCGCCTGCGCGAGCTTCGCCTCGCGCGCCTGCACCCAGGCGAGCGCGCCCTCGCCCGTCACCGCCTCCACGCGGCGCACGCCGGCCGCGACGCCGGTCTCGGCGACGATCTTGAAGAAGCCGATGTCGCCGGTGCGGCGCACGTGCGTGCCCCCGCACAGCTCGGTCGAGAACTCGCCCATGCTCAGCACCCGCACCTCGTCGCCGTACTTCTCGCCGAACAGCGCCATCGCGCCCGCCTTGAGCGCGTCGTCGTACTTCATGATCCGCGCCGCCACCTCCACGTTGCGGCGGATCTCGCGGTTGACGAGCGCCTCGACCTGGCGGATCTCGTCCGCGGTCATCGGCTCGTTGTGCGAGAAATCGAAGCGCGTCTTGTCCGGGTCGACGAGCGAGCCCTTCTGCTGCACGTGCGGCCCGAGCACCTTGCGCAGCGCCGCGTGCATCAGGTGCGTCGCCGAATGGTTCCACGCGGCGCGCGCGCGGGCGATCCCGTCGACGCCCGCCATCACCTTGTCGCCCACCCGCAGGCGCCCCGCCTTGAGCCCGCCCTTGTGGCCGAACACCTCGGGCTGGATCTTCTGCGTGTCCGCGACCAGGAAGGTGCCGCTCGCGCCGGCGAGCTCGCCCTGGTCGCCGACCTGGCCGCCCGACTCCGCGTAGAACGGCGTGCGGTCGAGGACGACGACCGCCGCTTCGCCGGCGCCGATCTCCGCGACCTGCGCGCCCTCGCGGTAGATCGCGACCACCGTGCCTTCGAGCGTCAGGGTGTCGTAGCCGTGGAACTCGGTCGCCTTGCCCGAGTAGTCGACGCCCGCCTCCATGCGGAACTTCGACGCCGCGCGGGCGCGCTCGCGCTGGCGCTCCATCGCCGCCTCGAAGCCCGCGTAGTCCACGCGCACCCCCCGCTCGCGCGCGATGTCGGCGGTCAGGTCGACCGGAAAGCCGTAGGTGTCGTAGAGCTGGAACACCGTCTCGCCGTCCAGCATCCGGTCCTCGCGGGTGAGCGCGCCCTCGAGCACGCGCATGCCGTTTTCGAGCGTCTCCGCGAAGCGCTCCTCCTCGGTCTTGAGCACCTGCTTCACCCGTTCCGCGTTCTTCGGCAGCTCGGGGTAGGCGCCGCCCATGGCCTGCGCCAGGTCGTCCACGAGGCGGTGGAAGAACGGGTGCTTCTGGCCGAGCTTGTAGCCGTGGCGGATCGCGCGGCGGATGATCCGGCGCAGCACGTAGCCGCGCCCCTCGTTGCCGGGGATCACGCCGTCGACGATCAGGAACGCGCAGGCGCGGATGTGGTCGGCGATCACCCTGAGCGAGTTCGACGCGAGCTGCTCGGTGCCGGTCGCGCGCGCCGCCGCCTTGATCAGGTCCTGGAAGAGGTCGATCTCGTAGTTCGAGTGCACGCCCTGCAGCACCGCCGCGATGCGCTCCAGCCCCATGCCGGTGTCGACCGACGGCTTCGGCAACGGGTGCAGCTTGCCGTGCTCGTCGCGGTTGAACTGCATGAACACCAGGTTCCAGATCTCGATGTAGCGGTCGCCGTCGGCCTCGGGCGTGCCGGGCGGGCCGCCGGCGACCTCCGGGCCGTGGTCGTAGAAGATCTCCGAGCACGGACCGCACGGCCCGGTGTCGCCCATCTGCCAGAAGTTGTCGCTCTGGAACGGCGGCCCGCCGGGCTTGTCGCCGATGCGCGTGATGCGGCTCGCGGGGACGCCGATCTCCTTGCGCCAGAGGTCGTAGGCCTCGTCGTCGGTCTGGTAGACGGTGACCCAGAGCCGGTCGGCCGGGAGCTTGTAGACCCTGGTCAGCAGGTCCCAGGCAAAGTGGATCGCGTCCTTCTTGAAGTACTCGCCGAAGCTGAAGTTGCCCAGCATCTCGAAGAAGGTGTGGTGCCGCGCGGTGTAGCCGACGTTCTCCAGGTCGTTGTGCTTGCCGCCGGCGCGCACGCAGCGCTGCGAGGTCGTCGCGCGCCGGTACGGCCGCGCCTCCTTGCCGAGGAACACGTCCTTGAACTGCACCATCCCGGAGTTGGTGAAGAGCAGCGTCGG
>WBZO01001588.1_pt1 | contig 34475 bp, 32 predicted proteins | sample 5204261 | NCBI WGS metagenome assembly WBZO01 (sample SAMN12412400, study PRJNA552823) | activated sludge metagenome | isolation source: activated sludge from anammox sidestream of wastewater treatment plant... | place: USA: North Carolina | collected 2017-09
CGACGACAACTACAACCGCACGTTCGGCATCGACGGCAAGTGGGGCATCAGGCAGTCGCTCACGCTGAGCGGCTTCGTCGCCAAGACGCAGACGCCGGGCCTGACCGGTCGGAACCACGCGCTGTCGGGCGCCTTCGACTTCCGCACCCGCCAGTACGAGGCCACCGTGAGCTACGCCGAGGTGGGCGACGACTTCAACCCGGAAGTCGGCTTCCTCGAGCGCCCCGATGGCTACCGGCAGACCAGCATCATCCTGCGCCGCCGCATCCGAACGCCGCGGCTGGCGAAGCTCGGCATCCGCGAGGTGGAGCCGCACGCCAGCTACGAGAGCTTCTGGGGCTTCGACGGCTTCCAGGAGACCGCCACGCTGCACGTGGACAACCGGCTCGACTTCGAGAACGGCTACTCGATCACCTCGACCGCGCTGAACATCCAGTACGAAGGGCTGCGGAAGCCGTTCGAGGTCTACCCCGGCGTCATCGTGCCCGTGGGCAGCTACCGCAGCCCCTACTTCCTCACGCAGGCCAGCACCGACCGGCGCAAGTGGATGTCACTCGGCTTCAGCGCGAACATCGGCGGGTTCCTCTCGGGCGACCAGGTGAGCCTCGGCCCGTCGCTCAACATCCGTCACGGCGGACAGCTGACCTCCTCGCTGCGGTGGACGCGGAACGACATCAGCCTGCCGCAGGGCAAGTTCATCACCAACCTGGCCAGTGCGCGCGTCACCTACAACTTCTCGACGCTGGTGAACCTGTCCGGCCTGATTCAGTACAACGATCGCACGCGGCGCTGGTCCACCAACCTGCGCTTCAACTGGCTGCGCACCGCCGCCAGCGGGCTGTACGTGGTCTACAACGACACGGAAGCCTTCAGCGGGCTCGGACCGGTGAGCCGCGCCTTCATCGTGAAGTACGCGCACCAGTTCGACGTCCTCCACTGACGCTACATGGTCGAGTCGTCGAGCAGACGGGTGGTCAGCAGTGACTGCCCGATCTGCTTGAAGGCGGCCGTGAGGTCGCCGCTCGACGGCTGGCTGAAGAACTTGGAGGAGTCCGACGCGATCTGCCGCATCGTGTCGTACGCCGAGATGCGCGGGGAGTCGTTGGCGCACGAACCGCTCGACGAGGTGGACGCGCCGTAGGCAACGGAGTAGACCCAGGTGCCTGCCGCGGCGGCCGCCTGCGCGGCCGTGATGGCCAGGCGGCAGGGGTTGGCCGGACCGCCCGTGTAGCGGTTGGCGTCGCCGTCGCTGACGAAGATGATGACGTTCTGCACCGTCGGGCGCCCGCTCGACTGCAGTGCGCTCTGCGCCGACTGGATCGCCCCGGCGAAGTAGCTGCCCTGGCCGCCCGGATTCTCCGCCCCGTAGGACGTGCTGCTGCACGTGTTCCCGTTGCCCCAGTCCACGGCCTTCACCATGTTCGACGATGCCCCGGCCAGTGCACCCGTGGCCGACGGCTTGTAGTCGCTGGCGAGCGGGGCGATCACGTAGACGGGTGACGCCCCGTACGGCGATACGTCACCCGAGGCGAGGTTCCTCGAACAGTCGAACTGCCTGCTGAGCGGGGTCGCCGCCTTGAGCCCCGGGAAGACCGCGAGCCCGACCTCGTCTATCGGGTTGGCCACGTGCCCGCTGACCGCCGCGCCGCAGGTGGCCTGCGTCTGGGAGCAGGGCCAGAGGGCGTTCAGCAGCGTCCGGATGCCGGCCTTGGCGCAGTCCAGGCGCGTCGGGTGCGTCACTCCGGCAACGCTGGCGCTGCAGTTGCCGCCCATCGATGCCGTGGTGTCCAGAACGATCATCACGTCGAGCGGCGGCATCGAGCCGCCACGCATGCCGGCCGTGGCGCGCGTGCCCACGTCGAAGCTGGTGAACCCCAGGACCCGCCCGAAGAAGGTGGCGACCGGCGCCCGCTGCACGACCGTGACCGTGTTGGCCGGGGTCGACGGCGATGTGCAGTTGGCGCCCGTCATCAGGTTGGCCATGTAGTTCGTGCATTTGACCGTCGTCTGGATTGAGACGCCGGTGATCGTGCTCCGCTCGTTCTTGGATCCGGTGGTCATCGCGAACTGCGAGGCCACCGTAGTGGGGGAGCCACCGCCCGCCTCACTCAGTTCCATGGCCGCTGCCGTGGCGGCCGCATCGGTCGAGGCCTGCAGGGCCTGCCGCACCGACAGGGCATAGCCGACGTCGATCGCCAGGCCCATCATCCCGAGCAGCACGACCGTCAGGACAGCTACGAGCGGAAGCGCCTGGCCGCGCTCGCCGCCCATCACTCGACCCTCACCGTGGTGCGTGAACGGAGCGTGCAGCCGGGGATGAAATCGATGCCGTAGACCGTGGCCGAGCAGGGATACGTGGCCTGCACGGCGGCATCGGCGCCCGACGTCATCGTGGTGCCCTGATCCGCGCACGTGGGCGACCAGGAGGGCCCGAAGGTGGCGCCGTTCACGGTGATGGAGATGGCGATGTTCCCGGCCGTGAATCCCTGCGCCGCGTTCCGGAGCTTCGTGGCCGTGGCCCCGCACGGGTCGGCGTTGCCCCGCATGAGCGCCAGCGTGCGGGACGCGACGCGCACCGAGTCGTTCAGCGTGACGTTGGTGTTCATCACCACGCCGAACTGGATGATGCCGAAGACCATCAGCAAGAGAAGTGGCGAGACCAGCGCGACTTCGATCAGCGCAGATCCTGATTCTCCCGTGACTATCTGACTTCGTGCGAGTTTCAGCCTGTTTTCCACGAAAGTAGCCTCACCAGACGTTCATCGTCTGCGGGGCGCGTGGCTTTACAGGCGGCGGGTGTGAATGCAGCCAGTGGTTGGGCGATCAGGCGTACGTGTAGAAGCCACGGCCGGATTTCCGGCCCAGGTGCCCGGCGGCCACCATGCGCCGCAGGAGCGGGCAGGGGCGGTACTTCGGATCGCCGAGACCCTCGTGCAGGACGTTCAGGATCGCGAGGCAGACGTCGAGGCCGATGAAATCGGCCAGCGTGAGCGGTCCCATCGGATGGTTCATGCCGCCCTTCATGACCGCGTCGATCGCCTCCGGCGTACCGACACCCTCCATCACGGCGAAGAACGCCTCGTTCAGCATCGGCATCAGGAGGCGGTTGGCGATGAAGCCGGGATAGTCCGCGGCCTCCACGCCCGTCTTTCCGAGCTGCGTGCAGAGGTCGACGGCGGTCTTCATCGAGGCGTCGGACGTGGCCTGTCCGCGGATCAGCTCCACCAGCGTCATCAGCGGCACCGGATTCATGAAGTGCATGCCCAGCACCCGGTCCGGGCGGCTCGTCGAGGCACCGATGAGCGTGATCGAGATCGACGACGTGTTCGAGCCGAGAATCACCTCGGGGCGCGTGATGCGGTCGAGTCGGCCGAACAGGTCACGCTTCGCCTCGGCGTTCTCCACGATCGCTTCCACCACGAAGTCGACGTCGGCAAGCTGGTCGAGCGAGTGGCCGAACGCCAGGCGTCCCAGGGCTGCATCCCGGGCCTCTGCGGTGAGCGTGCCCTTCTCGACGAACTTCGCGAGGCTCTTCCCGATCGCGCTCGCGGCGCGGTCGAGCATCGGCTGCGCGATGTCCACCAGCTGCACGCGGAAGCCGGCCTGCGCGAACACCTGCGCGATGCCGTTGCCCATCGTGCCCGCACCCACCACGCCAATTGTGCTGATCGTCATCGTGTCTGCATCCCCCGGAAAGCGGCCGGCGATCGGCCGGATGGCGGGTGTCAGCCCGCCTGCGGCAGCTCCACGGCGAGCGCGACGCCGTTGCCACCACCCAGGCACAGGGTGGCGATGCCCCGCCTGAGCCCGCGTGCCTTCAGTGCGTACAGCAGGGTCGTGAGCACCCGCGCGCCGCTGGAACCGATGGCGTGCCCGAGCGCCACGGCGCCGCCGTTCACGTTTACGCGGTCCTCGTCGAGCCCCAGCTCACGCGTCACCGCGATCGCCTGCACGGAAAAGGCCTCGTTCAACTCCACGAGGTCCACGTCGCTGAGCGACCAGCCGGTCTTCGCCAGCACGCGCCTGACGGCCTCGACCGGCGTCATCAGCACCATCTTCGGCGCCAGTCCGCTCGTCGCCTGGCCGACGATGCGGGCGAGCGGCGTGAGGCCGAGCGCGCGTGCGCGCGCGGACGACATCACCACCACGGCCGCCGCGCCGTCGTTCACCGGCGGGGCGTTCCCCGCGGTGACCGTGCCGTCCTTCCTGAACGCCGGCTTGAGTGCCCGCAGGGCCTCGGCCGTGGTGTCGGGACGCACCGCCTCGTCGCGGTCGAACAGGCGGGTCGTCCCGTCCTTCTGCGGGAGCGCCACGGGGAGGATCTCGTCGCGGAACGCGCCGGAGGCTGCGGCTGCCGCAGCGCGGTGATGGCTGCGGACGGCGAACGCGTCCTGCTCGTCGCGCGGGATGCCATAGTGCCCGGCGACCACCTCGCCAGCGTTGCCCATGTGGTAGTTCTCGAAGGCGCACCACAAACCGTCGTTCACCATGGAGTCGACGAGCGGGGCGTTACCAAGGCGGGCGCCTTCGCGAGCCTTGGGCATGAGGTAGGGGCAGTTGCTCATCGACTCCATGCCGCCGGCCACCGCGATGTCGATGTCGCCAACGGCCACCCCCTGGGCCGCCAGCATCACCGCCTTCAGGCCAGACCCGCAGACCTTGTTGATCGTGAGTGCCGCAACGTGGTCACCCAGGCCGCCGCGCAGGGCCGCCTGGCGGGCGGGGTTCTGGCCCAGTCCGGCCGAGACCACGTTGCCCATGATGCACTCGTCGACCAGCGACGGGTCGATGCCGGCCCTGCGCACGGCGTCTGCAACGACCAGCGCCCCGAGCTGGGGGGCGGTGAACCCCTTCAGCGCACCCTGAAACCTGCCGGTCGCGGTGCGAACGGCACTGACAATCACAGCCTCGTGCATGGGATGTAGTGTAGCGGGCATCGGCGCCCGATCCGGCAGGGCTCGCCGTCGGTGGCGGCGAGAGGGACGTTCACCGGCGGAGGCGCACCTCGTGAATGGCATCGGGGCCGAGCAGGCCCTGCAGGCGCGTCAGGATGACCGGGGATGCGCGCATGATGGCCGACGCCCAGCTCGGGGTCTTCGCCTCCACCAGGAGCACCCCGTCCTCGAGCCGGACCGCACTGGCACCGGCCATGGCTGGCCCGACCGCCGAGCGCCAGGCGAAGTCCACCTTCCCGTGCGACAGGGGGGCCTCGCGCACGATCGCGGCCAGCGCGCGGGGCAGGACCTGACCGATCGGCTGCATGCTCACGGCGCGCGATCTTATCATTCGTCCATGCGCCTCATCCTCGGGTCTGCGTCGCCACGACGGGCAGAACTCCTCTCTGCGGCCGGGTTCACCTTCGATGTCCGGGTGGCCGACGTCGACGAGCGTGTTCGCCCCGGTGAACGGCCGCACGACTACGTCAGGCGACTGGCGCTGGAGAAGTCGGCCGCCGTGCTGGACCGCCTCGAATCGACCCTCGCTGGCGATCCCGGCGTCCTAGTCCTTGCCGCCGACACCTCCGTCATCGTCGACGACACGATTCTGGGGAAGCCGGCGGATGACGCGGATGCGGAGCGGATGCTGCGGAGCCTGTCGGGTCGGGCTCACCTGGTGCTCACCGGCGTGAGCGTGCGAGGAGCCCGGGCGCACCTGGATGAGGTGGAGGAAACCCGCGTGTTCGTGAAGCCGCTGTCCAAGGCGGAGATTGCCTGGTACGTGGCGAGCGGGGAAGGGCGGGACAAGGCGGGGGCCTACGCGATCCAGGGGCTGGCGTCGCGGTTCATCACCCGCATCGAAGGGTCGTATACGAATGTGGTTGGGCTGCCGGTGGCGCGAGTGGCCGAGCTGGTTTCACGGCTGGCCGATGGCTGAGCGGCATCTATCCCGTTTTGGAGGGGTTCGCAGCCTTGCATCATGCCGGTAGTCGAGCTATTCTGAGCGTGTCTCGTTCCCGGAAGTCCTTATGACACATCGATATATGAAAATAGGTATCACCGCGGTCGTTCTGGTGCTCGCCTTCGCCGGGATGCTCTGGTCCACGCTGCGCGAGGGAACCGAGTACTACAAGCACGTGGATGAAGTCATGGTGGACACGCAGGCCTGGGAGGGCAAGCGGCTCCAGTTGCATGGTCACGTGGTGACCAACTCCATCATGGTGAAGCCGGATACCCTCGAGTACCGGTTCAAGGTCCAGAACAACGGACATGTGATCGACGCCACCTACAAGGGTGTGGTGCCGGACACGTTCAAGGACCGGCCGGGCGAGGAAGCCGAGGTGGTGTTGAAGGGGCAGCTGTCATCGGCCGGCTTCTCGGTCGAGCCGAACGGCATCATGGCGAAGTGCCCGTCCAAGTACGAAGCGGAGAAGAAGCCAGGGCAGGTCGGATAGATGGCATCCCTGGGCTCCTTCCTGCTGCTCGCCACTTTCGTCGTCTGCGCCTATTCCGCCGTCATCTCGGTCGTGGGCGCGCGACAGCGCTCGCGGCGGCTGATTGAGAGCGGGATCGGCTCCTTCTATCTGGTCTGCGCGCTCATGACCTGCGCGTCCGCGGTCATGGTGAACGCCTTCCTGACCAACGACTTCTCGATCAAGTACGTCCAGCACTACTCGGACTCGGTCCAGCCGCTCTTCTACAAGATCACCTCGTACTGGGGCGGTCTCGACGGCTCGATCATGTTCTGGGTGTTCCTGCTGTCCATCTTCGGCTCGCTCGCGGTCTACGTGAATCGCGAGCGGTACCGCGAGCTGATCCCCTACGTCATCGCCACCATCTCCGGCGTGCAGATGTTCTTCCTGTACCTGATGGTGGTGCACAAGAACCCGTTCGGTACCTTCCTCGCGAACGTGCCTGCGGAAGGCACCGGGCTGAACCCCCTGCTCCAGAACTACTGGATGGCCATCCACCCGCCGTCGCTCTACACGGGCTTCGTGGGGATGACGATTCCGTTCGCGTTCTGCATCGCGGCGCTGGTCACGGGTCACCTGGACGACTCGTGGCTCAAGGCGGTCCGCCGCTGGACCATGTTCAGCTGGCTGTTCCTCACCTTCGGCCTCACGCTCGGCATGATCTGGGCGTACGAGGAACTCGGGTGGGGCGGCTACTGGGCCTGGGACCCGGTCGAGAATGCCGGCCTGCTCCCGTGGTTCACGGCCACCGCATTCCTGCACTCGGTGATGGTGCAGGAGCGGCGCAGCATGCTGAAGATCTGGAACGTGTCGCTGGTCATCGTCACCTTCTTCCTGACGATCTTCGGCACGTTCATGACCCGGTCCGGCGTCGTGCAGTCGGTGCACGCCTTCGGTGAGGATCGGGTGCTGGCCTGGCTGTTCACCATCTTCATGGTGATCATCCTGACCTTCAGCTTCGGCCTGGTCATCTACCGCATGCCGCTGCTGCGGGCGCGCAGCAACGAGCTCGACTCGTGGGTGTCGCGCGAGGCGGCGTTCCTCATCAACAACTGGATCCTGCTGTTCTCGGCGTTCTTCGTCCTCTTCGCGACGATGTTCCCGACGCTGAGCGAGGCGGTGACCGGCACGCGCATCACCGTGGCCGGCCCGTTCTACAACAAGTGGATGGCCCCGATCGGGCTCATCCTCCTGTTCCTCACCGGCGTGGGCCCGCTGCTCGCGTGGCGCAAGTCCACGATGACGAGCCTGCGCGACCAGTTCCTGCTGCCGACGTCGCTGGCGCTGATCACGGTGGTCGGGCTGGCGGTGTCGGGGCTGCACGTGTGGTCGTCGGGCATCTGCTTCGCGCTGTCGGCGTTCGTGGCCGGCACCATCTGGCAGGAGTTCTGGCGCGGCACGCGCATCCGGAAGAAGAACACCGGCACGGACATGCTGACGGCGCTGATCGGCCTGGTGGGCCGCAACAAGCGGCGCTACGGCGGCTACATCGTCCACCTCGGCATCGTGCTGATGTTCCTCGGCTTTGCCGGCGAGACCTACAAGCTGGACGAGCAGGTGCTGCTCAAGCAGGGGCAGGCGGCGGAAGTCGGCCGCTGGCAGTTCCGGAACGACGGCATCAAGGTGAGTGACGACGGCCAGAAGCAGATGACCACGGCGTACATCACCGTGCTCGAAGGCGGCCAGCCGATCGGCAACCTCTACCCGGCACGCTGGGTCTTCCACCGGCACGAGGAGTCGCCGACGACCGAGGTCGCAATCCGCCGCGGCCTCTGGGAAGACCTCTACGTGGTGCTCCCGGCCACGGACCCGCAGATGATGGCGGCACAGACCGCCACGCTGCAGATCGTCGTGAACCCGCTGGTCAACTGGATCTGGCTCGGGTTCGGCCTGATGGCATTCGGCACCGGGATCGCCCTGCTGCCGGAGAAAGCCTACTCGTTCGCCGTGGCCAAGAACCCTGCCGACGTGGCGGGTGCCACGGCCACGCTGCTCCTGATCGTCTTCCTGTGGTCGACGCCAGCTTTCGCCCAGGCGCACGACCCGAACGCGGCCAATGCGCCGGTGGTGGCCACGTCTGAACTCGAGAAGGAGATGCGCCGCGAGCTGGTCTGCATCTGCGGCGACTGCCCGAAGTACCCGCTGTCGGAGTGCACGTGTTCGGTCGCCGCCGAGATGCGTGGCGAACTCTCGCAGCAGATCGCCCTCGGCAAGAACCGAGACCAGATCCGCCAGTGGGTGGTCGAGCGATACGGCAGCCAGGAGGCGCTCGGAGCCCCCATCGATCAGGGCTTCAACCGCCTGGCCTGGTTGCTGCCGTGGACGCTCGGAGTGGGCGCGGCGGCGGTTGTCGGCCTCGTGGCCGTCCGCTGGTCCAGGAACAACCGCAAAGAGGAGCCCGACGCCGTGGCTCCCACCGACGCCGACGTGAACGAGCGCCTCGACGATGAGCTCAGAAACCTCGACTGAGCACGGCCGGAGCCGTCCGGATATTCCCACCACATCCTCTCCCGCCGCCATGCAGCCCTGGCAGTTCTTCGTGCTGGCAGGGCTCGGGTGCGCCACGGCCGTCACGTTCATGGCCAGGACACAGGGGGTGATGGTCGTCATCCTGCTGTCGGTCCTCATGGTCACCACCGTGCTCGTGGGCATGGCCATGCTCCGTACCATCCGTCCCCTGGTGACCGACCACGACGACCGCGGTGCGCTCATCGGCCAGCGCACGCGTGCAGCGCTCGAGCAGGAGAAGGCCAACACCCTGCGGACCATCAAGGAGCTCGAGTTCGACCGGGCGATGGGGAAGATGTCCGAGGACGATTTCCGGGAGATGTCGGTCCGGCTTCGTGCGCGCGCCGCACGGCTCATCAAGCAGCTCGATGCCGGCTCCGGGTATCGCCCCCGCATCGAGGAGGACCTCGCGAAACGGCTCGGCCAGGCTGCCGACCATCGGACGGCGCCTGCCCAGCCGGCGTGCGCGAGATGCCACACGCCCAACGACCCGGATGCGAAGTTCTGCAAGAACTGCGGGGAGCGGCTCGCATGATCTCCGTGGTTTCCAGGCCTCTGACCTCGGTCCTCCGACCTCTCGTGTCCGCACTGCTGTGCGGGCTGGTGTTGCTCGCCTGTCCGTCCGGCGCGTCCGCCCAGATGCCCGACATGAAGCAGATGTCAGGCATTCCGCGTCCGGTGGACGACCTGCCGGTCGGTTCGGTGTCGGTCCGCGTGATCCGTGGCGACATGTCGAATCCCGTGGTGAATCACCCGGTGGAGATGCGTGCGGGCGACCGCGTGCAGACGGCGACCACCGACGCCGAGGGGCGCGCCCAGTTCGACAACATCGTGCCCGGCAGCCCGGTGACGTTCACCACCACGGTCGACGGGGAGAAGCTGGACTCCCAGCCGTTCAACGTGCAGCCGCAGGGTGGCGTCCGCATGCTGCTCGTCGCGTCGGATCCGAACGCGGCCGCGGCCCCGCCCGCGCCGGCCACCCCCGCGGTCAGCGGCAGCGTCTCCATCGGCGGCGAGTCGCGCATCATCGTCGAACCTGGCGACGAGACCGTGGCGGTCTACTACATCCTCGACATCGTGAACGGTGCCGCGTCACCGGTGAACCCGGAGAAGCCGTTCAACTTCACGCTGCCGGCCGATGCGGTGGGGACCACCGTCATTCAGGGGTCGTCGCCGCTCGCCACCAACAAAGGGCGCGACGTGACCGTGGCCGGTCCGTTTCCGCCCGGCACCACCGCCATCCAGGTGGCTGCGGAGTATCCGGTCGGCAGCGGGACGGTGGAGATCGCGCAGGCGTTCCCCGCTCCGTTTGCACAGCTCGTGGTGATCGCCAAGAAGGTGGGCGACATGAAGCTTGCGTCCGCCCAGTTCACGCGCACGGAGGACACCGTCATAGAGGGGACCACCGTCGTGCTCGGCGTGGGGGCGGAACTGCCCGCCGGCCAGACATTCGGGCTCACCATCACCGGTCTCCCGCACCACAGCAGCGCCCCCCGCAACATCGCCCTCGCGCTGGCGGGGGTCATCGTGCTCCTGGGGGTGTGGGCCTCGACGAAGTCGGAAGCGCCGGCAGACCGGGCGGCCGAGCGTCGACGGCTCATCACGCGCCGCGAGAAGCTCCTGGCCGACCTGGTCCGCCTCGAGCAGGACCACCGGCGCGGCCGCCTCGACGACGTGCGCTACTCGGCGAGGCGCGAGGAACTCGTGCAGTCGCTCGAGCACGTGTACGGCGCGCTCGACGAAGACGAGACAGGGCCCGAGCCGGCCGGGCGTGCGGGTGCCGCCGCCTGAACGGGTCCGTCGCATCGTGACCTTCGACTTCGAACGCGTTGAGCTGAGCGACCTGTCGCGCCATTTCGGGCGCCGGAAGGCCGTGTCGCGCGTGTCGCTGAGCCTCGCGGCCGGCGACATCCTTGGGCTCCTGGGGCCGAACGGGGCAGGGAAGTCGACGCTGCTCGGCATGCTGGCCACGCTCGTCGCGCCGACCAGCGGCGCGGTCACGTACGGCGGCGTGAAGGCCAGCGAGCGCGGCGAGGCCATCCGCAGCCGCATCGGCGTGCTCGCGCACGAACTGCACCTGTATCCGGAGCTGACCGCACGGCAGAACCTTCAGTTCTTTGCCGACCTGCACGGGTTGACAGACCCGGCGCTTGTGGGAACAGCCCTCGAGTCGGCGAGCCTGGGCGACCGCGGGGAGGATCAGGTGGCCTCGTTCTCACGGGGCATGCGGCAGCGGCTCGCCCTCGAGCGGTGCCTGCTCCATCGTCCCCGGCTGGTGCTGCTCGACGAGCCGTTCACGGGCCTGGACGACCGCGCCGTGCGCGTGGTGGCGGACCGGATCCGGCGCATTGCCGCCGACGGGGCCATCGTAGTGCTGGCCACCCACGACCTCGACGTGGCCGACGGGCTGATTACGCGGATGGCCGTGGTGCGCAGCGGTCGCCTGCTGTCGGACACGGTGGCCGGATCCGGCGTGCGGCAGCAGTACCGCGCGCTCGTGGAGACCGCGTGAGGTTCCTGCGCGTGGCGCTGCTGGTCCTGCGGAAGGACTTTGCCATCGAGCTGCGGAGCTACGAGATCCTCTCGACGACGCTGTTCTTCGCGGTGTCGTGCGTGGCGATCTTCTCGTTCGCGTTCGTGCGGGAGGGGCAGGCACCGGTCGATGCCGCCGCGGGGATCCTGTGGATTGCCATCGCGTTCTCGGGAACGCTGGCGCTCGGCCGCACATTCGAGCGGGAGCGGTACGGGGAGACGCTGAAGGCGCTGCTGCTGGCTCCGGCCCCGAGGCCGGCCATCTACCTGGGCAAGCTGCTCGGGATCGTGACGCTGCTCTTCGCCACGGAACTGGTGGTGGTGCCGATGGTGGCCTTCCTGTTCTCGGCGCCGTTCTTCGACCGGCCGCTGCTGCTCGTGGCGCTGCTCGGGCTCGGCACCATCGGCTACGCGGCTGTGGGGACACTGTTCGCGGCCATGCTCGTCCGTGCCCGGACCCGAGATGTGATGCTGCCGATTCTGCTGTATCCGATTACCATACCGGTGATCATCGCGGGCGTGCGCGGCACCTCGGCGCTGCTGGCCTCGCCCGTGGACGAGCCCGTGGCGATGCTGTGGATTGGGCTGCTGTCGTTCTTCGACGTGGTGTTCGTGACGCTGTCGCTGTGGACGTTCGAGCCGCTCATGACGGAGTAGGACCCTTCGACCCGCTACGCTCGCTCAGGGTCGAGGCAGGACTGGGGATGTGCCGATGAGAAAACTGTTTGTGCCGGTGCTGGTGGTGACGGCGCTGATGTTCGCCTATTCACCCATCGCCATCGCAAATGCGCCGTACGAGTCGACCATGCGGCTCGTCCAGAAGATCTTCTACTACCACTTCCCAGCCTGGATGGCGCTGACGGTGTCGGTCACCGTGTGCACCGTGTCGAGCGCCATCTATCTGTTCACGGGGTCGGCGCGTGCCGACCGCATTGCGGTGGCGGCGGCGGAAGTGACCGTCATCTTCGGGCTGTTCGGGCTGGTCAGCGGGTCGCTCTGGGGGCGCAAGGCCTGGGGTGTGTGGTGGCAGTGGGACGCGCGGCTGACCATGGCGTTCCTGCTCGAGCTGATCTTCTTCGGCTACATCCTGGTCAGGAACTACGGCGGCCCCGGCGCCGAGAAGCTGGCCGCGGCGATGGGGATTTTCGGCGGCGCCACCGCCCCGTTCGTCTACAAGTCGGTCGACTGGTGGCGGACCGTCCACCCGAAGACCAGCGTGATGACGACCCTCGGGGAAACCTCACCCGAGATGTGGTACGTCGTCTGGTTCTGCACCTTCACGATCCTGCTGTTCATGGGGCTGCTGCTGGCCGCGCGCATTCGCCTCGAGGAGCAACGCGCGGCCCTGGACCAGCTCTACCTGGCTGCCGAGGACTGATCACATGATTCGCCGAACCTGGATTGCGCTCCTCTCCTTCGTCCTGCTGGCCGTCAACGCCTTCGCCCAGCAGCCGGCCTCGCCCGACGGCTTCGTCCCGATGAGTTCGCTGCCACCCGGCGAGGAACTGCCGGCCGCGCGGTTCGTCATCGCGTCGTACGCGTTCTTCCTGCTCCTGATGCTCTTCTATCTCTGGACCATCTGGAACCGCCTGTCCAAGGTGGAGAAGGACATGAAGGATCTCGAGCGGCGTCAGGGTGGAGCCACCCGGTGAGTGCCGGTCACTTCATCTTCATCCCCGCGGTCCTGCTCGTGGGGCTGGTGATTGGCTGGATCCTGGGCTCGCGCGCGGCGCGTGATGCGTATGCGATGGAGCTGAAGCGCCGCGAGGAGCGGGCCGCCCGGAAGGGCGGGGCGGGCTAGAGGGGCGAAGCGGGCCTAGCGCCCCGCAGCCAGTCGACGGACGAGCGGCTCCGGCAGGCCGGCCGCCGCCATCTTCTCCTGCGTCTGCTCGACCGGGTAGTCCACCCGGAACATGCCCAGCACGTGCGCGTCCACGTCGAGGATCGCGTACGCGGCGCGCGGGTCCGCATCGCGCGGTTGTCCCACCGAACCCGGGTTCACCAGATACTTCGCGTCGGCGTCCAGCCGCAGGCCGTCCGCCCCGGGCGTGATGAGACCGATCGACCGTCCCTGGAGCTGGAACGCCATGGCCACGTGCGTGTGGCCGAAGAGGCACAGGCGCTGCCGCGCCGCGTCGATGGCGCGCCGCGCGTCGAGTTCGTCGAAGATGTACTCGTCTTCGTCCACGGGCGATCCGTGGCAGATCTCGAACGCGCCGTCCACCACGCTGGGACCCTGCGGCAGCCTCGTCAGCCAGGTGCGGTGGTCCGCCGTGAGCGCGTTCAGCGTCCACTGCGCCGCCGCCCGCGCGGCGATGTTGAAGCCTTCCGCCTGGTCGATCCCGAACGCGATCTTGTCGTGGTTGCCGCGCACCAGGGCGACCGGCTCCAGCGCCACGACCCGGTCGATCACCTCGTTCGGATCGGGTCCGTATCCCACGATGTCGCCGAGGACGACGATGCGGTCGTACCCGCGGCGCCGGGCGTCGTCGAGGCAGACGTCGAGCGCTTCGATGTTGGCGTGGATGTCGCTGAGGACCAGGTAGCGCATATGGCAGGAACGTCGACTGGGGGCTCGGCCGAACGGGCTAGGGATTCAGCCAGTGCACGATCTCCTCGACGATGGCCGGGATGCTGGCACGCTCCGCGTCCACGCGGTAGTGCGCATCGCCGTACGCGGCGCGACGGAGGAGGAACAGGCGCTCGAACTCGGCGCGATCGGCGGCAAGCGGACGCCGGCCGTCGGCCGGCACGCGCTGGATGATGCGCTGCATGGGGACGTCGAGCCACACGGTGGCGCCGTCATTCTTGATCACGGCCCGGTTCTTCGGGTCGATGAACGTGCCCCCGCCGGTGGCCACCACGAGGTGACGGGTGGGGACCTGCTCGAGCAGCACCGCCTGTTCGACGGCACGGAAGTAGGGTTCGCCGTGCTTCGCGAAAATGGCGGCCACCGTCTGCCGTTCGCGCTGCTCGATCATCTCGTCGATGTCCACGGCGCGCCATCCGAGGCGACGTGCCAGTGCCCGTGCCACCGATGACTTGCCAGCCCCCATGAAGCCCACGAGATAGATCTTGTCCGTGTTCACGCGACGAGCCGCTGCAGGGTGTCGAAGAAGCCGGGGTAGGAGATCACCACGGCTTCTGCGCCTTCGATGCTGGAGGGCCCCTGGGCGGCGAGGGCGGCGATCGCAAAGGCCATCGCCATGCGGTGGTCGCCGCCTGCGTGCGCCACGCCGCCGCGCGGCCGGCCGGTGCCGCGGACGGTGTAGCCGTCGCCGTGCTCCTCCGCGGCGATGCCCAGGTTCCTGAACCCGGTCACCAGCGTGGTGATGCGGTCGCTCTCCTTCACGCGGAGTTCGCCGGCCCCGTGGATGGTCACCTGGCCGCCGTGCGCCGCAAGCGCCGAGATGGCCGGGAGTTCGTCGATGAGCCCGGGGACCTCTTCCGGGGCAATCTCGAGCGTGCCCAGCCGGTCCGCAGCGACCACGACCGTGCCGAGCGGTTCGCCGGCGGCCACTGACTGCGGATGGACCTCGACGTGGGCGCCGAAGCGGCGCAGCACATCGAGCAGCGCCGTGCGCGATGGGTTGAGGCCGACGCCCTCGATGGTCACCGACGAGCCGGGCAGCGAGGCTGCCGCCACCATCCAGAACGCCGCGGACGAGAAGTCGCCGGGTACCGGCAGTGACTGGCCGGTACCGCGCTGCCCGCCGTCGACCGAGACGGTCAGACCGTTCACCTTCACCTCGAAGCCGAAGGCGGCGAGGGCGCGCTCGGTGTGATCGCGCGTCTGGGCCGGTTCGGTCACCGACGTGGTGCCCTCGGTGTGGAGGCCAGCGAGGATGACGGCGCTCTTGACCTGGGCGCTGGGCACCTTCGGAGCGTAGGCGATGGGCGTGAGCGTGGTGCCGTGGATCGTCAGCGGCGCGTGGCCGTCGACCGCCTCGATGCGGGCACCCATGAGCCCGAGCGGTTCCATCACCCGGCGCATCGGGCGGCGCGAGAGCGACTCATCGCCGATCATGATCGAGGTGAACGGTTGCGCCGCGAGGATCCCGGCCAGCATGCGCATGGTCGTGCCGGAGTTGCCGGCATCGAGCGTTGCGGATGGTGAACGGAACCCCCGGATGCCTCGTCCATCTATGGTGACCGTCGTGCCGGTTCGGGCGATCTCGACACCGAGACCGCTGAGGCAGGTGAGCGTCGACTGGCAGTCTGCGCCGGGCGCATAATTGGTCAGTGCCGAGCGCCCCTCGGACAGCGCGGCCAGCAGTGCGTAGCGATGGGAAATGGACTTGTCGCCGGGCACGGTGAGCCGGCCCTGCACGCGCGCAGCGGGGGTGATCGTCGCAGTCGTGACCAGAGACATCCGACAGATCTTACGACAGTCGGCTTGACATCGCCCAACAGATGGGGTGGTATTCGAACTCGAGTTTCATGGCGCACACACATCCCCTGAGCATCCGCCTGGAGTTCACCAGCGCGTTCGACATGCTCGACGTCCTCGAGGTGGTCACCGGCCATGCCTGCAAGCAGGTCGGGCTGGACGAGGACTCGGTCCACTGGGTCAGCGTGGCGGTGCGCGAGTCGGTGGCGAACGCCATCAAGCACGGCAACCGGAACGACGCCGCCAAGAAGGTCTTCGTGGGCTTCGACGGCTCGTTCGGCGCTGTTCCCGAACTGGCCATCAGCGTCCGCGATCAGGGCGCCGGGTTCGACCCCGAGGATGTGGCGGACCCGCTGGCACCGGAGAACCTCCTCAAGGGGAGCGGCCGCGGCATTTTCCTCATCCGCAGCTTCATGGACGAGATGTGCCTCCAGCGTGCGCCCGAGGGCGGCATGGAGATGCGGATGGTCAAGCGCGCCCAGCCGGCGTCCGCCAGCGACGGTCCTGCCGCCTGAAACCTCACCAGCTCCCAATGCCTCACAATCCGTTGTACCTGACCACTGCGGTCGAGTCGGTCGTCCGTGCGGGCGACGTCATGCTCGAGCGCTTCGGCACGGACGTCCGTGTAGACCTGAAGGGGGCCATCGATCTGGTGACCGAGGTCGACGTGGCCATCGAGCGAGAGTTCCGCGCCCGCATCGCCGAGCGCTTTCCCGCACACGTGGTCCTCGGCGAGGAGATGGGCGGCAGCGTCGCGGTCCCCGAGGGGGCGTGCTGGGTGTTCGACCCGATCGACGGCACGACGAACTTCGCGCATGGGCTGCCGATCTTCTGTTCGTCGCTCGCGCTGGAGATCGACGGCGTGGCACAGCTGGCCGCGGTCTACGACCCGACCCGCCGTGAGCTCTTCACGGCCGAGCGGGGCGGTGGGGCCTTCCTCAACGGCACGCCCGTCCACGTCTCGCAGCCGGCCAGCCTGCTCGAGGCGGTCCTGGTCACCGGCTTCCCGTACGACGTGCATGCCCGGGTGGCCGAGATCGTGGGGCTGTTCGCCGAGTTCGTCGGGAAGGCCCGTGCGGTGCGCCGGCTCGGATCGGCCGCGATCGATCTCTGCTACGTCGCAGCCGGCCGGCTGGACGGCTTCTGGGAGCGCGACCTCAATGCGTGGGACATCGCCGGGGGCGCCCTTCTGGTCGAGGAGGCCGGCGGCCGCATCACCAACTTCCGTGGAGAACCCTTCACGTCGCGGGGGCGCGAGGTGGTGGCCAGCAACGGCCGGATCCACCAGGCCATGCTCGACGTGATTGCAGGCCCGCGCACCTACATCGGACGCTGAACCGGTGTCGGCAGGACCGGACGGCACTGTTATCCGCGGATGACAGCGCGATGAATCAGGCCTGAAATCGTTCCCAAATCCCGGACCTCTGCTGGCACCGCTCCTGCTTTGTCAGGGGTCGGGTTGCCGCTGCTGCGGCATCCCTTCCCGCGATCCGCGCCCCCAGGGCGGACGCTACTCAGAGGAGCGCCATGCGTCGTCTACCGTTTGCTGCCACCGCGCTGTTCGTGCTTGCCAGCCTCGTCGCGCCTGCGTCGAGCGAAGCGCAGCAGTCGCTGAACTTCCATGTCGGCGGGTTCGTGCCCAAGGCCGAACGGAACCGGGACCGGCAGGACGTGCTCTGGAACAACCTCGACTTCCTCTCCTTCAATACCCGCGACTTCAACGGCGCCACGGCCGGCGCCGAGTACCTCGTCGGCCTGGGCGAGTTCTTGGATGCCGGGCTCGGCGTCGGGATCTATTCGAAGTCCGTGCCCAGCGTGTACTCGCGGCTGGTCAACGCCAACGGCTCCGAGATCGACCAGGACCTGAAGCTCCGCATGGTGCCGTTCACGGCCACCGTGCGCTTCCTGCCGTTCGGCCGATCCGGAGCGATCGAGCCCTACATCGGCGCGGGCGTGGCCGTGATCAACTGGCGCTACACCGAGGTCGGCGAGTTCGTGGACTTCACCGACAACTCGATCTTCGACGATGAGTTCACGGGGAAGGGGACGGCGACCGGGCCGACCATCCTGGGCGGCGTCACGTTTCCCATCGGAGATGCGTGGAACCTGGGTGGCGAGATCCGCTGGCAGCGCGCCCTGGGCAACCTGCCCTCCGACCTCGGCTTCGCGGGCGACAAGGTCGACCTGGGTGGCGTGAGCTACCTGGCCACGTTCCGCGTGCGCTTCTAGGAGTCTGATGGTCCGCGGCCGCCGCACCTGCCGCATGTGCAGGGCAGGCGGCGGGACTACCGGGCGGGTGCGCGTCGATACAGCGCGACACCCGCTGCTTCGCAGCTGCGGGTGTAGCCGTCGAGGAACGACGGGTGCTCGCGGACGATCTGCGCCAGCATGTCGCCCCCTTCCGCCTTCTCCTCGACGAGGATCCAGCCGGCAAACGGGCGTGGTGTGACGAGGGCATTGAGCCAGATGTCGCCGTTGCCCTCGTGCAGGAAGTCGCGGAGCGAATAGCCCGCCCTCGACAGGTCCTGCATGTAGTGCCCGAGCGACCCCATGCTGGCCATGATGCTCTCGCCCCGATAGTCCCGCGCCAGGCAGGCGGTCACCGTGTCCCGCGCGATGATGTTCGGTCGGTCCCACTGTGCCTCGGTCACCATGGGCGCCTCCCGGTCCATCGGTCGAAGGTCCCAGGCCACGAGGCCAGCCAGGATGATCACGAGCAGCGGTCGCGCGCGCTTCCAGGTGCCGGCGGCGACGCCCGCGCACACCGCCTGCAGGGCGATCAGCGGCACCATGTACCGGATGCGGTACGGGTGGCCGTCCACGAACGCACTCCAGGGCACGGCAGCCATGCCCGCAAGGGCAAGTGGGAGCAGGTGAGTGGCCCGCGTGCGGTGCGACAGGGCCTGCGCGGTCAACACCACCGCACCGACCGCGGCAGCCGCGAGCACCGCGCTGCCGCTCAGGGCATGCAGGCCCCAGACGATCTGCTTCACCGCTTCGAGCGGCTGTCCCTGCGCCGGGTTCTCGGGGACGAAGAACCCGCTGGCGAACCAGGATCCGACCACCACCTTGCTGAAGACGCTGAAGCCGACGAGGGCCGCGAGCGGATAGATGGCGATCCGCAGCACCAGGCGCGCCGCCACGCGGCCTGGCAGGCCACGTCGCCACAGCACCCACACGGCTGCCCCGAGCGACCCGATGGCGACGGGCCACGCCTCGTAGCGGGTGAGGCAGGCGAGCGCCAGCGTCCACCCGACCTGTGCGGCAGACGGCCGTGACAGGGCCGCGCCATGTGTCGCTGCTGCGGCCTCGTCGCAGTAGGCGATGAGGAGGGCGATGCCCGCCAGCGAGAGCGCGAGCAGCAGCGGCTCGGTCATCGGCGTCGACTGCAGGTAGAGGACGTTCGGGTTCAGCGCGAAGACCAGCGACCCCGCGCCGGCCGCGAGCCATGAGCCGGTCGTGCGGGCGATGAGCCAGGCAATCGCCGTCGTGGCGACGGCGAACGACAGGATCGAGATCGCCACGCCCGACGCACCTGAGCGATACAGTGCGTCGACCTGCACCGGCAGGGCATTGAGGAGGTGGGGCAGCGGCAGCCACACCGCACCAACCTGTTGCCATCCTGGCGTGATGCTGTCGGCGATGCGGCGCGCGACCACCAGGTGCCCGCGGGCGTCGTAGTGGCTCAGGGTGAGGCCGAGTGCCGCATAGCGAAGCGCGACGAGCGTGCCCAGCAGGGCTGATGCGGCCGCCACCGCCACGAGCGGACCGCGCCGCCATTCGCCGAACTGCACCGGGTGATTGTACCTGCTCCTGTTACAATCACCTGTTCACCTATGCGGAAGTTCGTTGACTGGGTCCAGGCCGTCGCCCTGGGACTGGGCGCCCCCGGTCTCTTCCTTGCCGCCCTCCTCGACTCGTCGTTTCTCTCGCTGCCGGAAGTCGTCGACATCCTGCTGATCTGGATGACGACCCACCACAAGTCGCTGATGCTGCTCTATGCGGCGAGCGCCACGGCCGGGTCGGTGATCGGCTGCCTGATGCTCTACGCGGTGGGTCGCAAGGGCGACCAGTTCATCCAGCGCCGGTTCAGCGCCGATCGGGTGGAACGTGCCCTCGGGGCGTTCCGCCGGTTCGGCCTGATGGCCGTGCTCATCCCGTCGCTGCTGCCGCCGCCGATGCCGTTCAAGATCTTCGTGCTGCTGGCCGGTGCGGCAGGCATCAGCCCGGGGCGCTTCGCGGTGGCCATCACGATCGGCCGCGGCATCCGGTACTTCGGCGAGGGGCTGCTCGCGGTCTGGTACGGCGACGCGGCCCTGGCCTTCCTCGAGTCGAACGGACGGGCCATTTCGCTGTGGCTGGCCGGCATCTGTGTCGCGGGCCTGGTCGCCTACGTCGTCTGGCAGAAGACGCGTGGTGGCCGTCGACAGTAAACTTATACTCACGCCCACATGGTCGAGCTGAGCGTCGTCATCCCGGTCAAGAACGAAGCGCCGGGGCTGGAGGATTTGCACCGGGAGGTGACCGGTGTCCTCGAGCCGTGGGGACGCTCGTACGAGGTGATCGTGGTCGATGACGGGAGCACGGACCAGAGCTTCGAGGTCCTGTCCCGCATCCAGGCCGCCGACCCGCGCTGGCGCATCATCCGGTTCCGGCGGAACTTCGGCCAGACCGCCGCCTTCTCGGCCGGGTTCGCCCATGCCCGCGGCCGGTTCATTGCGACGTCCGATGGCGACCTGCAGAACGACCCGAAGGACATTCCCGCGATGGTGGCCAGGCTCGAGTCCGAGGACCTCGACATCGTGTGCGGCTGGCGCAGGAACCGGCAGGACGCCCTCGTGTCGCGGTTGCTGCCGTCGATGGTGGCCAACCGCCTGATTTCCTGGGCCACCGGCGTCCGCCTGCACGATTACGGCTGCTCGCTGAAGATCTTCCGTTCGGAAGTGGTGAAACCGCTGAAGCTCTACGGCGAGATGCACCGGTTCATCCCGGCCATCGCGAGTGAGCAGGGCGTGCGGATCGCCGAGGTGGTGGTGAACCATCGTGCGCGGCGCCACGGCAGCTCGAAGTACGGCATCTCGCGGACGATCCGGGTCGTCCTGGATCTGCTCACGGTGAAGTTCCTGCTCAGCTACTCCACCCGGCCCGTGCAGATCTTCGGCCTGATCGGCCTCACGATGCTGACCCCTGGCGCGGTGATCCTGGCCTACCTCACCTACGCGAAGCTGGGGCTCGGCGAGGCGATCGGCAATCGTCCGCTGTTGCTGCTCGGCATCCTTCTCGTGTTCACCGGCGTGCAACTGCTGACGCTGGGGTTGCTGGCTGAACTGCAGGCCCGGACCTACCACGAATCGCAGGACAAGCCGACCTACGCCATTCGCGAGATCCGCGAGGCGCCGGTCCGTCCGGTGTCCGCAGGCGAACTGCACCACGCCTGAGCGATGGCCGTCCGCGAACTCGACACGCCGCGCGTCGCGCGCCCGCCCCGGGCAATGGCGTGGGTGGTGCTGGCTGCGTCAGCCGCCGCGGTGCTGGTGGTGGGCATTGCGGCGACGCTGATCCTCTTCGGCAACCTGGACGCCTACCCCGGCGCACCCAGGCTCCGCTTCTGGCTCGCCTTCGCCGGGGCCTGTACCCTCACGGTGGCCTCACTCTCCCTCCGGAGCCTGCGGTGGATCTTCCTGCTGCGGCGGGCCGAGACGCGCATCCCGATCCGCGACGCCTACATCGGCTACTTCGCCGGGTTCAGCCTGCTCTTTGCCCCGATGCTGGCCGGTGAGGTGGCGATCCGTGCCGTCGTACATCGCCAGCGTGGCGGCGTCCCGGTGCAGACGACCCTGGTCGTCAACATCTGGGAACGCCTGCTCGACCTCGCGGCGCTCGCCGTGCTGGCCCTGGCCGCCGGCCTGGCGGTCGGAGCGGTCGAGCCCTGGCTGTGGGCGCTGGCGAGCGCGGCCGCCTGCTCGTTCATCACGCCCGTGCGTCGAATGGCGCTTCGCGCGATCGAGGCGCTGGGGCTGAGGCTCGCGCGCCCGTTCGACCAGGCGCCCGCGCCCTCCTTCCGGCGCATGGGCGACCTGCGCACGTGGGCGGTGGCCTTCGCCACGAGCCTCGTCGCCTGGCTGCTGCCGGCCCTGGGCCTGTGGCTGCTCGGGCGTGACCCGATCGTCTCCGTGAGCCCCACCCACGCGGTCTGGATCTACGCGTCGTCCGCGTCCGCCAGCGTGATCACGCTCGCGCCTGGCGGCGTGCTCGTAGCGGGCCGCGAGATGCTGGCGGCACTGGTGGCGCTGGGCCTGCCGGAACTGTCGGCGGTCCTCGGCGTGCTCGGCGTCCGCCTGTCGACGGTTGGCGTCTCGGTGGCGCTGGGCCTGGTCTTTGCCGCCATCCACTTCCGCGCGGCCTCCGCGGACAGCGCGACCCACTTCGACGACATCGCCGATGCGTACGACGTGCAGATTCCCGAGTCGCGCCGGCATGCGCTGCTCGTTCGGAAGACCGACATGATGAAGGCCGTGCTCGAGGTGCGTGGCGTGGGACGCCGCGGGCTCGACGTGGGCTGCGGGCAGGGCGCCTACGTGGCCCGCATGCGCAGCCTTGGCTTCGACGTCGAGGGCATCGACATGTCGTCGGGGCAGGTCCGGCTCGCCGCCCGCAACGTCGGCGGCGAGGGGATCGTGCGCGTGGGGTCGGTGCTCGACATCCCCGCAGCCGATGGGACCTTCGACTTCCTCTACATCATCAATGTCCTGCACCACCTGAACTCGGTGGAGGAGCAGCGCCGGGCGTTCCGTGAACTGTTCCGCGTGCTCAAGCCGGGCGGCCTCCTGTTCATCCACGAGATCAACACGCGGAATCTGCTGTTCCGCTTCTACATGGGTTACGTCTTCCCCTCGCTCAACTGCATCGACGAGGGGATCGAGCGCTGGCTGCTCGCGCACAGACTGGACACCTACACCGACAGGGACGTCGTCGAGGTCCACTACTTCACGTTCCTGCCCGACTTCGTGCCCGCGCCGGTCGTGCGCCTGCTGGCACCGATCGAACGGTGGCTCGAGCGCTCGTCCGCGCGGGTGTTCTCGGCGCACTACATGGCGGTGCTGCGGAAGTGACCGGCACGGGGACGATGGCTGGAACCCCGGTGCTGGCGCACCTCAGGCTGCTGGCCGCACTCCAGGCGATGGCCGTCGCCGCCTGGCTCACGCCCGCGTCCGTGCACATCGTGCACTGGCCGGCGTCCGGACCCACGCGGCTTGCCCTGCTGGCGCCCACCTGGCAGCTCCTGGCGTGGACCACCGCGGCCCTGGCGACCTACGGCGCGGTCCGGGTGCTCGGCCGTACGGCACCGGCCGCTCGCATCCTGACGCCGTTCATGCTGTTGTGGCTCGTGGCCGTGCCGTACCTGCCCTGGCTGCCCGACAGGCTGCCGCTGCTCCTGGTGCTCGGCGGGCCGCTGCGATGGGTGCTCGTGGCCGGGGTGGGGGTGCGGTCGTTCCTGCTGTGGCGGGGCGATCGTCCGCTGCCCGACCCCGGGCAGTACGTCGGTCGCCGCATGGTCTTCGCCGCGAGCCTGGCGCTCTACCTCGTGTTCGGACTCTGGAACCTCGACGCGAACGGCATCGGCGGTGACGAACCGCATTACCTGGTGATCACCGAGAGCCTGCTGCGCGACGGCGACCTGGACATCGAGAACAACCACCAGCGTGGCGACTACCGGGCGTTCTTCCGGGGCGACCTGCGTCCAGACTTCCTGCAGCGTGGCCTGAACGGCGTCTTGTACTCGATCCACGCACCCGGCCTGCCGGCCCTGCTCCTGCCGGTCTATGCCGTTGCGGGGCATCGCGGCGCGGTGGCGTTCATCGCCCTGATGGGCGCACTGGCGGCGCTTGCCGTGTTCGACCTCGGGGTGCTCCTGGCCGGATCGACCGTGGCGGTGCTCACCTGGCTCGCGGTCTGCCTTACAGTGCCGTTCATTCCGCACAGCTGGTCGATCTTCCCCGAGATGCCCGGCGCACTGCTCGTCGCCTGGGGGGTGCTGTGGCTGGTGAGGCCGGTTGACGAGGTGGGGGCGGGGCGATGGGTGGTGCGCGGGCTCGCCCTGTCCCTGCTGCCGTGGCTGCACACGAAGTTCATCGTGTTCCTGGCGGTCCTGTCCCTGGGGTTTGGGCTGCGCCTGCTCAGGCAGGTGCCGCGTCTCCTGGCAATTGCCACTCCCATCGCGCTGTCCTGCGCAGCCTGGCTGGCGTCCTTTTACGTGATGTACGGCACCGTCAATCCCGAGGCCCCGTACGGTGCGTATACGCAGGTCTACGTGCTGACCAGCAACATCCCGCACGGCCTGCTCGGCCTGTTCTTCGACCAGAAGTTCGGCCTGCTCGTCTACAGCCCGGTCTACCTGCTGGCTGTTGCCGGCGCCTGGATCGGACTCCGCGACCCGCGCCATCGCTTCGTCACGGCCATCCTGCTGCTCATCGTGGTCGGGTTCGTGGGGAGCACGGCGCGGCTCTACATGTTCTGGGGCGGATCGAGTGCTCCCGCCCGTTTCTTCGTCCCGCTGCTGCCGTGCCTCGCGCCCTTCATCGCGCTGGCGCTGTCGCGCGCGCGGTCTGTCCCGGCCATCGCCGCGAGCGCGGTCACGCTGGCGGCCAGCCTGGGCGTGGCGGCCGTGGGAATCGCCTCACCCGAACGGCTGATGCTCTTCAGCAATCCGCACGGGCGGGCGCGCATCCTCGAACTCCTGCAGGGTGGGTCGCCGCTGTCGCTCGTGCTGCCAACCTTCACCGACCCGGACTGGCCGTCGCATGTGGTCCCGCTCGTGCTCTGGGTCGTGGCGGCCGGCGTGGGCGGCGCCGTGCTCGTGCTGATGTCGAGGCTGACGGCCCGCGGCCCATGGGCGGCCCTGGCGGCCTCCATGCTGGCGTTCCTCGCGGCCGGGGCGGCGTTCACCGCGAGGCCGCCTGCTGCCGCGCGCGAGGCGACCGCCGTCAGGGGCGACCTCGACGTGCTCTGGCGGTACGACCGCGACCGGTTCCGCCCCTTCGCGTACGACACACTGGAGCGTCCGACCCGGGAGCGTGTCCTCGAACTGGCCACCGTGCGGCTGCGTCCATCGGTGCTCCCCGATGCGATGGGGCCGGTCGACCTCGGTCCGCTCGAACTGCCGCCCGGCGAGTTCGAGGCGTCGGTCTGGTTCAACGGGGGCAGCAGCCGGGATGGTGAAGTCCTGGTGGCCGGTCCTCGTACCGTCTTCGGCCGCGCCGATGCGCCGCTCTCGAACCCGGCGCGCTTCCCGGTTGTCTTCCCGGTCGCCGGCCGTCGCGTCGTGGTCCGCGTGCCGGACGCCACCGTGGCCCGCGCCATCACCGAGGTCCGGCTGGAGCCGCATGACGTGCCCGCCCCCTCGCAGCGCGACCCACGGCCGGTACGCGCCGTCGAGAACCTCGGCACCCGTCCCGGCGCCTACCTCGTCTACACTGATGGCGATGCCTATCCGGAAATGGGCACCTTCTGGACCCGTGGCACGGCGGCAACCACCGTGTTGGTCGCTCCCGGCGGGGCGCCGGCGATGACGCTGACACTGTCGACCGGACCGATGTCCGGCACCGTGTCCGTCACGCTTGGCGGGCAGACACGTCAGGTCGCGATGACCGCCAACCGTGAGGTTCAGATCGATCTCGACCTGCCGGCCGGTGAACGTCTGGTGCCGCTCACGATCGGGTCGTCCGTGATGTTCAGGCCCAGCGAGGTGAATCCGGCCCTCGCGGACAGCCGCGGCCTCGGCTGCCAGGTGCGCCTTGTCCTTCACTGACCGCAGTCCTGAGTGGAGTGCGGCAGCACGCCGGGTGGCGATCGGACTCGCGCTGCTGGCGGCCGGGTGCGGTGACAGCCCCACCGCGCCCACGCCCCCGGTGGACGTGCTCAGCATCAGCTGCCCCGTCGCGCAGAGCGCGCAATCGCTCGACGGCAATCCGGTCGTCGTCAACTTCCCGAACCCGACGGTGAGCGGCGGCGACGGTGTGCTGTCCACCACCTGCACGCCCACGAGTGGCAGCCGCTTCAACGTGGGCGTGACCAACGTCACCTGCACGGCGCAGGACACCAAGCGGCAGACCGCCTCGTGCGGGTTCCAGGTGTCGGTCACCCGCGTGCCCCGGCTGGCGGCCACCCGGTTCGTGGCCTTCGGTGACAGCATGACCGAAGGCTTTGCGCACTCCTGTCCGTTCACCACGCTCACCGGCTATGACGCGATCCTGGCCGACATCGAGTACCTGAACCTGCTGCGGCCACCCGGCTTCTCGGCCATCGCGTACCCGGTGAAGCTGCAGTCGATGCTGGCCTCGCGCTACGCCGGCCAGTCCATCACGGTGATCAACGAGGGCAACGGGGGAGAGACCGCCGTGCAGGGCGCTCTCGACCTGCCGCGCGTAATGAACAACGACACGCCGCAGGCCCTGATGCTGCTCGAAGGCATCAATGACATCCACCAGGGCCGGCCGACACAGGGCAGTGCGATTCCGAACGTCATCTCCAGCCTGCGCTCGATGGTGCAGGAGGGCAAGCGGCGCGGCATGACGGTCTTCCTGGCCACCCTGCTGCCGCAGCGTGTCGGCTCGTGTCGCGACTACGACTGGGACGACGATGTCGAGGACGTGGTGCCGGCGAACACCCAGATCCGGTCGCTCGCCTCTTCGGAGAACGTGACGCTGGTCGACCTGTACCCGGCGTTCAGTGGCAACACGACCACGCTCCTCGGTCCCGACGGACTGCACCCGAACGAGGCCGGATACCAGAAGATGGCCGACCTCTTCTACGACGCCATCACCCGCCGGCTCGAGCAGTAGCGGTTTCCGGCATTTTCACGCGCGCGACCGGTTCGGCACCGCGCTCCCTGCGTGCGCCTGTTCCACGGGCGTCCACTCGGCTAACATCATGGACCGATGGCACTCGTGGCTCCGAGCCACAACACCGACCCGCACGTCGCGCGTGTCGTCGTCTTCAGCGGCGGGCGCGGCTCCGGCATGCTCTCCAAGCAGCTGCTGCGGGACCCGCGCGTCCGCGTGACCCTGGCCATCAACGGCTACGACGACGGGGCGTCGACCGGCGAAGTGCGTCGGTTCCTGGGCGATGCGCTCGGTCCGTCCGACTTCCGGAAGAACGCCTCGCGGCTGGCGCTCGAACTCGGCACCTGTCCCTCACCGCTCATCGAGATGCTGGATGCCCGGCTGCCGGATGGCTGCCAGCCGCCGCAGGCGCTGGCCACGCTGCGGGAGCGATCGGCTCCCTATCCCGAGGTGGCGACGCGCGTGGAGGCGTTCGCCGCGGAACTGGCCCGTACCGGATTTCCGTTCGACTTCGACGACTGCAGCCTGGGCAACCTGGTGTTCGCGGGGTCGTACCTGGTCAGCGGCCGTCGCTTCAACGACGCGGTGGACGACTACTGCGGCCTGCTCGGCCTGCCGTCCGGTCTCATCGAGAATGTCACCGATGGGACCAATGCCCACCTGGTGGCCATCGGGGCGGACGGCACGGTCCTCAAGAGCGAGGAGGAGATTGTCGGCGCCGCGGGCCACAACCGCATCAGGGACATCTTCCTCATCGATCCGCCGCTCGCGCCGGACGAGCGGCGTGCCCTGACCACGCCGGAGGCGGCGGCCGAGCTGTTTCGCCGGCGTGAGGTGACTCCCGCGATCAACCCGCGGCTCGTGAGCAAGATCGAGCAGGCGGACCTCATCATCTACGCACCCGGCACACAGCACTCGAGCCTGTTTCCGTCGTACCTGACGCCGGGGCTGAGCGAAGCCATCGCGAGGAACCTCAGGGCGATCAAGCTGCTCATCACCAACATCCAGGCCGACGCCGAGATTGCCGGCAGCACGGCGGTGGACATCATCGGCCGCGCGCGCTACTACCTGCAGGGCAGGGGACGACGCCAGACGCCGACCCCGTCGCTCATCACGCACTACGTGGTGAACGACCCCGGGTCGGCAGAGTCGCACGTGCCATACGTGCCGCTCGGACAGATCGAGACGCTGGAGGACCCGCGGCTGGTCCGCATCGGGCACTACGAGGACGGTGTGTCGGGCCGTCACGATGCCTCCAAGATCCTCGGCCCGTTCGTGCGGTCGCTGCTGCACGTGCCGGCGCGCCAGCGGCTGGCCATCCTGCTGCACGATGCGGGATCCGCCGACAAGCTCGCACAGTCGATCGTCGAGATGGTGCGCGGCGGCATCTCCGACCTCCCGATCGACATTGTTGTCTTCCATGAAGGGGAACCGCTCGACGCGGAGTTCGTGGAGTCGCTGCCGTTCGAGGTGCGCTGCCTGCCGGCCGGCGCCGGTGCCGATCACCGGATGCGGGAGGCGCTCCGCGAAGGGGCATTCGACTACGTGGCGCTGTTCGAGTCGTCCGGGATGTATCGGGGCGAAGACCTGGTGGGCCTCGCCTCGAGCCTGGTCTCTGGTCGGCTCGACGCGGTGTGGGGCAGCCGGCGGCTCTCGGTGCGCGACATCGAGGAGTCATACCGGTTCCGCTACCGCAGGCAGGCGCTGCTCGGGTGGCTCAGCTACACAGGCAGCCATGTGCTGAGCCTGTCGTGCCTGGCCCTGTTCGGCCGCTACATCTCGGACACGCTGTCCGCGGTGCGGGCGGTGCGCATGGCCGATGTCGTGGAACTCGACGTGCCCCTGACGCACAAGCGGGCCAACGAGCACCTGCTGGCCAATCTGCTCCGGCGCAAGGCCGATATCCTGGAGATTCCGGTCCAGTTCCTGCCCATCTCGCCGGATTTGGTGAAGCGCACGAGCGTGGTTGAGGGGGTGCAGGCCCTGGGGGCGCTGATCAGTGGCCGGCTGGCCCCCGCTGAACGGCGGGGGACAGCCGATGCGAAGGACGAGCGGAGGACGAGCCCTGTCGTCACCCCCTGACGCCGCAATCGCGCGCGTCCTCGTCATTCCCGCGGCAGGCATGGGGTCGCGCCTGCGGAGTCCGCTGCCGAAGGTGCTGGTGCCGGTCCTCGGCCGACCCATGCTGGACTGGCTGCTCGAACTCTACGCGCCGCACGTGAGCCGTGTCATCGTGGTGGCCAACCCGGCATCGCGAACGCTCGTGTCAGAACAACTCGCGCGACGCGGGCACCCGGCCGCCGTGGTCGTCCAGGAGCAGCCCACGGGCATGCTCGATGCGATTCTCCTCGCGCGTCCACTCGTCGAGGCGGGCGCGGCCGCGAGTGTGTGGATCACCTGGTGCGATCAGGTCGGTGTTCACCCCGCGACGGTTGCGAGGCTCGCGGCACTCGACGCGGAGCATCCCTCCACGGCGCTGATCATGCCCACGTGCACGAGGACGCAGCCCTATATCCACCTCGAGCGGCGCCACGGACATCGCATCACCCGCGTGCTCCAGCGCCGCGAGGGCGACGTGATGCCGCCGGTCGGCGAGAGCGACATGGGGGTGTTCCGCCTGTCGCGGCGCGCCTTCGTCGACGACCTGCACGACTTCGCCGCAGGTGCCGAACTGGGAGATGGGACCGGCGAGCGGAACTTCCTGCCGTTCATCCCGTGGGTGGAGATGCGGGGGGGCGTGCTGACCTATCCCTGCGTGGACGCAGAGGAATCGACCGGCGTCAACACGCCGGAGGAACTGGCGTTCGTCGAGGCCTACCTCGCGCGGCGCACCCGGAGCTGACGTGTCCGTTCTCTCGATTGTCATACCCGCCTACAACGAGGAGCGCTTCATCGGCGAACTCCTCACACGGATCAAGGCGGTGGACCTTTCCCGCTTCGGGCTCACCACCGAGATCATCGTCGTCGACGACTGCTCGAAGGACCGGACCGCCGCCATCGTCGAGGCCGAGGCGGGCGTCACGTTGCTCCGGATGCCGAAGAACGGCGGGAAAGGGCAGGCGGTTCGGGCCGGGATCGCGCGGGCGACCGGGGAATACCTGATCATCCAGGACGCCGACCTCGAGTACGACCCGAACGACTACGTGCCGATGCTCGATGCGCTGCTGTCCGGCCGGGGCACGGTGGTGTACGGGAGTCGGTACATGCGATCCGGCAAGCACGCCAACCAGTCACTCGCGGCCTATCTCGGAGGTCGGAGCCTGAGCCTCATCGCGCTGGCGTTCACCGGGACGTGGCTTACCGACACGGTGACCGCCTACAAGCTGTTCCGGCGCGCGGAGCTCGCGGCCCTGCCGCTCGAGACGAGCGGGTTCGAACTCGATCACGAAATCACGGCGCGCATGGTCGCGGCTGGCGCGCGCATCGTGGAAGTTCCCATCAGCTACGCGCCCCGCACGAAGGCCGAAGGCAAGAAGATCGGCCTGCGTGACTGGTTCATCGGATTCCGGACCTTCTGGCGGTATCGAAAGGGCTGACGACCGGGCGCTTTTCTGATGTAAAAGCCCCTGTGCCGTGGTGTATCATTTCGCGCGTAAGTATCCCGTAAGATCTCACTGAATCCGGAGAAGCTCTTGATGCGGAAATACGCCTCGCTCACGGCGGTTGCCCTCGCCCTGTTCACCGCCGCCTGCTCGAAGACGTCACAGGCGCCGGCCACGACGCCCAGTTCAGCTGTTCCGTCCGACGTGGCCGCGGCCGCCGATGGGTCGACCCTCAAGGCCACCGCTCCCACGCCGCAGTCTCCGATCAACAACCAGCAGCCCCAGGTGCTCGAGGTCGTCCTCAGCATCGCCAATGCCTCTGCGAAGTACGCGGACGGCGTCAACCCGACCTACCGATTCCAGGTGTTCAACGCGGCTGGTAACCTGGCGTACGAGGCGGCCAACGTTCCCGCCGGTGGTGCTGGCGTGACGGCGCACACCGTGACCGCCCAGCTCGAGGGCGACCAGCGCTACTCGTGGCAGGCCCGAGCCGAGGTCGCTGGCGGCGTCGGCCCCTGGTCGGCCCGCGCGAACTTCATCGCACCCCAGACGACCGGGTATCTCCGCGGCGCGGAACTCTACGACCCGCTGGTGAACGGCAAGACGGTTGGTGAGATGCATGGGCCGCTCACCTTCATCCCCGGTGTGGGGCTGAAGTTCGAAGCCCAGCAGAGCTACGTCAGCTACGTGCTGCCGCAGACGCTCTTCGAGGGCGAGTTCTCGCTGCTGGTTACCGGCATGCCGGCGAATACGGACGGCACCAAGACCAAGCTGTTCGCCATGGCCGAAGGCTTTGCCGACATCGTCACGAACGACCGCCGCATGACGGTGGAGAAGCGCGGCGACCCGGCAGGCGTCGTGGCGTGGCGTTTCATCACGCACGGAGATCAGGTCGACACCGAAGGTGCCGAGCGGCAGTACGTCGACTTCAAGGACGAGCGGACGTACTTCTTCGAGGCCACCTGGCGGAACAACTTCTTCAACGTGAAGATCAACGAAGGTGGCGTCGACGGACGGACGATCTACGAGAAGGGCAAGCACTTCAACGGCCGCCCGTACGACCCAAACCCGCACGTGATCTACCTGGGCGCTCCCGAGGGGCGTTCGGGGCCAGAAGGCGCGTCCGTGGACCAGGCCATCATCCGCCAGGTGTGGGTGTCGGGCCGTCCGCGTCCCGCGTTCGCCAACAAGTAAGGCGCGCCGCAGGCGCACCGCACACGCAGAGAAGGCCGGGCAGCACGCGCTGTCCGGCCTTTTCTCTGTACGGTGACTGTGCGTCGGTAGACCTGTGCGCCGGGGCCAGGCCTCCGACCGCAACTGGTCGGGAGCGGTTACGGCACGCGGGCCGGGATGGCCTGACCCGAGAAGAGCTCCACCCGTTCGAGCGCCATCCGCACTTCGCCGTTCACGAAGAAGCGGTACTCGAGTGAGGAGACGCCACCGTCGGGCACCGTGAAATCGAGGCTTGCGAGCAGGTGGTCGGCCCGTGCGGGCGATGCGATGACCGGCGCCCGAGCGACACGACGCTCAGGGCTCAGCCAGACCTCGACGAACCCGACAGGGCCATCCGGTGCCGAGTCCACCGTGCCCACCCAGCGGGCCTGGTACATCCCCGCAGAAGCGGGAATACCGGGACCGAGCTGCAGGTATCCAGCCCGTCCGTTGGACCGGATCGTCCCGGAGGCCGCATCGCGCCGGCCGGCATCGGTGGCGAACCGCTCGTTGTCTGCGCGAATCGACAGCGAGACCGACCGGTGCTTCAGGACCTGCTCGTGGAAATTCCGGTAGCGCCCCACGTTCAGCGCCACGATGTCGCGCAGCCGATCGGCCGTGAAGAGCGGCCCCCGCGTCACGGTCCGGATGCGGTCGTAGTAATCCTTCAGCAGCGGATCGGTGAGCAGGTTCCGGTCCTGGTCTACCGACTCGAGGTAGCCCTCGGGGATGTCCCTGAAGTAGTGCCCCGAGTAGAACTCGAACGGCAGCCGTGGCGAGACGGGGATGCGCGCCAGCAGCGGGTCGGAGAGGGCGTTGCGGTCGATCAGGAACTTCTCGGGGCCGGCATACAGCCCGAAGAAGCCGATGCTGCCCTGGACCGTCACCTTCTCGGCGCCGTTCCTGAAGCTCGTGCCCTCGTGCACCCACACGAAGTCCGGCAGCGTGCGGAACGGACTGTAGGTGAGGATGTTCGTGCCCTGGAAGTAGTGCCCCCGCTCGTCCTTGATGCCGTTCTGCGTGCGCCATGGCCAGGCCGCGTCATACTGCGCCGTGGTCTTGATCGGCACGATCGGCATCAGCGCGTTGTAGACCACGAGGGCGGCCAGCGTGCCCGGCATCGACAACGCCGCGGCGGCGGGCGCAAGGGTCATCACCGCCAGCAGGAACGGCATCGTGAAGAAGCGGCCGCTCATGAAGTCACCGCCGACTGACACGGTGTAGAGCACGTAGAGCAGCGCCGACAGGGCGGCGCGCCTCGGTGCCTGCCGTGCGCCCCAGCCCACCATCACCGAGAGGCCGATGGTGGCCAGCGTGATCGGATCGAACCGGAGGCTGTTGAGGACGTACGCCAGGCCCTGCCGGTAGAGCAGCAGCTTGGGAATGCCGTTGGCCACCTTGGCGTAATAGGTGTTCGGCAGGGGGAAGCCGTAGTAGACGGTCGCGAATACCAACCACAGCACCGCGGGCGCCAGACCGAGCAGCACGGGGACGACGGCCCGCTGGGGCCGTCGGTGGGCGCCGAGCCAGAGCAGTTCCACCAGGGGAATGGCGAAGAGCAGGATGGCGTCCGGCCGGGTCAGGAACGCGAGCGATCCGATCAGGAAGAGCCGCCGCAGTTCACGGGAGTCTGGCGGCAGCCCCCAGGCACGCTCGAAGTAGCGCTTGTAGAACAGGACGACGAGCAGGTAGCCGAGGGGGTTCTCCAGTCCAGAGGCCGTGTAGTCGACGAACGCCTTGGAACTCAGCAGCCAGCCAATCGTGACCAGTGCCACCGGCGTGGTGCGCGCCCAGCGCAGCAGCACCACGACCGTGGCGATGCCGAACGCCCAGGACACGACCGTGCCCGTGAAGAAGAACTCCCGCGTCAGGACGTGGGCCGCGGCCATGATCAGCATCCACAGGGGATGCGTGTAGGCCTGTACCCGCTCATCCGGGTTGAAGGTGAGCCCGTGCCCGTGGACGAAATTCCAGATCACCCGGAACGTGATGTAGGCGTCGTCGCCCATCCAGGCGTTGGCCAGGAAGACGTAGCTGAAGAGGACCAGCAGGACCGCCCGGGTGAGGCGGGGAACCGAGGACGCGGTGGTGCTGTCGGGGAGCACGGACGAGGCGGGCGGAACCACGGCTTTACGATGAAGCGTAAGCGTCGTAAAATCAAGAGGTTCATGGCTCAGACCTACGCACTGAAGTACCTGACGCAGGCCGCCCTCAGCGCTCCGAAAGACCTGCTGAACGGCTACATCGCGCGCTTCAAGCCGATCCATCCGACGGTGCTCATCTTCCAGTGCACCTTCGTCTGCGACGCCCGCTGCGAGATGTGCAGCAACTGGCAGCGCGGCGACCGCAAGACCGACATGACCCTCGACCAGATCCGGAAGGCGTTCCAGTCGCCGCTCTGGAAGAACATCGAGATGGCCATGCTCTCTGGTGGCGAGCCGACCACGCGGAACGACATGGTCGAGGTGTCGCAGGTCATCATCGACAGCCTCCCGAAGATCCGCAAGTACGGCATCAACACCACCGGTCTCACCCCGCACCGCGCCATCCCGATGATCACCAAGGTGGCGGAATACTGCGCCGAGAAGGGGGTCATCTTCAGTACGCGCGTCTCGATCGACGGCGTCGGCGAGATGCACAACGAAGTGCGGCACGTGAAGGGCGGCTTCGAGAAAGCCAACAAGACCATTGATGCCATGCGGGAACTGCAGAAGCGGGTCCCGTTCAACTTCGGCGTGTCGGCCACCATCTTCAACAAGAACATCGACGACTGCGAGAACATCCTCGCCTGGGCCAAGAAGGAAGGTCTCGACATCGTCTTCAACATGGTCCGGTTCTCGGATCCGATGCTGGGTAACAGCGAACTCGCGGCCGGCGCGGTGAAGCCGATTGGGCGGGACGAGGAGCGGCTCCGGCAGTTCTTCCTCGAGCGTGTGCGGATGGACCCGCTGATGGACGGGCAGAACTACATCCACATGCACTACGCCGACATGATCGGCAACGGCTACCACCGCGAGGCGCCGTGCCCCTTCCAGTCGCAG